>Ga0131853_10001616_pt1 | contig 40279 bp, 36 predicted proteins | sample TergutLab28metaG_FD_92764 | JGI IMG/M metagenome (GOLD analysis project Ga0131853, IMG submission 92764) | Labiotermes labralis P1 segment gut microbial communities from Petit-Saut dam, French Guiana - Lab288 P1 (version 2) (version 2) | ecosystem: Host-associated > Arthropoda: Insects >...
AAATACTGTCGTATTCCCGTTAAACACAAATCACCATTTCCAAATCCGAAACTCCGCAAATTTCGTTATCCTAATCGTTCAATCATTCACTTTGTTCAAAGACACTAGTTGGGCACTCCTGTAGAAAATACGGCTAATTGGGGTGATTTAGGGCGAAACACTCACGAGTTCACTCACAGTTTCACACACATATGAAACGCAAAAAAATTTAAGCAAAAGGAGTTTGAAATTTAAGAACGCAGTTTTCGAAAATGGGTGTCACGTGTCGGCACTCATTTTTGTTTGGTGTGGTTGCAATCGGTGTTGCCTAAAATGGGCAGACCAAAGCGAGGCGGTGCGTTTGGCGGTGCAAGCACTCGCCAAAACGCAACCGCCCTCTCGCCAGTCGCTTTTTGAACCTTGCCATTTTTTTACGGCAACACACTCGATTTTGCAAACGCAATTCCATTTTCGCAAAACACAAAATCGTGATATGCTATTCGCATGAAAGATAAGGCATATGCACTACTGCACGATTTGAACATTGAATATGTCAAGCATGAACACGAGCCTGCTTTTACTTGTGCGGACTCTAATAGATGTTTGGGAAACGATTTTGACGGACTTGACGCGAAAAGTCTTTTTATTCGCAACAAGAACAAGAGCCAATTTTACTTGGTGCTTGTGCCTATCCATAAACAAGTCGATTTGAAAGGACTGCAAGAAACTTTGAAAGAAACAAGAATGTCATTTGGTAGTGATGATGACCTTATGGAAAAATTAAGGGCTTGTCGTGGGTCGGTGTCGTTGCTTAATCTTGCAAGTGTTGAAAAGCCAAAAGTCATAGTGTTGGTTGATGACGATTTTTCAAGTGCAAATAAAACGGCATTTCACCCTAACGACAATATGGAAACAGTCGTTTTCAATGCAAGCGAAATCGCACGGATACTTGACCATGTAAAAGTGGAATGGCGAACAGTAAAATTATGAAATAAAAATTGTTGACAAAATCCGTATTGTCACATATAATTATTTGGTAGATATGAAAACAAACAAGGAAATCATGTTTCAAGCAAACGCACGGCGGGCAAGACAACGACGGCATACGTTGTAGTCTTTTGCTTGCTTTTATATAATTTAATCGCAAAGTATAAAGTTCGCCAACGTATGTAGGCGGACTTTTTCTTATGACAAAGGTTTTTTGTCACAAAGTTAGGGTCTGCTACATTACAAAGGCGGACTCTTTTTGTTTTCATATCTGAAAAAAATAAAATCAAAATAAGGAGATTTCAAAAATGAAATTCAAAAAAATAATGATAGGTGTAGTCGCAGGGTTGATGTTGGTTATTACACCATTCCTGTTAGTTGGTTGCGGTGGCAACAATAACAACGGAAACAATCCACTTGGATTGGTAAACACAGGGCAACTTATCTTGGCAACAAGTGCGGACTTTCCACCATTCCAAAGTGTGAACGCACAGGGTCAATATGTTGGTATTGACATTGATATTGCACGAGCAATCGCAACGGCTCTTGGCTTGCAACTTGTTATTAACAACATGGACTTTGGCGGTGTGTTGTTATCACTTGGTACAGGGCAAGCGGATATTGCTTTGAGTGGCATTACAATCACGGAAGCACGTAGACAAGGTGTGGACTTTACAATTCCATACTTTAATTCGGGTCAAGTGATTATCACGCATGGCAATAACAATCGTCTAGACGGCATGACTACTGCCGAACAAATACGTACTGCTATGGTAGGTCAGCGAATTGGTGCAGTCGCAGGTCAAACAGGTTTCGACCATGCAGTTGCTTTGACAGGGTTATCAAATGTTCAAGTTTTTGATGACAACATCACGATGATGAACGCAATTCAAGACGGAATTGTAAACTATTCGATTCAAGGTGCTGTTGCATCGTTTGGCTTGGTTGAAAACTTTACAAGTTTGCAAGTTATCAATGTCGCATTGACCGATGAACAATATGGCGGTGCAGTCCGTCAAGGCAATACAGAGTTGCTTTGGCAAGTTAATCAAGTGCTTGCAACTATGATGATGGACGGAAGTCTTTCACAGATTTTTGCAAATCACGGAATTACACTTTAATCACAAGAATGCAGTAACGAGCAAGTGAGTGAAACATCTCACTTGCCTGTTGTTGCTTAAAAGGAGTTTGAAATGTGGGATAATTTTTGGTCACGTTCGTGGACTGTTCTAACAGAGAATAGTAGTTTTTTGTGGGATGCCTTGCAGAACACTTTGATTATAACTTTTGCAGGTTTTGCACTTGGTCTAGTCATAGGCACAATTTTGGCAATCATCAATGCAAATCCAAGCAAAGGCATATTTTCAAGAATTGCAAAAGGTTTTGCATGGACGTATATTTTGATTTTACGTGGAACACCGATAGTTGTGCAAATGCTTATTTTGTTTTTCGTATTCTTGGGTCCGCAAGGTGTAGAAGCACTAAACGTAGCAATACTTGCGTTCGGGCTTAATAGCGGTGCAAGGTCTGCCGAAATTTTACGTGGTGCAATAGGGAGTATCGACAAAGGACAACTTGAAGCAGGTCGTGCTTTGGGTTTTTCAAATTTTAGAACAATGCAAAAAGTGGTTTTACCACAAGCATATAAAAATGCAATTCCTGCACTTGGAAATGAAATAATTGCCCTGTTGCTTGCAACGTCTGTCGTTGGCTTCATAACTGTTATCGACATAACAAGGGGTATGCAGCTCATCGTGGCGAGAACATTTGACGTTCTTGTGCCGTATATGTTGCTTGCGTTCATTTACTTGGTGCTTGTATATATATTGACGTTAGTTTTGAAATTCTTTGAAAAGGTGGTGTTCAAACATGGAAAATAATGTTATCGAAGTGAAAAATCTAGTCAAGAAATTTGGCAAGTTGACTGTGCTTGACGATGTTTGTATAGATGTGAAAAAAGGCGAAGTCATAGCAATCATTGGGTCAAGTGGTAGCGGAAAATCAACACTGATTCGTTGTATGAATGGCTTGGAAACGTCAACAAGTGGCGATGTGCTTTTTAATGGCGAGTTATTAACCAAAGGAAACATTAACAAGAAGCGTCAAAAAATCGGTTTCGTGTTTCAAAGTTTTAATCTGTTCCCGAATATGAATGTTTTGAAAAATGTGACTGTCGCACCAAAAACACACGGCAAGTTTCAATTTCCATTCACGCAAAAATGGAAAAAAGCAAAGCAAGAGTTGAATGAAAAAGCACTTGAAATGTTAGAAAAATTTGGACTAGGTGACAAGGCAAAAGAGAATCCAAACAATTTAAGTGGCGGTCAAAAGCAACGTGTGGCAATAGTCCGTGCATTGATGAGTGATCCCGAAATTATGTTGTTTGACGAGCCGACATCAGCACTTGACCCCGAAATGGTAAAAGAAGTTTTGGATGCTATTAAATCACTTGCCGACAAAGGCATGACTATGGTCATCGTAACGCATGAAATGAAATTTGCAAAAAGTGTTGCGGACAAAATTATTTACATTGACAAAGGCAAAATCATAGAAAGCGGAACACCCGAACAAATTTTCAACAATCCACAATGCGAAAGACTGAAAGAGTTTTTGTCAAAGATTTTGGATTAATTTTTGTGTCTACCGACGGTGACTCAAGGGAAACGCAAAACAAGCACACCAACATGTCAATATTTTTTAGATGTGGGGAATTTTAATTTGCTTTCCCAGTCTTGGATAGTGTCGAGTAGGTCTTATAATTTAACCAAGTGTTTGTAAACTCGCCCTAAAAATCCTATCTTTTGATCCAGGTACAAGTTTATCAAGCCGTGCAAGTTCTTCCTTGACAAATTGACGTTGAGTTTTACCGTTTGCTTCGCAACAATTATCAAGTATAGGAATGCCAAGTTTCTTTCCAAAAGCAATAATTTCACTCTCTTTCATGTAAAGCATCGGTCGGATTTGTGTAATATCGGCACGGCTGAAATATGTTGTTGGTAAAAATGAACGCAAAGATCCGCCATAAATCATATTAAGGTAAAAAGTTTCAATAAAATCATCGGTATGATGACCAAGTGCAATTTTTGTTGCCCCTATTTCTTTGGCATGGGCATTTAATCTGCCTCTTCTTAAATTTGCACAAAGACTGCATGGATTTTTTTCTTTTCTGTCTTCAAACACAATTTTCAAAACATCGGTATGAACAACCTGCAGTTCAATACCCCAACTCTCAAGATATTTTCGCGTTGGTTCATACGCACCACTTTTTTCCGCCTCACCACCTGTGCAATCCAAACTTACTGCAATTACTCGGAAAGATTTCTCATAAAACTTTGAAATTTCATTCAACAAAATAACTGTCAACATACTGTCCTTGCCACCAGAAACACCAACAACAATAACATCACCTTCATCAACCATTTTAAATTCCTTGATTGCCTTCATCACTCGTGAAATATACTTTTGCATAATATAATTATAACTCAGGATCAATGCTGTGTCTATGCGTATCTGACAAAATATTGACATTCCCCATACAATAAAAATATGAACGCAATTCCATATAATCGTAATGCCGCCATAGAATATGCCCGAACATGGGCGTTTTCCCGTAATCCGTATTACTACGATTTTTCAGATATCGGTGGAGATTGTACAAATTTTGTAAGCCAAGCTCTTGTCGCAGGAGGCATGCCAATGAATTTTGCAAATCCTATGGGATGGTATTATCGCAATCTTGATGATCGTGCGGCCGCATTTACTGGGGTTAAATATCTTTACAATTTTCTCACAAGGCAAAATGTATCAACAGGTCCATTCGCAACCGAAGTTCCAATATATAAAGCAGAGCCAGGCGACATAATACAGCTTTCATTTGATGGCGAAAATTGGGCACATTCACTTCTAATTGTTGCCCAAAATCCAAATAATCCGACAGACCCATTTACCGCAACACATTCCGAAGATTCTTTTGGTCGCCTTTTGTCATCATATCCATTTAAGCGCAAAAGGGTATTACACATTTTGGGTGGATATTATTAAAGTTCTCTTGAGAGTTCGTTTTTTCCTAAAATCACATCAACAACAAACTTTAAATCCTTGTCATAAATGTTTACGACATTAGTAGGATAGTTTCTATCTCTTTGAAAATTGCGTTGTCCTTCACTGCAAAAAAAGATACTTCGCCCAGCAATCTTCATTGCTTTTAAATCATTCCTATCATCTCCAACAAAAACAGACTTTGATAAAGGAACACCATATTTTTCACAAACCCTCTCAAGGCCTCGGTTCTTGCCCACAACACCTCGTTTGTCGTCGCTCCAATCATATTCTGTGGCACTTATGTTTTCAATAAAGCCATTCTTGTCATATGTGAATTTATTAATGAAAATTTCGTCAAATAAATCATGTGCATCAGGCAAAAGTTCAAATAGAATTGTATCAACACCACCAGATATTATTGCCGTAATATATCCATTTTCTCTTAAACGGTTAATTTCCGATCGCAGGTTTTTAACCAAGCCACATTTTCCTTTTATAAATTCACGTAAATCCTCTACATTAAATTTTGCATCTTTTAGGTCCTTCAAATCTTGTTTTACCCATTCCAAGTATGTAATTTTATTGGTCTGAAACCTGTCTTTGCGCGTGTATTGATCTTCAGTAGACTTGTTGATTAAATTCCACAAAAGGGTCCACGAGTGACGAATACCTTTAATAAGAACCCCATCAACATCAAAAGCAACGACACCTGTAGGATTTAGTTTTCTTGGCGAATTATTGTCTTCAGCAAAGTGCTTCGGTTTTTTATTATCATCTAGATCAACTATACATTTGAATGTATCTACATATTGGTATATGTACGAATCTTTGAATAATGCATTTGCAATCTTTAGGCGTGTTGCAAAATCTTCTTTAATTCGTTGCTTGAACTCGTCGCTGAACATTAAAATAAATTCACCTAACCCAAACTTTGCCTGATTGGTCAGGTTTATAACATCATCAATGTCTTTTTTAATTTTATCTGCTTTTTCGTCACTTCTTCCAAGTGCTGAGACCATCTTTGTATAACAAATCATTTCAATACAGGGAACGTAAATATTATCCAGAACTTCATTATTACTGAATTTAAATTTCTGTGCATTTTTCCAAAGCTTTTTCTCATCGATATAGGCATACGAACCACGTTCAATTATTTTGGGGCCGAACTTGACAACAGGCATAGCATTGTCTGTCTTATGGGTTATTTCCCAAAGTGGTCGAAGCGAATCACTGTTAACTTCTTTTCTTTCCCACAAGCTTGTAGGGAAAACTTTGTCAATTAAACGCAAGGATTCATCATGTCCGCATATCAAGTCAATATCTTGACTATCGCGCGTTAAATGATATTGGTTGACCGCCAATCCACCAATAAGTAACATTTCGTTTTCTGCGCTCTCAGATATTTTTTTTAAAATATCTTTCGCAGCGACCAGATTAGGTTTTTTCATATGGTTATCCTTTATGCAATAATTATATATTAATATAATGTAATTGTCAATATAAAACTCTAATTTTAACATTTGACAACTGCGTTCTGGGGCGAAATATATAGGTTTTTAAGGGGTATTTGTGACTTTCACACATATTTCACCACTAAACTCACACATATCATTTTTGTTGTGTGGTGGGAAATCTAAAAACAAAAGGAGTTTGAAAACGAAATCGCTGTTGTTAAGGGTGTCACTTGTTGGCACTTTTTTGCTTGTATTGGTTGCAATCGGTGTTGTCTAAAATGGCAGACCAAAACTGGGGCGGTTTTCGGCGGTGCAAGCACTCGCCGAAAAACCCGCCCTGCCAAGCAGTTCTTGTACCTTGCCATTTTTTACGACAACACCACTCGATTTTGCAATTGTAATTCCAAATCGCACAAAATCAAAAAATGCTATCGCACAATTTGACATTTTCTTTGTTTCTGCGTATACTAATGTCAATTCAATCTTGAAAGGAGATTTTTACATGAGAAAATTAAAACTGCTTGGAATGTTCGCCGTGTGCTTAACCATGATTGGCTTTGGTGCATTTTTCTTGACTGGGTGCGGTGGAAATGGTGAGACACCTGCTCCCACTGTTACCGCAGTTAATGTCACACCGCAAACAAGGTCATTTACGACACTAGGGGCAAGTTATACATTTCAAGCCAATGTAGTGGGAAATAACTCGCCAAGCCAAGATGTGACATGGTTGTCAAGCCACCCAAGTATTGTGACAGTGAATAATGTCGGACTTGCTCAACTCGTGGCAACTGCAACGACAAACCAAGAAGTCACTATTACGGCAACATCAGTTGCCAATACTTCTATCAGTGGTGTAGCAAAAATCAGTGTGAATGTAAATATCCCCTTGATATTCAACTCAGGCACAGGAACACCTGACAGGAATTGGTATGAACCTGCACAAAATGAGTTTGAAATTTGGACGGCAGACGAATTAGCAGGATTTGCTCAATTAGTAAATCGAACATATGGCACTGGAAACGGACGAAGTTTCAACAATAAGACTGTAAGATTAATGGCAAATATTGATTTAAGCGAACACTATGGCGAAACATTTAATGACGGAAAAGGTTGGATTCCTATAGGTTTTAATCTTAATAGTGGTTCATGGACTTTTCACGGAACATTCGATGGAAATGGAAAAACTATTAAGGGCTTGTATATTAATCAAAGCGAAGTTGCATCTTTCGGTTTATTTGGTATAGTAGCGGCTGGTGCAACTATCAAGAATTTGACACTCATAGATGTTGACATTACGTCAACCGAAGATTTTGCTATGGCGGGTGGTCTTGTAGGTCATTTCCGCAATCAAAGAGATGGTGCTAGTGTTGCCGTCATCGGTTTGATTGAAAACGTCCATGTAACTGGAAATATAATTGGACATGGTCGAGTTGGTGGTATTGTAGGGGTTGCCGATGGAATGACAGGGTTGCCACGTTATGTTACTGTTCGACGTTCAAGTTTTGTTGGAAAGGTTGAAGCAACAACAGGCGGTTTCGTAGGTGGAATAGCAGGGGCATTGACTGGAAACATAGACCAATGTTTTGTAAATGCAGAAATACTAGGTCCAGGTGGTGGAATAGTAGGTCAATTTACAGTCACGGCTGATACAAATGGGGTAACGAACAATATCGCAAAGGGCTCTGTTATTTCTACTGATGGCAGGGGTGTTGCCGCAGGAATTGCAAACTCCGCCGCAGGAATTGTTAGGAACAATATTGCAATGAACACTATAAACTCAATGCCATCAGCGGAAATTCCAAACCAATCCATAACGGCAGGTGGAATTGTAGGAACATCAAGACAGTTAATCGGCGAATGGACAAACACACGCAATAACGTTGCACTTAATCCAAAAGTTATTGGAAATACAAACCTAAGTGTAGGGGCAAATATAAGAGTCAACAGAGTTGTTGGTGATTTTGTTCAAGGAGTAGGAATTTTTAGTAACAACTATGCACTTGATACAATGGAAAACCAAGACGGAAATACAGAATGGGCAAGAACAGGTCACAACCAAATGGGTGGCGAAAATGTTGCAAACAGTCAACTTATATTGGCAACATTTTGGACAACCGAAACAAACTGGTATGGGAATGGTTGGGATACAGATATTTGGCATATTGCCAATGGTGCTTTGCCAATTCTACAATGGTTGCGAAATTAAGAACACGTTTTGAAAAGAATTGCCCGAAAGGTTTTTTCTTTTCGGCTCAAGGGAAACGGTTTTGGCTTGGGTGGATATGCGACGTTGGATGCGTGTTGCTTTTGCGTGTCCTCTCGCCTTTGGGGGTTAGCACAACTCACAAAAACTTTGCAAGGGTAAAATGCACGTTCCGCCCTTGCAAAGTTTTTGCGGTTGTGCTGTTTAGTTTACGGCGAGAGGGAAACGCAAAGCAAGCACAGGGTCATTTTTGTTTTTTCGGTTTTAATGGAAAGACAGGTTCGCCATTTATCATTTCGTATTCATAATGTGCAGGATAGCCTATATCGTCCTCTTTGACTTGCAGGGTTTCAAGTAAGGCGGTTATGCGTTTGCGGTGTTCAACAAGCACCCATTTGAAAATGTCGTGGTTTAGTGGGTCGGTGTTGGCAAAAAATAGTTCAGGGTGAACGTCAACATATTTTGTAAGTGCTTCTAAAATATCATCATTCGTGTCGATGTTTTTTGAAAGTTTGCGTTGCAGTTTAGTTGCACTTTTGACAAGACCTTGAATATAGGCGGACATTTCGCCCTCTGTCATTTCCTCGATTGGTTTATATGTTGGGTCAAGTTCAAACACAATGCCGATTACACCATATTTTTTTTCGTCCTCTGCCGTGTAAAACTTGCGTAGGTGCTGTGGGTCTGGTGTTTCATTGTCACGATAGCCAAGACGTTTTTTGTCGGTACGTGAAAACAGTTCCGCAAAGGACGAGTAACGCATAAAGCCTGTCACACGTGCAAAAAGTTTTTCGCTTTCAGTTTCGTTGTAAAAGCAGATTATATCACGGACTTTGACTTTTTTTCGTTTCTCGTCAAACAAGCGAAGTTCAACAGTTTTTTCGCCGTTTTTAATTCGTGCAAACGAATTGTTTGTCAAGTGCATTAAATGTTTCATAAACCCACCTCGCTTAAATCAATTTGTTTTATATCCTGTGGCAACAATTCTATTGTAGCATTTTGCGATTTCAAAGTTTCGATAACCTCGTCCGTTGGTCTGCCTTTTTGCCAAATGTAATGGTTGCGTGCAGGCATATAGATAATCTCGCCGATACGATTGACAAAGCCATCATAACTTGGTTGTTCGCCGTCTTGCCGTGCTTTGACATATTGCTCGCTTAGTGGATAGTTGGAAACAATGAAAACTTTGGTGTAAATTGCAAGGCGGTTTGTTTGCCGTGCGTTGAGATACAACGGCTCGCCCTCTATATAATCGTTCATTTCGGTTAGTGGCAGTTGATGTTTGAACTCGTCAAAGATGAACTTCTGTTAATATCAAACTGTCGAATTTACAGAATTCTTAAACAAATCCAACATCATGTGCGTCAATTAATCGACAAAAATAATTAATTGCTCATATATAACCAATATGAAAAAGAAAGTTGCTCTTGTTCTTGGTGCCGGTGGTGCCCGAGGCTTTTGTCACATCGGAGTTATAGAAGTTTTAAAAGAAAATAAAATTCCAATTGATATTATCACAGGGTGTTCTATGGGGGCATTAATTGGCGGTGGCTTTGCCGCAGGTGTTTCTGATGAACAAATGCGTGCAATAGCAAATAAAGTAACCAATAAAACGGTTTTCGATTTTGAATTTCGCATTTTAAGAAGTTTATTAAGGGGTACAGGTCTTGCAAGAGGCGACAGAGCAATGCGACTGTTTAACCAGCATGCAGGGCCAAATACACAAATTGAAGATTGCGAAATCAAATTCGCCGCAATTGCAACCGATTTAAATACGCACAGTCTTCATATGTTTAAAAGCGGTTCTCTTTCAACCGCCGTTCGTGCAAGTATTTCAATTCCCGCACTATTTCGTCCGGTGTGCATTGATGATAAAATTCTTGTTGACGGTGGTGTGCTTAAACGCATGCCTATCGCCGAAGCCAGACAACTTGGGGCAGATATAATAATTGCCGTTGATGCGGTTGGTTCACCAAATGACATTTCATCAGTTACTACACTTGGGGTTTTGGATATGTCATATCAACTTATGGATTGGAGAAGTGCAAGGCACGAAGGCAGAGAAGCAGATATCTTGATAATTCCTGAGCTGGGTTCAAGATCAAGTCTTTCATTTAACAATAATACAGAAATCATAGAGCAGGGAAGAATCGCCGCGACAAAGGCATTGCCACAAATCAAAAGGCTTGTTGGAATCAAATAATTTGAATACTTTCACTGAAATTTCGACTTGTATGCTAGACTGGTAACATGGAAAAGGTTAAATCAGATATTGAAATAGCGACAGGCATAATCCCAAAACATATAGCTTTGGTTGCAAAAGAGGCGGGTATTTCTGAATCAACACTTGAACTCTATGGCTATAACAAAGCCAAAATAGATTTTTCTAAACTTGGAAACTTACAAAATAAAGGGAACAAAAAATCTAAACTTGTTCTTGTAACCGCAATATCGCCAACGCCAATGGGTGAGGGCAAAACCACAACAACAATAGGACTTGGTGATGCTCTAAGACGTCTTGGTGAAAAAACAATAGTTGCACTTCGTGAACCTTCACTTGGCCCTGTATTTGGTGTTAAAGGTGGGGCAACAGGCGGAGGCTATGCTCAAGTTATTCCAATGGAAGACATTAACTTGCATTTTACTGGTGATTTTCATGCGATTACAAGTGCAAATAATTTATTATCCGCAATGATCGACAATCATATTTGGCATGGTAATGAACTTGAACTTGATACGACAAATATTACTTGGAAACGTGTAATGGATATGAACGATAGGGCATTACGCAATGTCGAATTACAGGTAAAATCAAAAAACCCAGAAAGCAATAATAATCGTGCAGATGGTTTCGACATAACTGTAGCCAGTGAAATTATGGCAATATTATGCCTATGTAACGATATTCATGATCTTAAAGTGCGTCTTGGAAATATAATCATAGGGTTTAACATAAAAGGCGAGCCAATTACCGCATCCGATGTAAACGCACATGGGGCAATGACGGTGCTTCTTAAAAATGCAATTAAACCAAACTTGGTACAAACGCTTGAAGGTACACCTGCAATTATTCATGGAGGTCCTTTTGCAAATATTGCTCATGGCTGTAATTCGGTTATTGCAACCAAAACTGCACTTGGGCTTGCAGATTACACGGTAACCGAGGCAGGCTTTGGTGCGGATCTTGGTATGGAAAAATTTATCAACATTAAATGTCCAAAACTTGGCAGACGGCCAGATGTTATTGTTCTTGTTGCAACAATAAGGGCGTTAAAATTCCATGGAGGTGGTGCACTTCAAGAGGGTATTAAAACCAACTTGTTTATACATATTGATAATATAAGAAACATATTTGGATTGAATGTGGTCGTTGCAATTAACAAGTTTACAACCGATACATTGCAAGAAATCGATCTTGTCAAAGAAGAGTGTAACAATATTGGTATACAGGCAGTTGTAAACGAAAGTTGGGCATGTGGAGGCAAAGGGGCAGAACATCTTGCAAGTACAGTTATAAATGCTTGTAACGAACAATATTCAAATGAACAAATATCTAATAATTCATTATATTTGGTGAATGATACAATAGAAAACAAAATCAAGGCAATCGCAACAAAAATCTATCGCACGACACAAATAGAATTTACAAAAAACGCACTTTTACAAGTCGCAAAAATTAAACAATTACCAAACATAAATCTTCCAATCTGTATTGCAAGGCCTACATACATACTTGCCGACATGGTAAATGCAAGTCAAGAAAAAAAGCCTATTGCATTCGGAATGCCGATTAAAATCACATCGGTTAAACTTAATGCCGGCGCAAGATTTATCGTAGCCAAATGTGGCACAATTATGACAATGCCTGGCTTACCTAAAATTACTGCTGCACAAACAATTGATATTGATTCTGATGGAAATACAATAGGGTTATTTTAAAAAATTATTTCCAAGTCATCACGCAAACCGCAACCGCTAAATCTCCAGTATGACTTATACTAAGTGCTAGCGTCGGAATAACTGGCATTGATTGCCTGACACTATCAGGTGTTTTGGTCTCAGAAATTAATTGATTAAAGAGTTTAATATCTTTAATCTTGTAATATGGCATACCATGTTCGTCATGCAAAACCTCAATTTGTGGCAACTTTGAATGCAATATTCCTGTTCCCAATGCCTTGAAAAAAGCCTCCTTGGCACAATAAATTCCGGTTGCCGTCTGTGGTTGATTTATACCTTTTTTCTTAATATAATCAATTTCATATAAAGAAAAAATTTTTTCCATATGCATGAATTCTCGTACCACCTGAATATCAATTCCAATTTTCATTTATACCTCAAACTTGTTTCAAGTGATTCAGTTATTCAACTGGCTTGATTTGCTCTCTTAATTTCTTTAATTCATCCTTAAGTTCACGCTTTCTTGCTTTCATCTCTTCTTTTGCTTGTCTAAATTGTTTATATTTACTTTGATACTCTTCTACTTTTTCTGGATTAATCTCACTTTCCCGTTTCGCATCTTCTATGATGCGATTGATTAAATCAAAATCAAAGCCTTTACTTCCCAAATATCGATAAAGTTTCTGCATGCTTTTATCATCTCGACCCTTAGAACGCAAATATTTTTCTGCAATTTTTTTTGCAAGTTCCTCCTGCGTCTCTCCCTCAACAAGTCCTAATGCCTGTTCAATAAGTTCCGTGTCAACACCGCGCATATAAAGTTTATTTCGGATATTACCTGCACCAAGTTTTCCACTTTTTTGTTCTGCAAACATTTGTGCATATGCCTCGTCATTAATATAACTGCTTGTTTTTAAGCGATTAACAATTCGCTTGACGGTTTCGGGACTTGCATCTTTTCTGAAAAGATACTGGGTTATTTCACGTTCGGTTCTAGGACTTCGTAAAATATAGTTAATCGCCCTGCCATACAAGTCATTTTCTCCACTTGCCTTGAGAAGTTTTGCCAAGTCTTCATCGGTACATTCTTTATCTCTTGTGATGCTGTATTTAACCGCAGTATCAAGACTTATCCCACAAAAAAACTCACCTTCAACGTAAACGTTTATTCTGTCTTTATTTGTCTTTTGAACTTCCAAAGAAGTAATTCTAGGCATACGTACTCCCTATATTATTCTATCACATCATTTATCCATAATGTCTTTTACATTTTTATATATTGAATGACCACCAATAATCATAATGGCGGCATCATGTCCATGTTCTTTAATTGCTCCAGAAAGCGCATCGGGAAAATTATTAATGCAATATGCAATAGAATGCGTTCGTCTCTTTGCAATATAATCGGTCACCGAGTAGCGTTTGTCCGATTTTACATATGCATCAAACAATTCATCTGCAAGGTAAAAATTGCTGCCTATGCCATTAGTAAAAATAATATTTCCACCTCTTGGCATATGTTTTGCAAGTACCGCCATAAAAACATCTAGATTTTTACTTTTTTCTAAAACAACAATAAAGACTGTTTTTTTAATGTTCCCCCAAAAATAATCCTCAACATTTTGCATAAGTGCTTTTAGGCCGCTTAAATTACTTGCACTGTCGAAAATTACAAGTGGTTTTCTAGACATAACCTCAAACATAGATGCGGTGTCGACACCTGCAAAACCATTTTCAATGTGATTTGTCTCTATATTAAATCCAATGTTATTTAACAAAGCAAAACATTCTAAAGCAATAGCAGTATTAATGCCTTGATGACGACCTTTCAGTGCGGTAAAATAATGATTTCCACCATAAGTCAAGCGCATAGGTTTTGAAATATTAAAGTGTGTTGTTTCTGTGTTCTTAGATGCAACGCGAATAATATCTGCATTCATTGCAATCGCCTTGTTTGTTATAATTGTTAAAGATGTCGAAAAATTACTTGTAATGACAGGCGTGTTTTGTTTTATAATGCCAACAATGTCCTCGGTAATTTCCCCTAATCTATCACCAGCATCAGAATCTATTTTAGTAATCACAGACACAAGAGGAGATATAATATTGGTACTGTCAAACAAACCGCCAAAAGACGATTCGACAAGGGCAATATCAACTTGATATTTTGCAAAATGCATAAATGCCACACTTGTTAAAATATCTCTGCGATTTACATAAATATTCGCTTCTTGTTGTTCTTTGACAAGTGGTTTCAAAACCTCAAGATATTCTTCAATTTCTTCGTCTGTAATATTTTCGCCATTTATTTGGATTTGTTCACCAAACTCATATGTATATCGGCTTGCGAATTTACCTACCTTGTATCCTGCACAACATAAAACAGAAAACAAAGTATTAATAACACTCGTCTTGCCATTTGTACCTGCAACATGAATTGATTTAAATTGTTTATGTGGGTTTTCAAGTTTCGTCATAAGGGAGGTAATACATTCTAAAAATTGACCTTTCTTGTTGCGGCATGGGGTATCCTCAAAATCGTCAAGATATTCCAAATATTTCATGACAAAAGTCTATCATGCAATGATATATAAAACAAATCTGTAATCTCTATAGGACATATAGTTATAATTATTATTGAATTCACGCATGAAATATCTTCATGTTAAGCAAAAATGAAATTGCTTGGATAAGAAAACTTAACTTGTAATTTACATCTTTTGGTGTGCATTCAATTTGGATACTGTTACCAAATTTTGTGCATCCATATTGACGTAATATTGCAACGATATTTTTGATAACATCTGGTTCGCCAAGTTCAAAAAATTTATCAAGTTCATCCATTGTCGCACCTTCGTCACTTAGAACAAAGCCTCCACCGCGTTGAAGGAGGTAAACTTCGTACATTCCACCCTCGATTTTGTACATAGGAAAATTAATCGCATATCTGCCATCGCCTGTGTCAACGACTTTTATTCGTTTCTTAAAAAAATCTTCTAACTCTTGCATTCCTACTTATTCTATACCAAAAACTCGATAAATGTCAATCGTTGACAGACATTTTGTTGCATCGGAATTTGTATATTCACAAGTTACCAAATTATCCAACTTCACCATCACTGTCTTCGGGGTCATCTTTATCACTTGCAGGCATAATTTTTGTCGGCATCGCAACCTTGGTTTTTTCGATTGAACCTGGGGTTGTCTTGTTATCTCCATTTCTTGCACCTTTAAAAAAGTCTTTTAAAATTGCCGAACATTCTTCATTGTGCATAACCTCAACTTCTGTGGTCCAATTTAATGTATTGTTTTTGTAAACGTCTAAACTGCTTGATGGCTCGCCATCTTTCAATGCACCTATATAAACCTTTTTTATACGTGAATTCAAAATTCCACCTGCACACATAATACAAGGTTGCAATGTAACATACATCTCGCAATCATCAAGACGCCAACCTTTAACTTTACGGCACGCCGCCGCAATTGCAAGCATTTCTGCGTGATAAAGTGCAACTTTGCGTTTTTCACGCATATTATAGGCCTGAGCAATTATTTTCCCATTACGAACAATGACTGCACCCACAGGGATTTCGCCCGCTTTTTGACCTTTCTTTGCCATGCAAATTGCTTTTGCCATGAATCCTGTTGCCTTTTCATCCACACCATTACACGGTGCGTCTACAGGGCATTCGCAATCCACTTTTTCCAAATATTTCATTTCCTTTTTTGTTTTAAGTTCTTTTCCCATCAATTACTCCTTAAAATACATTTAAAAATCAAAACTTATTTGCCGACCAACCGACTTGTTTCAAGTGCAATTTCAAATTCTTCATTTGTACAAACAACAAAGGTTTTTACTTTTGCATCGACCGCACTTATATCTGCCGTCATATTACGCCCAAGTTTATCATTTTTATCATGATCAATATCCGCCCCAATATATCCAAATTTTTTCATGACATTTCTGCGAATTTCATTTCCATTTGTTCCAATTCCGCCTGTCCAAACGATTGCATCAACACCGCCCATAACCGCAATATATGAACCAATGTATTTAACAAGTCTATGTTCGAACGCATCAATTGTTACAATGCAACTTTCCTTATTTGGGTCACCTTCTTTACATGCCGTTGCATTAAGATGTCTAAAATCACTTGAGCCAGTACCACTGAGACCTTTTATACCACAATTTCCATTAAGATATGCAAGTGTTGCCTCGGCTGTAAACCCTTTGATCCTTGAAAGATATCCAACCGCACCAGCATCAATATCTCCACAACGTGTTCCCATAATAAGGCCCTCAAGTGGGGTCATTCCCATGCTTGTTTCTACACTTTTACCTTTGTCAATTGCACATATACTTGCGCCTCCACCAAGATGCATCGCAACAATGCGTAATTCTGACAATGGTTTTCCATACATTTTTGCCGCCTCACGTGCAACAAAAGAATAACTTGTGCCATGAAATCCATAACGACGAATGCCATGTTCCTTGTAATCACAGTAAGGTAACGCATATAAATAAGCATGAGGCGGAAGGGTGGAATGAAATGCGGTATCAAAAACAAGCACATTCGGCACATCGGGCAATGCGGTCATACACGCATGTACACCCAAAAGGTTTGCAGGATTGTGTAGTGGGGCAAAAACACTCATAGCGTCAACACCCTTTAAAACTTCGTTGGTTGCAATAACACTCTTCATGTACTTTTCACCACCATGTACGACACGATGCCCAATTCCCACAAGACCATCAACCTGGGACCCAAGGAGTTCAAACATCTTAACAACCGCCGCCTTGTGGTCACGAACATAAAAGTCTATTGCATCTGCACCATTGTGCTCGAAAAACGATTGTTGCTCGCCAATTCGTTCAAATATTCCCTTACTTATAACATTTTTACTTTCAATTTCAATTAATTGATACCTTAGTGTGGTTGATCCACAATTTAAAACTAATATTTTCATATGCCCCCAGTATAACCCAGAAGTTACCCAGTGCAAAGAGTAATTTTTAAATGCCATCACCACATTTTTACATTGTACGTAACGTAATCAAAACATAATAAAAGCACAGCGAATATAAATCTTTAGCAGAGTCTCTCTTTTGTTAAAATGACTGAACAAATAATAAGAGTTTCTTTCGAAGGGTTATGTCTGATAAAAGACTATTAAACATGTTTTAGAGCGAAATAATCAATCGGTCAAATTTCTTAATTTTGAAAGCAAACTTCCTGGTCGAGCAGATTCTACCTTGCCAGATTCAGATTCTTGATGCTTAACTTCAATTCTTTCCGCATCATAAGACGAAGTAGACAAGTCTTCAAATCTAGATCTTGGCTCTTCATCTACAACAAATGCTTCTCTTATATCACCACGCATAGCTTGGTTTTTCACAACTTCAACATCTGTGCCTTTATAACTGTCAAGCATATCAAATTCAATACCACCGGACTGTTCCAATTTCCTTGCCTTTATTTTTTCAACAGGTTCTTCTACGATTGTTTCGGGCTCTGGCTTTGTTTCCATAGATTGTCTGAATTTTTGCAAACTTGTAACTTTTGCTTCTTCAAGTTTTTTGCCCTGTGCCTCAAGTTCTCTGAATTCTTCCATAGAAAGACCTGCCTCTCGTGCCGCTTCTCTGCGTTCTTTGCTTGCACGCATAGCATCAAAGAACCCAGATGTTTTTGCCGTTCTTTTTAATTCTTCACCAGTCAAATTCTTTGAATGACGATATGAATCTCGTGCCGATTGTGCTTTAAAGTGTTTATCGGTTTTTGCCCCATCACCTTTGGTCATATAGCGTTTATTTTCAACCGTCCTGTATTGTTTTTCTTGACGCCAATAAAGATATTTTGGAAGAACAAAGATGATAACCGCCGCAATCGCCGCAAGTGTACCAAGCACAAGTAAAGTGGTTGACAGGGCAGATAAATCACTGCGATTGTAAACAAGTGTAACGGTATTATCTAAAATAAACGTGCCCACTGCGGTTGGATTACTTTCATTCCAAACACGTAAGGTATAAACACTGTTTGAAAGCCAACTTGGGACAAACACATCAAGTGCGTTTGCACCACCTCTTGAATGAAAAATAAATGAATCCATTTCCCAGTCCGATATGCGTACCCCATTCCTGTCAACCGCAATTTGAAAATTATTTCCTATTAATTGATTAACACTGTTGATATTCCCAATTAAAAAGTTTGAACTTGTTCGAATCTCGGGTGCCATATAACCCAAATTCATCGCACCTTCATTAGACATAACCCCAAGAGCCAGCCATTGCCCCCAATATGCTCTTGCACGAATCATATTATTTCCATCATCATCGGTAACCGAAAAATAACGAAGTTCATCTGCGTATAAAACGGGGAAGACCTGGGAAACCGGTTCATACGTGCCATAATATTCATTCCAAGACATCGCAGGAACGTGAGTTCTCATCATTTCTCCAAGCTCAGGATCAAAAACAAAAGCATTATTAAAAGGTTGCATATGTATTCCGTACGTACCTGCCGGCAAAATTTTTCTTATTGTAAATTCTGCACTGTTACTTTGTCCGATTCTTCCAACCGAAAACCAATTGGTTTCTTCCCACCCATCTCCTAAATATCTCATGCCTGGGTTACGTCTGTTTCCTACAAATCTCGCCGCGGTAAATACAAAATAATCATTGTCAAATGTATTTGTATCAACATGGACATCACCATAAAAAAACGAACCTGCATTTCTTTTCTCCAATTCATCTATATCCGCCTGTGGTGGCCTTTGAATATATATTCCATTACGGCTTGGCATTGTAAACAACGCATCGCCCGGTAACACACCAAGATATGTTTCAACGGGACCACCAGAATGTTGTTCAAAACTTGTACTATCAAAAGAATTTTCAGACAGAACGGTTTGCAAAGTGTTTGCTTGAGTGATGTTACTTGCTTGAAAACCAAAAAACTGCAGCCCTCCAACAACAAGAAGTCCACAAAGAATAACTATTGCAAAAACCCCCAAAGTCTTTTTCATCCGTATGGTACTAGTATACCTAAAAAATCAAAGAAAATAAAACAGAAATTACAGATTTATATGATACAATCGTTTCATGAAAAAGATTGAAATTATGTGCGAAGTATCTGCCCGTCATGTTCACTTATCACAAAAACACCTAGAAGAACTTTTTGGCAAAGATGCCGAGTTAGGTGTTGTCAAAACACTTTCTCAACGTACCGATTTTATCTCTGACAAGAGGGTAGACCTTGTTACCGAAAAAACCACTCTCAAAAATGTTGCGGTCTTAGGTCCGGTGCGTTCGAATACGCAAGTTGAAATATCTCGTACTGATTCATTTGCAATAGGGCTTAAAAATGTACCACTGCGTCTAAGTGGTGATTTAATTGATACACCAGGCATAACGCTTCAAAGTGGCGATAAACAAATCAAAATTGACAACGGGGTAATCATTGCTCGCCGCCATGCACATTTAAGTGAAGAATTTGCAAAAGAACATAACATAGCTGACAAGCAACTTATTGCCGTGGAAATTGATGGCGACCGTGGAGGTATCCTTAATAATCTCATCGCCCGAGTAAGTACAAAATTTGTTCCCGCAATCCATATAGACACCGACGAAGCAAATGCACTTGGTTTTTCTGGTGGTAATGTTAAAATTCTAATAGAAAACCTGAATTAATATCTAGCATGAATTTGTTTTAAAAAAGTGACCGCTTAATGCGACCACTTTTTTAGGTTACTACGCAACTTCATCTTCAATTTCGTTGGTATCGATGTTGAAATCCTCAATGGTTGGACCAAAAACTTTTATCGAAATACCACCAGGATATTTTTCAGTAAGTTCCAGGATTTCTTTTAAGGGCTTAGTATAATTCTTTGCCATGCAAGTTGTCGAAGCGGCATATTTGCCATTTCTATTGTCGTCTGGCCAAATGCGAATTCTTACTTCTGCATTTGTAGCAAGCTTGTGTTCTTCAATAAACTTGCCTGTCTGTGCGGCTACCTTTAAGCATTTTTCCTTAAGAGTCATCATTGCACTCTTCCTTTCATTAATCCCTTAGTAGGGTGAATATTGAACGTTCCATTCTATCAAATATCAAGATTATTGTCAACATCGTGTTATAATAAATACATGAACATAACCGCCGAAATAACAAGCGTTTCTAAAAAAGGCTTTCACGCCAACACAGGTACAATCAAAAAACCACAAATCCATTTTTGTATAACCAATAATTCTTTTGTTAGTGACGAACTTCCGGTTGTTGGCGACATTGTAACTCTTGAACAGCGTGATGACAAATATATTATCATTGAAGTTCAATCTCGTAAAAATTTCCTTGGTCGCTTTGATCATGCCAAACAAAAATACCAAGGCTTTGCCGCAAATTTAGATACAATTTTTGTGGTGACCGCCGCAAATAAAGAATTTTCCCAAAATCGCATTCGCAGATTTTTATTGCTAAGCGGCGGTCAAGATATCCGTAAAGTAATCGTTCTTACAAAGATTGATCAATTAAAAGCAAAAGAACTTGTCAAGTTCAAGAATGTTTTACAAAAAGAATTCCCAATGGTTGAGCACACATATATTAACGCCCTTGATAAGGACCAGGTTCTCACTTTGCTAAATCACGTAAAGAAAAAAGGCAGTATGATTCTGCTTGGAAGCAGTGGTGTAGGAAAGAGTACAATCACAAATACGCTTTGTGATCTGGATCTGAAAACAAAAGAAACAATCCAAGGCGGACGTTTTGCAGATAAGGGAAAACACACCACAAGTTCCCGCAATATGTATTACACAAAATCAAGTCATAAAATTATAGATATACCAGGCATCAAAATAGTTGGACTTGAACGCGAAACAATTTTGCAAAGCGAAATATTTTCCAGCATAACAACGTTGGCCGCTAAATGCAAATTTACAAACTGTGCCCATCAAACTGAACCAGGCTGTGCGATTAAAAATGCAATAGAAAATGGCACGCTTTCACGTGCCGAACTTGATGCTTATTTACAGGTCATGAATGAATAATTAATCTTCTTTCTTGAAAAGTACTACTTCTGTTATTTCCTCACTTTCATCCTCTTGTGAAGGAATTTCTGGTATCCATGGTGATTCAAAGTATCCTGGAACATTGCTAAAATGAAAAGTATTTGTTGTATCAACTCTTGTATTTGCATCAACAAAGTCGTGTGCATCATAACGACTTAATGTTCTGTAACTTACAAGATTCATATTTTGGTCAATAGTAAATGTTAAACCAAGTTCATGATAAGTCATATCATTAAGTCCACCGGCACGTATAACTTCGTATCTGTTTACTGCACCCGCGGCACCGGCATCCATAATGAATGTAAATGAAAAATGACCTGATTCTTTATCGAATGAAAGGGCATGTCTGTTCATAGTAATATTCGCTTGTGTTGTTCCTGATGAAAAATGTGCAATTGTCATTGACTCTGCGTCACTTATTGTATCTTCATTAACAATATAAGTAAGAAAACCATACGGGGCAAGTTGTCTGTGTCCACTTCCTTCAATGTTAAGCCATTCATCCATTGATTGAACATTTATGTTTCCTCCGAATGTAACTGCATCAAGTTGTTGATTAATTGATGTCGCACGTTGGCTTTGTATTGTGTCTGATTCTGCATCAAAGAAAACTCTGTCACCACGTGTCGCCGCAGAAATAGCAGGACCATTTCCAAGTAGAAGATTTCCGCCACCGCTTCTCGCGTGTGAAAGTGTTTCTTTGTATGAATTTACAACATTACCTTGTTCATCAAAATTCATAATTGTTTTTCCAAAAACCTCCAAACGCATGTGTACCATTAATGCATTGACTCTTGTTGAACCTGAAGAAGTAATCTTAACCGAGCGGTAGCCAGCAGCATTTTCAAGTGCGGCCTCTAAAAGTCCAAGTTCTGTAATTATTCCGACATGTTCTGAACTCTCAAAATAATCTTCTTCATCAAAATGTGCAATGATTGAATATGTAATCACACCTGCACCATGTGTAACAAGATAAGTTGGATAGAAAAGCTCAACTTTGTTATCAATATCATCCACATCTTCACAAAAAGATTCAAAAGTATAAACAAGCGTAAAACTGTCTACATTTGCAATTTCATCCCAAGAAAGCAAAGCCCCAGAAAGCACAGCATTGAATACAGGGTCAGGGGTAGGCAAACTGGGCCCACCTATATCGGTATCATTATCTTTATCACTCTCGCTTGTAGTACTGCTGCTGCATCCAACAAAAAGTGGCACAGACACCGAAGCAATGAACAAGAACACCAAGAAAAAAGATGTTAAAAGTTTTTTCATAATTAATTCTCCTTAAAAATATTTCAAGGCGAAAAACTCGGTCAAATTAAATATTTGAAATGATATATCAAACATGACGAGCAATTCGCCAATGTGTTATATGTATATATTTAAAGAGAACGAAAAAAACATTCTCTAATACAGAATTATATTCAAATTTATTTTATAAGTCAACTAAAAAAGATAAAGTATTTGACAAGCCCTGCAAACATACTATATAATAATTGTTATCGGGGCGTGGCGCAGATGGTAGCGCGCTTGATTTGGGATCAAGAGGTCGCACGTTCGAATCGTGTCGCCCCGACCATTAACCACCATAATACGGTGGTTTTTTGTTGCCAAGGAATAATACATTCTTGCCTTGTCTTGATATTGTGATAAATGGAAAAACAGTTTTTAATATAGCAAAATTTGCGATACTAAAATTGTAATTTATTTTAAATTATATGCTACATTTATTTATGATTGAACAAAAGATAAGAAAAAGGATGATAGTTATACGTAAAATAGCGGGGCTTAGTGCACGACAACTAAGTCTTAGAATAAGTTGTGCAGAAGGGTATATAAACAAATTTGAAAATGGACAAAGTTTTGTGTCAATGGATAATTTGGAATCAATGTTAAAGGCATGTGATTCAAGTTTCGAAGAACTTTTTAGTGAAAATTTTGAGAGTTACAGAAAAGATAAACAAATATACAGCAAGATACGAGAAGTAACTCCAGAAGACAAAGACCCGCTTTTAACATTGTTGGTGGCTATGGAAAAGTTAGAGAATAGCGGCTAAGGGTTTAACCGAGTAACAGTCGCTATGTCCTTGTCCCCTCTACCTGAAAGGTTTATAATTATACTTTCAGACGAGGGCAAAGTACGTGCCAACTTGCATCCAAAGGCAATTGCATGAGAACTTTCAAGTGCAGGTATAATCCCCTCTGTTCGTGAAAGAAGATAAAATGCATTCATTGCATCTTGATCCGAACATGTTACATATTTAACACGGCCTATTGAATTAAGATACGAATGTTCGGGTCCTATGCCAGGGTAATCAAGCCCACTTGAAATCGAATGCACATCGGCAATAGTGCCATCGTCATTTTGAAGAAATGTACTTGAATAGCCATGAAAAATCCCTTTTTTACCATACGTCATAGTTGCCGCATGGTCACCAAGTTTTTCGCCACGACCAAGTGGTTCCACCCCATACAAGAAAACATTTTCCTCTTCTATAAAATCATGAAAAATTCCGATTGCATTGCTTCCGCCCCCAACACAGGCAACGATTGCGAATGGCAATTTTTTGTCTTGACGTTTAATCTGACGTTTTGCCTCTTTCCCAATTATGCTTTGGAAATCTCGCACCATTGTTGGAAAAGGATGTGGGCCAACAACAGATCCGATACAATAAATCGAATTTTCAAGATCTTGTTCATATGCGACAAAGGCACTGTCAACCGCCTCTTTCAATGTACGTTGTCCATTCATTACGGTAATAACATTTGCACCAAGTAACTTCATTTTTTCAACGTTTATCGACTGCTTGATAACATCTACCTCGCCCATATGAACTTCGCATTCAAGTCCAAAATAAGCACAAGCAGTAGCAATCGCAAGCCCATGTTGCCCGGCCCCTGTCTCCGCAATAATCTTGCGTTTTCCAAGATATCTTGCAAGCAACGCTTCGCCCATGCAATGATTAATTTTATGTGCGCCAGTATGATTTAAATCTTCACGCTTTAAATAAATTTTTGCTCCAAAGTCCTTGCCACTCTCTGCTCGCATTTTCTTGGTTAAATTTTTGCAATAATAAAGTGGGGTAGGTCTGCCTTGAAAATCACGTTGCAATTGTCTAAGTTCTGAAATAAATGCTTTATCCTTTGCAAGTTTTCTATACGCAACTTCAATTTTATCAAGTTCTCTTTGAATTTCATTATTCATAAAAGATCCACCAAACTCGCCAAAATATCCTTTCTGGGTTTTCCGCATGTTAAATACTCCTTGTTATATATTAGAGGATATAAAATGACATTGTCAAGTAATACTGATGCCAATATTCTTGAAAGAAATTGCAATTATAGATAATTACATTTATTAATTGATTGACAATTTTGTCGATTTTTGTAAAAATATGTCGAATCCAATGCTCAAAGGAGAAAATAACATGAAAAGAAAAACAAAAGTCTTGATGCTTGGACTACTTGCATTTATGCTTGCCCCGATTATTGCGTTAACCGTAGGTTGTCGGAGCAATAATGATACCCCAGACACACCGACTATTGACGGCATAACCTTAACAGGAATATTTGATGAACAAGATTCACTATATGCTTATCTTGGTACAACCATAAATGCCACCGCAGAAACAACAGGGGAAACGGGTACAATCACATTTACATGGTATATATACCAAAATGACGCTGCTATTTTAACAGGAACAGACTTTGAACCGGAAACAATTGGCAAATTCACTGTTCGTGCCACATCATCGCTTGTTGAAGTGGTTGACTATGAAGTAAATTTCACAGTCATCGAGCAACCACCGATTGAAGGGCCAGATGACGAACCAGAAGATTGTCCAAGCGAAGAGCCAGACGATGAACCAACAGACAATCCAATCGAGTTTGAATTAACAGGTCTAACAGCTGGGCCAGGTGATCAAGGTTATGTAGGACGTATTGGTGAAGAACTCATTGCAAACGCAACCCACACAAGCAAGCATGCAATTTCATTTATCTGGGAAAGATATGTTGCTCTTGAAGATGATTACAAATGGGAAGAAGTGGCAACAGGCGGAGCATTCACACCGAACACAAGTGGAAAATTTCGTGTTACCTCATATATGCAAGAAACACTTGTATATTACGTATTTGAATTTACTGTTCTTGGTAATATATCTGCGGTAGCTGTTAGTTATGACAGATATGTAGGTGAAGAACTTACCGCGTCCGCAACTCATCCAGATGGTGGTTTACTGGATTTTATATGGCAACACTATATTGATGGTGAGTGGGTGCAAGTTGCAATCGGTACAACGTTTATTCCAACACAACAAGGTCAATACAGAATTATTGTTTCTGCTCAGGATGCATTTGCCTCATACACTACTATCACAGTTTTTGCATAATGAACTTGCGAGTTCTAAAAAAAGCCTGTAGACCGCAGGTTTTTTTTGTGATATAATTGGCTTATGATTAAAGAAATGCTTAATTATCAACAAAAAGACAAAGAGCGTTTAAAACTAATTTTAAACGTAGAACAAGGCAAAACCAAACGCGAACTTGACGATAATACAAAGACACTTGCTATTACAAAAAATGCCGTTCTTTCATTGGAAAATGATGCAAAGACAATAGAACAAACAATTGAAACTGTTCGTAAAAATCTCACTGAACTTTTGACAAGGGCAGAAGACATTGTAAATAACGAAAACATATCTCAGGGCGAAGATGAACTTAATTCTGCTGTAACATATGCCTCTACGGTTGCAAATAAAATTGCAGGTTATGAAAGTCAACTTAATGATCTTATGCGTCGTATTAATGAAAAAGCAACCCAGTTCGAAGACGCAAAAAGAAAAATAGTAACTGTTCAAAAAAACATTGCAACATTAACCCCGAAATATGAAGCACAAAAAAACGAACTTGAACCGCAACTCAAAGTGGTCGAAAAAGAATTAAAATCAATAGAAAGTTCGGTTGATAAAAAACTCATGGACAAATACAAAAAACTTCGTTCATCCGATAAAACAGGGCGTGATACGGATATAGTTGTTCCTTTGATTTCAAATCGTTGTGCAGGTTGTCATTTTGAACTTGCATTATCTATGACGCACAAAATCTCTACAGAAGGGTATATAACCTGTGAAGAATGTGGCAAAATACTGTTCAAGCAATAATTTGAAAAAATTCGACGTACTTTAAATAACCTCTATGCTATAATAAAGTATGGACAGAGTACTGATAGTGTTTAGAACACTTGTCGAACAGTTACAATCAACCACAGGACGCCTTGAAAAAGAGGCATTTTTGTCGCAATACAAAGATAACGAGGATATTAAGTTTATCTTGAATTTTCTATTTAATCCGTATATAATTACAGGAATAAGTAATAAAAAACTTGCAAAGCATCTCAAAAATTCTGCAGAAAGTACCCAGAGCAAAAACCTCGTTGTTAATGAGATGATTCCTGAAACGATTCTTGAACTTTTAAAATATTTTATCGAAAATAATACAGGACGTGACATTGATGTTCAAACACTTACAAGTTTTACTCGTAATATGGACAACATCGTTGCCGACTTGGTTCATGGTATAATCAAAAAAGATTTAAAACTTGGTATCCAAGAAAAGACTTTAAATAAAGTATTTACAAGTGATTTTATCCCGGTGATGAATGTAATGTTGGCAGAAAGTTATCAAGATAATAAATCTTATTTGGACAAAAAAGAATTTATAATCACCCAAAAAATGGACGGTGTAAGGGCAGTTTTGCTTTTTGTAGAAAATACACCAACATTTTTCACTCGAGGTGGTCGTATAATCGTTGATTTGGTTGAACTCGAGGTTGCCGCCAAATCGCTTAATACGGATTTTGTCTATGATGGTGAACTTGTACTTAATACAAATACTGACACAAATTCTGCTGATCTATACCGTGCAACCGTCAAGATTACAAACGCAGATGCAGAAAAAAGAAATCTTACTTTTCATATTTTTGACAGGGTTCTTAAATCTGATTTTGTAAATGGGCGATCAGATGAAACTGCACTTGAACGAAAAAAAGCACTGCACAGTGAGCTTGATTTGATCAACTCCAACCTGAAATCCGCAAATGACGTTATTTTATTGAAAGAAGTGCCAATGCTTTATATCGGTACTGATGCATCAAAGATTGAACCACTTTTAACCAAGTTCACGTCAAAAGGGCTTGAAGGTCTTATGATAAACATTGCGTCCGCACCATATGAATGTAAACGCACAAAGAATATATTAAAAGTCAAAGAATTCCACACCGCAGACGTTCTTGTGCTTTCCATAGAAGAGGGTACAGGTGCAAATCGTGGTAAACTCGGTGCGGTTCATGTCAGATTTACTGGTCCAGATAACAAGCCATATACATGCAAGGTTGGATCTGGTTTTTCTCAAGAGCAACGAGAATATTTTTATAATAATCCTTCCGAGATTATAGATAAGATTATTGAGATAGGATACTTTGAACTTTCTAAAAATCAAAATGACGAAAACTATTCTCTTCGTTTCCCAACGTTTAAACATCTCCGCCTTGATAAAACCCAAATTTCTATGCATTAATACAAAAAGAGGGGTATACCCCTTTTTTCCAGTCTAGGAATTATACATGCGTGGACATTAAGGAAAAGATTAAATGTTTTCAATTACCAATGATCGAGCCATCTGGATTAATAATTGCAAAGTGTCGGTCTTGTGTATCGGTTACAAATTGAATAAACCAAAATGCACCAATATTTGCAAGATCTGTTACAATTTTTACATATGTTTCAAAGCTTGTAACATTGCGAATATGGTCAGCAAGATGTTCTGTTGCAATCTCAAGTGCTTTTGTCCAACTTATTGCATCCTCTGGCATTGCTGGTTTTAAATCAAAGTTTGCTCTGGAATTATTCTGTAAAACAAGGCTGAATGTAATATTTGCATTGCATGCAACTTCACGACCTATGTCAACACCAAAATTTCCACCAAATTGATTTCGTTCAAGCGTTACTTCTTGTTCTTCTTCATCACAAATTGTTAAAAAACCACGCAATTGATCAACGCCATGTAAATTTCCATCCTTTGGTTCGATGTTTATAAGGGCAAAAGGTACCGTTCCGGTTGCTGTGCCATCTACGTTATAATCTCGTTCACGAATACCAGAAAAAAATTGAACACGAACGACATCACTCTCTGCATGTTTCATAAAGAATCGTGCTTCGGAGACATTGGCAAGTGCACGTTGATAAAGAGATGCCTTACCACCCGTTGAAAGGGTAGCAATAAGCACAAAAGCAACAATTAAAACAGCAACACATCCTAGTATAAGAAATTTTTTCTTTGTGAATTTGAATTTTGATTTTCCAAATCGCATTAACACCTCCGTCTACCATTGATATGGTTACTTGAGTGTTAAATATGTATTATTTCTTGCTTGCTATTTTCACCGTTTCAATTATAGCTTCTTCTTTAACCCTTGCTTTCATGCGTTTAACTTTTGGTTTTACTGTTACTGTGGGCATAATTTCTTCTTTTTCGACTTCAACCTGCGGTCGCACAACAGGCTCTTTTTCTTGTGTAATTTTTCTTGTGACAAGTTCAATTGGATTTTCATCCACAAATAAAGGGTCGGCAAGCGGCTTTGGTTGTGCAATCCAAGGCTTTTCTATAAGTTCTTCGATAACTTGTGCCTGTTCAGAATTTGATTTTTCAAGAACCATTGGTGCAATTGATGGTTGCTTGTGCCAAGGGTTGAATTTCGGTGCAACATATGCCATTGGACGAGGCTTGTAGGCGATTAATTGTTCTACGATATCAGGGATTTCAGGTTTTTGTTCAGGTGTTTGAACAGAAATCTCTTGCAGTTTTTCTTGAGACTCGGTCACAGTGGCAGAAAGTGATTGTTCTTGTAAAAGTGGGGCAACTGCAGTTGTGTTTCCACTCTCTTCAAATTTATTAAAAATATCGTTTATATCCTGTGGGGTATCATCAGTTCTTTCGGTTTTAATATCAGGTGCAATTTCATTTTCTATAATTTCTTCTTCAAGGGTTTTAGAAACTTGTATTTCTTCTGGCGAGGCGATTTGCACTGTTGATTCTGTGCCTGTATTGACTGTTATTGTGTCAAGTTCTTCTTCAGAAATTTGTACACCATTAAGTATGTCATAAAAGCCTTGACGATATTGAAGACCCTCTTTGTGTATAATACGCTTAATAATTGCTTTATCCTCTTGATGTATATAAAGCCCAGCAAGAAGTGCAAGTGCAAAATCGTCAAAGCATTGGTTAAGGGGTGAAAAAAACTCGTCGACAGTGGATTGGAGTTCTTCAATAAGGCGTGCTTTGTATTTGCTAACAGAAATATTGTACAAGATGATTATTATAGTTGCGGATAAAAAGAATACAATAATAATTGCAGGAATGATAAGCGACCGTAAAACATTTGATGAAGTAAAATTATTAAATAATTCAGTATGGTATGCAAGAGATACCGCAAGTCCAAATAAAATGAACAAAACCATAAAAGGGGCAAGTATCCAAGTTGCAAGTTTTCCACGACCCTTATGTTCGGGTAATGATTGCTTTACTTTTAAATATTCATCGTTAGAGTAATGCGATAAAATATTTGAAAAGTCATAGTGACTTAGAACATATTTATAGAGTAAGAATTTAACAGCATTTTTTTCACTTTTAAGTTTATTTATGTAATTAGTTGTCCTTTCCTTAACCGTATGGTTTTCAGAAATTGCCAAGTTTTGGTATTCAACAAGTTCAATTATTGTGTTTGTGTCTCTTTTGCGTTCAGAAACAATTTGAAGAATTTTCACCAAAGCAAAGATAAATACTGCAAGTGCAGGTAAAATCATCCAAAGCAATTCGGATGGATTATTGATAAGCCAATCAAAAATATTTCTTAATGTGTTCATACTTCCCCCAAAGTATTTCTCTTGTCAAAAACGCTAAAAGATATACATGATAATAGCACAGATTTTAACCCTCTCAAAATCTTTATATAGGATAAACCTATTGTTCTTTTGTATAACTATTCTTTTCACTACATTGTTTCAACCGTATCAATACCAAGTGACCAAAGTGCAAATTCAATACTTGTTTTTACAAGTTTACAAAGTCCAAGATAATGAGATTGTTTCTTGGTGTCTGTTTCACGTAAAATATTCGTTTGTCCATAGAAAATATTAAAGGTTTGTGCAAGTATATAAATTGAATCTGCAATCGTGTTAAGTGTATTTGTATGTAATGCAATAGGGTAACTGTCGACAAGTTTTATTATACTTGTCAAAATGTTTCTTTCTGTACTTGATACAATTTCCTCTTCTAAACAAGTATTTAAATCGATTGCCTTGTTCAAAATTGAATTAATACGAGCAACGGTGTATAAAAGATATGGTCCTGTTTTACCTTCGAAAGATGTAAATTTTTCCATATCAAATGTGAAATCGGTTTTCACATTATTTGATAAATCTGCGAATTTAAGTGCGGATACACCAATTCGTTCTGCACTTTCTGCACTTGCACCACGGTTTATTACCGCATCCTTTACCATATCGACAACTTCTTCAAGACGAATTGTTCCACCGTCTCTTGTTTTGAATGGCTTGCCATCTGTACCAACAACCGCACCGGTTCCAATATGTACAAATTCGATATTTTTTGCAACGATATTACCTTTTTTTATGATGCGAAACACTTGAGTAAAGTGAAGGCTTTGGCGAAAATCTGTGACATAAATATACTTGTCTGGTGAAAAATCACGTTGTCTGTATAAAATCGTCGCGATGTCGCTTGTTGCATATAAATCGCCACCGTTGCCTTTTTGTAATATGACGGGTGGCATTGGATTTTTATAAAGTTGGGGTTCATTCTTGTCCGCGGGATTTTTCTTGGGCATCGGAATATGTTCACCGTCTTTTGCAACATTTATCATCAAACAATCTTTGTCAATATAAGTAAGACCTTGTTTTTCAAGAATGCCAAGTACATTATCCACATAAGGCTGTGCATTGCTTTCGCCATTATATAGATCAAACGTACAACCCATTCTTTCATAGTTTTTCTTTATCCTTGTGACAGAAACCTCACGAATTTTCTTATAAATTGAATAATATGGTTCTACAAAATTCTGTAATTTTGCTGTAATATCTTCGGCAAGTTTTTTAAATTCGGGTTCTATATTTTTTCGTTTACTTGCAAGAGGGTAGACATCGTTAAGCATTTCAAGTGTGATATCAACCCACAGCTTTCCATCCTTAATTCCACCATTTTCACAAAGTTGTGCAATAATCAGACCAAGTGGTAATCCCCAATCACCAAGATAAGTATCAGCAATTGTATCATGTCCAAAGGCATTATAAACACGTTTAAGTGCCTCACCAACAATAATTGTTCTCAAATGACCAGCATGAAGTTCCTTTCCAATATTCGCCCCACCATAATCAAAAAAAACTGTTTGCTTTTCTTGATTTTCAAGTTGCAATTTACCGTTTTTATTAATGTCTTTTGCAATTTTTACAAGTTGGCTGTTTTTTATTCTGAAATTCAAAAATGCAGGTTTGGATACGTTTATTTCTGTGAATTCACTTTTAAAATTTTTTGAAATTGATTCTGCCAAATCAAAAGGTGATACCCAAGACATATTTTTATCAAGTTTTTTAAAAAGTGCAAAACAATCATTGCATTGATAATCAACACCTTCTTGTGAAGATGATGTGATTTTAAATTCGCCAAGAAATGGCAGATGCTTTATGACACATCTGACGGCAACATTAAGATCCTTTTCAATCTGTTGTTTCAATGTCAATTTCTTCATGCCAATATTGTACCATAAAAGATTGAAATATTACATGACCAGATGGTATTACTTGATGGTATCAAATATATGGTCGACATAGATTTAGAGTTTTTACTTGCAAACAAACGACAAAATTCATTACAGTGAAATTGGATTTTAGGAATGGCTTTACAGATTCCCAGTGGTTTTGTTGTATCCACTTTTATCAGATGCGTAAATCTCAATTCCCGTCTTTTCAATGTGGTCAATCCTGTAATCCGAATCAAGTTCATTCGCGGTCAAAAATTTTACATTTATTACATCACCACGCAAAAAGTCTTTTGTGATATCTTCCACCAAAAAATGATCTCGAACACGTTTGTAAAGTTGTTTTGCCTGGCCAGCATAATATTTGTCCTTTGTGATGTTATGTAAAACATAAATACCTACGCCGCCCTTGTCTGCAGACCGCAATATTTCATAAAGTGGCTTCCATTCTTTATTGTCAAGTTGACATCGAAGTTTGTCTTTAAGTAAATCTTTGGTCTGCTTAAAAGTTTCAAGTTTATGTTTCATTTCCGCACGTTTAAGTTCTTTTAATTGTTGTTCTTGTTCTGATTTGTCTTTTTGGGCCTGGACAAAGTCTGCTAAAACTTGCAAATTCTCTGGGCGTACTTCAATGGTTTTTGTCTTACGTAACATCTTCCTTTTGAAATAGATATACAAACCAAAAATAATCCCACAAAAAAGCAATGTTCCAAAAACCGCACCCAAAATAATAAATGTCATAAACAAAGTATAACATAGCAAGTTGGCATATTTCAAAGTGGAAGATTATTTTTCCGCAAACTCTTTTTCAAGTAATTTTGTTAAATCGCTTCTTCCTGCGTTTATTCCTGTCAAGATTGCATTATAAAATGCAAAAGGTGAACTTGACCCATGTGCTTTTACAACAGGTTTCTTTGTGCCTATAAAAATACTTCCACCTACGGTATCTGCACCAAGTTCCTTTCTCATATTCTCGAACTTCTTTTTCACAAGAACCGCACCAATCTTCGCTTTGAAACTTGATGTCAAGGTTTCACGAAGTTTTGTTCCCAATAACTTGAATGCACCTTCCGCACCTTTAAGAAGAATATTCCCAACAAAACCGTCACACACAATTACATCAAATTTGCCTGTAAATGCATCATTAGCTTCCATATTTCCAACAAAATTCAAATCACTTTCTTTAAGAAGGGCAAAGGTCGCCGTTGTTAACTCGTTTCCTTTTTTATCTTCTGTTCCAACATTCACAAGCCCAATTCGAGGATTTTTAACACCAATAGATTTCATATACACCGAACCCATCTTTGCAAAACCCAAAAGATATTCTGGTTTGCAATCCATATTTGCCCCAACATCAATTATCATAGTACGTTTTTTAGGATCAGGCGACGGTAAAAGAGGGCACAGTGCCGGACGCAACACCCCTGGAATTCGTCCTATCATAAGTACCGCCCCTGCCAAAACCGCCCCTGTGCTTCCCGCACTTATGAATGCAATATATTCGTGTTCTTTTGTGTGATCGCATCCCTCTTTAAGCATTTTAAGCCCTATGTGAATTGAACTGTTAGAACGGTTTTTAACTACTGTTGGTGGTTCGTCATTCGAAATACTTTCCACACATTCAATAATTTCACATCTACTTGTAATCGCACCCGCCATAAGATGTGGCCAAATTCTTCCTCGTTCTCCTATCAAGATAAAACCTATATCAGGATTTACTTGTGCCGCCATTACCGTGCCTTGCATAATGTTATCGAAACTATCACCGCCAAGCGTATCAATAATAATCTTTTTCATTTCATATTATAACATGAAAATGCATTCGTGCAATGACATATTAGGCAAACCATGACAAAAACTAACAATTAACACTCTGTGATTGAATACCATATAATACATGAATGTTTTTCTTATTGTGGTTTTGTTCACCATAGGCCTTTTTTGTATTATCAAAGGCGGTGATTTTTTGGTGACAAGTGCAATCAAGTTGGGTAGATTAACAAATCTAAGTCACATGTTTATTGGGGCAACGTTTGTAACTATTGCAACCGCAATTCCAGAAGTCTTTGTATCGGTTATTGCCGTTATTGGTGGAAATTATGGCATAGCGGTAGGTAATGTAATAGGAGGGATGACCGCAAATATTGCCCTTGTTCTTGCAATTTCTATGATTTTTCTGCCAACTTCTGAGGTTTCTAAAAAGGAGGCGATTGTAAAGAGCCTCTTTATGATATTTGCATTTATATTAGTGTTTTTATTTTCGCTTGATTTACGAATTACATGGATAGAGGGGGCGATACTTATATTTTTCTTTGTTGCATTTATAATGTACTCTGTAATAAAAAGTAAGAAAGCAAGTAAAAAAAATAAAACAACATCAAGGCAAGAATTTACAAAAGCCTGCGAGGCGAGCACTTCTTCATCATTAACTAAGACTGAACGTAGGAAGATTTGGAATGAAATTGCAATAGGTTTTTTATTTGGTCAGGTTTTGATTGTCATGGGTGCGTTTGTACTTGTTTCAAATGCCGAGCGCCTTGCCGACATTATGGGCATAAGTGAAACGGTTATTGGTCTAACACTCATGGCTTTTGGTGCATCTGCACCAGAATTAACAACGGTTATTGCGTCAATACGAAAAAAAAGCGGCGATATGGCACTTGGAAATATTCTGGGTTCGAATATAATAAACAGCACACTTCTCTTAGGAATACTTGTAATGACAAGTTATACCAGAGAAGGTGCATTGCCAATTGCCCAAATAACGATGATTATAGGCATACCACTTTTAATTGGTGTAAGTTTACTTGCCACTCTTCCAATGCTTTTAAGAGGTAAAACCTACAGATGGCAGGGAATTATACTTGTTTCAATTTATGCACTTTATATAACCCTTCTTGCAATATTTCGTCCACATTGATGTGGAAAAGTAAAAGTTATCCACATTATATTCACATATGTGTGGATATAACTTATTCTCGTTATCAGGTTTCTTTATTGTCTTGTGTTTACTATTGAAAAGTATTGCGAATAAAGGGTTTTGTTTTTGCATTAAATTCTGGTATCATTATTTAATGAGAAGAACTCGTTTGGGTTTTGGGGGAATCGTACTTTGTATTGGTGCTATGTTTATTGTTGCCTTTTTGTACTCAACCGCTTTTTCTGTTTCGGATGTAAAGGTGCAGGCATTTGAAAGTACGGAAAAGCATAATCAAATATTTGAAAAGCAAGAGTCTGAAGGGATTTTGCCTTTAAACACAAATCCACCTGCAGGCATTACCATTATGCGCGTATATTACTCAGATAATAATAAAAGAGGAACACCTACGCTTCTTACAAATGCCCGTAACCAGACGGCGGGGCACAGTGGAAATATCGCAGAAAATTGGGCAACTGCACCACCTGCTGCAAGCTACGGAGATGGTTTTGGTTCGGTTGTTGGTGTTGATGGTAATTTCAGAATAACTCTTATGCCTGGTGTTTCTCCGTGGACAACAGGTGGGCCCAATGATTGGATTTATCTTGAATATATGGAACCACTTGTAAGCGATTTACATACACCAAATTGGCAAAGTGATATATTTAATCCAGTAGGTGGACCAGCCGATTTTTGGTTCACACCACCAACAGAAGATAATCCCAACTTTAATTTCGGTGTGCATTTTAGGCTTATCGGAGTATATAGACTTAATATTTGGACACAGGCAGGTACAGATCGCTTTCAAAACACATATTACATTGTTGTAAGAAATGCTAAACCTGGAATTTCATATGAATATAATGAATTTGATCTTGTAGGACGTTTTACAAGATTTAATTCCAATAATATTAATATTGCAAATAATGATTTATCCGATCTTGTGTTTAGACTCAGTCTCGTTTATAACGATCTAAGCATGAATATCTCAAGAGACGAAGTTATGTTTAATCAAGGCCCTATGCTTGATAACTTTCGACTTATTCCTTTGCAAGGTTCTGGTCAAAATGTACTTGACAGGTATTACGAAATAAATTGGGCAACTCATACCGATGGCGTTGGTTATTACGCGGATATGGTTACCTTGTCAAGGCGTGCGGATGTTCAAATCTTAAATGGGAGTTATCGTCTTGAAGGCACCGCACGCATTACAGGAATGACGAGTGTTGATAATCGTGGCGTTCGTTTGCGTATGTCAAGTGTAAATAATCGTTTCGTTGAATGGGACGATGGCGATGGCATTATGCTAGTTAATGTAATGGCACACATAAATATAGTTAATCCACCAAGTGGTGGCACGCCATGGTGGATAACTCTTATTATATTAGGTTCAATTCTGGGAATGCTTGGAATTGGGTGGATTGCAATAAATCATTTTATTAAAAAGAATGCGGCAACAAACGGAATTCGCCTGACGAAGGCGCAAATCCAACGTGCACAAATCGATGAACATAATGTTGAACTTATAAGAGAACGTATAATAGAAGAACAAGAAATCGCCGAGGAACAAGACTTTACACTTGATATGTTTGAACAACTTCAAAGGGAATTAAAAGAGGAACAAACAAGTTGATTAATTCTGGCCCGGAATTATCCGTATACACACATGTATTGATGTGATATACTGGGAACATGATAACAACAAGTAATGTGTCTTTGCAATTTGGGAAAAGGATTCTTTTCAAGGATGTGAATTTAAAATTTTTACCTGGTGAATGTTATGGCATTATTGGTGCAAATGGGGCGGGTAAGAGTACTTTTTTAAAAGTTCTAAGTGGTGAAATTTCTCCAAACAAAGGCGAAATTATTATTCCAAAAGGCAAAAGAATTTCCACACTTGCACAAAATCAAAGTATGTGTGACAATCTTACCGCCGTTGATGCGGTGATTTCTGGACACGGAAAACTTTTCAAATTAAAGGTTGAACAAGATGAATTATACACCCTTGGTGATGCGATTACCGAAAAACAAGGAATGCGTCTTGCCGATATTATGAATGAATATGCCGAACTTGATGGATGGGAGGCCGATTCAAACGCACGAACAATGCTTGATCAACTTGGTGTTGCTGGGGAATTCCACGATGTACTTATGTCGGACCTTGATGCAAAAATCAAGGTCAAAGTATTGCTTGCAAGATCTTTATTTGGAAACCCAGATGTACTTATCCTTGACGAACCAACCAACAGTCTCGACATAAAATCCGTTCATTGGCTTGAAGATTTCCTTATGGACTTTAACAACACAGTCATTATTGTCTCACACAATCGACACTTTTTGAACAATGTTTGTACGCATATCTGCGACGTAGATTTTTCACAAATTTCGATGTTCGTCGGTAACTATGACTTTTGGTATGAAACAAGTCAACTTATTCTTCGCCAACAAAAAGAAGCCAATAAAAAGGCAGAATCACGTGCCGAAGAATTAAAAGACTTTATTGCAAGATTCAGTGCCAACGCATCTAAATCTCGTCAAGCGACAAGTCGTAAAAAGGAACTTGCAAATCTTAAAATAGAGGACATCAAGCCGTCTTCACGTAAATATCCGTATATTAACTTTGATATGGAAAGGGAGGTCGGAAACGAAATACTTGTTGTCGAAAACCTTACATTAAATGGTTTTTTCAAAAATGTGTCATTTCGTATAAATAAAGGTAATAAAATTGCGTTTTTGTCGAATAAGAGTCTTATCATATCAAAACTCTTTGATTGTATTATGGGAAAAGAGACACCAACGTCTGGCACAGTAAAATTTGGAGGCACGGTAACCGCAAGTTATTTGCCCGCCGATTATCGTGAATATTTTGAAGGCGAAGAAGGAAATCTTGTAGATTGGCTTAAACAATTTTCAAAAGATACAAATGAAACATTTATTCGTTCGTGGCTGGGCAGAATGTTGTTCACAGGTGAAGAATCACAAAAACAGGCACAGGTACTTTCAGGTGGGGAAAAGGTTCGATGTATGCTTGCAAAAACTATGCTTAATCGTGGGAATTTTCTTATTCTTGATGAACCAACCAATCATCTTGATCTTGAATCGATAACTTCACTTAACGAAGGTATGACCAAGTTCAAAGGTGTAATGCTGTTTGCAACGCATGATGAAGAAATTATGTCAACCGTTGCAAATCGAATCATGGAAATAAATGAAAATTCATTCATCGACAAGCTTATGACATACAAAGAATTTGTAAACAGGGCATAATAGAGGTAACTTATGACAACAAAATTAACCCCCAAAGAACAAAAGCATTTTGAACTCATCAAGGATATAGGGGTTCCAATTGGCGATGAAGCAGAATATAAAGAATTCAAAAGTTTTTTAAAGTCATTAGACTATTTTCCCGTTGTTGATACAGAAGGTAAGCTGAACAAATCTAGACTTAAGAACTATTATGATGCAAGCAATACGTATATTACCCGTAAATTCCTTATTAATCCAGATGAAATGAGTGATGTTGGTTTGGAAAGAATAGAGAAAGCTATGGGCACACTGCGTATTCTTAAAAAACTAGAAGAAAAAACAAAGACAAGTTCTAATGAGTTAAGCGATTCGGAATTCCGAGATCTTGTAGAAAATGACAAGTGGTGGCAGGAAAATCTGGAAAAAGGCCAAAGAAATTTTCAAATAACAGGTTACCTTGCAAGAAATAACAAAGTTCTGTCTCAAACACAACTTGACGAAATTTACAGAAATTATAAACTTAAATGCACTCCTGAGGGAAAAATTACTTATAATGATAAGTACGTAACGATAACCAAAGACAAACTCTTACTTGAGCTCTCGCAAAGGGTATATTACGATGCAGATGGAAAAAACCCTGAACTTGGTAAAGATAGATATAGCAATTATGATTCTCTCGCACTTGAATATGTTACTTTGCAATCAAAGTTATATTTTGATGTAGAAGAAATCGAGGAAATTGAAAAAGCGTTCGGTCTATTTGGCCGAGACCCAAAGGCTTTTATATATTTTGACAAACGCCCATTGCACCCACGTTCAATGCCATTTGCCTCTAAAACTATGTCTTCACCAACTGCAATTCAAGATTTTATTGCACTTAAACAAGGTATTGGCTCGTCAACCACAATTTCTTCAACCCCGCCAGCCACACCAACACAAAAGATTATATCGACTCCACCTCCATCATCACCTTCTTCTACTATATCAACTTCTATACCAATCCCTCCATCGCCATCGCCAACCGCAACATCGTCAAGTACATCATCAAGAGTAACAAGTCCAACATTTACTGGTTTTCCAGGAGGAATTCAATACAAAGCTTTTCCACTTGACCAAGCAATTGAAAAGTGGAAAAAAAGATTTGAAACACTTCGTTATCTTGCATATGAAAAAATCTGTAATGAACGCAATGTTGATCCAAAGGCGGCATCTTGGATTCATGAACATATAAAAAAAGAATCAGGGGATGTGGCAAGGCAACAACTTGCTAATGAAATGCCCACACAACTTGAAAACCACCTCGATGGAAAAGATCTTGAAGGAAATCCATACAAGGTTCTTTTGGCTGGTCATACCGTTAAAGGTAGGTATCTTGGTGAAAAAACTTTTCAAGAAATAGAAGACGCGCTTGGTATTGAAATTTCGCCTGATGAAATTGGAACAAATCAAAGTAAATTCGTTGCAACAGGAATGGAATGGGTTAATGGAAGAGGCTGGCAAAACTTGAAAACTCAACATGTTGCACCCGCTGATCTTGCCCCAGGTGTAACACGTGCACCAACACCATCGCTTGAGACCGCAGATTTGAATTCGAATGTTACCAATTGGCTTAAGGAATTTACAATAGACGTTCAAAAACTCTCACAATTTGACAAAGTAA
>Ga0131853_10001617_pt1 | contig 40268 bp, 41 predicted proteins | sample TergutLab28metaG_FD_92764 | JGI IMG/M metagenome (GOLD analysis project Ga0131853, IMG submission 92764) | Labiotermes labralis P1 segment gut microbial communities from Petit-Saut dam, French Guiana - Lab288 P1 (version 2) (version 2) | ecosystem: Host-associated > Arthropoda: Insects >...
AAGATTTAAAGAGACTAAGCGAAATCAAAACAGAACTTGGCGAGGAAATCAAAAAAGTTAAAGCAGCCCTGATTGAGTTATGCGACTGGCAAGAAGGAAAGTGTTTGTTTCAAAGACAACGTGGCTCAGCGTATACTTGTTGCACAACAACATTTGTCTGCAAACAACTTGATGAAGATAAAGGCTGCACACTAGACGATGAAGAAAGACCACTGCTTTGCGATTTATTTCTATGCGTTCCTGCAATTGAAGCATTGATGGAAAAAGTGAAAGCATTCAACAGTGGCGACGACAGTGTTAGGGAAGAGTTGGACTTTCTAAAAGACTATATAAAGATGTGCATTTTGCTAAACAAAGAACAACTTCCAATATATAAAGAATATTTCGATGCAACAGTGATAAGAGAATGCAAAAACCCATGTGCAAAAAAATGCACAAAGCCATATCTAAAATCTGCTGAAGTTGTTGGCACTGGAGAATTTTTCTAGTATAAAACTTCTTCGAGGCAAAGACCCTTAGCATCAGCCGTTCCAATTCCATTGGTGCGGCTTTCTTTTTTTAGTGCGTTTTCTATGTCTTCTTTGGTAAGTTTGCCAAGTCCAACATCAACAAGCGCTTGTGTCATAATTCTCACTTGGTTATGAAGAAAACTTCTTCCAGTGAAATATATTTTGATTATTGTAGGGGTCGCATCACCATGCGACCCTGTTTCGAATCTTATATCTGTAAGTTTCCTCATATGGTCCGTCACTGCTGCTCCAGTCTTGCAAAAACTTTTAAAGTTTTTATAGCCAATCAATGAGGCAGAGGCTTCTTTCATTTTTTCTATGTCCAGTGGGCGTTTGATGTGCATTGCTGTGTCGCGTTCGAATGGGCACAAAACATCGCCGTTCCAAATTGTGTAGGAATATGTTTTTGCCTTTGCTGAATATCTTGCCGAAAACTCTTTGTCTGCTTCTTCAACAGATAGAACTCTAATATCAGGTGGAAGCATTTGGTTTAAAGAAGTCTTTGCGTGTCCACAGTTTATTTTGTTTGAAGTAAAGAAATTCACGGTTTGCTTTTTTGCATGCACTCCAGAATCTGTTCTGCCAGAAGCAACAACCGTCACCTTTTGTTGGCACACAGTTTCCAAAACAGTTTCCAAAACCCCTTGCACCGTTTTCTGTTTTGGTTGAATTTGAAAACCAGCATACCCCGTGCCGTCGAAACTTATAACCATCTTATGATTGAATTCAGATTTTTTCATTATTTCTCATTATAGCATATTGACAAACGCAAGATATGGCTATAAGATAGCAATATGAAAATTTATTTTAATCAAGATTGGCTAGATGGAAAAGGGCATGGTTCCGAAGACGCATGCAAATTCTTTTCTAAACACAGAATGGAGTTGTTCAATGCCCTAAAAGAATCAACGCCACACGAATACATCACAGACAAAAAACTTATAGACGAAGACACAATCTTCTTCACTTCAACAATCGACAGCGAATTTGACATGGGCGAATATAGCAAAATAGTTGAGGAAGAAAGAAAAGCAATTGACAAAATTCTTAAAACAAGTGAAATCAAACGCCCAAAGACGGCTTCCTTTTGGGAGTTTCTCGATAAGCCTTTCTTTCCAGTTATTGCCAAAAGCGAAATGCTGAACGCTGGAATGGATAAAATTCTTATTGAAAACAGAGAACAACTTGTTCCGTTCTTTGCTTTATATCAATATCTTAAAGAAGAAAAAATGGCTCTTTCAAAAAATGGAGGAACAATCACATATAAACATTTCGAAGAAATGGTTTTCCAGCAATATATTGAAACACCAAGCGAATATAACACTTCGCTTAGAGTCTACATCACAGGAGACCTTTCAATTGAAGCAGCAACAATCGAATATGGAAAGCCTGGCAAGAAAGAAATAAGAACACCGCTTGAGGGACTTATTCATGATTCACGAAGCCCGTTTTTTATAAACAACAAAAGCGTGACATCAAACTCAGAATGTGGCGGAGATAATATTGTTATTGGTAAAGATGTTGGCTATTCAAAAAAAGATAAAGAAATTTTGAAAGCTCATGGGTTTGACCCGCAGAATTGTGTTCTTCCAAAAGAACTAGAAGACATTTCAAAACGTATTATGAAAGGTTGTGCAAAGTTTCTAGGAATTGTTGCAGGGTTCGATTTCATTCTAAACAACGCCGACAAAAAGTGGTATTTTCTTGAAGTAGGCGGAAACCCAACACCGCACGACTATTCTTTGGTTCACGGACTAGGCTATAGCCCAACAGACAACACAATAAAAAATGTGACAAAGAGTGTGCAGATTGATTTGAAAGTGAGAACCGAAGCACTTGCAGAAATGATTTATCAAAGAAAAGAATCATTGAAGAAAAAACAAGCAAAGAAGAAACCAACAGAAGTGACAGCATAAAACGCAAGAAAAAAACACTTGCGTTTTTTTATGCGATAAGGTATAATCGCTAAGCGCTTAAAAGCATTTTTTTATTAGCCCATAAGAAAGTGTCACAATAAGGGGAAACCCGCGCAGGAGAAAATCCACACCAGCATATGAAATGTTTATGCTGAGATTTAAAAAAGAGGAGAAAAAAGGAAAATGAACAAAACAACAAAAATGGCAAACCCACAAACAGTTGTAAGAGAATGGCATGTTGTAGATGCAAGTGATATTCCACTAGGACGTCTTGCAAGCCAAATCGCTCAACTTCTTCGTGGAAAACACAAACCAACATTCACTCCACACACAGATTGTGGCGACTTTGTGGTTGTGCTAAACACAGACAAAATTGTTTTGACAGGTGCAAAACTAACAGACAAGTTTCACTACAGACCGTCAAGATACCCAGGCAACATGAAGCAAATTCAATATAAAGAACTTCTTGCAGAAAGAAGCGACTATATGCTTTGGCTTGCAGTAAAAAGAATGGTTCCAAACACAAGGCTTAGAGACGACCAAATGAACAGAATGAAAGCGTTCAAAGGTGCAGAACACACTCACCAAGCTCAACAGCCAAAACCAAGAAAACTAGTGGGAGGAAGAAGATAGTATGAAAATAGTAAACAAACAAAAATTCTTCTGGGGAACTGGAAGAAGAAAGAAAGCAGTTGCAAGAGTTAGAATCGTTGGCGGCGGAGCAGGAAAGATTGAAATCAACCAAAAAGATATTAAAGAATATTTCCTAAACGACATCTTAAAGCAAATCGTAAACCAACCACTTGTGCTTACTGGAGAAAAAGTTGACGTTTTTGTAAACGTTAAAGGTGGCGGACTTACAGGACAAGCAGGCGCAATCAGACACGGGCTATCAAGAGCGCTTATCAAGTTCAACGAGTCGCTTAAACCAGAGCTTAAGAAAGCAGGATATCTAACAAGAGACCCAAGAGCGAAAGAGCGTAAAAAATATGGTCTTAAAGCAGCAAGAAAAGCTCCACAATTCTCAAAACGTTAATACACAAAAAAATGCCTTTCGGCATTTTTTTTGTTATACTATATATATGAATGCAAAACAGAAGTTGCAAGTTCTAACAAGAATTATTGGAATACTCAGCGGAGTGGTGTATTTTGTTGCCGGCGTACTGCTGATTATTTTTGGAATATACTTCAGCCTAGACTATCTATGGACAATCGGAATAATTGTCACAATCTTTGGAATTATTCACATAATCTTGTTTTCGCTTTCAATTCCAGATTCGAACAGATTTGCAATCAAAGCCATGGGCTTTGGTTTCCTCACCGGAAACATTCTTATTCTCATTCTTTCACTAATCATTTTCTTCCTTCAAGACGAAGAGAATAAGAAAGATATAAAAGGATAATTCTATGAAAAAAGATTTAAGGTTTCTAACCAACTTGTTCTATTTAATCAACGGGGGCATATGTGTGCTTTCAGGACTTGTTTCAATAATTGTAGGTATTGTTTACTATATTGGAGACGATTTGCTTTGGTCTACAATTTTAATTCCTTCAGGAAGTATTATTGCGGTGGTTGGTTTTGTGCATATAATTTTTTTCCTCGCTCTAATGACAACCAAAACAAAAACATTTGCAATCGCATCTACGATAATCAGCTATTTGACAGGCAATATTTTTATATTTGTTCTTTCAATCGCAACCCTCATTGCAAAAGATACTGAATAAAAAATAAACGCCGCTGGCGTTTTTATTTTTTATAAACAAAATAGAAATCAGTCAGCCAGTTGACAGGGTTATTTTGAATATACTGCCTTGTTTCATTCAACTCTTTTTTATTTCTGATTATTCTTTCATAATAGTTTCGCTGGAAGAATTTGTATTTTGCATCTATTGTGCAATTTGATTTGAAGTGATGAATAATTTGGCCTAGTGAAATCGTAGGGGTCGCACCTGAGAGCGACCCGTTGTGTAAAATTTGAATAATCATGTGAATATGATTTGGCATGATTACAAAGGAATCAATCTTATATCTTTTGCTAGTTTCATTTATACGGTTTATTCTACCTAGTATTATTTTTCCTAGTGATGACAATTTGATTTGCGGGTCGCTCTCAGGTGCGACCCCTACATTTCCTCGAATTCCGTATTTTAACTCGTGTTCGGTAGGCATCAAAACCTCGCTCAAAATGCAATGCCCGTCTTGAACACAAATAACCACATGATAAAACCGCGGCTCTTTATAGTCGAAACTTTTCAATCTGACATCTTTTCTTACGGGCAATCCGCTTGCTTGTCCTCTAAGTTCTCTTTCAGTCATAAATCTATTATAGTACATTTGTTCTAAATATCAAAGCAGATGTAAAACGCTTTGAATTTTTCGGGGGGGGGGTAGAATTAAGTGATTGGAAGGAGATTAGACATGAAAGAAAAATTACATGATTTAACTGTACTGTTTTGGTTGCTTTGCGGAATATTATACATACTAACAGCGGTCGTATTGATAATAATAAATTTTAATTCTGCGACTGACGCTTTTGGTGCTTGGGGTTTTAGTATTTTAGTACTTGGTGCTGTGCACATATTGTTTTATCTTTTTAGGACTCTAGACTGGAACAAGTTTGCAAAAACATCTATAATTGTAAGTTTCTTTGTTGGCAGTGCCTTAATCTTTAGCTTTTCAATAGCGCTGTATCTAGCAAAAGATTCAGAAGAACTGAATAAAAAAAATACTTAGACAAAAAATACTTCTATGAAAAGCGGAATTATCAGAAGGGTGGACGACCTCGGTCGTATTGTCATTCCAAAAGAAATCAGAAGAAGCCTAAAAATCAAGACGGGTGCGCCGCTTGAAATTTCTTTGGTGGGCGAAGAAGAACTGTCGCTAAGACGCGTGGACAGTCTTCTTTCTGTTGTCATAAACCCCGATGGTTTTGCCAGCACAGTTGCAGAATTTTCTGGCTGTTCAATCATCATCGTAAACGACAGTGAAGTTTCTGCTCTCTCTGGTTTCAAAAAAAGCATGATTGGTCTGCCAATCACAAATAAACTGATTTCGCATCTAGAAAACAGGGAGCAAATCACCATCACAGCAACCCTCGAAGCCCTGATTGAAAGAAGCCCAATTGAACACAATGCTGTGGCAACAATCATCATAGAGCCCCTGATTAACGATTCCAGCGTCCTTGGTGGCATTGTGGCAGTATGCTTGGACATAAAAAAGGTGGAAGAAGTTAAAACAATTTTAAGATATACAAGTGCTTTAGTTCGAGTTTTTTAGACAAATAGTGCTATTATAATAGTAGATGGAAGAGAGAATAAAAAAAGTTCTATTTGATTCTTCAATGCTTTGCGACATGCTAGACGATTCTAAACCAGAACTTCGAGACGCAGCGCAAGACTTTTTTCTATATCTAATCAAAAACCCACATAGATTTGAACTTTGTGTTTGCGACACCGTTAGAGGTGAAATCAGCAACATGAGATTTGGAATCAGAAAACACGAAGCCCACATGACAGACGAAGAAAGAGCAAGAAAGCATATGGGTGAAAGAGCAGAATCAATTCTTAAGGGAACAAACTTTGGTGGCGTTGAATATAAGTTTAACGATTTGGCGGAGAACCACGACGTTGTTGCTCTAAGACGAGCTTTCAGAGAAGCCGGAGTGCCACCAGTTAGACACGATAAAACAGACGACGACCACGATAACGACAGAACAATTGCAGCAGTTGCGTTGACTCACGGTTGCCATATGATTGCTTCACACGATTTTAGAGATATGGTGAACAACGGTTCGGACTTTAGAAGAGTCTATGGTCAGTTTCTTGGAAATGAGAATTTCACAAAAACAAAGTTTGCAAACGCAAACCAAGCTTTGGAAGGTTTTGTTAAAGAAGACGATTTATATCTAACAACATATAGAGAAGAGTTTCAAAGATGTCTTGGTGTGATTAAACAAAAACAAGAAGAAATTGAAGGTACAGAATGCGAAATTGAAAAAGGCATGAAAAAAGCAGACCTGAATGAAAGTTATGAATATGTAAACGGAAAGAGATATAAGCAAAGAAGAGATGAAAGACCAGAGTTTGACAAACTTCTAAAAATTCAAGCGAATAGAGCAATGCACAGAAAGCATATAGATGAAATGGAAAATGCTTACTATAATACCTATGGTGACGAAATCTATAACTCCAAACGTGCGGAACTGGCAGGAAAAACTGCTCCGTCTGAAAAACGCCTTTCAGAATTGATGAAAATGCGAAGAGACATTATAGACGGGCCAGTGCTTAGCAAAGGAAAAAAACTTAACACATTGAATGTTGGTGGCGGCTCTCAAACAACAAAAGGTGTTTCGGTGGATGGAAATAAAGGAATAGGTGAGGTTTAGGTGATAGATAAAAGAGATATATTTATTGAAATAGTTGAAAGAAATAAGAAGAAGTTTAACACTGAAGATATTTCCAGCCCAGAAATCAGAAAAGCAATCATGAAAGAATATGATGCTGCAATAAAAGCACGCGTGCAAAAGGAATATACAATAGACGAGATTTTTACAGAGCAGGGAATGGAAGCACAAATGGAATTTGAGGAAATGCTTTCAACAGATTCACACTATCAACAAAAACTGAGAGATGAAAAGAATATAAGAAAAAACAGAATAGCAGAAGTTGGCGAGGAAGCATATGAAAAAGAAAGAATGGTTGCAGCAGAAAACCGCCTTCAAGAACTTGCAAACGAAACAGGTGTGCCTAGGGAAATGATTATCAGCAGAACACAAAAGAAAGTTTTCCACCCAGGGCAAAAGAAACCAACAATTGTAGACATTAAATCAGCTTAAAACATTAATTAAAAAAACGACATAAACAGTAAAAAAAGCGACTAAAACGTTTGACGGTTGCCAGAACTTTTGTTATACTCAAATATTCATATTGAATAGAGGAGAAATTTAAATGATAAGAATACTTACAGACAGCAGTTCAGGTCTGACACTAAACGATGCCAAAAAGATTGGAGTTGAAATGGTTCATATGCCAATCAATTTCGATGGAACAGAATATATCGATGGGAAAGATTTAAACCACGAAGAATTCTACAAAAAACTTGTGGAAAGCAAAAACCCTCCAAAAACATCTGCAATAAACCAAGCAACATTCGAAGAGATTTTCGAAGATGTAAAAAAGAAGGGAGAAGAGATGGTTGTTCTTCTAATTTCTTCTGGTCTTTCAGTGACAAACGACCAAGCAATGCAAGCCAAAGATGCAGTGGGTTATGACAAAATTTATATAATCAACAGTCTAGCGACAGTTGCAACACTAATTGCACTTGTTATGGAAGCAGTAAGAATGAGAGACTCAAAAATGAAAGGGGCAGACATTGCAAAGGAACTTAATGTTCTTGTTCCAAAAGCTAAGTTGTTTGCATATGTTGACACACTTAAATATCTTAGAGCTGGCGGAAGAATCAGCGCAACTTCTGCAGTTGTTGGTGGTTTGCTTAACGTTAAGCCAATAATCATTCTAACAGAAGGAAAACTGGTTAATGAAAACAAATGTGTGGGTGCAGCAAAAGCAAAACAATATTTGTTAACAAAGTTTAAAGAATATAAAAACATCGACTTTTCAAAACCAGTTTACTTTGGCCATGCGCATACACACAAAGAATGCGAAAACCTAAAAGCAGCGGCAAAACAGATTCACAACTTCATAGACGGCGGAACGTGGTATATCTCTGCAACAGTTGGCACACATACAGGCCCAGGTGCAGTTTTGATTGCATTCTTTGAAAAATAAGAAACTAACCTAGATAGTTAAGCGGCTTGATTGCATCAGACTTAAGCATAAGTTTAAGTGTAATTAGACCGTCTTCATTGTCTATTTTCATAAGAGCGTTGCTGTCTTCAAAAACAAAATAGTTAGAGAGGCAGGAAATCAAATCGCTTCGAACAACTTCAATAAGTTTTTGCGGACCTTCGGTCTGCGGAAGAAGACTCAGCGTGCTGAGTCTTTTTTCTATAAGGTGTTGCTTCACAAGGCAGTTCTCCTTTTCTTAAATGCACCCCAAAGTCCGGTGTATGGTTTTTTTGCATCATATATAATTCGACTTCCAGTGTCGATGTTCTGTGCGGCAATTTTTAGAGCCTTTTCAACTTCTCCACCTTTTGCAGAAGAGCCAATGTTTCCCGAAAAACCCATCTGGTCGCTTTCTGGAATTACTGCAAGAAGAGGGCATTTGATGAAAGATTCAATTGCCGAAATGCTAAGCGTTTCTTCGTTCTTTAACATATCACCTCGAACCCTGTTCACAACAAAGTTTGTTTCAGCAATTTCAAGGCTTTTGAGAATAGTTAGAACTTTTGCTGCGTCTCTAATGGCCGATATATGCGGCGTGGTTAAAATAATTGCTTCGTTTGCAACTTTGGCTGCTTTATAGAAACCTTCGTCCACACCCGCAGGGCTATCCAAAAGTATATAGTCAAATTCACCTTCTAATAGCCCTATCATTTCTTGGAGTTTTTCAACCGTCACAAGATGCCTGCCATAGCTTTGGCAACTTGGCAGAACATGCAAAAGTGGGTGAATAGACGTTTTAACAAGTGCTTGTTTAAGTCTGCATTTTCCAGAAACAACATCAACAATGTCGTATATAATTTGATTTTCAATTCCAGAAACAACGTCTAGGTTATTAAGCCCCAAATCTAAATCCAAAAGAACAACCTTTCTTCCAAGTTTGGCTAGTTGTGCTCCAATGTTTAGACTAAAGCTGGTTTTTCCAACTCCGCCCTTTCCTGAGGTTATAACAATCTTTCTGCTCATGAGGAAAGTTTTACATATAGAGCGGTGCAGAATTTGGCGAGTGCTTTGTTTATTTGCAAACTATTGTCAAACCCACATATAGATATAGTTCTTGGCATAGCATAGATTATGAAAAACTTTGAAGGAACAGAATTCTTTTTAGGCACACCAACAAGGCTTGATTATTTAAGAGAACTAAAACAGAGGCAGGAGATGGAAAGAGAAGAAACATTCGAACAAAGAGTTCTTAGAGAAAGAGAGCGTGAGGCAGAGAAGGTTGAACTGCAAACAAAAATGATTAGAGAAAAAATTCAAACACAACTGCTTCTTGAAGACTTTTCAAACACCAGTTTTTTGGAGTTTAAAAAAGAAATTGTACTCCGTGCACCTGAAGGTGTAGGGGTCGCATCACCATGCGACCCTGTTGAGGTTGTCGACATTCGAGAGCGTATTGTTTCAAATGTAGGGGACGCGCCACAGAGCGTCCCAACAGAAAGAACCTTCAACGAAGAAGATTTCTCTAAACTTCTAAAAAAAAAGAAGAACAGCAAAAAAGGTGTTTTTGGCGAAATCGTTTTTCTTATAACCCTCTTCTTTATGGCAACGCTTTTGTTGGTTATGATTTCTGGAACTTTTGACATAGGAATCATAGGAACATTTCTAAGAGAAGAGACAAATTTTCATGAAATATTTAGTTAATAAAATCAACATTCATCCATTGTTTGTTGTGCTTGCAATAATAATGGTTATAACTGGCAACAGCTTGCCGTTTTTTACTTATATCTTGGTTTTGCTAATTCACGAAACAACCCACGCTGTGGTTGCGGCATGGTTTGGATATAAACTTCAAAACCTAACATTCATGCCGCAGGGAGCGATGCTAGACGCTTCTGAACAATTTAAAACACCAATGCACGAAATCGTTGTTGCACTCTCTGCGCCAATTGTGAACATTCTTATAGCGTTTATTTTTATAGGAATTTGGTGGCTAATTCCTGAGAGTTATATTCTTACGGAGCAATTTGTACATGCAAATATTTTTATTGCAGTTTTTAATCTGCTTCCAATTTTGCCACTAGATGGTGGAAGAACAATGCTTGCAATTTGCTCTCACCACAAAAAAAGAAAACTAGGCGTTATTTTGACAACTGTGTTTGCTATTATAACCAGTGTTGTTTTGCTTATTCTGTTTGTTCTAAGTTTTTGGGGTTCAATCAATTTCACCTTTATAATCATGGCAATATTTCTTTTAAGTGGGCAATTCTTATATGAAAAAAGGAACGCATATTTTTATGATTACAAATTTAACGAAATTATAAAAATTCTAGAAAAAAGAGACTTGGGCAAAAAAATTCACTCTTGACAAGAGTCGAACTTGGGAGTACAATAGGCAGACAAAAGAGAAAAGGAGACTTGTATTATGACAACACCATTCGGAGTAGAAGCAACAAAGGAAATGTATGGTTTCGAAGCACTTGGAAAAGCAATTGAAAGCAAAGAAATTGCTGTGAAAGATTTACCAAAAATGCTAGACAAAATTCTTATGGCTGCAGACCTAGAAGGTCTTGATGCGTTTGAAAACTTTATCGTTGAAACAATCACACCATATAGAAAAAGAAAAGACTCAGGCTACGACAACGAAGCAGGCATTATGTATGACAAAACTTTCTTAGAAACAGAATATGAAGAAGCTCAAAAGAAACTTCTGGCAGATGTGACTCTAAGAAAAAAACTGTTAGAAATGGAAATGGAAAAGAGATATTCAAGCATTCAAGAAAGACTAGAGCAAAAAGCAAAACAAGCAGAAAGATTTATGCGTTAACAAAAAGGGTCGCACCACGGTGCGACTTTTAAATTGACATTTTTCCACTCTGTATGCTATAATGCGTGCATTAAGTATTGAATTCAGTGAGGTTATATGAAAACAATCGGCATAATTGAATTAAATTCAAGCCACACGAAACTTACAATTTCAAAAAGAACAGGCGACACGTTTTTTACAAAAATTGATGAAGTTGTAGACTATATAAACATCGGCGAAGAAGCGACAAACGACCCAAAAGGGTATTTTATTAAACCGCAACGCGTTGCCGAAGTTTTGGAAATTCTTAAAGGATATCAAAAGCTTGTAAACAGCTATATGACAGATGAGGTTTTTGTTTATGCAACACACGCAATCAAAAACGCAAAAAACAATCAAAGCCTGATTGCAGAGGTTGGAACACTTTTTGGCTGGAAGGCAAGAATTCTTACAATGGAAGAAGAGGTGGGCTATGTTCAGTCTGCGGTGTTTAACACAATAGAAGCTCCAAAGGCTCTTGTTGCAATTGTGAACCCAACAAGCATTGAACTTGTTCTATATTCAAGAAGAAACATTCAACTTAAAAAAGTTATTGATTTTGGTCCAGAGAATATTGCAAAAGAAAACAAAGGCAGCCAAAAAGATTTAGCAAAAATCCTAGAAGAAAAAATTAAAAAAGAACTTGCAGCGATTGAAGAAATTAAAGAAATCGAACCAGACTTTTCTGTTGTTGCAGTGGGCTATGCAGCTGAAGCACTTGCACGCGTAAGCCACAACCAAAAGAAATATAGTCTAGACATTGTTCACAACTATACACTAGACAAAAAAGACGTAAGAAAAGCAGAGGAGTTCCTTCTTGGTCTTGAAGTTGATGCAAACAAAAAGCTTAGAGGAATTAGCGAAGAGAGGGCAGACATTGTTCCACTTGGAGTTGTTGCTCTAAGAACAATTTTTGAAAGCACAGAACTAGAAGCAATGACAATAAGCACACATGGTCTAACATATGGTGCAATGCTTTCTCACATCAATCCAAGCATTGTTGAAAAACCAATCAACGACCTTCTTGGCTATTCACTCGACAAGCAGTTTGAAGAATATGAAGCAAGCCAAACAAACTCTAAAAACGTATATAACATTGCAATGATTTTGTTTAAAGAACTTAGAGTTCTTCACAAACTTCCAAGAACATATGTAAAGAGTCTAAGAGTTGCATCTTTCATGCACGACGCTGGAAAGAGAATAGGTTTTGACAACCACCAAAAGAACGCATTCCCAATCATTTTGGCAAGCGAACTTTTTGGACTGACTCACAGAGAACTTCTTGTTGCAGCGTTTTCTGCACTAAGCGAAATTTCAACAAACCTAAACCCAACAGAACTAACTCGCCACAGAGAAATCATCACAACAGAAGATATTGATGCAATCAAAAAACTTGGCTCAATCATTCGTCTTGCAGAAAATATGGACAAGTGCTATAAGAATCTAGTTAAAGATATCAACTGCGATATTCTTGGTGACAGTGTTATTTTGAAAATTGAAACAGACCAAGATGCAAGTTTTGAAATAAAAGAAGCACTTAAAGCAAAAACAGACTTCTTCAGAGCATTTGGAAGAACTTTGGAATTGCTATAATATAATGAAAGAACAAAAACAAAAAAGCAGGAAAACCTGCTTTTTTTATGTCGTTTTTTTAAATATTGTTATGGACAATTCATAGAAACAGTGATATACTTTTGTTACAATCAAGAAGTCTAAGGAAAAATATAACATAGGAGAATAACAACATGGGGAATGAAAGAAACAATCCAGGATTTTTGAAAAGAATGGCAATAGGAACAGTAGCGTTTTTCACTAGACCAAGAGCGGGCGCATTGGCGGCTTTAGCACTTGTTCCAGTTGCAGCAATAACACTAACAGCGTGCGGAGGAGGTGGCGGCGGACAACAACAGCAACAAACAGTTCAACTTGGAAACGTTGCAGGTCTTGCAGTTGCAAAATCTGGTGAAGTGACATGGACGTCTCCAGCGTCAGGAACACACGAACACGGTGCGAATATCCGACTTACAATAAACGGAACAGACTCAACAGTTGCGGCAACTGCTGGAAGTTTCCAAATAGCAGATGTTCAACCAGAAACAACATATAATGTAAGTGCAGTTTTCACAAGAGCAGAAAACTCAACTCATAAATTTACAAATTCTGCAGCGGCAGCAACAGCAAACATGACAACAGACCCAGCAACTGCACAAAAAACAACAGTGACACTCGCTAACGTTCAAGGTCTTGCAGTTGCAAAATCAGGTGCAATCACTTGGACAGTTCCAACAGCAGGAACAAACGAGCGTGATGCAAACATTCAATTGACAGTGAACAGCGGCTCGCCAATCACTTTGGCAGCAACAGCAGGCACACATCAAATTGCAAGCGTTCAACCACTAACAACATATAACGTAAGTGCAATTTTCTCAAGAGCAGAAAACGATACGCATATATTCAACAACAGTGCAGTGCCAGCAACAGCAAGCATGACAACAGAGCCTCCTCAAGTTCAATCTGTTTCTTTAAATATTGACACAAGAGTGATTTCTGTAAGCAGAGTTTCAGGTCCTGCAAACCTTGCAATTCCAGTTGACGTGAAACTGATTAACAACGCAAACCAAGCAGTTATATGGGAAGGAATAGTTGCGGCAAATCAAACAACTGTAACAATTCCACAACCTAGCTGGCAAACAGACGTTACGGTTAGAGTTGAAGCATCAAAACAAGGTTCAACAGCAGCTGCAGTAAGTTCAGTTGCAGTATACATTCCAGAACCAGGTGTAACCCAACAAGACGCACAACTTGGAAACATCACAAACCTTCAAATTTCAACAGCGGGTCTAGTTACATGGACACGCCCAACAGGAGTACACGATGCAGACGCATCAGTTGCGTTAACAATCAACGGAACAACTCACACAATCGCACCAGATGCACCATCACAAACATTCCAAATAACAACAACACCAGGCATGAAATATGAAGCAAGTGCAATCATGACAAGAACAAGCAATGCACAATATAACTTCCTTCCAAGCACAACGCCTGCAACTGCAGAACGCACAATCGACAAACAGTCAATTCAACTTGGGCAAATTTCAAACCTAAGAATAAATGCAGCAGGTCTAATTCAATGGGACCTTCCAGCAGGGGCACACAACTCAGGTGCAATTGTTAATATGACAATTATTGGGGTAAATGGAAACAATCCTTTTGTTCCAGCAAACGCAACAAGCCACCAGCTTACATCAGGCATCACACCAGGTGCAAACTTCAGTGTTAGTGCTTTCCTAACAAAAGCAGAAGATGCAACAACAATCTTCACACAAGGACCAACTGTAGGACCACAAACACTTCAAGTTCCAAAAACACAAGTTCAACTTGGACAGATTTCAAATCTTAGAATCACAAGCGGCGGTCTAATCCAGTGGGACAGACCAGCAGGAGAGCATAACGAAGGCGCAACAGTTAACCTAATAATTCCAGGAATCAACAGTGGGCAACCTTTCCAAGCCGAAGGTCCAACAAGTCACCAACTTATGAGCACACAAGCCGGCAATCAGTTTACTGTAAGTGCATTCTTAACAAGACCAGAAAACACAACAACAACATTCACACAGGGTGCAACAACATCGCCAGTGAACCTTACAGTTCCAAAAGTTCAAGCTCAACTTGGAAACGTAACAGGCGTTTCAATTTCAAACACAGGTCTAGTTCAATGGACGCGTCCAACAGGAACACACGACACAGCCGCGTCTGTTCAACTTACAATTGCAGGATATAGAAACGGAGAAGCTTTCACAGTAAGCCCGCAAAACTCATCGAGCTATCAAATGTTGGCAGCAAACGCAGGTGGAACACTTGCAGGAAAAACATTCTCTGTAAGTTCAGCAATAATGACAAGAGCCGAAAACGACACTCATACATTCAGTAACAGCCAAACACCAGCAACAAGCAATCCTGTAACAATTCCAGCTGGGTTGACAAACGTTGCAAGAGATGTTGTAGACCTTACAGCAGAAAGTAATTATTTAGTTATGACACTTGCTCCAGAGTTCTGGGAGTTTAGTGACCAGCGAGTTAGAGTTCAAGTTCGTAGCCAAAATGGAGGAGAAGCGATTTCGAATTGGCTTGAAGTTTGGAGCAACACGCCATTTAGAGAAGGAAACACAAATCAAGTTCGCATTCCACTAGCAGAATTTAATTTTGACGATATGATAGATAATGCAGTGCCAACAGGAGTTCCTCTTCAATTTAGAACTCAAGCAAGAAACACCTCTGCAAACTGGATTACTGCAAAAAACTTTAACGATATAACAGTTCCAGTTCCAAAAACACAAGTTCAACTTGGAAACCTAACAAACGTTAGGATAAACAATGCTGGTCTTGTTCAGTGGGATATTCCAGCAGGGGCAGGAAATGCAGGTGCACAAATTCAACTGACAATTTCTAACTATAAAGGTGGAGACCCAATCACATTAAGTCCGGGAGCAACTTCATATCAGATGCAGGCTGCAAACGCAGGGGGAACGCTTGTTGGAAAAACATTCACTGCGTCGGCACAACTGATGGGTTATGAGGACCCGACAACTGTTTTCCTATCTGGCTCGGCAGCAACTTCTGCTCCTAGAACAATTCAAGAAATTCAACAACCAGGGCAAGTTCCAGGTGCAACAAACATCATACCTATAGACGTGTGGAATGCAATGCAACAGGGTGGAGTTTTGATGGGCAATAACGCAGACCTAAATAGACTGCGCGCTGCAATTGGTGGAAGACTTGTGGAAGAAGGCTTAATGTCTGGAAACCAAAATATTGTTGGTGTGCTTAACATGCAAACAATCAACACAACTGGTGATGGTTGGTTCCCACTAGGTGCGGGAGTCAATGGTCTTATGACAGCAGATAATGACACTTTAACTTTCACTGTGTTCATAAGAGATGGAAGTGGTCCAATTGAAATGCATAATGTGACATTCACGCTTGTGAAAGACTGGGATATTCGTCAACTTCAAAATAGTGGAAATAACTTAAACTCTGTTATAAATTCGCTTATTGGTTCTTCTGACAACGGCGGACCAATCAATGCTGGCAGCACATCTGTAAGCATGACACGAGCAGACACAAACTTTGCAACTTGGGCAATGACTGAACAAGTTGCGCCACAAATCACACAAAACGGAAATACGGTTATTGTTTCAGGGTTAAACCCAACAAACGGTCTAGTTGTAACAAGAACCTGGGGTGCTGGTGGACTTACTTCAGGTGCACAAACAGCATGGAACAACGGTGTTACAGAACCAGGTGGAATTATTGCATGGCTTCAAAGTGCTCCTCCAGAGGAAACCAACACTCATGCAGCTGCTCAACTTTTGATTCAATATGGTGTTACAACTATAGAAGAATTAGTAATGTTGGCTTATATGGACTTTGGTGACGGAGAACTAACTGGAGCACAAACCGCACTTATAGCACACTTCTCACGACAAGTGACGACAAACTTAGGACAAGACATATTCGGTTCACTCAGCGGACGTATGACGGTAAACAACAATGAAGTTATTGACGCAATCAAAGCTGCAGATTTACACCTCCCACCTTCAAATGAAGGACCAGATGGTGCAGATATGGGAATAAGCAGTGCGATGATGCCAATGAGTTTCGGAAACGACGCATATGATGTGTTTACAATTGGAACAGTTGTGAGCCCAGAAATTGAAAAAGCAATGGCAGAAATAAAAGCAACGCTTGGCGAGTTGTATGAAAAGAAAGCAGAACTTGAAGCAATGGCAGATAAGGAAACAATCATTGATGGCTTAAGCCCATATGCTGCAGAAAGTTTTAAACTAGACTTAAAAATCAAAAAACTTGAAGCAGAGCTTAAAGCATATCAGGAACAAATTATGCCAGAACAAATCTTTATGGTTAAAAAGCCAACAAACACAGACCCACTAGCATAACAATTTAAACAAAAAAACGCTCAGAGGCGTTTTTTTAATCTAAAAAAATCTTCCAAAAACAATCGTTTCTAATTTCGAAATTTAAATTCCGTTGGTATACTATTGATAGTGAAAACTAAGACTATATACATGACTAGAGGCCTGCTTAAGAAACTGCTGTTGATTGTTGTATTTGCTTTCACTAGCCTCTTTTTCATTGCTTGTAGCGTAGGCAGAGGTGGCGATGACAGCGACTGGGAAGGCGACGATGACTTTGGAACAAGTGACGGTGCCTTCGACCCAATGGAACTTGTTTCTTCTCTAAATGCGGTTTATGTTGCAGATGGTCCTGATGCTTCAGACCAAATGGTTATGGAAGCCATTTATAGAAGAGTTGCTCAAATTATCCTAACAGGACTTGGTCTGCACTATGGCCAAGGTTTTTCGCACAACCACGAATTCGAAAACATGGGTGGTCGTATATTTGAAAACTTGGCGAGCCATGTTTTTGATGATTATTTTATTCAGTGGGGACATGGTGTTCCTCTTACATTTGGAACTTGGGACGAAAACTCTGGGCTTAGAATGCCTAACACACTTGGTACAAACTTTTATTTTAATACTGCACAAAACAACGGACCTCTAATCTTTGGAAGTGGTGCGAACAACGGTGGCATGATTGCAACAGCAATGCCAATTCCAGCAGCTAGAATGTCTAACGACGGAACGTTCAATGCAATATTAAACGACAGTTGGGGATATGCTCCAAATTGGACATACACATCATCACCACTGCCACCACCAAACCAATATCACTTTAACAACTTTCTTGAAGCATTTGTTGGAACATCAGCAATGTATAACTTCGACCCAACAACTGCAACTGATGAAGAAAAAGAAGAATTTGCAGACCCAACAACAAACTTAAATAGACTTGTAAACAGAATTGCATTTCTAAACCAAGCAGAACAACTTGATGCACTTGGTGGGGGAAGGTCAACACAAGACTATATAAAAAACACTCAAAGAATTGGTTTTGATATAGATTTCTTGGAAGCTCTAAGAGAATATATCTATGGAACTATGATTGGATGGTCAAATGTAAACAGTGATACGACAATAACTGCGAACCGTGCTTTTAGAGGTGATGCTGCTATGGCGCTAGGCGGTTATAGACACGATTTTGCTTACGAAATTATTTACGACGGAAGTCACTATTATCTTGTAGATAGAATTGATGTTGTTCCAGGAACTGAAACACTAACCAGTGCAGCTGTAACTTTGCAACTAACACCACTAAACGCTTTGGGTAGTAGGTCAACAATTCAAGCCGTAAGAACTTGGTCTGGGGAAAGAAGAGGTGGACAAGCTATAACAATGGTTGGAAGAGACTCGAACAGTGATTTAGAAGAAATTATTGTTACTAGATTTATTCAAGACATAACAATGAATGGACACGACACGTCAGATGCCCTAACAGCATTCCCTGCGGACTATAGAAACTATCGCGGGGTTGTTGAACAAATTTTAAGCACTCTAGACTTAGGATTCTTACAAGCAGAAATTGAGGGTATTGAAAGAGATAGATTTGATGCATTGGACAACGAACTTCCAGACCGCCCGTATACTTTTAATGGAGTGAACGAAATGGTTTTCGCGCCGTTTGCATACGGTGGAGAGGTTCCTATTCCAAACATAGACAATGCTGACCCTAGTTTCCCGCTTCTTCTAAATGTTCCAAATGGAAGTATTATTGAAACTGAAGTGAATGGTGTTCCAACATCAATGGTTATGGCGCCAATGCTGGGTGTTTCGGTTTATAAGTTCGTTCCAATAACAGTGCTTGGTTTCGTGACGGAACTTGCAATCTTTGAACTTTCAGATGGGCTTAGAGAATCTAGATATCCAGACTGCGATTTTAAGGACATATCTGACATACAACTTTTTGAAGATATATTTGATGCAAATAGAAACTTGCTTAATGCAAACAATGGAGCTATAACAAGAAGTATTTTTAAAGACAATCTAAAACTGGATGACTATTTCCCAAGAATGCCGACTGAAAAAGTTATGGGTAAACTTCCAGATGGAGCAGACATTCTTATTGAAAGACCATTTATGCCAAGACAACAATATATCGCTGTTGCATTTGAACTTAATGGAATTGCAACTCAGAGGAACGATTTTGAACATTTATACTTCAGTTCAGGTTTCGTTAGAATAGGGCACATTGGAAACGACGATATTGATTTGATTAGCGAATATGAATACGATTTCTTGTATAACGGAAGCAATCATGGTTTCTCAAATGGTTTTGGACGATTTGGAAAATGGGGTTCTTTTGAAGAAGACGACATTGCCGATGAAGAACTTATGGAAGAACTTGGAAGACACAACAGCAACGGTCCTATGGAATGGTTTGAAATGGAAGAGATTGAAGACGAAGAAACAGGTTTCTTCGACTGGACGCATAGAGATGTGATGATTGACGATGTGACACTAGAAAATGGCGACCCTAACCCTAACCACCCATTCGTTTTTGGCGGAGAGTGGGGAAGACCATGGATGTGGGGTGGCGGTGCTGCACCAGAATATATGGATGACAGTGTTGAATATGGAATTGAGGCAAAAGTTAAGATTAAGCAATTAGACTCTGACTTCGTTGGAGAACTTAGAAGGTCTGTTAGATATCAACAAGACGAAGATGGAAACATTCAACTTATTGTAAACTTTATTGAAATTGAAGACGTTGTCCTCCTAAGATTTATTTCGCCAGAAGTCGGTCAGTTTGCAACATTCGCAATTCACACAATAGAGTCAATGATTTCAGGGTTTGATGTAGAACCATTCGAAATGGATTTCGATGATATGGGCTTCAGCTAAAAAAAACGCGTCTAAGACGCGTTTTTTTCTGCATACAATTGATTATGCTAAAGTTCCTAGACGAGTTCTCTAAACTTTCAGGGCTAGACGAAGCCTTTGTTTTTTCTTCCTTTAGGTGTCTTGTTGTGGAAAGTAAAGCATATTATGCTGAAGGCTTTTTGGAAGTGTTATGCTTTTCCACAGAAGAAATAGAACTCAAACTAAAACGCGGCACGGCAAAAGTTGTTGGAAACAATCTGTCCATTCAAAAACTTGAGCCTAGCTTGATTGTTGTAGTTGGTGATATTCTTAAAACCGAAGTCAAAAAACCTCTAAAGAGCAAGGTGTGATATGAGAATTAAATCTGTTTCACCTCTAAGAATACTCAGTTTGTTAAATCAACATAATTTTTCCTTATCAAAAATACAAAAAGTTAGTGATAGTGAGGTCACGTTTCGTGTTGATTCCAGTGAAGAAAAAAGACTATTTGAGTTTATTAAGCAAAAGAATCTAAAAATAGAAAGAGACGGAGAAAGCACTCGCGAAAGAATAATAAACTTATTAAAAAAGTCTGTTGCATTTTTTTGTGCTAGTGTGCTACTTTTTTTTGTCTTTCTTTTTTTATTTGAAGTTTTTATTTTCAAAATCGAAATCAACGGCGCAGATGCTGCTCTAGCTGGAAATATAGAAAAGATAATAAATGACACTAGATTTAGGCCAAAGAGTTCCGTTGATTTAATAACTCTTCAACATGCAGTTAGAGAAGCCAATCCAGAGATTGCTCTTCTTAGCATCAACTTTATTGGTGCAACACTCGTTGTGAATGTGAAACAGACAAACGAAACGATTATAAGAAACCCACAAGACGCGATTGTTTCAAGTGAGAGCGGCGTTGTGTATTGCGTCAGCCTTAGCAGTGGAACTGCTATGGTTAAAACCGGCATGCGAGTTGGAGAAGGGGATATTTTGATTAAACCCGAAATCGCAATAAACGGGCAGAGTCGGCTTGTTCCTGCTGTTGCCAATATTGTCATTTTGGCAGTTGAAACTCATCAAGTTGTTTTTCATGAAGCAAGGCAGGAGTTTAAATATACAGGCAACACAAAAACAGCAAAAACACTTTCGTTGTTTGGTTTAAAGTGGGGTGATGGGGAAATACACCACGGCTTCACACACTTTGATAAAATTGCAAGTAATAAGAAAAGTATATCTTCGCATCTTCCAATATATAAAACAGTCACAACATATAAAGAAAAAACACTAGTTGAAATAAACGAAAAGTTTAGCGAGAAGGAAGAAGAGCTAAAGCAACAAGTTTTGGCAGAAACAAAAAAACTTTCAAAGCACATAGGTGAGTTTATGGCAGAAACAGTGGAAGTGCAAAGCCTTGGAAGTGGCGCATTTAAACTTTCCGCATCAGTTCAGTTTCTTATATGCTACAATTAAACATGATGAAAAATATTATTTTGCTGCACAGTTTAAACGCAGACACAGTAGACCTTTGGGGTCAGGACGTAAAACAAAAAGCTGAGGAGCTAGGCATAGATTTTCTTATGCCATCTTTTCCAACTAGAGCCGAAAGTAGATACGAAAAATTTGATGCAATCTTAAAAACATATTTAGGGAAGGAATTAAACAAAAACACAATTGTTGTGTGCCACAGCATTGGTTGTGCATATTTTTCTAGATTTATGTTCGAGCATAAATTTGAGCCTTTTGCATTCATTGGCGTTGCTCCAGGCGGAACACATCACTATGACGACGGAAGACACGATTATATCGTAGATGTAAGAAAACAGTCCATCGTTCCCGACGAAGCAAAAAGATTTGTGAAAAACAGCAATACAAAAGTCTTTGTCATAAGAAGCGGCGAAGGAGAAATCAAAACTCCAATTCAAGCTTTGTTTTCGCATGAGTGTGGAGCAGAAGACATATATCTTGATGGTTATGGTCATTTTTCAAGCAATCCTAAAACGACAGAAATTCCTGAACTTATAGAGTTAATTAAAAAGTTACTTTAACAACCTTAGTGGTATAATATAGAATATGAGATTAAATAAATATATCGCGTCGACCACTGATTATAGCCGTAGGAAAAGTGAAGATGCCATTAAAGAAGGCAGGGTTTTGATTAACAACGAGGTTGTTAAAAATCTTGCAACCACCGTGGGTGAAGAAGATGTTGTGGAGTTAGACGGCAAAATTTTGTTTCTTCCAAAAAACTTTGTGTATATATGCATGAACAAACCAAAGGGCTACATCACATCAGTGACAGACGACAGAGGCAGAAAGACTGTTCTTGATTTAATTAAAGAAAAAGACCTGCCAAGAATTTATCCTGTAGGGCGTTTAGACTACGACACAGAAGGCATGCTTATTCTAACCAACGACGGAGAACTGACAAGACAACTAACACATCCTTCAAGCAAGGTTAAAAAGATATATCAACTTAACATCGAAGGAGAACTTTCAAAAGACGATATCAAAAAACTTGAAACTGGCGTAACGCTGGAGTTTGGCTATAAAACCGCACCAGCAACAGTTGAGATTATTGAAGTTCAATCGGCAAAACAGATTTATAGAAACAAGGTGAAAAACTATATCAAAGAAGAAGAAAAAGCAGGGCTAGACGAAAAGACAATCAAACAAAATCTAGAAGACAACCCAATCAAGAAAAAATATGAAGACCCGAACTTCAAAATAACAAGATTTCAGTTGTCAATAACCGAAGGAAAAAACAGACAAGTCAGAAAAATGCTCGAAGCAATCGGCAAACACATAATTCTTCTAAAACGTGTTCAAATCGGGCAATTGAAAATGGGCGGCTTAAACCGCGGGGAATATAAGTTCCTAACACCGCACGAAGCTTACTTACTAAAACAATAATGTAGGGGTCGACCACTGGGCGACCCGAGCGACCAAAGGGAGCAGAAAATGATTTCATTTATTGAAGGAAAAATTGTAGAGAAAACAGATAAGAGCATTATCGTTAAATGCGGACATATGGGCATGGAAATTTTGGCGTCTTCGTTTTCGATTGCAAATGCAAAGCACACAGGCGAAGAAGACTTTTTTTATACATACCTTCATGTTAGGGAAGACGCGTTGGTGCTTTTAGGTTTCAAAACAAAAGAAGAACGCGGAATATTTTTAAATCTGATTGAAGTTTCGGGAATTGGTCCAAAAGCAGCAATGACAATTCTAAGCGCAATGCCACTTGAGAACTTAGCTTCAGCAATTGTAAGGGGAGATGTGAATGCCCTTGCTTCAGCAAAAGGCGTTGGAAAGAAAACAGCAGAACGCATTGTGCTTGAACTTAAAGAAAACATTAGAAAGAATTACAAATCAGATGTAGGGGTCGCGCCTCAGAGCGACCCGCAATCAGACATAAGTCTTAGCCAAATTGAGCAAGACGCACAAATCGGGCTAATGAGTCTAGGGCTTACCAAAAAAGAATCTGCAGAAGTGATTAAAAAAACGAGAGAGCATTCACCAAAAACCAGCGAAGAAATAATTAAACTCTCATTAAGGATGTTATAGTATGAAGAAATATTTAAAAGATAAGATTTTTTGGATTCTAGTAATAATCGCAGCATTGTCTGGTATTTTGGGAATTACTTTAAGTTTTTTTCCAGAAAATCTTACAGCTAGTTTGTTCGCAGCAATATTCACGATTACATTCGCTCTTTCTCTATTGTCAATATTGATATATATGGTCATTAAGGAGTTTAGATATAAATAAGTATTTCAAAACTCCTAACGGAGTTTTTTTGTGCTAAAATATAAGCATGGACCCTAAAGATTTTATTAAGTCAGCAAAACCTGCTGGAACACAAATAGAAGTTCGCGATGTTGCTCCTATAAAACAGGAACAAGATATCGATTTTGAAAACAAACTTAGACCAAAGAGTCTAGTTTCTTTTGTTGGTCAGAAAAAGATTAAAGAAAACCTGAATGTATATATCTCTGCAGCAAAGAAAAGAAATGAAGTTCTAGACCACGTTTTGCTATATGGTCCTCCAGGACTTGGAAAAACAACTCTTGCACGCATCTTAGCAACAGAAATGAACGCACAGATTAGATACACAACTGGTCCAACAATTGAGCGTGCTGCAGACCTTGCCAGCATTCTTTCAAACATCAAACGTGGTGATGTTTTATTCATAGACGAAATTCATGGACTTGCTAAAAATATCGAAGAAATTTTATATGGAGCAATGGAAGATTTCAGCCTAGACCTAATCACAGGAAAAGGTCCATCTGCAAACAGCATTCGCATTTCAATTGAACCATTCACGCTTATAGGAGCCACCACAAGGGCAGGGTTAATCTCTGCACCACTTAGAGACCGTTTCGGTGTTGTTGAACGTCTGGAGCTATATACAGCCGAAGAACTGGCTCAAATCGTTTCACGCAGTGCTGAAATTCTTGGAATTAAGATTTCACAAGATGCAGCAACAGAACTAGCTAAACGCGCACGCGGAACGCCAAGAATTGCAAACAGACTTATTCGAAGAGTTAGAGACTTTGCGGAATTTGCAGGGAAAGATTCAATAGGTATTGAAGAAACAAAACATGCTCTAGAAAAACTTGGAATTGATGCACTAGGTCTAGACGCAACAGACATAAAACTACTTAAAGCAATTCACGAAAAATATTCAAACGGTCCAGTTGGACTTGAAACACTTTCAGCAATCACAGGTGAAGATTCTAAAACAATCGAAGATATGTATGAGCCATATTTGATGGCGTTAGGCTTACTAACAAAAACACCACGCGGAAGAATAATCACCGACGCAGCAATCGAACACATCACAGGAAAACCAGCAGGAGGACAACTCAGTTTCTAAAATGAAAACAGACATCAAAGACTATTGGTATGATTTGCCACCAGAACTTATTGCACAAACTCCACTAAAGAAGCGCGACGAAAGTAAGCTTCTCTATTTTGATGGCAAAAATGTAAACCACGGAAACAAGTTTTTAGATTTGCCAAAACTATTAAAAAAAGGCGACATTCTTGTTGTAAACGAAACAAAGGTTTTGCCGATTAGACTTATTGGAAAAAAATCAACTGGTGCAGAGTGCGAAGTTTTTCTCTTAAAAGATATAGGGGTCGCACCTCAGGGCGACCCGAACAAAAAAACATACAACGCTCTAATCAGACCAGCAAAAAGACTTAAAGTAGGAGACGCAGTTGACTGCGGCAAAATGAAAGTTAGAATATCAGAGAAACACGAAGATGGTCAAGCAACAGTTGAACTAAACTACACTGGCATCTTCGAAGAAGTTCTAGATGAGGTGGGAGAAGTCCCTCTTCCTAGTTACATAAAAAACGTAGGGGTTGCACCTCAGGGCGACCCGCTCTGCGAACGCTATAACACAATCTATGCATGTCACGCAGGCAGCAGCGCTGCACCAACTGCAGGGCTTCATTTCACACCTGAGGTGATTAAACAAGTTGAAGCGATGGGCGTGGAAATTGTTCGCATAATTCTTCATGTGGGTCTGGGAACATTTAGACCAATCAAGGTGGATAACATCCTAAATCACGACATGCACTCAGAAGAATATTTCATTTCACCTGAAGCGGCAGAAAAGATTAACAGAGCGAAAAGAGAGAATAGAAGAGTTGTTGGTGTTGGAACAACCAGCATGCGAGCTCTTGAACACAACAGTGCACAATATGGCGAAATCAAGGCAGGAAGTTTTCTTGCAAACAGTTTTATTCATAACGACTACGATTTTAAAATAATCGATGCAATGATTACAAACTTCCACCTGCCAAATTCAACACTAGTTTTGTTGGTTTCGGCATTCGTTGGTTTTGACAACTATAAAGAAATATATAAACAAGCCGTGGAACAGCAATATAGATTTTTTTCTTTCGGAGACTCTAGTTTCCTAATCAGACCAAGGAAATAATATTTTTGAAAGATTGATTTATACGAGAGAGCAAAAACATACTGTTTGAGCCTAGAGGCGAGTTGTATTTTTTTGCGAATGAGTGTAAACAATCTTGAAAAAAGCATAGTATGAATTATGAAAATAATAAAACGAAAAATGTTTATGGGGGCAAACACGGCAGACGGGTTTGTTTCTTTTTATGACCAAATCGTTGACTGGTATGACATCAAAAAAATGTATATATTGAAGGGCGGAAGCGGAGTTGGCAAAAGCACATTTATAAAAAAATTCACAGAAAGAGTTATTGCGAATGTAGGGGTCGCGCCTAAGAGCGACCCGCAAACTTTAACAATCGATTTCATCATGTGCAGTTTCGACCCCAACTCCTACGACGGCGTGATTATTCACGAACTGGGCTTGGCAATAATTGATGGAACGCTTCCACACATCGTCGACCCAAAATATCCAGGACTTGTTGAAGAAATAATTGATTTATCAAAATATATAAACCCAAATGCTGTAGGGGTCGACCGTTGGGCGACCCGTGACCTAAAACAACAAAAAAGCGAACTATTTAAGTCCGCATATAAAACTCTAAACGATGCAATGGCTGTGCATATGCAACTTGAAGTTGTCTATAAAGATGCTGTTGATTTCAAAAAAGTAGACAAACTAATTAGTCACATAGTCTCCAAGATATGAAGAAAGTTTCATTTCAACCGTTTCCTGTTCTTCTTCTGGCAGGAAATCAACTGAATATGGTCTGGCGTCATTAATAATTTTCTTAGCTCTTTTATATGCTGCATGAATGATATTAAACTGTTCTGCGTTGCTAAGCACATCTCGAATGTCTACGCCAGTGAAAGAAAGAACGTCGTCAGCGGCATAACTCTCCAAATCAAAAAGGGGAGCAGTTCTTTTAGACCAAGCCATAATCTCACCAAAGTTATCTCGTATGTCCAAATCGGCTACAATAGAACTACTATATCGACCAGTATGCGGGCTGCGTTTTCCATATAGGCTATATTGCTGTTTTATGCTTGAACCTAAATAGTCCACTGTATCGTGCGAACGTTTAAACTCATCGTCATAGATAAGGTCGGTTTCAAAAACCACAAGATGCTCATAAAACAACTCTTTAAGTTTGTTTATGTTTTTGTGTCCGTTTGAAAGCAGTTCTAAAAGAATGTCAAACTTGTTTCTGAGTTTAAATATATAGGCGTCGTTTTGTAAGCATTTCAAAGCACCAACAATAAGAGCATTTTCTGCTTTAAAATCTCTTGGAAAGTTTTTGCTATTCTTTAATTTTTCTAAAGCAGACATCTTACTCCTCAGTATTATAATTATACTTTATAAACCTTTGCTGGTCAATATAGGCACAAAAAAACCGCTTTCGCGGTTATCTTTATGGTAGGACTAAATGGACTCGAACCATCGACCCCCACCTTATCAGGGTGGTGCTCTAACCAACTGAGCTATAGTCCTAAGCGTTTTCGGTTTGGACTATAACTCACTGAGCTGACTCGCAGAGCAAGGTTCTCGCAGAGGTTCTTATAGTCCGTTACTTTATGTAAAACGAATGTAATTTTAACAGAAATCGCAAGATATGTCAATGTAATTTATGCTATACTTTTATATAAGAGTTAGGGGGAAAAATGGCACTAAGAACATTCGTGGTGGGAGATATTCACGGAAACTTTAACGAACTTCTTGTTTTAGAACATAAAATTCAAAAAAAGGCTGGCGGGAACTATGAGTTGATTTGCACGGGCGACATCATGAATGGCGGACCTGAATCATATCAACTTTTTAAATACGTAAAAGACAACCCAAAATTCAAATTGATTCTAGGAAACAACGACGAGTTTTTCTGTAGCGGAAAAATTGAAGGAAATGTGTTTAAAGACATGGGAGTTGCAGATGCAATCAGTTGCAACGAAGCAAGCGGTGTGACAGAAACATGGAAAAGCATTCTTAAGTTCTACAAAAGGAACGATGTTCCAGTTTTTAGAGAAAACTATGGAAGCGGAGAATGGGGAGGTTTTGGCGGACTTAGCCCAAGCGTGGACGGATTTGATGATATAAGTTTTGTTAATGCAATCTTGGCATATGAACATTTCTTTAAAGATGAATTCAAAAAACCTGAAAACAGTTCAATAATAAAACAAATTAAAAAAAGATGCGTTGAGTTTTCAAAAGTTAAAACTGGGGTGGAATATACAAAACGCCTTATAACGGAAAAAGATTCGGTAACAAAACGTTTAATGGCAGACAACGCAGGTTATATAACCGAATCAACTCCACGTTATAGAAATTTCAAAGAAGACTTTTCAAGACATATAGACATGCTTCACAAAAAAATGCAAACGGGTGTGTATGGAAGAAGCAGAATGAACGACGACCCAGCATTTGAAAAATATATAATCGAAGGGAAAGCAGTTGGTGATGCTCTTTCAAAAACTCCATATTGCGACAAAGACTATGCTTGTCTTATTTTCCTAGCTCACGTTTTTAAAGAAATGAAACACTATTTCGAGAGATGTCCAACTTCAAAAATAATAAAAGAAGAAGACAAAACAATTGGTCTTTCTCACGCTGGTTATTTCACAAGAGACACAGAAGGAAGAATAATCGACCAGTGCTATCTGTTGACAAGTCAACCAGAATATAAGGCGATGGTATACGATGTGGACGCATATGGCTGTGGCTGGTTGCCAGACACAAAACCTGGGTTTGAGCCATATGAAACTAGAAGAAAAAATATATTCTATAAAACTGGCGTAAACGAGCGTTGGGGAAGAGGACATGGAAAAAATACAGAACTTCCAGTTAGAAACGAAGAAAACACATTCGAAGGAATTTGCTACACAATCCATGGTCATGTTCCAAGAAACGAAAAACTTGGAAATGTTGTGTGCTCTTTTGGAAACAACGGCGAACTTGTTGCAGTCAACCTAGATGGTGGTGCAAAGGGCATGGAAAAAGATGGCGATAGTGTAATTCGTTGCTTCGAACCAAAGACTGGAATATTCCTCACAGTAAACACAGAAAACGAAATTGTTAGAAGCACGCTTGAAGATTATAGAAAAGCATATGCAATTCAAAAAGCTTTTGGAACGGTTAGTCCAGCAAGCAATGTTAGGGAAGTTGTTAAAACAACAATCAAAAACCAGCATACATTATAAAATCGTTGTCGCTTTTTAAACTTTTTGCTATAATAAAAACATTATATGCAAAAGGAAGAAAATATGGAAAACACACTAAAACTGAACACCAAAAGAACCATCTATATCGCTTTAGGGTTCTTTGCAGTTCTGATGTTTTGGCAAGTTTTTAATTTCTATGTTCCGCTTATACTTCGAGTTATGCTTATGGACATGGGCGTTGAGAACTTCAACACAATCATTGGAATGATTATGAGTATCGACAACTTATTTGCGCTATTGTTTATTCCACTAATCGGAATTCTAAGCGACAGAACAAAAACAAGAATAGGGAAAAGGATGCCATACATTATTTGCGGTGTGGCACTAACAGTTCTTATCTTCCCATTCATTCCAGTTTTGTTCATGCTTGGAAGCGGTTGGGGTGCATTTGGCGGAGCGCTTGCAATGATGGCAATTGTTCTTATAGCAATGAGTATTGTAAGAACAACTGCAGTTGCCTTAGTTCCAGACGTAACACCAAAACCACTTAGACCAAAAGCAAACGCATATGTAAACTTCATTGGCTACATCGGTGCAATCTTAGCGGGTGGAATTGCGATGATTGTTCACGCAGACTTGGTTAAAGACCAAAGTGCAATGGTTCTTATTCCATTTATTGCAGTAAGTTTGATTATGGTTCTGATGATTGCACTATTATTTAGAAACGTTAAAGAAAACAAAGTTCTTGCAGAAATGGAAGCTGAGCTAGAACTTGGCGAAAAAATGGCTGAAACTGAAGCAGCAAAAAGACCAGACAGAAAGCTTACAAGACAAGATAAAATCAACCTTGCAATTATCTTAGGTTCAATCTTCCTTTGGTTCTTTGCCTTCAATGCGGTTGAAACATTTTGGAGCACATACGGTGGCTACACAGACAACCTAACAGGCGAAGTGATTGGCGGAGTTCTTGGTGGCGGCTCGCTGGTTGGGCTTGCGGTTATAGTTCTTCCAGTCACATCTCTAATAACATTCCCATTTGTTATTTGGCTAAATAAAAAAATCGGACAGAAGTGGAGCGTGATTATGGGTATTTCCCTAATGCTTGTTCCAATGAGTTTATTGATTCTTGCAACATCTCTAGAAGGCATTCAAGGTTTCTTTGTTCTTCTTGCATTTGCTTCGTGTGGTGCAGGTTGGGCGATGATAAACGTAAACTCTTTCCCAATGGTTATGAACTATGCAAACAAAAACAACAAAGGAAAGTTTACAGGAATATACTATGTTGCCTCAATGTCTGCTCAAACCCTAACAACGGTTATTGCAGGTCTGTTTGCAGACTATGTGTTTAACGACGACTGGAGATTCCTGTTCCCATATGCAGCAATCTTTATGGCAGGTGCTCTAGTTCTTATGTTGTTCTATAAGAGAAAACAACAAACTGAGGTTATTGCCGAAGAGGCAAAAGCAGCAACCGAAGAAATTGATGATGAAAAATTTAACTTCTAAAAACAAAAAAACGCCTGACGGCGTTTTTTTGGCGACCTCGATCGGACTCGAACCGACGACCTCCTGCGTGACAGGCAGGCGTTCTAACCAACTGAACTACGAGGCCATATTGGTGGGCCTTCAGGGACTTGAACCCCGGACAATCCGGTTATGAGCCGGGTGCTCTAACCAACTGAGCTAAAGGCCCCCACGCATAGCGTGTGGTGGGTAGTGGCGGATTCGAACCACCGAAGGCGAAAGCCGGGGGAGTTACAGTCCCCTGCATTTGACCGCTCTGCAAACTACCCATGAGTTTTTGTATGCGACAAGAAAGATTATAACATTTAATGTAGATTAAGACAAGTATTTTTTTAATGGCATCTGCAAGAATAACCAAGGTCAGACCTTGCACAACAAGAGCCCAATGCGTCAGATTTAAGTTCTGCTTCTCTCTTTTCTTTCTCTCTTCTTTTTGCAGCCTCGTCTAAGTCACCTTTTAGTTTTGTAAGTTCAACTTTAGGTTCAGATGAAAAATCGTCAAACAGACTAAGTTGAGAAATTTTTGATGTTGAGTCTACCTTGTTTGCCATAGAGCTTTCCTCCACTATGTAAATAATACCATTCATATACTGCCACTGTCAACACAGAATATTATTGATGCCCTCAATTTTATTTTAATATTTTATATGCCTGGTGATATAATAAAATATTAAATAGGAGGGAATATGAAAAAAATCAAGAGAATATTATTGCTTCCAGTGTTTGCTTTATTCTTCGGTGTTGTTCTTGTTGCCTGCGGAGGCGGCGGCGACACAACAACAGTTCCAATTGCTCCGCCATCTTTTGTGGCAGTGGCTGGAAACCAAAAGGTTGATTTAACTTGGGGCGGAAACAACACGTCAATTGACCGCTACGAACTTTCAATAAACGGTGCTGCTTGGGCGAGTATTGGAAACACTCACACGCACACGCTTGAAAATCTGACAAATGGTCAATTATACACATTTAAACTAAGGGCAGTTAACTCTAAAGGTACAAGCCCAGAGTCAACTGCACAGGCAACGCCTGCAACAATTGCGTCTGCACCGCAAAGCGTAAACTTTGTTGTGACAGAAGATTCCATAACTCTTTCATGGTCGGCTTCTCCAAACAATGGAGGTGCAACAATAACAAAATATCAAATATCTGCAAACTTCGAAAACGCTGAAAACGGATTTGACAACATGACATGGAGAGATGTTTCTGCTTCAACAAGAACATACACATACGAAAACTTTATCTTCAGATTCGACCGAGAAACTGGCGAGTTTATTGAAGAAAACAACTGGACTTCAACCACTGTAGGTCAAGCTAACTCATTCTACATAAGAGCAGTAACCGCAGCAGGCAACGGGGAAGCAGTGAAAATTGAAGCTTCACCAAAAGAATCATGGGGAACTGGTTTCACACAAGTTCCATATGCACCGCAAAACATTCAAGCAGTTGGCGGAAACGCTCAAGCCACTCTAACATGGTTCCAACCAATGTTCGATGGAGACCTTCCAATTCTTGGCTATAGAGTTATCATCATGGACGAAGTTAAAACAATTCAATCAGGGTGGTACGACCAAGAGCAAACACAACCAGCATACGAACTTGACCTAACTGGTCTAAGTTGGGTTGATGTAGCCGGTGGTGCAACAGCACGTTCGCACACATTCTCAGGGCTTACAAACGGCACAACATATTGGGTATACGTTGTTGCAGTAAACGCAGACGGTCAAGGTAGGCTAGAACAACCAGGCGTCCTTGTTGAAGTCACACCAAACGCATAAACAAAAACGGAGCAAAAAGAAACACCGCAAGGTGTTTTTTTGTTTATCTATTATTAAAACATTTGTTTTATAAATAAGACTTTGATATAATTAAGCATTAAAGATAGGGGAGTGTATATGAAAAAGAAGATGATTGTGAATGGGGTTGAAGTTTCAACTAGAAATAAAGGTAATGCTTTATATATTTCTTTAACGGATATTGCAAGATTAAAAAATATTGAAGACCCTTCAGATGTGATTAAGAAATGGATGTCAAATAGAGATTCATTTGACTTCTATGGGCTATGGGAAGAGTTGTTTAACCCAGATTTTAATTCGGCGGAATTCAGCCGAATTAAAGTAAAAGAATCTGGCTACAACGCTTTTACGATGTCTCCAACTCAATGGAAAAAGAGAGTAAACGCGATTGGTATTATTCCAGGTGCGGGGAAATATAGTGAAGGAACATTTGCCCATCCAGACATTGCAATGGAATTTGCAAGTTGGATAGACACAAGTTTTAAACTTTATTTAATAAAAGAATTCCAAAGGTTGAAGGTAAAAGAAAGAGAACAACTCGAGTGGGATGCAAAAAGAGAACTTTCGAAAATAAACTATCGCATTCAGACAGACGCGATTAAAACAAATCTAATTGTTCCGACCTTAACTCCAAAACAAATAAATTTTGTTTATGCATCAGAAGGGGATAGATTGAATGTCTGCTTGTTTGGAAAGACTGCTGCAGAGTGGCGCGAAGAGAACCCAGACCAAAAAGGTAATGTGAGAGATTATGCAAACATCCAACAACTGTTGGTTATTGCAAATATGGAAAGTTATAACGCCGCAATGATAAACGAAGGAATAAAACCAGAAGAAAGAACAAAAAAGCTAAACGACATGGCGAGACATCAAATGCATGTGCTGCTCCAATCATCAAGTAAGTTGCTACTTGAAAACAAATAAATTCAAACAAGACGGGGGAATGTAAAAAACACCTTTCGGTATTTTTTGTTTATTGGGAAATGTCGTTGCGAAAAATGGAGAATTTTGGTAAACTAATAAAGTTATAAGGAGAATTATATGTGTTGGGAAATTGTCAGTGCTATAGGGAGTTTGTTATCTGGGCTTGGTATTATTGTAGCTATAGTAGCATATCTTCTAAGCAAAAAGAAGTTTGAAGTCGACATTGACTTTAAGCGAAAAGAAAACGCTATACAAATTGCCGAGAGATATACTAGCATGATAAACAGTATTACATTTATAACTGTTCTTTATCAAGAGTTTCGTAAAAAAACAGCGAATATAAATTTTGGAACTGCTCCAGTTAGGAAATACATTGAAACTCATAAAGTTGAACAACTGCTTTTTAACAAAAAAGAGTATGACCAAATATACGGTAAAGATAAAGATATTTTTTCTGAGATATTAGATATAGTTGACAAAGACAAAACTTTATTCTTAGAAATATACACAATGTTTCATGATGACGATGCTGCTGTAATCAAAAAACTAACTGATAATATTGCAAAGATTGGAGACAAAACAAGTGAAGAATATTTTGAGTTTTCTAGAATTTGGAGTAAGTTTCAATGTATACCTATGGATACACTAAATGAAATAGAAGCTATATGTATGAGTTTTAATTGCAAAATAGCTGATGAGATGATTGTCTTTAAATCGCTTCATCAGACACTATTGGACTTAATTTTACTTATGTTCCCAGTTATAGCAATCAGAAATAAATCTTCCGCAAGAAAATACTTTACGCACACCATAGAGCTCTATAATAGATGGAATGGAATGTATAAAGAAAACTTCAGATTAGAGCAGAGTATTGAAAAAGAAAAAGAAGAACAGAAAAAGAATATTGAAAAGAGTGCTAGTGAAAAGGCTACGAAGCTTGAACATGAGTTAACAAAGACACCTAAAATAAAGCAAAAATAGCAAGGTTTCGTCTTGAATAATATAATAGATTGATGGTATAATATCATCAAATAGGGAGGAGTAGAAAATTATGTGGTCACCTGTTGTAGATTTATAAATAAAACGCCGCAAGGCGTTTTTTCATTATTTTCCCATATCAAATCATTTGTCGAATATAAGGGGGCAGTGATAGAATGGGTAATGAGAATTTTTAGGAGGTAGAAATGTCATTTCACGAATCAGAACACATTAGAGGATGCACAAAAGTTTCTCGCGGCGCAAACCACGCAAGCAACCCAATTCCTCAAGAAGGCAAGTGGGTTGTAAACAAAGATATTAAAGATATATCTGGGTTTTCTCACGGAGTTGGCGGATGCGCACCACAACAAGGCGCTTGCAAACTGACTCTAAACATTAAAAACGGAATAATTGAGGAGGCTCTAATCGAGGTTATTGGTTGCAGTGGCATGACGCACTCAGCAGCAATCGCGGGAGAAATTCTTCCAGGCAAAACATTGCTTGAAGCATTAAACACAGACCTTGTTTGCGACGCAATAAACGTTGCAATGCGCGAACTGTTTTTGCAGATTGTTTATGGAAGAACACAATCAGCGTTCTCAGAAGACGGGCTGGAAATCGGTGCCGGAATGGACGACCTTGGAAAAGGTATGATTTCGCAAGTTGGAACAACATACACAACAAAAACAAAAGGTGTAAGATACCTGCAAACAACAGAAGGGTATATAACCAAAATGGGCTTAGACGAAAACGACGAAGTAATCGGCTACGAATATGTTGCAATTGGCAAAATGTTTGAAGACATCAAAAAAGGCAAATCGCCTGAAGAAGCGTTAAAGAATAACACAAAAACATATGGTCGCTTTAACGAAGCAGTGAAGACTGTGGACCCAAGAAAGGAGTAGGCTATGAGCATGTTTGAAGGATATGAAAAACGCATAAAAGGCGTAAATGAATTTTTAAAAGCAAATAAAATTAAAGATTTAAATGATGCAAAAGCAATCTGCGATAAAGCAGGAATTGATGTTAGCGCAACTGTTAGAGGAATTCAACCAATATGTTTTGATAACGCAGTTTGGGCATACACAGCAGGTGTTGCAACTGCTTTAACAAGAGGAGTGAAAGGTGCAGCAGATGCAGCAAGAGTGATTGGCGAAGGGCTTCAAGCGTTCTGCGTTCCAGGTTCTGTAGCTTTTGAAAGAAAGGTTGGGCTAGGGCACGGAAACCTTGCAGCAATGCTTCTTACAGACGAAACAAAAAGCTTCTGCTTCCTTGCAGGGCACGAGTCATACGCAGCAGCAGAAGGCGCAATTGGAATTGCGTTAACTGCAAATAAAGCGCGTAAAACGCCTCTAAAGGTTGTTCTAAATGGTTTAGGAAAAGATGCGGCACAGATTATTGCTCGTATCAACGGCTTTACATACACAAAAACTTATTTCTGCCACGAGAAGTTGACGCTTAAAGTTCTAGAGCAAAAAGTATACAGCAAAGGTCCAAGAGCAGCTGTTGTGGTTTATGGTGCAGATGATGTTCTTGAAGGCGTTGCAATCATGAAACACGAGAATATCGACGTTTCAATCACAGGAAACTCAACAAACCCAGCACGTTTCCAACACCCAGTTGCTGGAACATATAAGAAGTGGACAGTTGAAAACGGAAGAAAATATTTCAGCGTAGCCTCAGGCGGCGGAACTGGAAGAACTCTTCACCCAGATAACGTTGGAGCGGGACCAGCATCATATGGTCTGACAGACACAATGGGCAGAATGCATAGTGATGCACAGTTTGCGGGCAGTTCGTCTGTTCCTGCACACGTGGATATGATGGGCTTCCTTGGAATGGGGAACAACCCAATTGTTGGAGCATCAGTTGCACTAGCAGTTGCGATATCACAACTTAAATAAAACAAAAAACGCCACTCGGCGTTTTTTTATTATTTTATAATCGGTTCGTTGAAGTGTGGGCTGACTGGAACTCTTAATAATTTGCAAATTGTTGCAGCGAGGTTTGTAAGCCCAAACTCGCCCTGTTTCATAATAATATCAGCAGGTGAGATAACAATGCACGGAACAAGAGCGTTTGTGTGATTGGAGTTAGGCGTGCCGTCTTTGTTCACCATAAACTCTGCACTGCCATGGTCCGACGTGATTATTATGTTCACCTTTTCTTTTATGCAAAATCTAGCCAAAACTCCAATCCATTCATCAACAGTTTTGCAAGCAAGAACCGTTGCATCAAAATCACCAGTGTGTCCAACCATATCAGGGTTAGCAAGATTTAATTTAATAAAATCATATTTATCGCTCTGGATTGCTTCAATTGCATCTTTAACAATCTTTTCAGTTTGCATTTTCGGTGCCTTGTTATACATGTTAAACAGAACATCACTTGTAAATTCTTTCCAGTTTTCAAGTTTTGTGTCAAACGGTGCTGCGCGGTTACCATTAAAGTAATACGTCAAGTGCCCAAATTTAACAGTCTCAGTCACGCTGTATTGCCTAACGCCATGCTTACAAAGCCATTCAGTAAGTCCGTTTTTAATCACAGGCGGCTGGCAAAGATAAAGGTTAGGGAGGTTGTCTTCTGCATCATACTGAAGAACTCCAGCAAACAAGCATTTGTCTATTGCACTATATAACTCAGGAGTGAGAAACTTTCCACGCTCAAACATCTTGCATGTTCCAACTGCTCTGTCGCCGCGATAGTTCAGCATAAGAACTGAATCACCGTTTTTGATTAGAAGTTCTGGTTCCAGAATATATGGGTTAAGAGTTTCGTCTGTCATGCTTGGGTTTTTTCTATATTCAATTTTCACAGCCATGTGTATGTCCGAAACAACTGGGGCATCACCTAATGCACAAACCTTAATGCCGTCTATATATAAATTGATATTAGATTCATATCTATCCATAAACAATTTGCCGCGCCCGCCAACTGTTGCAATCTTTGCATCAACTCCGCATTGTTTAATCTTTTCGCGAGTTAAATCAATATATTTTAAAACGCTCTGTGTTCCAACATCTCTGCCATCTGCCAAGGCATGAATAGCAACTTGAATATTTTCTTTTGCACAGTTTTCTAGAAGTTTCATGAGATGCTCAAAGCAACTGTGAGTGTTTCCATCGCTTAGAAGAAAAATCACGTTTAGTTTTGTTTTTTTTGCGTTCTCTGCAAGTTTTTTCCAACTTTCAGTTTTAAAGATTTCACCAGTTTCAAACGATTCATTCACAAGGCTTAAACCCTGTTTGATATATTGTCCGCTTCCGATTGCGTTGTGTCCAACTTCGCTGTTGCCAGCGTCCGATTCACTAGCAAGACCAACTTCAAGCCCGCTTGCTTTCAAACTTGTGCTTGTCATCCAATCAAACGCTGTCCAAAGGTCTTCCATTTTTGCAGCATGAACTGCGTTTCCTTCTTCCTCTGGGTTTATACCCAATCCGTCAATGATACATAATACTGTTTTTTTCATTTTTTTCTCCCAAATTTCATATAATTTAACAATAACCAGTCTAACACGAAAACGCTCAAAGCGAGCTCAACAGATTGACAAAATAGGCATTTTCGTGTATAATCGGGAGATTATGGAAAATAATAAAGGGCCCGTCTATTACTTAGGCAGGCGACAATCGGACATAGTCACCACCTTCGATGCAGACGAAACAGACACATTTTTCAAAGGCAGCATCACTTGTTACGGAGATGGTAAAGACGGAAATATCTCGTATAACTCACATAGTGGAATACAATTATCAGACGACGACAGCAAATATGGTTCGCGAAACAAAGCGATATACACCAAGTTTTTTTCTGCACAATGCAGAAATGTTATAGAAAAAGACCCTGATGCTTTTTTTATGCCCTTTAGTGATTATTTTGCACAAATGGTGCCAGAAGAATTTAAAGATAGAATCATTTGTTTTAACAACCTTAAAGCAATCACATGGCTAAGTTCAAAAATAAATTTCAGAAAACTGGTTGAGAAAGTGATTCCAGTTCCTTCGTATAAAATCATGAAAGGTTCAAAGGTTCTTAAGCTTATTGAAAGCGGGGAGTATCCAACAAAACAGCAGGTAGCCGTTCAAGCAGAATATACTTCTGGTGGTGAAGAAACATTCCTTCTAACACGTAAGTATTTCGAAGAAGAAGGATATGCAAAAAAAATCAAATCTAAAATTGATTCAAAACAAGAATATCTTGTGAGTGAATATATCGAAAACATCGGCTCAGTCGGAATTCAAATGCAGATTTCAAACAACGAAATTGCGTTGTATCCACCGAGCATTCAGGTTATGAAAGGTCCAGTGTATATTGGAAGTGACCTTGTTGCCTACACAAAACTAGACGAAGAAGTTAAAGAGAAGTGCGAAGAGATTGCACAAGAGTTTGGATATATTCTTCAAAACCTAGATAAGTTGAGAATAAAAAGACCAGGTTTCAAAAACGCAAAGATTCGCGGATTTATTGGCATCGACGTGATTGTTGGAAAAGATGGCAAAGTTTATGCGATTGAAACAAACCCAAGGTTCACTGGTGCAACTGGGCTATTGAACATTCTAAGCCACATGGCAGAACAAGGTTCAGTTTATGAACACGCATACCAAGCGTTCTACGACAAGAAAACAAGCCTAACAAGAAAGTTTAAAAAGATTGAACCACTTGGAAGAAAGAAATATGCCGACGAAGACGGCAAGGAAGGGTATGAGCAAGAAGGCCTAGACGAAACAGTTCACAGAGAAGAAGGCTGCTATACTCACGCGATTTTTGAAAGAGTTAGAAAAAGAAAGTTTAATATTTTCGAAAAAAAGAAAAAGAAGTAAGCATATGAAAAAATTATTATGGCTAATTTTCGAAGAGGTGACACTGCAAAAAGAACCTCTTATGAAAGAATTTGATAAATTGAAAGTGAACTATGAAGTTTTCACTGCACAACTTTTTTCTTTTGAAGAAGGAAAACTTTTATATGAAGGCAAAGAACTTACACATCTTCCAAACTTGGTTCTTCTAAGATGCGGAATTGGAATTGAAGAACAAATGCACGACTATTTTTGGGAACGTAATATTAGAGTTATCGACAACGCAGTTTGCCACCACAACTGCGATGATAAATATAACTTTCATATGTTGATGGAAGACAACAACATTGCACAACCAAGAACTTTATTTTTTGACATGAAAGTGTCATATAGACAAATTGCAAAAATACTTGGTCCAAAATTTGTTATAAAAGACAGGTTTGGTCAACAAGGGCAGGGTGTGTTTTTGGTTAATAACGAAAAAGAATTTAGCGATGTTTATAGTAAATTTGAGATTGGACACTTATTCTTCCAAGAGTTTGTTGCCGAATCTAGCGGAAAAGATTTAAGGACATATATTGTTGGCGACGAAGTTATCGGTGCAATTTTGCGTGTCTCCGAAAACGACTTTAGGTCAAACATTTCACTTGGTGCAAAGCCAGTGGCATATGAGCTTTCAAAAGAACAAATTGAGAATTCAATCAAGATTGCAAAAGTTCTAAACGGAGAAATAATATCTGTTGACTTTCTAATCAAAAACAATGGCGAGTTGCTTTTCTGCGAAGCAAACACAAACGCGGGCATTGCATCGTTTATTCAATCGGGTTTTCCAATTGCAGAGAAGATTGCGGCATATGTTTATGGCATCTTTGAAGGTATTGATTTTTAATTTGCAAAGTGGTAAAATTGACACATAATGGCAAAAAAGAAAAAGGTGTCAAGATTTAGAAGATTTTGTAGACGCGTAGATAGAACAATAAGTTTTTTATTGATTACCGCAATAGTTCTTGCAACACCTTGTGCATTTGCCTTTTGGTTTGTTCCAATCTCTGGCGACAGAGTTAAGTTTATAGCACACCGCGGTTTAAGCAGTGCATTCTATGAAAACACAGTTCAAGCCTTTGCAGCAGCAGGGCAAAGCAATTTCTTCTATGCAATTGAAACAGATGTCCGCGTGACAAGTGATGGCTATTTTGTTCTGGCTCATTGCGACGACCAGTTTCAAGATGGGACAAAAAAAGTTAGCGAAATTACACTAGAAGAAGCACGTTTGTTGCCGCTTAGAAACCCAGACTATCGCATTGCCACATTCGAAGAGTTTTTAGACATTTGCGTTCAATATAACAAA
>Ga0131853_10001618_pt1 | contig 40268 bp, 36 predicted proteins | sample TergutLab28metaG_FD_92764 | JGI IMG/M metagenome (GOLD analysis project Ga0131853, IMG submission 92764) | Labiotermes labralis P1 segment gut microbial communities from Petit-Saut dam, French Guiana - Lab288 P1 (version 2) (version 2) | ecosystem: Host-associated > Arthropoda: Insects >...
GAAGGTTTTCACTTTTAACTTGAGGTTTCCGATTTATACATTTGGCCAGCGCCAAAAATCGCTTGTATACATAATAGCATTTCCCTAACTAAAAAGAAACTAATAAATTTAGCGATATAAAAAGCTGAGGTAGTAAAAAAGTTTATGAAATTCATTCAAGCAAATTACATAAACTTTTTTACTATCCTAGTTTTAATGGTTCATTTCGCAATCATTTCATTATAAAGTGCAATCACTTCAGCTGCAGCTTCATTCGACGGACAAATCAATAAGATTGTATCATCCCCACAAATTGTACCCAAAATCAATTCCCAATCCATATTATCAATTAATACACCTATAGCATGAGCATTTCCCGGTAATGTTTTTAGGACAATTAGATTATTAGCAATGCTTGTCCCTACCAATACATCATTCGCCAAGCGTCTCAACCGTTGCATCGGATTGAACTGATTATTTGGTGGCAAACTATATTTATAGCCACCTTCCATTAAAGCTACTTTTACTAAGTACAACTCTTTAATATCCCTTGAAATGGTAGCTTGCGTTACTTGCAAACCTTCCTTACTCAAGTAGTCTGCTAATTCTTCTTGTGTTTTAATATCGTACTTGGTAACCAACTCGCGAATTTTAATATGCCGCTGTCCTTTGTTCACACAGATCCCTCGCAATCACTTTCCTTTGTAATTGTTATAGACATTGCTTCTGTTATTGCTGTAAGGAGCGCATTCACTGCTGATAGCGATTGCTGGTAATCTTGCATAATTGGCAGCTCATCCAACTCAGCTTGTTTTTCTGCTAACTGAAGTCTCACTTGCTGCAAGGCTTCATTTTTCTCATAATGCTCCAAATTAACCGCCTGTTTTTGTAAATTTTTAATCTCCGCTACTAAATTGGCTACTTTCTTGTTCGCTTGCACTTGTTGTTCAATTCTTTTAAAAGATTGAACTTCTTCTGTAGCAGCCAATTGTGCGACTAATTCTTGTGTTTGCGCTATAATATCGTCTTTTGTATATTTCAAATCATTTCACCATTTAATGACCAAGTTTTGGCCTCTGTAATTCGAACTTTGACAATTTTGCCAATTGCGTCTTTGGAACCGGTGAAATTTACTAGCTTCTGCTTAGATGTATAACCGGATAGCACTTGATCGTTTTTTTGGCTTGTCCCTTCCACTAACACATCAACAATTTGCCCTTCCAATTGTTTATTCTTTTTCAAAGCGAGTTTCATCACAACCTCGTTCAATTGTTGCAACCGTGCCTTCTTCACTTCCATCGGAACATTGTCAATCATCGCAGCAGCAGGTGTGCCATCTCTTGGTGAATAAATGAATGTGTAAGCACTATCATAGCCGACTTCCTCGTAAAGTGACAACGTATCTTGAAATTCTTCATCAGATTCATTCGGAAAACCAACAATAATATCTGTTGATAGCGCAACGTCTGGTATTGCTGCTTTAATTTTTTGCACTAATGTCAAATATTCTTCTCGAGAATACTTGCGTCCCATTTTCTTTAAAATTTCGGTTGATCCTGATTGTACAGGTAAGTGAATATAGTCCATCAAGTTGCCGCGATGCGCCAACACCTCGATCAAGTGATCATCAAAGTCACGTGGGTGACTTGTTGTAAAACGAATTCGCGGAATCCCAATTTTGCGAACTTCATCCATTAAGTGCCCAAGACGATAGACGCCATCTTCAAGATCTTTACCATAAGCATTCACATTCTGCCCTAATAAAGTAACTTCTTGATAACCAGCGGCCGCCAATTTACGAACTTCATCAATAATATCTTCCGGGCGTCTACTTCTTTCCTTACCACGTGTGTAAGGTACAATACAATAAGTACAAAACTTATCGCAACCATACATAATGTTCACCCAAGCTTTAATCTGTCCGGTGCGCACCTTCGGTAAATTCTCAATGACATCGCCTTCTTTAGACCATACCTCAATCACTAGTTCTTTAGACAAATAAGCCTCATGCAAAATATGTGGCAATCGATGAATGTTATGTGTTCCAAAAATGAAATCAACTTGTGGATGTTTTTGTAAAATTTTATTCACCACAGATTCTTCCTGTGACATACAGCTACAAACACCAAGCAATAAATCTGGCTTTTCACGCTTTAAAGCTTTAAGATGACCAATCTCACCAAACACTTTATTCTCAGCATTCTCGCGGATAGCACAAGTATTCAAGAGAATCACATCCGCTTCCTCAAGTTCGATCGTTGCTTCATAACCAAGTGCCATAAAAATCCCTGTCATCACTTCGCTATCATGCACATTCATCTGACAACCATAGGTACGAATGTAAAACTTCTTGCCACTCCCCATGTGCCGAAACTTTTCCTCTATTGTAAAATCATGATTATAAGTAACATCTTCTCCACCACGACTTTTAGCTGCACGCAAAGAAGGTGCGGATATTACTTTGTCAAAATATTGACTATAGTCCTTTTGCTCCTCTGACTTCTTCATATATTACTCCCATTTTTTAAAGATCTACCTTCTCATTATACCTTTTTTTTATGGCATTCTCAAATGATCATCAAAATAAAAAAGCGGAATAAATCCCACTTTATTTTCAATGTATAAAAACTTCACACACTGTCTAAATACCTATTTTAAAAACAAACCTCCCAATCCTTTCACAAGACCGGAAACTTGATTAACAGCAGACACCATTTGTCCTGCTGTCCCTACCATTTTATTGACATCCAGTGAACCATTTTGCGACTTAAATTGATTTATAATATTTCCAAAAGTAGACGGTGATTTTTGCTGGTTCGCCCCCAGTCCATTAGGATAAGGCGGCATGTGCTGCTGAAACTGCGCAAAAGGATTTTGTTGATACTCCTGTTCTTGCGGCAACAATGGATTCGCGTAAGGACTTTGAACAGGTTGATTCGTCCCACTTGGTGGGCGCCCGAGTGCATGATTAGATTGCGGGTATCCTGAATAATTTATAGCAGGATTCATTGGCTGATGAGCCGAATGTGGCATTGAGTAGTGTGGTGAATGATTAGCTGTAAAGTCAACCGGTTGATGCGGCATTCCATTCCCTAGCTGATGTGGCATCGCTTGATTCAGTGGCATTTGTGGATGCTGTTGCAAACCGGGATGATATTGAAATCGATTGTCGTACGAAAAAACATCATCAAAGTTTCGATGCTCAGTCTGAGCCTCTGAAAAAGAAAACTGGTGAGGTTCATACTGATGGACATTATTTTGATAAAAAAACCTTTGATTATCGTATGGGTTAGTCAATTGTTGCTGAAAAGCTAAATGATTGGCATAAGGGGCATATGCCTGAAATTGCTCTCCCCTTCTACCTCTGCGTGCTTTTCTTTGTTTAGGAGCTGATGGCTGTCCATGGGAATCATCATTATTTTTGCCCAATAATTTTTCCAAAAGTCCCATAGGTATCCCTCCAAATTATCTTAGATCCTTATTTCAGGTTATGAAAAACAATCAAAAAGGTGCCTATAGCTGTTTAATTAATTATACCGGCATATCGGCTATAATTAATTAAACTGCTATAAAACGAAAAGCAAAAACCAAAAATGCTTTCCTAAGAACAGGTTGCTTTTCGGTTTTTGCTTTAGGTGAATGTATAGGGATAATTCCTACAACATTCACTGAGTTGCTTCATCTGGTGGTGTTGTACCAGGTAGCTCCTCCGGAGGTTCTGTTTCTCCTTCATCGCCGTCACCTTCATTTTCATCAACTACTGGTGGTCGAGTTGCCGGTGGCGGATTTGTTCCACTATTACCTCCCCCTGAATTCCCTGGATTTTCTTTCTTCGGTATTGAAACAGTCACTGCTTTACTACTAATTTCTCCATCTGCTGTTTTGACTGTAATGGAATAAGTTACTCCAGCTTGCGGATTTTTAAAGGCTGCTGAAGTTCCTGTTGCCTTCAACTGCTCCGTTTTACCATTCGCACTAATGAAAACATTAAACTCAGCTGGATCTCCATCATAGGACCAGTTCATTGTAATCTGATTATTAGCACTATCATACTGTGCAGCAAGGTTGCTGATTGCGCCTGATGGTTTCTCCTCTTCTACCGGTGGTTCTGGTCTTGCCTCTGATCCTTTAGGATATAGTTCTTTTCCTACTCTAACTACTGAATCAGGCATTTTAAAATCCGGCACGTTTCTTCCTTTAGACATTTCTGCCATAACTGCTCTAAAAATGGATACCCCTAATGATCGCTGTTCCGGTGTTGACAAAGATGTTGATTTTTTTTCATAACCAACCCAAACAGCTATTGTATATTCCGTTGTATAACCAACAAACCATACATCCGGAACAGCACCACTTGGAATCTGATATTTAGCTATTTCTTCTGCGCCATAATTGGTCATACCGGTCTTTCCTGCTATTGGCACCCCTGGAACATTTGCATTGATACCTGTTCCACCTGGTTCGGATACAGCACTCTTTAACATGTCTGTGATCATATAAGCAGTTGCCTCAGACATAGCTCGGCTAGGCTTCCCAACAAAGTCTTTATTCTTCACACCATCTTTGGACACAACTTCCGTCACTGTACGTGGTTTATTGTACATACCTTCATTGCCAAATGCTGCATAGGCAGCTGCCATTCGATAAGGTGATGTCCCGCGATCGAATCCACCAAGCGCCGAAGACTCATAAAGTGGATCATCTAAAGGAATACGAAGTCCTTCAGCAAATTTCCTAGCATTTTCCTTTCCCACTTCTTGAAACACTTTAACAGCAGGAACGTTTAATGAACGCTTCAGTGCTTCTCGTGTTGTCACGCTTCCTGCATATGTTCCGGTCCAGTTTCTGATCATCTCTTTATTGCCTTCAGAATATCTATACGGTTCATCAACAATTATTTTGCCTGTGTTCCAATTGTTATACTCAAAGGCAGGGCCATAGTCTAAAATCGGCTTAATAGTTGAACCCGGTTGCCTTGAAAGAGCTGTTGCATAGTTAAAGCCTCGTGCTACATCTGTTTTACGCCAACCACCAATTGCCCGCACTTCCCCGGTTTTGGTATCGAGCACAACAATTCCTGATTGAATATCATCATTTGGAAACTTAATGAATTCATCTGTTTCTAATACACGTTCAACAAGATCTTGCGCTTTTTTATCGATCGTTGTTTGGATTGTAAGTCCATCTGAATAAATATCATACTGCTTTGTAGCTTCTACTTCTCTAATCACTTGATCAACAATTGCATTTGTAGCACGATTTGTTCTTGATTTTTCTTTAGGTGGAACAACTAAATCTTTAATATGAATTTCCTGTGCCTCTTTCATTTCTGCCTCAGTGATATTTCCGTTATTGTGCATTAAAAGTAAAACGGTATTTTTCCGTCTATCCGCTAAGTCAGGATTTATATATGGATTATAACGATTTGGACTTTGCGGAACACCAACTAAAAAGGCAATTTCTGGAGTATCCAATTCATCTAATGTTTTATCAAAGTAAACTTTTGCTGCAGTTCCAATTCCATAAGCACCTGAAGACATATTCACCTTATTAAAATAAATCTCCAAAATTTGTTCTTTTGTAAATTTGCTCTCTAATTGATATGCCATGTACATTTCCTGTACTTTTCTTTTGGCAGTTTTTTCAAGTGATAAAAAAGATAACTTAACTACTTGTTGCGTTATTGTACTAGCTCCTTGTGACCCTAGTCCACCTCTAACATTTCCAAGTACTGCACCACCTAAGCGGACAACATCAATACCACGGTGTTTATAAAACCGTTTATCCTCTGCAGCCAGCAATGCTTCTTCTACGTTTTTAGGAATATCTTCGTATTTGACATAATCCCGTTTTTCCATTCCTAATTCCACATACACATTGCCATCTTTATCAAGAAGCGTTGAAGCTCTAGGGTCGATTAACCTTGCTTCGTCAAATTCCGGTGTAGTGGCAATCCAAAACGCAAATACTCCCCCTACGCCAATAATTGCTAGTAAGATCGCAGTAGCTATCGCTAAAAAAATCTTCTTCCTAATCGATTTCTTTTTCTTATTTTTATTTTGTTTCTTCATTGCCTTTGCTTGCACTCTTGACATCTTTGTCATATTAATCTCCCCCGCTTATCTGGTGAATGCCTCATGAGACAGCATCTAGTTATTCGTATAATTCTTGAATGATTTTAATATAGTCAATTCTAGGTAATAAACCAAACTTAATCAATTCCCCAATTTCTGCTGCTTCTGTGCGAGTCATTGATTTGCGTCCACCTTGTACCATTCTATCCCAAAATGTTAGTAATTTTTCAATTGGAATAAAATATATTTCATCAAATTGTACAAAATGTAATAGTACAAAAGCAATACCACCATGACTTCTAACTTGTTGCATATGTTTCACTTGATGCTCGTGAAGATTTTTCAGCGGAAATGATTTTTGGCGTGTTTCTTTTGCTTCAAAATCAATATAACGCCCACGGTAAACACCGTTATAATCAGTAGTCGACGCTAGCTTATAATATGCTTCTTTAATAACAGCAGCACTACGTGCCGGGTAATCTACTTTTACAATTTGAATAGGTGTTGGCTTTTTATGAATAATTGCAATACCATGTTCCAAATAATATAAATTAGACTGATTAACGGCTTCTTCAAATAACATACCACGATTGGAGTAATTGACTTGTTGCACATTATTTTTTTCAGTCTTTTCTAATTTCTGTTGATATTGCTTGCCATCTGGATACTTAATCATTTTACACCTCTAGGTAAGTGTTACATCAGGATACCTAATTGTATTATACCATACTGTAAAATTAAGCAAATTTGTCGAAAAACATACAGTGTAAACTTTGATTGTTAGTAAAAAACTAGTTTTGTCGAAAGCAAAGGAGTTTCAACTACAAACCAGAATTTTTTAAAAACAAGCTTCTTCTAAAATTTCATTTTATTAAGATAACGGAGGGTATTATGGTTTCTAAAGATAGAATTGAACAATTATTGCAAGAAATAAATGAAGGGATTAATCATTTAGAAAATTCTTTAAATACAGCAGTAGAGGATGAAAAATCAGCAATATTTATGGATTACAGTGAAGCCCATTCCACCGGTAAAAATCAAATTGCAAAAAAAATGGCTAATTTAGAAAAAACATTATTTCACTATAATACCGACGGACAAAAATAATTGCTTTAGCACTTTATAGACATGCTCATAAATTCCAATCATTTGGGCAATACTTGTTTGGAAGAATAGAAAGGGGCAGCTACAAAAGTGCAAGCAAAAATTACTTTTAATCAAGATTGGAAGAATGAGCTGGAAAAGCGATTAGAAAACGAAGGTCCTTGGTGCAATTATAAGCTGTATAAGCTCGCACTTCAAGCTGAGCGCAATTTGATAGTGCCTGATTTTAATGGATTGCGTGGAATCAAATATTTGGTCAATTTTGAGCCGCTCCCTCATCAGCTACAATCTGCTATTCAGGTCATTGAAAAAATGAATGGAAAAGCAATTTTAGCGGACGAAGTTGGATTAGGAAAAACGATTGAAGCGGGACTTGTTTTAAAAGAATACATGATTCGTGGACTTGTGAAAAAGGCCCTGATTTTAGTACCAGCCTCACTTGTTTCCCAGTGGGCAAAAGAACTGAATGATAAATTTCATATTGCAGCGAGCATTTTTAAAAAAAATATTGGTTGGGATCAGTATGATATTGTGATTACTTCGCTTGATACCGCTAAACGTCCAAATCATCAAGCAGAAATTTTGCAACAAGAATACGATATGGTGATTGTTGATGAGGCACACAAATTAAAAAATAGTCGTACGAAAAACTATCAATTTGTAAAAAGTTTAAAAAAGAAATTTTGTTTATTACTAACAGCAACACCAATTCAAAATAAATTAGAAGAGATTTTTTATTTAGTATCGTTGTTGAAGCCTGGTCATCTAGGAAATTATGAGAACTTCATGAAACGATTTTCAAGTCGTTATCGCCATATCGAAGATGAGCAAATTTTAAAAGATTTAATTAGTAAAGTGATGGTTCGCAATCGCCGTGAAAATTCCGGAGTAGATTGGACGAAACGCCATGTTGAAACGATTTTAATTGATATGAGTCCTAGTGAAAGGGCTTTATATGATGCAGTTTCAGAATATCGTGGTGCAACTTTCTCTTCTTTGATCTTGCAGCGTGAAGCTTGTAGCAGTCGTGAAGCCGTTTATATGACTGCACGAAAAATAGGTGCGGAGTACCTCATTCCAATCATTGATCAGGTAGAAGTGAATTCAAAAGCTGAAAAGGCTTTGGAATTAATTCAGCAGATTGATAATAAAGTGTTGATTTTTACTGAGTACCGAGCAACGCAACTTTATTTGCAATGGTTTTTTAAGCAACATAACTTGATTGCTGTTCCTTTTCGTGGTGGGTTTAAGCGTAGTAAAAAAGATTGGATGCAAATGCAGTTTCAAGATCGCGCACAAATCATGATTGCTACTGAAGCTGGTGGTGAAGGATTAAATTTGCAATTTTGCCACCATATTATTAATTTTGACTTGCCTTGGAATCCGATGCGTTTGGAACAAAGGATCGGACGAGTTCATCGCTTTGGTCAAGAAAACGATGTTCGCATTTATAATTTTGCAACACGAAATACAATTGAAGAACATATTATGCGAATTTTGTATGATAAAATTCGCTTATTTGAGCAAGTAGTTGGTGAGCTAGACGATATTCTCATGCGTTTAGAAGTGAAAAGTTTGGAGAAACATCTCGTTGATATTATTGGAAATTCTAAAACAGAGGGCGAAATGCGAATAAAAATGGATAACTTAACTTCATTAATTGAATTTGCTAAAGAGATGCAAGGGAGTGAAGCGGCGTGCAAGCACAAGAAGTCCAGCAATTTCTAGTTGATTACTTTCGCACGAATCAATGTGAAATCACAGATATAAGCAATTATCATCTAACTGTGCAATTAACAATTGATATTGATAAACAGTTGATGAATCGGCATTTTTACTGGCACTATCTTGAAAAAATAGGTGGTGAACCCAAGACATCGCAATTAACACTTTACACTGAAAATCACGATGAAGATATGTCTGGCGAACTAATCCATTTTGGCTCACCAAGGCTTCATCAAATTTTTAACTCATGTAAGCAAACTTCTTCGCATGTGTATCAATACGAAGTATGCGAAGAAGCACTGATTCCATGGTTGGTAATCAATTTTCACATTTCCTATCAATGTGATCAGCAGAAATCTAATTTGATTTCTCTGGGATTAAATTTAATCAATGGGACAATTGTCGAAGATTTTCAAACAAAAATCGAGCAAAAGCAATTTTCCTCAAAAATTACTGAGCTTAGCTATACACTACATCCATTTATTACTTTCCCTAGTGGTGTGAAGCGTTTGGAAAAATATGTTGAAGATTTATTGAATAGTGAAGATAAAAATTGGGTTGAACAAGCTTACTTACGTATGAACCAAGATATGCAACTACTAGATAGCTTTTATCTCGATAAAAATGAAGAAGCTTATCAATCAGAACGCGAACAAATCGAAAATCTATATGAACCAAAAATTGATGTCGAAGTTGTCAATGGGGGGGTATTTTATTTATCTGAAGCAGGAGCTGTTGCAAAACCATAAAAATGGTGAGCAACAGCTTCCTTTTTAATTGAGCCCTTTCAAAATTATTAAGAACTAAACCGCTGATCATAAGTGGAGGATGTAGGATAATCATTCCAAACACTATCGTAAATCATGTTTTTTTATCCATTTTACGATAGTACTTTATCGTAAAAAACACTTTTTTAATGCATTTACGATAGTTTGTCGCTAACATTATCGTAAATTATGTTTTTTTATCGATTTTACGATAGTACTTTATCGTAAAAAACACTTTTTTAATACATTTACGATAGTTTGTCGCTAACATTATCGTAAATCATGTTTTTTTATCGATTTTACGATAATACTTTATCGTAAAAAACACTTTTTTAATGCATTTACGATAGTTTGTCGCTAACATTATCATAAATCATGATTTTTTATCGATTTTACGATAGTACTTTATCGTAAAAAGCACTTTTTTAATGCATTTACGATAGTTTGTCGCTAACATTATCGTAAATCATGATTTTCTATCGATTTTACGATAATACTTTATCGTAAAAAGCACTTTTTTAATACATTTACGATAGTTTGGTTTTATGTCAAGAAAAAGGACAAGTTAAAATGGGATGTCGTTCACCCTTTTACATGGTGATACACTCCCCCTATCTTCTGAAATTATTTATTTTTTCTCGGAAAGTGCCTCCCCACAATGTCAAAGACATTGGTAGCAAACCAAACCACTGCTGCAATCTCGGCTCACGATTGACCTTTTTCATTTGTCGATTCGCCTTGCGCACATCTCGCGGTTCATCCATATACTTGAGTAATTCTACTGTTAGATATTTTACATAATCATTCGATTTCACGTTTATCACCTTAGACGAGTAGAACCCGCATCTACTCGGTTTAAATTCATGAAATTGACGAAGCTCTGCGTTGTCGTCAATCACCATATTTCCGATATGGGAACTGCTCCTATTCGTCTCAGTTCCTCCTCTGCCTTGATCTTCACCAATTTCATGGATTTAAACTCTCCGACCTAATCTAGCTGATTTTTTTGCTAGTCAGGGAAACGTTTAGTGGCAATATCGAGAATATTGACGCTGAAATTTGACGCAGGATAGCGCATAAATCAGCTAGATTAGGCGAGTGGATGCGGGTTCTACTCGCCTAACTGCAGTTTTGCCACTTGGCTAACAATATATTCAACCGATTTTCCATCTGTACTCATCGTAAAATCTGCAGTTTGATGATATAGTCCATCTCTTGCTATTAATAATTCTCCTATTTTCCGCCTTACATCATCTTGCAATAATGGACGGGACCTGTCACTTTCTAGACGCTGAACAATCGTATCAGTATTAGCAGTTAACCAAACAACAGTTCCATTCTCCTGTAACCAATTACGATTCTCTTGATCCAAAACAATTCCACCACCGGTTGCGACAACAGCATTTTCATTAGGTAAATTTCTTAATTGTTTCTTTTCTAATTGTCGAAAAATTTCCTCACCATCAATAGCAAAAATATCGTTAATCGATTTTTGTGCCAAAGCCTCAATTTCCTGATCCAAATCAAAAAAAGGAACCTTCATTGCCTCTGCCAACTGACGTCCAATACTTGACTTCCCAACGCCCATCATTCCAATTAAATAAATTGTTTTCATCACTTTCCCCCCGATAGACAAGTAGAAGCCGCGTCCTCTCGCCTAAAAAAGAGAGCCAAATGGCTCTCTTAACGATTCCCCTTAATATAAGGTAACCCAGAAGCTGCTGGTGCATCTGCCTTACCAATAAATCCTGCCAAAGCAAAAATGGTTAACAGGTATGGGAATATTAACAAATAAGTTTGTGGGATATCTTTAACTACCGGCAACATTGTTCCAATAATTCCTAAAGATTGTGCCATTCCAAAGAACAGCGCAGCTGCCATTGCTCCAAGCGGATGCCATTTACCAAAAATCATCGCTGCCAAAGCAATAAATCCTTGCCCAGAAATCGTACTATGTGTAAAATCAGATACAATCGTTTGTGCATATACGGCACCGCCCAGTGCAGCCAGTACACCACTAAGCATAACTGCAATATAGCGCATAAAGCTTACATTGATTCCCATTGTATCAGCCGCCATTGGATGCTCTCCAACTGCACGAAGTCGCAATCCGAATGCAGTCTTATATATAATCGCCCAAACTAGAAATGCCATCGCAATCGCAACCCAAGATGTCCAGTAGAAATCCTTAAATAAAATTTCCCCCACGAATGGAATATCCTTCAAAACCGGAATACTCGATTTAGGAAATATTTGACTAGCTTGCGGTGTTTGTCCTGCACCATAAAGCTTTTTAACAAAATATAAAGTTCCGCCTAATGCTAACATATTGAGTGCAATACCACTAACAACTTGCTCTGCTCGAAATGAAACTGCTGCTACTGCATGGAGTAGCGAAGCAATAGCACCTACAGCCATCGCAACCACTAGCGCCAGCCATGGCGTCAAACCGCCAAACGTATCAGCAAATGAAAGATTGAAAATAACCGCTGTAAAAGCACCTACAACCATTAACCCTTCCAAACCAATGTTGACTACGCCCGATCGCTCAGAAAACACACCACCCAAAGCCGCAAAAATTAACGGAGCTGAGTAAAAAAGAAGGTTCGTAATAATAATGTTAATTACATCAAAAGCACTCATTTATTTCTCCCCCTTTTGCGTGTATCTAGCTAGCACATACTCGATAATATATTTAATCGCTACAAAGAAAATGATCGTCGCAATCACTACATCAATAATCTCTGACGGTGCTTCAAGTGTGAAGAAATAGTTGGAACCTCCAACTTGTAAACCGGCAAACAAGAAAGCAGAGAACAAAATCCCAAGTGGATTGCCTGCTCCTAATAATGCTACAGCAATTCCATTAAAACCTACACCGGTGAAGCCAGCCGGAATAGACATATAGCCGTATCCGCCTAATCCTTCCATTGCACCTGCCAAACCGGCTAGAGCTCCAGAAATCATCATCGAATAAATAATATTACGATTCACATTAATACCGGCATATTGCGAAGCATACTTATTCATACCGACTGCTCTTAGTTCATAACCTTTAGTTGTTCTCTCAATTAAGTACCATACAACAATCACTGCAATAAGCGATAAAATAATACCCCAATGCATACTAGAGTTAGAAGTTAAATCTTTCAAAAATTGTGATTTTAAAGAAGCACTTTCATGAACATTTGGTGTTCTAGCTTGCATATCGGTTAACACCTCACGAACTAGAAACCCGGAAACAATTAAAGCAATATAATTCATCATAATCGTTACCACGACTTCATGAACGCCACGCCATGCTTTAAGAAGACCAGGAAGAAATGCCCATAAGCTACCAGCAATCATTGCTACAACGATTGCCAATGGCAAATGAATAATCATCGGTAAATCAAAAGCAGTCCCAATCCAAACCGATGCAACAAAACCCATTAAAACTTGACCTTCTACACCAATATTGAAAAGGCCTGTTTTAAATGCAAATGCAACTGCTAGTCCGGCTAAAATCAACGGTGTTGCTTTTCTAACTACTTCACCCATCTCACGAACACTACCGAAAATCCCATTCCATAGCTTACCATAACCAGCAATCGCATCATAACCACTGACCCACATAATAATCGCACCGATTAACAACCCCAAAATAATCGCAGTAAACGGAACAAATAAACTTCTTACATAATGTTTCATGATCCACTGCCTCCCACTGCTTCTTTCTTCGAACCGGCCATTAATAATCCTAACTCGGTTTCATTCGTTTCTTTTGGATCAACAATTGCTACAATTTGACCTTCAAACATCACAGCAATTCGATCACTAACATTCATAATTTCCTCTAATTCAAATGAAACGAGTAGTACTGCTTTACCATTATCTCGTTGCTCAATAATACGCTTATGAATATATTCAATCGCACCAACATCAAGTCCTCTAGTTGGCTGCGATGCAATCAGCAGTTTCGGCTCACGATCAATTTCCCGAGCAATAATCGCTTTCTGTTGGTTACCACCGGAAAGTGAACGTGCAAGTGCAGTTTCACTCGGTGTCCGCACATCAAACTCTTCAATCAATTTTTTAGAGTGCTTACGAATCTCTTTATGATTTAAAATTCCTTTATTAGAGTAAGGTTTTTGATAATAAGTTTGTAAGACCATGTTTTCAGATACTTGGAAATCCAATACCAAACCGTGTTTATGACGGTCAGCCGGTATATGTCCAACACCAGTTTCTGTAATCCGACGCGGCTTTAATCCCCCAGTCTCGCGGCCATCAATTGTAATCGTGCCGGAATCCACTTTCAGAAGGCCTGTAAGTGCTTCTACTAATTCCGTTTGTCCATTGCCATCAACACCGGCAATACCAACAACTTCACCAGCTCGTACAGATAAGTTAAGCTGATTCACTGCTGTAACATCGCGTATATCTTTAACAGTCAAATCTTTAATGTTTAAAACTTCCTCATCTGGTGTTGCAGAAGTCTTGTCCGTTTTAAAAGAAACTTCACGTCCAACCATTAAATTAGCTAATTCTTGTTCGTTTGTATCTGCTACATTTAGTGTATCTATACCTTGTCCTTTTCGAATAACTGTTACCCGATCACAAACTTCCATAATTTCCTTCAGCTTGTGTGTAATCAAAATAATTGATTTGCCTTCATTAATTAAATTTTTCATAATTTGAATAAGTTCAGTAATCTCCTGTGGTGTTAACACAGCTGTCGGCTCATCAAAAATTAGGATTTCTGCTCCACGGTACAATGTTTTAATAATTTCTACTCTTTGCTGCATCCCAACAGAGATCTGCGAAATTTTGGCATTTGGATCAATATCCAATCCATATTTTTCAGAAAGTGTTTTCAACTTTTTAGCAGCAGTTTTAACATCCATGAAACCGGCTTTCGTTTCTTCTTTTCCTAAAATAATATTTTCAGTAACTGTAAATGGATTGACTAACATGAAGTGCTGATGCACCATTCCAATTCCTAAATCATTTGCAATATTAGGATTGGTAATTTTCACTGGTTTGCCCGCGACTTTTATTTCACCTGCTTCTGGTTGATACAAGCCAAAGAGAACATTCATCAGTGTTGACTTTCCAGCACCATTCTCACCAAGTAAAGCGTGGATTTCTCCCTTCTTTACTTGTAGAGTAATATTGTCATTCGCCACAAAGCCCCCGAATTCTTTACGAATGTTCAACATTTCAACTACATATTCCAAAAAAGACTCCTCCTTAAAAGATCTTACTACATATAGTATACCTTTTCTCTTTGTTTGTATATAGAAAAACAGCGAAAAAACGCGATAAACAAGACCAATGAAGAGGCTTGATACTATCGTGATTTCAGTGATTTACGGATTTTTTCCATCATTTCCCTTTATTAGACATCTTCGAAATAAGATGAAACATATTCGTACAGAGAAAAAGTTATATGGTATAATTTTTCTAGTAAATATTGAGAAAAACATTTTCTCAACCTAGTGATTGGTGGTTTCAATGGTTAAACAAAAAAAGAAAAGAAAGAAGCAATCATCCAGTGTTGCTAAAACGATACAATTTGAAATTATTGGCTTATTGCTATTAGCATTTTCTGTTATCTCGCTCAGTAATTTAGGTATTGTTTCTAAAGCCGGGCGCTTTGTAGCAGGATTTTTTATGGGGGATTGGTCCTTTCTCCTATTATCCGGACTAATTGTTTTAAGTATTTATTTCATGTACAAAAGAGAAATACCCGATTTTTTAACGCAAAGGTTATTTGGTATCTATTTAATTATCGCTGCTATTTTATTATTGGCACATATTGGTTCTGTGACAAATCAAGCAATTCCTTACGATGATCAGCACCGAAGTATTGTCGGCCAAACTTGGATGCATTTTTGGGATAATATGATTGATCCAACAAAAGATTTAGATATGGGTGGCGGTATGATTGGCGCCATTCTCTATGCAACTTTCCACCTGCTTTTTGATGCTAGTGGTAGTCGCTTCATTGCTTTCATTGTCATGATCATTGGTTTTATTTTACTAACAGGACTCAGTCTTCGTGATATAACAGAGAAGTCCTTTAAGCCAATCGGTAGGTTTTTTGTCAAACAAACCAAAGCTGCTGTTCATGATACAAAACAATATTTTCAGCAGCATCCAGATGAAGTTGATGAACCGGAGCAACCCCCTGCCCCAGCAGAAGAACCGGCAACGATTACAATTTCTAATTTCGCTGATCATATTGAAAAAAGCTCAACGGATTACGAAAAAAATGAAAATAGTAGAGAAATCAGTAACAAACCTATAGAAATTGTAACGAATCACTTTGAAATAGAAAATACCGATTATCAACTGCCGCCTATCCATTTGTTAAAAAATTCGATAAAATCGGATCAGCAGCACACGATGAACACGATTAATGCAAACGCTAAAAAATTAGAACAAACACTAACCAGTTTTGGTGTTAAAGCAAAAGTGACGCAGATCCATTTAGGTCCAGCTGTTACACAATACGAGGTCTCTCCTAATGCTGGGGTAAAAGTAAGTAAAATTGTTACTTTAGCAGATGATATTGCTTTGGCATTAGCAGCAAAAGATATTCGAATTGAGGCACCGATTCCCGGTAAATCAGCCATTGGTATTGAAGTGCCTAATCCGGAAATCTCAATGGTATCTTTACGAGAAGTTTTGGAAGAACAAGGTGCAACGGACAAGCGCGGCTTATTAAGCTTTGTGTTAGGTAGAGATATTTCCGGACAACCGATTATTGCAGAATTGAATAAAATGCCGCATTTATTAGTGGCTGGTTCAACTGGTAGCGGAAAAAGTGTATGTGTGAATGGTATTATCTCTAACATTTTAATGCGTGCCAAACCAAATGAAGTCAAAATGATGATGATTGATCCAAAAATGGTCGAATTAAATGTCTATAATGGCATTCCTCATCTATTAGCACCAGTTGTCACTGATCCAAAGCGTGCAGCACAAGCTTTGAAAAAAATTGTTAGTGAGATGGAACGCCGCTATGAATTATTTTCTGCTTCAGGCACGAGAAATATTGAAGGCTACAATGAATTGATTAAAGGACAAGCCGCTCACGAAAAGCAGTCACCTTTACCTTACATTGTTGTGCTAGTGGATGAGTTAGCTGATTTGATGATGGTTGCTTCGTCAGAAGTTGAAGATGCCATCATACGATTAGCGCAAATGGCGCGTGCAGCTGGCATTCATTTGATTATTGCCACACAACGACCATCTGTTGATGTCATCACTGGCATTATTAAAGCAAACATCCCATCAAGAATTGCGTTTGCTGTATCTTCCAGCGTTGATTCACGTACTATTTTAGATATGGGTGGTGCTGAAAAATTATTAGGACGAGGCGACATGTTATTCTTCCCAATCGGAGCTGTCAAACCCGTACGAATTCAAGGTGCATTTGTCTCTGATCAAGAAGTTGAAGATATTGTTGACTTTGTCAGCACACAACAAAAAGCACAATATCAAGAGGAAATGATTCCAGAAGAAATCGAAATGAATACGGCTCCTTCTACTGACGAATTTTATGAAGATGCTGTTAAGCTAGTAGTAGACATGCAAACTGCTTCTGTTTCTCTACTACAACGCCGATTTCGAATTGGTTACTCCCGTGCTGCTCGGTTAATTGATGAAATGGAGCTACATGGGGTAGTTGGTCCTTACGAAGGGAGTAAACCTCGAACCGTATTGATCAGTAAAGAACTAGAGAAAATTAATGAATAATTTACGACACTTTGTAAAAACTTTGTAAATAATTCATGTTTTGTAGCTTTATTTTTCAAAAAGATTATGCTATATTAATTAATGGATTTGTATAACACAAATCAACAAAATTTTAGGAGGATTTTACCTTGAAAAAACTTAGTCTATTTTTAGCATTATTAATTGCAGCTGCTTCTATCCTAGGTGCATGCTCAAGCAAAAATGAAGAAAAGAAGCCTAGTACAGGTGACGACAACAAACCAAAAACTGACTACAAAGTCGCAATGGTTACTGATGTTGGTGGTGTTGATGACAAGTCATTTAACCAATCAGCATGGGAAGGCTTAAAAAAATACGGTGAAGAAAATAATTTAGTAGAAAAAGAAGGGTTTAACTTTGCAGAATCAAACGATGATTCTGATTATATGCCACACTTAAACTCATTAACACAAGCAGGATTTGACTTAATCTTTGGAATTGGGTTCCTAATGGAAGAAGCAATCAAGCAAATTGCTGATGAAAATCCTGAAGTTAACTATTCAATTGTTGACATGGTAGTTGATAAGCCGAATGTAGCTAGCATTACATTCGCTGAACACGAAGGTTCTTTTCTTGTTGGTGTTGTAGCGGCAATGCAAACAAAAACAAATAAAGTTGGTTTCATTGGTGGTGTTGATATGCCATTAATTCACAAGTTTGAAGAAGGTTTCAAAGCTGGTGTTGCAGCTGTAGACAAAGACATCGAAGTTGAAGTTACTTACACAGGCGCATTTGACGCACCTGATAAAGGAAAAGCTACTGCATCTGCAATGTACAACTCTAATGTTGACGTAATTTATCACGCTGCTGGCGGTACTGGTAATGGCGTATTTACAGAAGCAAAGAGTCTTAAAGAAGCTGATCCATCTAGAGAAATTTGGGTAATCGGTGTTGACAGAGACCAAGCTGAAGAAGGTAAAACAAAAGATGGCGACAACATTACTTTAACTTCTATGATTAAGAAAGTAGGAGTTGCTGTAAAAGACGTTGCTGATAAAGGAAAAGATGGCAACTTCCCTGGTGGACAAATCTTAACTTATGATTTAAAATCTGATGGCGTTGGTATTGCACCTACACAAGATAACTTATCAAAAGAAATTCTTGACAAAGTAGAAGAATTTAGACAGAAAATTATTGATGGAGAAATCGAAGTTCCTTTTGAAAGAAAATAATCATTACTAAAGCCCCCTAAGTTAGGGGGCTTTGTTTTTATTTTGCTTTTGATTCTTCAATTAATGTAGCCAGCTTTTGCAATGCTTCTTTTACACCGCCAAGTTCATCTATTAATCCATTGCCCACAGCTTCTTCTCCAGATACATTACTTCCAATATCGCGTGATAATTTACCTTGCGCAAACATCAATTGTTTCAAATGATCCTCTGATATTTTAGAATGCTGAACGATAAACTTTGTGACACGATCTTGCATTTTATCTAAATATTCAAATGTTTGTGGAACACCAATAATCATGCCAGTGAGACGAATTGGATGAATGGTCATCGTTGCAGATGGCACAATAAAAGCATGATCACAAGATACAGCGATTGGAATGCCAATCGAATGCCCACCGCCTAGAACAATGGAGACAGTTGGTTTTGATAATGAAGCTAACATTTCAGCAATCGCTAACCCTGCTTCAACATCACCGCCAACCGTATTTAATATAACAATAATCCCTTGAATTTTTGGGTTTTGCTCAATGGCTACTAAATGAGGGATTACTGATTCATATTTTGTTGTTTTATTTTGTGGTGGTAACTGTACATGACCTTCTATTTGTCCAATAATAGGTAAGCAGTGAATAAAAGGTTCAAACCCTCCTACGTTAGATTTTTCTTCTGTTAATTGCTCAGCCTTTGGGGCTAATTCTTCTTGACTATCTTGTGTCACCTTAATATCCTCCAATTAATACTGTAGGCGAATGTCTCTATATGACATTCGCCTACAGTATTGACAATGATATTGATTGTTAGACAATTCATCAAGCCAAACATTCCGAGGTGAGTAGAATCCTAACTATTCTACAAACTCTCCTTCCCAATCAACAATTCCACCAAAATCATAAACATTACTATAGCCCATTTCGGTTAGCTCTTTTGCAGCAGCTGCACTTCTAATGCCGGCTTTACAATATATCAAAATAATTGCATCTTTATTAGGTAAAATTGTTTCAGCCTCATTTTTAATTTCAGTATGCGGAAGCAAGATGGCATCTCTAATATGGCTTTCTTCAAATTCTTCTAGTGTACGCACATCCAAAATCATAACATCACTATCAAGCGCCATCATTTTGGCAGCTTGTTCCGCAGTGATACTTTTTGCACCTGGCCAATCTATAATTCCACCAAAATCATAAATATTAGTGTAACCCATATTGACCAACGCTTGTGCTGCAGTTGCACTTCTATTTCCTGATCTGCAATAAATCAAAATGACAGCATCTTTATCTGGTAACACCACTTCAGCTTTATTTTTAATTTCGGTATGCGGGAGTAGAATGGCACCTTCAATATATCCTGTTTCAAATTCTTCTTCTGTACGTACATCTAAGATCACAACGCCACTATCAGAATGCATCATTTTAGCAGCTTCATCAGATGTGATTGTTTTATATTTTGAATTTCCAGCTGGCTTTTTACTTCCTCCATTACCTTTTGAACATGCCCCTAAAGTAACAATAGCAGCGACTAATATGATTAAAAATAAACTAAATTTTTTCATGGTAAGATCCTCTATTCCTTTGCATAATTGAAAACAATATTATTTGCTACTTCCCTCAACCTTACCTGGCCAATCTTCAATTCCATCAAAATGATAAGCATTGGTGTAGCCCATGCGGGACAGCTTTCTTACAGCAGATGGTGCTAACGCACAGTTACTACCATCACAATAAGCTAAAATGATTGCATTTTTATTAGGTAATATTGTTTCAGCTTGCATTCTAATTTCTTGATTGGGAATCAAAATTGCACCTTTAATATGCTCTTCTTCGTACTTTACTGCAGTGCGCACATCTAATATGACAACATTGTCATCAGAATTCTTCAATTGATAAGCTTGATTAGTTGAGACTTTGACCGCACCTTCCCAATCCGTAAGTCCACCCATATCATACACTTTAGTATAACCCATGTCTACTAATGCTTGTGCTGCAGTTGCGCTTTTTATTCCTTCTGTATCATAGACTAGAATTGTTGCTTTTTTGTTAGGTAAAACTGCTGCAGCTTTATTTTTGATTTCAGTATCTGGAAGTAAAATGGCATCTGCAATATATCCTTCTTCCTCAAACGCTTCTTCTGTACGCACATCCAAGATAACAATACCTTGATCAGATTTGATCATCTTAGCAGCTTGCTCAGCTGTAACTTTTGTAGCAGACTGATTAGGCTTTTCTCCTGTGTCATCTTTTGAACATGCACTCAAAACAATAATTGATAATATTAAAAATAAGCCAATTTTTTTCACAATAAGATCCTCCATCTATTTAGGTTCATTATCTATAGGTACGCAAGGTCAATCGTTTGAAATACTTTTTTTAAGATCTTTTTCATTATTATACTAAAAGACTTTGAATAACACACTAGCAAAAAAACTAAGTAATATACACCTTTTCAGTTAGCGAATAAAATAGTATAATGATTAAGTAATTTTTTCTAAAGGAGACTTTCTAATGCCGACAACATATATCTTATTAGTTGTATTAACTGCACTCATTATTTATATGGGAATTAACTATTTTAGACAAAGAAAAGCTAGTAAAATGATAGGTGAGACAGAGTTTAGAGAAGGATTTAGAAAAGGACAGTTAATTGATCTGCGTGATGCTGATGATTTTAAAAGTGGGCATATTCTTGGTGCAAGAAATATCCCATTATCGCAATTAAAATTGTACATCAACGGCTTACGCCAAGATAAGCCTGTCTACTTATACTGTCAATCAACAGCTAGAAGTCAGCGTGCTTCCATCTTATTACACAAAGCTGGATTTCAAGAGATTTATCAATTGACAGGTGGATTTAGAAAATGGACTGGCAAAATTAAAAAAACTTAGCCATGTAAAAGCGCAATTTCATTAACCATGAAATTGCGCTTTATATTTTTGTGATCATTTACAATAACTCAACTTCAGTTTCAAGCTCAATGCCATAAACCTTTCTTACCTGTTCTTGAATATAGGCAATTAATTGATGCACATCAGATGCTGTAGCATGGTCAGCATTGACAATAAAGTTGCCATGCATTTCTGATACTTCTGCACCACCAATCCGATACCCCTTCAAACCTAATTCCTGCACCAACTGCCCGGCATATTTCGGCAATGGGTTACGGAAAGCACTACCTGCACACGGTTTATTATAGGGTTGTGTGTTCTGGCGATATTGTTTATTTTCTTGGATCACTTTACTAATTTCTTCTGCATTCCCCGGTGCTAGTAACAACACGCATTCAAGCACAATTCCCGGCCTACTTTTTTGTAAAATTGAAGTGCGATAACTATATTGCATTTCTTGAACCGATAACCACTCTGTTTCACCATTCGGAAATAAAACATGCACCTTTTGAATAATTTTAGACATATCCGAACCGTGTGCACCGGCATTCATATACACTGCTCCACCAACGGAACCGGGTATTCCAGCAGCAAATTCCAGACCTGTTAAACCATGTTTGCCTGCAATACTAGCCAATTGGACAAGCGAATGGCCTGCACCAACGTGAATTTCATTATTCTCAATGTGTAAATCATCCATTCCTTTCGCTAACTTAACAATGATACCGGAAAACCCTTCATCATTGACTAATAAGTTAGAGCCACGGCCAATCACGCGATAAGGAATCTCAGCTTGTGTAATCATTTTTACTGTCAATAGTAAATGATCCAAGCTACTCGGCTCTACCAATATCGCAGCCGGACCACCAATCTTCATTGTTGTATGATTTGCTAAAGGCTCTGCCTTTTTAACAATGCCAATATTCATTTCCATTAATTGTTGATATAATTTTTCCACTGTATAATCTCCTACTTAAATACTTCTATCTAATCATATACGATTTTGAAAAAATATCAAACCTTAGATGATGCTGACACAGGTTATCATATCCTTTTTTTGGCGAATTTCTGCCCTTACTTCGTTAAATTTTCTTGAAATACGACCTGTATTCCCGCAAAAATTTGCCTCGTCTGAGCAAAAATTCACTGGCGTTTCTGCTTCAAATCTTTGATTTGACTAGCAGAGAACCTGCACAGTTTCTCCAAATCTGGCGGTCGTGTTCCAAATCTCTGATTTGGGTAACACACCCCTGCAAGGCTTCTTCAAATCTGGCGAGAATGTTCTAAATCTCCGATTTAGCTAACATTGTCCCTGCAAAGTTTCTTCAAATCTTTGATTTGACTAGAAACCCCTGCACCCGATTTGACTAGAAGCTACTGCACCCGATTTGGCAAGAAACCACTGCCAAAAATAGAATACGACAACCTGTATCAACATCATCTAGAATGACGACTAATATTAATTAACACACCCACTGCCATTAATGTCAGCGTCAATGATGAGCCACCGTAGCTTAAAAACGGTAATGTAATACCGGTTACCGGAATCAATCCGGTTACAACAGAAACATTAATCATTACTTGAATCGCAATCATAGAAATAATCCCTGTTGCAAGTAAGCATGAGAATAAATCCGGTGCATTAAGCGCAATTTTAATCCCGCGCCACAATAAAATCGCAAAAAGTAAAAGTACAATCGTCCCACCAATATAGCCTAATTCTTCTGAAAGAATCGCAAAAATAAAGTCTGTTTGCGGTTCTGGTAAGTAAAAAAACTTCTGTCGACTTTCACCTAAACCCAGTCCAAACAAACCACCTGGGCCAATCGCATATAACGACTGAATAATTTGGAACCCACTTCCGAGTGGATCCTGCCAAGGATCCAAATAAGAAGTAATTCGCTCCAGGCGATAAGGCGCTGAGGCAACTAGTCCAGCAAAGCCAGCCAATCCAACAAGCCCCATCCAAAGATAATGACGAATTCGTGCACCTGACACTAAAATAATGACACAAGAAGTGCCAAACATCACTGTCCCGGTTCCGAGGTCGGGTTGCAACATAATTAATCCAAATGCAACAGCTACTAGCGATAAAGTTGGCAGCAAGCCTTTCACAAAGCTAGTAATCTTCTTATGATTTGCCTCAAGATACTTTGCCAAAAAAATAATCATGGCTAACTTCATAAATTCAGATGGCTGAATGGAAAAAGCACCAACACCAATCCAACTGCGCGACCCATTACGAACATTCCCAATCCCCGGGATCAACACTAACAGTAAAAGCACAAAACAAATAATCAAAATTGGCTTAGCCCAATGTTTCCAGACAGTATAGTCAATGCGTGATAATATAACCATGGCGATCACACCTACCACCGCAAAAAGCATTTGACGCTTCAAAAAATAGAAGCTGTCATTAAACTTGAAATCAGCCCAAATAGCACTCGCACTATAGACCATTAATAACCCAATCACTAACAACGAAATAATCGAAATGACTAATATTAAATCAGGAGCATTTTTTCTAACTTGCATAATCCACCTACTGCTTGTCTTATTTTATTAATAACTATGCAGTAGGTGGAAGAAAAATTAAAAAATATTCAATAATTGAAAGGGCGCTCCAAAAAATCTAGTTTTTCTATGCATTAATGATAGCTTGATGCTGACACTACCACAAATCACACGGCAAGCGCATGAATGAGAAAATTGTAACAGAACTAAATATTTCAAATTGAAAGTAAAAGTAATGCATGATTTTTCAAAATATAGATAACATTTTCGAGGGCACTCTCTCAAAACAAACTTTTTCTCGATTTTACGACAGAATAATGACGGTAAAGTCGATTTTTTTATGGATTACCGACAGTTTGGAGCAAAATTATCGTAAATCAAGCCTTTTTCTCGATTTTATGACAGAATAATGCTGGTAAAGTCGATTTTTTATGGATTACTGACAGTTTGGAGCAAAATTATCGTAAATCAAGCCTTTTTCTCGATTTTATGACAGAATAATGCTGGTAAAGTCAATTTTTTTATGGATTACTGACAATTTGGAGCAAAGATTATCGTAAATCAAACTTTTTTCTCGGTTTTATGACAGAATAATGACGGTAAAGTCGATTTTTTTATGCATTACCAACAGTTTGGGGCAAAGATTATCGCAAATCAAACTTTTTTTCGATTTTATGGCAGAATAATGACGGTAAAGTCGATTTTTTTATGGATTACTGACAGTTTTTGCACAAATTATTACTAAACGAAGCTTTTTCTCGATTTCCGACTGCTCCTTTTAATTTGTTAATTGCAAATAAATAGGGATTGCTTCACAACCCCTACCGTATATGCCTTCATTATCCCAACTGTTCCACCGCAGTCACAAAGACCTGCCCACGCTCCTCAAATGTACGATACTGATCCCAACTTGCACATGCTGGTGACAATAAAACACAATCACCAATTGCCGAATGCTGATAAGCAACAGGCACAGCTTCTGCCACATCCTTCACACGAAGCGTTTCAATATTCAACTCTTTTGCGACTCGCTCTAACTTAGCAGCTGTTTCACCAAACGTAACCATCAATTTAACACATTTTAAATAAGGTTTTAATTCACCAAATTCATTACCACGATCCAAACCACCTGCAAGTAAAATCGTTGGTGTTTCAAAAGCTTCAAGCGCTTTAGATGCAGCAACAATATTAGTCGCTTTGGAATCATTATAAAACCTGCGACCATCGACTTCTTTCACAAATTGAAACCGATGTTCCACACCTTGAAAAGTCGTCAGCACTTCTTCAATCGCAGCATTCTCTACACCAAGCAACTTAACCGCAGCAATTGCTGCCAAAATATTTTCTAAACTGTGCCTTCCGGGTAAAACAATCTTCTTAACTTCAACCACTTTATCTGCACGAAAGTAAACCCAGCCATCCTGCACATACACATCAGCTTGATTATCAGACGTTTGATCAATAGCAAAAGCCACACTAGTTGAAGTTGACTTTCGGACAGCCTCAGCATACTCCGTCTGATTACCATTATAAATAACATAGTCCTCACTTGTTTGGTTTCGAAACACATTTAATTTCGCTTCTAAATAAGCTTGTCTAGTCCCATGATAATCAAGATGTGTGTCAAAAAGATTTGTCAATACAGCAATTTTCGGACGAAATTCTTGAATTCCCATTAACTGAAACGAAGACATTTCAATCACAATTACGTTCTCCGCTGTTGCATCTTCCGCAACTTCACAAGCAACAGTGCCAATATTCCCAGCTATTAATGGCTTTTTCTCACCTAAGCGCAGCATTTCATAAATTAACGTAGTCGTTGTAGTTTTTCCATTTGTACCAGTAACTGCCACAAATGGTGCTTCAGAAATCTGGTAAGCTAATTCCACCTCAGTAATAACCGGAATCGCCAATTCTATTGCTCTTGCAACCATTGGATTATGATAAGGAATACCAGGATTCTTAATCACAAGTTCAAAACTTTCACTAAGCAACTCCACAGGGTGGTGTCCACCAATCACTGTGATGCCTGCTGCAGTTAACTCTTCTGCTTCTACATTTCCTTCTAACGGCTTTATATCATTCACGATCACAAAAGCACCTAGCTTTTGCATTAACTTGGCAGCACTTACGCCACTTTTAGCAAGACCTAGTATCAGTATTTTTTTTCCTTGAAAATGATCAACCTGTTTCATTGCAATCACCACTTTATTTTAATCAGGCAAAAATGAGCAGCTCCTCCAGAATAGGCTGAATTTATTTTGCGAATCAGGATTCGTAAAAAATTCCATCTTATTCACTACGGAGCTAAACGCTCATTTTTGCACCTTGAGTTAAAAAGTCATTTCAATATAAATTCCTAAAGCTGCGAACAAAAACCCTACTAACCAGAATGTTGTCACAACACGCCATTCTGACCAGCCACTTAATTCATAATGATGATGCAATGGACTCATTTTAAAAATCCGCTTACCGGTTGTCTTAAAAGAAATTACTTGCAAAATAACTGAAAATGCCTCAATGACAAAGACACCACCAATAATAATCACCAAAAGCTCCTGTTTTAAAATAAGTGCTATAGCACCTAAAGCACCGCCTAATGCAAGCGAACCGGTATCACCCATAAAAATCTTCGCAGGATGCGCATTAAATACTAAAAATCCAAGTAAGGCACCCACTGCTGCCATACAAAAAATCGCTACTTCATAATTTTGCTGCCACCAAGCAAGAATCGCAAAAGCACCGAAAGCAATTGCTGCAGTTCCTGACAGCAATCCATCCAGGCCATCTGTTAAATTCATAGCATTCGTAACAGCTATAAAATAAATGACTAGAAAAACGACATACAGCCACTTCAAATCAATCTCCAAGCCAAGCGGTGCAAACGTAATCATAGTAGAATAATCAAAATAAACCACAATCCCATAGCAAACCAGCGCAACCACTAACTGCCCAATAATCTTTTGAAGGCTAGTCAGACCAAGATTCCTTTTCAAAACTACTTTAATAAAATCGTCAAGAAAACCAATCAAACCAAAACCCAAAGTGGCAAATAACAACAATAGCATATCAGAGCTTGGAGATGCTATTCGCCAAACCATCAACAATGCAGCTACAACAGTTGAAATCATAATGGCAATTCCACCCATTGTAGGCGTGCCTGATTTCCGTAAATGATCTTGCGGCCCTTCCTCACGAATACTCTGGCCAAATTTTAACTTCCTTAAAAACGGAATCAAAACAGGCGCCATCACAACGGTTAAAATAAATGAAAGTAAAATCGTAAAAAATAAAACCTGCTCTAACATGTATATTCTCCAATCTTTAGACCTATCCCGTAATTGTTTGCGACCGTATTTTTTGCAAATTTTCCGCTCTGACTGCGTTGCTCATCAGTTAAATACGTTCCTGTATTCGCCTTCTTCGCTCCTTGCATAGCGAAAAATTTGCTGAAAAATACGGTCGCAAACAATCACGGGATAGGTCTAAGCCAAGCATCAAAGAGATAGTATAGCATAAAATTTAACATGAATCATCTAGTCTATAAACACTTACTCAATATAATATATTGAAGAATTTGCTGTTCTTGTACATTTTTTATAAAAAAATTATTTTTGGCATGCTGAACAAACTACAGTTCCCCGTCCACCAACTTTGAGCTTACTCATCATTGTGCCACAAGTCAGGCAGGACATACCTGCACGCCCATAAGCTTTTAACTGCAATTGAAACAAACCAATTTCACCAAGTGAATTGATATAACTACGAATTGTAGAACCACCAGCTTCAATTGCCTCTGACAAAGTAGCTTTAGATTCGTGGTAAATTGCTTCAATTTCATCTGCCGACAAAGTAGTGCAAAGTCGCTCGGGATGAACACCTGCACGAAATAAAGTTTCATCAACATAAATATTCCCTAAACCAGTCACAATAGTTTGATCTAAAAGTGTTGATTTAATCATGCGCTTTGATTTTAAAAGCGCTTGCTGTAAATAAGCAATAGTATATTCCGCAGCAAATGGCTCTGGCCCTAATCCTGACAGCGGCATCTCTGTGAACTCTTTCCCAATCGCAAACAAGTGCATTGTACCGAATTTCCGCACATCCTTATAACGTAAATCAGTGCCATCCTCAAAATGAAAAACAATATGCTCATGCTTATCATATGGCTCGTCTGACGAAACAATACTATATTTACCTTCCATTCGCAAATGAGATACCATCACATTTGTATCAAAATAAAATAAAAGAAACTTCCCACGCCTCTCAAGCTGCTGAACAGTTTGTCCGATGAGCAACTGGCAAAATTGCTCCACATCAGGTAACTTCACAATCTTTGGCCAAAAAACCTCAACACCTTTGATTTTTTTACCAATAATTGTCGCTGCAAGCGACTTACATACTGTTTCTACCTCAGGTAATTCCGGCATTATTTCACCTCTCGTAATTTAAACTTGCTTCTTCTTAAATCGCTTCAAAAATAACCATTTGGCAAATTCTAATCCAAATGAAAGTGCGATGACCAACAAAGCTACTTGCCATAAATTCCAGTTGAAATATTTACTAACCACTACAGCTATAATTACAGAGATGATTGTTATCAATCGTTCGAGCATCCAATTCATTATTTTCATTTTCTTGCTCCTTCCTTGTCATCTCACTCACTTCGCATCATACCACGACTTTCCAAAAGCAAAATCCGCTTTCAACGGTACATCTAGCTGAATCGCTCCTTCCATTTCCTCCGGAACAATCTGTTTTAAAATCTCCAGCTCACTCGCAGGTGCTTCAAAAACCAATTCATCATGCACTTGCAATAACATTCTCGTTTGTAACTTTTCTTTTACAAGACGCTCCTGCATCCGAATCATTGCTAGCTTAATAATATCTGCTGCACTTCCTTGAATCGGCGTATTCATCGCAGTACGCTCTGCAAAGCTTCGCAAATTGAAATTACGATTATGAATATCAGGAATATAACGCCGACGATGTAATAGCGTTGACACATAACCATTTTTCCGGGCTTCCAAAACAATATCCTTCATGTAATCATGGACACCAGGAAAAGTTTCAAAATATTTATCAATAAACGCTTTTGCTTCACGACGGGTAATCCCTAAGTTTTGTGATAATCCATAATCACTCATTCCATAAATAATCCCAAAATTAACTGCTTTCGCCTGACGACGCATATCAGCTGTCACCGCATCAGTAGCAACGTCAAACACATTCATTGCTGTTTTCGTATGAATATCCAAGCCTTCATTAAAAGCTGCTATCAAACGCTCATCACTGGAAATATGCGCCATCACTCTAAGCTCAATTTGCGAATAATCCGCTGAAAAAATAAACCAATCCGGCTCTGATGCAACAAAAGCTTGACGAATCTTTCGCCCTTCTTCCAAACGAATAGGGATATTTTGCAAATTCGGATCAAGCGAACTTAGCCGACCAGTTTGCGTCAAAGCTTGATTAAAACGAGTATGCACCTTACCGTCACTATGGATAACTTTTAAAAGCCCTTCCACATAAGTAGACTGTAGCTTACTCAATTGACGATATAGTAAAATTTTCTCAATAATCGGATGCTGTCCCAACAATCCTTCCAAAACTTCAGCAGAAGTAGAGTAACCTGTTTTCGTCTTTTTAGAAGCCGGTAATGCTAAACGTTCAAACAACACTTCACCTAATTGTTTTGGCGATTGAATATTAAAAATCTGTCCAGCCAGTCCAAAAATGTCTGATTCAATCTCCTCAAGACGCTGCCTCAAACTAGACCCCATTTCCACGAGCCGGTCAGCTTCTACCACAACCCCTTGCCATTCCATATCAGCTAAAATTAAAGCAAGCGGCTGCTCTAACTCGGTCAACAAATGATACTGATCATTTTCTTCGAGTGCTACTTTCATTGGTTGATAAATATGCCACAAAGCAACTGCTTTCCTAACAATATGCTCACTGAGCAACGTTTCCCCTGGAATCTGCAGTTTTGCACCTTTACCATAAAACTGCTCATCAGATTCCAGCAGCTCATCATAAAAAGACCTAGCAACAGCAGCAAAATCTTCTATCTTTTCACTAGGATTCAGCACATAAGAGGCAAGCATCGCATCAAAACAAACGCCTTGTAAATCCATGCCTAATCGAAGCAATACAATCTTGCACTTTTTAACATCAAAAACAAGCTTCTGCTTTGTAGGATCAGCAATCCAACTTCTAAATAATTCCGAAGAAACTGCAACATCAACCGGAATATAATAAGCCTTGTCAGCAGTAGCCAGTGAAAAGCCCAGTACATCACCTTTCAAATAATTTTCATTCAACTCTTCAACGTAAAAAGCACTAACTTCTTGATTCAGTAGATCAGCAGTTATTTCTTGGACAATCTGATAATCTATTTCAGCTAAAGTATCTTTCTGTGTACTAGCACTCGAAGAATCCCCTGCATCCAACCGCTTCAACAAAGAATTCATTTCCATTTCACGGTAAAAGCTTCTTAGCTTTTCTACATCAGCACCTGAATAAACTAAATCATTCATTCCAATTGCTACAGGTGCATCATGTACAATCGTGGCTAACTGCTTACTCAAAATCGCTTGTTCACGATAATTCGTTAAATTTTCTACTAATTTTTTTCCACTAATTTGATCAATTGATGCTAACACATTTTCAACAGAACCATGTGCTAGCAATAACTTTAATCCTGTTTTTTCACCAATTCCCGGTACTCCCGGAATATTATCGGAAGAATCACCCATTAACCCTTTTAAATCAATAATTTGCAATGGGTCAATTCCTAATTTTTCTCTAATATAGCTAGGGGTATGATCCTCAGTCTCCGTAACACCTTTTTTCGTAATTCGAACAGTCGTCCCTTCAGTAGCTAATTGTGTCAAATCACGATCCCCGGAAACAATGACAACTTGAAATCCTTCTTGCTCCGCCTGTCGTGCCACAGTACCAATAATATCATCCGCTTCATACTGTTCCAATTCATACTGCGCAACACCAAATGCGTTCAGCAGCTCCTTGACAAACGGTATCTGTTCCGAAAATTCAGTAGGTGTTTCCTGCCGACCTTCTTTATATGCTGGAAAAAATTCATGACGAAATGTTGTTTTACCGGCATCAAAGGCAACTAACACATGTGTTGGTTGCTCCTCCTCAATCATTATACTGAGCATATTGGCAATTCCATAAATCACATTTGTATGTAATCCTTTCGCATTACTAAGCAAAGGCACTGCATAGAAAGCACGAAAGGCAATACTATAACCATCAACTAAAATGAGTTTCTTCATAAATTCCTCCGGTAATTCTAATAAAATCTTTACCATTATCATACCAAAGATAGTGGTTGCCATTCGACATTTGTTTGGTTGATATAATGTTTTCCTCCAAGCTTACACGTCAGAGAAACAGCACTATTTAATCTTAACATGCAGCTATAAAATTTGCTATACACTTAGTACTTGAGTTCTTTAATACGTTTCCAGTGTATAATTTTGATAGCAAGATAGTACCAGAAGCTTTGGGGGAGCGTGTTCCATTGTACAGGGTGTATGTTTGTGTTACTATGGGGAAAATATATAAACTTTGCAAGGAGGAGAAACATGGCGATCACCAACGATGATTTTATGAAATTCCTGGCGGCTTGGCAGCTGATTCATGAAGTAGCCGACGAAGGGATGAAGGCGGCAATTGCGCGTGGGCAAGATCAAAATACAGGCGAGATGAGCACCGGCCCAAGTGCCTTTGTTGATGGGCTCGCTGCACAGGTTGAGATTCTTAAAGAAGAGTTAAAGGGTAAACTTTCAGATCCTGAGGCAACTCAAAAGAAAGAAAAAGAGGCGTTAGAGGAGCAGGTAGCACGATTGGCATTCGAGGTGGGAGCTATACGTGGAGAGCTCCAGTCCATAAACACTGCTCTCCATGCGCTGACATCAAAGATGTCCTAGGCAGTATCCCTATGAGACATTCGCCTAGAAGAAGGGAGCGCCATTGTATGAGTAGACGTTCACGACATATCATTAAAATATTTGCTAAACGATTTCTTATCGCGCTTTTTCATACACGCTTTGGACTGATGGCGCGCACACGCAAGCGCTCATTACGCGCAGTGCAGCTCCGTCTTGCTTTTGAAGAGCTGGGGGCTGCTTTTATTAAGTTGGGACAGTTAATTTCACTTCGTCCTGACATCATTCCTGCCGAGTATGTGTTTGAAATGGAATCGCTGCGTGACGCAGTGCCTTCTTTGCCTTATGAAGAGATTGCTGCTGTAATCGAAGCGGATTTCGGTAAGTCGCCAGATGAGCTTTTCGATTCGTTTGAACACAGGCCCATTGGGTCAGCATCAATCGCACAAGTTCACCGGGCAATGTTGCGTGAGTCTTATATGACTGTATTTGGTGAGGTGCTTGAAGCTGGAGCTTCGCTAGCAGTTAAGGTTGTGCGTCCAGGAACACTTGAGCAAATCAAGCAAGATCTTGAAATAGTGACACAACAAGTTGCCCGACTACACGCATTCAAATCAATGAAGCGCTTTAACTTACCCGCTATCGTAAACGAACTTTCCAAATCGCTTCATGATGAGTGTGACCTGCGAAATGAAGCGCGTGTCTCTGATACTTTTGCTTTTGAATTCCGTGCATGGCCTCATATTACGACTGCTCCCATGATTTGGTCGCATATTTCACCTAACGTGCTTACGATGGGATTTGTTGAAGGCTACAAATTAAGCGAATCTGCCCAGGCAGAGGCTGCGGGAGTCAAAACTCACTTTTTAGCGCTTCATGGTGCGGAAGTTTTTTTGCGACAAGTATTGGAATTGGGTCAATTTCATGGAGACTTGCATCAAGCAAACCTGCTCATGACCCTTGATTCACGCATCTGTTACATCGATTTTGGTATCACTGGAGCAGTTGCACTGGAGCATCGAGAAGCTATCGCTCAGGTGTTAGTAGCAACTGTGTACGGTGACGCGAAGCGTGCAATCAAGTATTCGGCGGATTTGGGTTTGATTATCGCGCCTGAAAAACAAGCACTTGTTGAGCAGAAGATGGCGACACTAATGACTCGTACTCTGGGTGCAAATCCTCGCGATATTCGTGGGTTTGCTATAGGATTTCTTGGCATTATGAACCAAGAACGCGTGAGTATACCACGCGGATTTGGACTGCTTATTAGGGCTTTGGTAGTAGTTGAGGGCTGTGCCCAAACAGTATCTCCAGATATTGATATCACCGAGGCAGCAAAACCCTACGTGACTAAGCTCATTGCGCGTCAAATGGCTCATCCTGCACGACTGTATCAGCGTATTCCTGCAGCAATTAATGCTTTTCTCAAAGAGTTAGCAGGCTAAAAGCATCTCTAAGCCAATTTGACAAATAAACAAAACCCTACAAGGTTTATAACAAAAAAGAATGACTTCTGGTTAGGTTGAGCAAGTGAAATCTACTTCACTCATCTAGGCGGATATCTCATAGAGATACTGCCTAACCTGAAATCATTCTTTTGCTATTTTATAAAATGATTAAAAGATCTTTCACAGATTTAGCAGATTGCTCTAAAGCTACTTTTTCTTCGGGAAGTAGTTCAAGTTCAAGCACCTGTTCCACTCCTCCTCTTCCCAGAATAGTAGGCACTCCTAAATAAATGTCTGAAAAACCATACTCACCTTCTAAATAAGCAATAGCAGGCAGCAGTCGCTTTTGATCTTTTAAGATCGCTTCTGCCATCTCTATTAAGGCAGCTGCCGGTGCATAGTAAGCACTACCATTACCAAGCAAATTGACGATTTCCGCTCCACCTGTTCTAGTACGAGCAATAATTTCATCTAATCGCTCTTTAGATATTAGTTTATCAAGCGGTACACCACCGACATTTGAATAGCGTGTGAGCGGCACCATATCATCACCATGCCCTCCCAGCACTAGCCCGGTAACATCTTTTACAGAAAGATTCAATTCTTCTGCAACAAACGTACAAAAGCGAGCGGTATCTAAAACACCGGATTGCCCAAGCACGCGATTTTTTGGAAATCCAGATTCATGATAAACTGTATAGGTCATCGCATCAACCGGATTGGAAAGTACAATAATCGTACAATTTGGTGAATACCGAACAACTTCCTTTGTCACAGACTTCATAATACTTTGATTCGTTTGCACTAAATCATCACGACTCATCCCCGGTTTACGAGCAATGCCGGCTGTAATGATTACAATATCTGAATCAGCGGTGTCTGCATAATCACTAGTTCCCAAAATGCTGACATCATACTGCAATAATGGACCAGCTTCTAACATATCTAACGCTTTTCCTTTAGTTGGATTCTCCATTTGCGGAATATCTAATATAACAATATCTCCTAATTCTTTTATTGCAGCAATAAAAGCTGCTGTCGCTCCTGTAAAGCCACTACCAATAATTGAAATCTTTTTTCTTTTCATAAATATTATCTCCTACATGCTAAATCAATGTCACTATTATAAATCATTCATAAATGCAACTGCAAGCCATGATGATAAATAGCGCAAAAGTAGATACTGTACGTTATCTACTTTTACGCTATGATTAGGAAATACTTAATTTGTTCTTTTGGAAGTTTTCATCAGTTTCGCCTTATCTGCATCACGAAATATGTTCATATGCGAACCTAAGAACTTCTAAACCAGCCCTAATAATCGAACCACATTTGCTACCAAGAAGCAAAAAATTATCCCCATTGCTGTTGGTATCGCAAACGAAATTGCAGTCCACTTCCAGCTTCCAGTTTCCTTCTTAATTGTTAAGCATGTTGTGCCACACGGCCAATGCATTAATGAGAATAGCATTACTGAAACTGCTGTTAACCACGTCCAACCATTGTCAATGAATAGCTGACGTAATTCGACAAGATTCTCGATATCAAGTAATGACCCTGAAGCAACGTAACACATAATAATCACTGGAATAACAACTTCATTAGCTGGGAAAGCCAGAATAAAGGCTAATAGTATATAGCCATCCATTCCTAGTAACTGAGCAAATGGGTCTAAAGTCATCGCTACTTTTGTTAATAAAGTGATGTCACCCACATAAATGTTAGCCATAATCCAGATGATCACACCTGCTGGCATGGCCACAATAACCGCCCTTCTTAGTACAAATAAAGTTCGATCAAAGATTGATTGGACAATTACTCTACCGATTTGTGGCTTGCGATATGGTGGTAACTCTAAGTTAAATGAAGAAGCTTCTCCTTTAAGAATTGTTTTCGTTAGTAGCTTAGATGTCCAGAACGTTATGATAACCCCTAAGATAATAACAGCAGTAACCGTTAACGCTGGCACAACAGCATTCGTAAAAGTATTAGGTGTTGTAACAAAAAACATTGTTGCAATTGCAATTAGCAGTGGGAAGCGCCCGTTACATGGCGTAAAGTTATTCGTAACAATTGCCACTAACCTTTCGCGCGGCGAGTTAATAATCCGACATCCAATTACCCCAGCTGCGTTACAGCCAAAACCCATACACATTGTGAGCGCTTGTTTTCCGTGCGCTCTTGCTTTACGAAAGAAATTATCAAGGTTAAAAGCTATCCGTGGTAAATATCCATAGTTTTCCAACAAGGTAAACAGTGGAAAGAAGATTGCCATTGGTGGCAACATTACGGCGACAACCCAGGCCACTGCTTTGTAAATACCATCTACTAAGATAGATGTTAACCAATCGGGGAAATATGCCCATGTTAGTAGGTTTTTCCATGGATCTATTAGGGCCATTAAGCCACTTTCAATTAACTCAGATGGGTAATTGGCACCGAAAATGGTAATCCATAACACACCAAATAGGAGCAAGATCATAATCGGGATACCAGTTACTTTAGAAGTTAGAATGCGATCCATCTTCAGATCACGTTCTGATACACGATTAGTTTCCGAAATAGTAACAACTGCCTGATAGATTTCTTGACAACGCTTCAATATCGCTAAAGCCTCTTCTTTTGAATGCTTTGGTCTAACATTAGCGTTAGATATTGTTTGCTCTTCTACCTCTACTTGCATTTGTTTAGTAATGGCATCCTTCAACATTGGAATACCTGTACCTTTAGTACCACTCGTGCCAACGACTGGAACACCTAATTCCGATTCTAATTTGATCAAATCAAGCCCAATGCCCTTTTTCTTAGCTTCATCCATTAAGTTAATGCAAACAACAACTTTATTTGTATTCTCTAATAGTTGCAGAACTAGATTTAAATTGCGTTCTAAACACGTTGCATCAACAACAACTACCGTCACATCCGCTTCGCCTGAGCAAATAAAGTCACGTGCTACTTCTTCATCAGCTGAATCAGCTAATAAGGAATAAGTTCCTGGTAAATCGACTACTGTAAATGTTTTGCCATTATGAGAATATGTACCACGCGCACTAACAACTGTTTTACCTGGCCAATTACCTGTATGCTGCCTTAAGCCAGTGAGGCGATTAAAGATTGTACTTTTCCCAACATTGGGATTGCCGGCAAGACCAATAATCTTATTTGCCACACGCATCATCTTCTTCCTTGGTATATACTAAAATTTGGTCGGTAATGTCGTTACGTAATGCAATTACTGATTCTTTAACTTGATATGCAATTGGGTTCCGGGCAGGACTAGCAAAAAGCGGCGTAATCTCATTCCCTTTAATAATACCGAGATCTAAGAGACGTCGTTCAATCCCTAAATCCTTTGTTTTGAAATCATAAACGATTGCTGATTGCATCATGGGTATTTTTGTCAGTTCAATTGTTTTGCCTCTTGAACATTCCAACGCATTTCACCCTCTATTCACATGTAATAACTCAGTATATGAATGGCTTTTGCAAAATATTTACTATGTCATGCTAGTAAATCTGGGGAAACACGATAAAACAAATGCTGAAAACGGATATGAACAAGTATAAAATTTTATTGCCTTTTATAAAATTTTATAATATAGTAATTCTTAAATATAAGTTCCTTTATTTAAAGGGGAGTAGCTCCTACATTAAAGTCGTCAACACGAGAATGATTTTCTCCGGCTTTATTGGCAATATCTAAGATAGACTTAGTGATGTTGTTAGCAAGACCTTTACATTTTGTAGAGGTCTTTTTATATTTTATTTTTTGGGAGAAACTAAAACCCGGGGGAATATTAGTAATGGATGTATCAATTTTATTAGAATATGGATGGGTACTACTTGTTTTAGTTATATTGGAAGGGCTTTTGGCTGCTGATAATGCATTGATACTTGCGATTATAGTGAAGCAGCTTCCCGAAGAGCAAAGGAAAAAGGCGTTATTCTATGGTTTGGCAGGAGCATTTGTCTTTCGTTTCCTTGCATTATTCGCTATTTCTTATCTAGTTAATATTTGGCAAGTTCAAGCAATTGGGGCCTTGTATTTACTATTTATAGCCATTCATCACATTGCTCGAAAATTGGCTAAAAGAAATACTGAAAAAGACAAAGAAGAATCGAAGCCAGCTGGATTTTGGATGACTGTTCTTAAAGTAGAACTGGCTGATATTGCGTTTGCAGTTGATTCTATTTTGGCTGCTGTTGCACTTGCCGTTGCGCTACCTGATACACCACTTCCTAATATTGGTGGATTAGATGGTGGTAAATTTCTTGTCATCTTTATAGGTGGGTTTGCTGGTTTGGTGATTATGCGCTTTGCTGCTAATATTTTTGTCAATCTGTTGGAAACACGACCTAGCTTAGAAATTGCTGCTTTTATGATCGTTGGTTGGGTCGGTATCAAGTTGGCCGTTTTCACACTTTCACATCCGGCACTCGGTGTAATCAGCGAAGAATTTGCCCATAGTACTGCTTGGAAGATAACATTCTATACTATTTTAGTAAGTATTGCCGTTGGTGGTTGGCTGATTTCAGGTATGAAAAAACAGGAAAAAGGTATGAGTTCTTGAAAATAACTTAATTTTATTGCAAGTCATTAACATGAGATACGAAAAATTTGCTATAATAAATTATCTAGGTGAGTGTCTTTATTAGACACTCATTTCAGTTTATGTCCTATAGGGATACTGACTAAATGAAGGAGCGTGCTTAAATGAGTTCACCAAATGCAAAACGTGTATTAAGATTTTCAATGATCTCTCTTGCAGTCATATTAGCGGGGCTTTTCTTTTATCATACATTTAAGTACACATACCCATTTATAATTGGTTATTTCTTTGCCATGTTTATGAATCCATTGGTGAATTACTTAATTAAGCGTTTCAAAATGCCAAGAATTTTAGCTGTAGCCATATCTATGTTAATTTTTACAGCTGTACTAACCGGCATTATTATCATAATTGTGCTACAAATTATTGCTGGTGCAAAATATTTATTGGTTGCTTTACCAAAATATTTTCAAGAGTTTAGCCAAAATTTGATTATGTTTGTTGATGAAACACTATTACCACAGTTCGAAAAGATGTCATCTTTCTATCAATCGCTTAGTTCCTCACAGCAATCGTCTACAAGCGATACAATCCATAGTTTGATTGGAGAACTTACGAATTGGGTGATGTCCTTTTTAAGAGCATTTGTGGAAAATATCCCATCACTGATTGCTTGGTTGCCAAATGTTACAATTGGGGTAATCTTTATTCTATTGGCAACATTCTTTATTTCACAACAATGGGATAAACTTTTCTTGTTCATGAAAGAAATCATACCGGAGCATGTTTTTAATCCCCTGCATCATACAGTAAATATTACCAAAAAAGCATTAGTCGGGTTTTTACGGGCACAGTTTATTTTGTTTTTAATGTCCTCCATTACTGCCAGTATTGGATTTTACATTATTGGTATTGAATATCCGATTACAATGGGGCTCGTAGTTGGAGTTGGTGAAATTATTCCTTATATTGGAGTCGTTGCTGTCTTCTTTCCATGGATTATCTTTGCCTTTATTACCGGTGATATAACACTAGCTGTCGGATTGATGATTTTATTTGCGGTCATTGCGATTCAAAGAGTCATGATAGAGCCGAAAGTACTTTCTAAAAGCATGGACTTAAATCCATTAGCCACACTATTTGTCATGTTTGTTGGATTAAAAATCATGGGTGTAATCGGAGTTTTATTAGGAACAGTGGTTCTTGTAATTTTGACTACGTTATATCGAAATGGCATATTCGGTAAAATTAAAGATTATATTATGCGGTGATATAGACATATAATTAGTAGGTAGAATCCTCAATGTAGGATTCTACCATTAATCAACACCTAACTCATTCTTACATCATACTTGGAAACTTCTTCACGAATGGTGCTTAACTCTTGTACAGTGAGCGCAGTCGCTTCTACTATAACATCAAAGGCTATTCCTTTTTTTAGCAACTGCTTTGCTATGTTTCTTTTTTCTTTTTTCCTAGCAACTTTCTTAGCAACTTTCAATATGATAATTTCATCTTCAGTATTCATCTCCATTGCCTCCCATAGTTGTTCATATTCTTTCTCATCCATAAACTTATTTGCAACTAACGCTGCAAGTAGAACTAGCTTACGTTGCTTACTTTTGTCTGCTATCACTCTCGGAGCAAGTTCTGTCACTTCTTTAAATAATTCCGCTACTGTTTTACTACTTTTATATAGCGGCAGATAAACTAACTCAATTTCATTTACAGGTTCACCTTTTTCCAGCTTATCCTTTATTTCAGCTAGAAGCGCATCACCATCACGTGTCCCGAGATTAATAATCACGGGTGAAAAATTTAATGATTGATTTTGATATGACTCAATTTTTTGCTCTTTGTTAGTAAATATCAATGTGAGAAACGGCATTTTATAACTTTTAGAAGAACTAGCATTGTAAATTAAAAAACGTAACATGTCATCTTGGCTAATTTCTGCCTGCCATTCCATATGTAATCCTGTATTGTCTGCTAGTCCAAAAAGTAAATCCCGGTAAGATTTTGTCACCTCCACTTCTACTTGCTCCGTGTTCAATGGCTCTGCTATCTTGGCTAGTTTTAAGTTTAAAAAATCGAGTGTCTTGTCCCTATATAAGATAAAGACTTCCTTGAATGTGGCATCATAATTTTGATGGATTTCTGTCAATTTTCCCACTGCACACTTCCTTTCTAAGAAATTATCGCAGTATCTTTGACGCTAATTATCACTGTTCTCTTGGGGCTTTACTTGTAATTGAAGGTTTTCACTTTTAACTTGAGGTTTCCGATTTATACATTTGGCCAGCGCCAAAAATCGCTTGTATACATAATAGCATTTCCCTAACTAAAAAGAAACTAATAAATTTAGCGATATAAAAA
>Ga0131853_10001619_pt1 | contig 40267 bp, 32 predicted proteins | sample TergutLab28metaG_FD_92764 | JGI IMG/M metagenome (GOLD analysis project Ga0131853, IMG submission 92764) | Labiotermes labralis P1 segment gut microbial communities from Petit-Saut dam, French Guiana - Lab288 P1 (version 2) (version 2) | ecosystem: Host-associated > Arthropoda: Insects >...
AGTTATCATGTTCTTTTTGGGTGTATTTATCGAGCGGGTTATCATCCGCAGATTGATTCAGAAGAAAACACAGATGATCTACGTTGTGCTTGCCACAATCGCGATCTCCTTTATTTTACAAAATGGTTCTATGCTCATCTGGGGTACGCACATGCATAGCTATCCCCAAATCTTCTCTGTAGAAGCAGTTCGGATTTTAGGCGTTCAAGTACGGACACCGGCGCTCCTTGTTGTTGGAGTCTCGGCGGTTGCCATGGTCGGACTGCACATCTTTATGAATAAGACAAAATTCGGCACGGCGATGCGGGCGGCCACAATGGATCCCCTTGCGGCCAGAAGCTGTGGCGTCAACGTTTCCTTCACAACAGGCATCACATGGGGTGTAGCGTCTGCACTAGCTGGGATCGCTGGTATCATCCTAGGCCCTATGTTCGGTGTATTTGTTATCCTAGGCGCCAGCATCGGCTTCAAAGGCTTTGCCGGTGCGGTTATCGGCGGCTATGGTAATATGTACGGCGCGATTGTAGGTGGTATCTTGTTTGGTCTGTTAGAGACCTTTATCAGCTACTGGGCATCAGCTTATAGAGATGTTATTGCGTTTTCCATTTTGCTGATATTCTTGTTTGTAAGACCAACAGGGCTCTTTAACGAGAGCGCAATTCACGATTGATAGGGGGGATATAGAATGCAAAAATCAAAAAAGCATGTCTTGATAGAAAATCTAGGGCCTTTGGCCGTTGCATTACTCATCCCCTTTGTGTTTAATGCACTTAATTTTCCATTTGGATTCGCTATTTCAGTAACCATCATGCTATTCATCATCGCGGCTTCCGGCATGGATATTTTGTTCGGATACAGCGGTCAGATGTCAATGGGACACGCGGGCTTTTATGCCATCGGTGCTTATGGTTCTGCGCTGATTACCATTCATTTGGGTGTACCTGTACTCGCGAGCATCCTGATTGCGCCTATTTTGGCGGCGGTAGTGGGTGCGATTCTGGCCTATCCTGCGGCGAAGCTGAGATTCCACTTTTTGGCCTTGGCAACCATCGCCTTTGGTCAGATTGTCTTCCAGCTGGTACTCCAGTCACCAGGCGGCATCACAGGGGACGCGGTTGGTCTTCGTGTGCCAAGACTAGAGCTCTTCGGGATCAGACTTGACCTAATGGGCAACCAAATCGCAACATTCTTCTTCTTGCTCCTTGCTGTGGTGCTGATGTTGATTGTCAAGTCAAACATCGTGAACTCCAGAGTGGGCAGAGCGCTTTTGGCGATCCGTGAAAACGCCCACGCGGCGGACGGCATGGGTGTCAATGTACGGAAGTATAAAATTATCGCTTTCGCTGTCAGCGCTTTCTTTGTAGCACTTTCCGGCTCTCTCTTCGCACACATCGTGGGTTGGGTTAGCCCGGACGGGTTTAACGAAACCCAGTCAGTACTCTTTGTAACCATCCTACTCCTCGGCGGAACCGCCTCAAAATGGGGGCCGGTGGTTGGTGCGATTGTGATTACAATCTTGCAAGAGCAACTGAGACAATGGGCGAACATCTCCGTGTTTATTTACGGTGTGATTCTCCTACTTGTCATCTGGCTCATGCCGGGCGGTATTGTGGGTACTGTAAAAGATCTGGTTGCGCGGTTACGCAAATCCAAGGACCTGCACGAGAAGGGGGGCAAATAGATGTTACAGATTAAAAACGTCACCCTACGATTTGGCGGCCTTGTTGCCAACAATGATGTGACTCTGGAGGCGCCCGCCGGAAAGATTACAGGTCTCATCGGGCCAAACGGAGCGGGTAAGACAACCTGTTTTAACGTTATCAATGGGGTCTATAAGCCCAACGAAGGTAAAATCATCTTCGATGGTCAAGAGATTCAAGGAAAACGTCCTTACCAGATCAATGAGCTGGGTATGGCGAGAACCTATCAGGTCATCAACCTATTCCGGAAGATGTCTGTGGTTGAAAACGTCGTAGTTGGGATGCACACAACGCTCAAACAGGGTTTCTTTGCCTCCCTATTCAAAACTCCGGCAGAGCGGAAAGAAGAGAAAGCGGCCTTTGCACGGGCGCTTGAACTCCTAGAGTTTGTGGGTCTGCGTGAGTTTGCCTATGAAGAGGCGGGTTCTCTCTCTTACGGAAACCAGCGTCTCCTTGAGATTTGCAGAGGTCTTGCAAGTAATCCAAAGCTTCTTCTTTTGGATGAGCCGGCGGCGGGTATGAACTCAGCGGAAAAAATAGAGCTTGACGTACTGCTTAAGAAAATCTTAGCCACAGGGATCGGGATTCTCATCATCGAGCATGACATGAAACTTGTTATGAACGTGGTAGACTATCTCTACGTCCTCAACTATGGTAAGCTTCTGGCAGAGGGAACCCCGAACGAGGTTCAAAACAACCCTGACGTTATTGCGGCATATTTGGGGGAGGAGTAAGATGCAACCATTATTAGAGATTAAGAATTTCCATTACTACTATGGAAACATACACGTAATTAAAGATCTAAACCTCCACGTAAACAAGGGTGAGATGGTAACCATCATCGGTGCCAACGGTGCGGGTAAAACCACAACCCTTCGTACGATCTCTGGTCTTACAGAGGCCTCCGGTGTGCGGGGTGAGATCTATTTCAAAGGTAAGCGTATTGATAAACTCACAGGGAACAAAGTTACAGCCCTTGGCCTAAACCAGGTGCTGGAAGGCAGACATGTTTTCCCGAAACTCACAGTTCGTGAAAATCTGATGATCGGCGCTTTCCTCCGCAAGGATAAGGCGGAGGTGCAAAGAGATCTGGATGAGAATATCTACAAGCTGTTCCCACGTCTTCTAGAGCGGAAAGAGCAACTTGCAGGAACACTCTCCGGCGGAGAGCAACAAATGCTTGCCATCGGCCGTGCTTTGATCGGTCGTCCGGAGATGATGCTTCTGGACGAGCCATCCCTTGGTTTGGCTCCCATTATCATCAAAGAGATCTTTGAAGCGATCAAAGAGATCAATGAGCAGGGGACAACCATCCTCTTCGTTGAGCAAAACTCAAAAATCGCTTTGGCGACAGCCCAGAGGGGTTATGTGTTCCAGAACGGTGAGATCGCCATGGAAGACACCTGTGAAAACCTCGCAAATGACGAGGATGTGAAAAAAGCGTATCTAGGCGAAGAATAGGCCTGTGGTATCCTTGTATACAAACTAAACTGGATGGATAGGCGCAATCTGTGTGCCTATCCATTCTGCAAAAAAGGAGGCGCCTTATGAGAGAGAGACCAACTGTGGCAGGCATGGTAAATGCACAGCCTCTGCCCAAAATGTTCCGTGTGAGACAAGTGTTTCCCCGCCCAAAGATTGAGACGGAAGATATTCCAAAAGTGATTGACGAACTCCTATCTGATGAAAAATTTGCCTCACAAGTAAAACCGGGGATGCAGATTGCCATCACAGCGGGCTCCCGGGGGGTTGCGAATGTTGCCTTGATGACGCGCAGTATTGCAGACTTCTGCAAAAAGCAGGGGGCCTACCCTTATATCGTGCCGACTATGGGCAGTCACGGCGGCGCGACTGCGGAAGGGCAACTTGAGATCTTGGAATCCTTCGGGATTACGGAAGAGACCATGAATTGTCCCATCAAGTCCTCTATGGAAGTGGTCAAAGTTGGTGTGAATGAAGACGGGGTTGACGTCTTTGTTGACAAATATGCCATGGCGGCGGATGGGATTATCGTTGCAGGCAGAATCAAGCCCCATACCTGTTTTAGAGGGCCTTATGAGAGCGGTATCATGAAGATGCTTGCAATCGGCTTGGGTAAGCAGTATGGCGCGGAAGTGTGTCATGAGGCGGGGATGAAGCATATGGCGCGGCTTGTGCCCTTGTTTGGCAAAGTGATCCTTGAGAATTCCCCAATCTTGTTCGCTATAGGGGCGATTGAAAACGCCTTTGATGAGACTTGCAAGATTGTTGTGCTGAATGCGGATGAGATTGAAGCGCAAGAGCCGGCTCTTTTGGAAGAGGCCAAAGCCAACATGCCGAAAATCCTGGTGGATGCCTGTGACGTCTTGATTGTAGACAAAATCGGCAAAAACTTCAGCGGAGACGGTATGGATCCGAACATTACGGGGACATTTTGCTCTCCCTATGCCTCCGGGGGGATTGATGCGCAACATGTGTGCGTATTAGACTTGAGTGAGGAGACCCACGGGAACGGCATCGGAATCGGGATGGCAAGCTGTACGACGAAGCGGGCTTTTGAGAAACTTGATTTGGCCGCCATGTATCCCAATGCTTTTACCTCTACCATTCTTCTGGGTGTGAAAATCCCTGTGATTATGGAGAGTGACAAAGAGGCGATTCAGCTTTGTGTCAAAGTTTGCAACGAGATTGATAAGGCGAATCCCAAAATTGTGCGGATTCCGAATAGTCTCCATGTGGAGCATATCATGCTTTCGGAAGCCTTCTACGAAGAGGCGAAGAACCACCCGGACATTGTGATTGAGAGCGAGCCGGAGTACTTGCCTTTTGACGGAGATGGGAATCTTTGGTAGGATTGCATTGAAAGAGACCGCTTAGCTCATTTTTTGAGCTAAGCGGTCTCTTTTGGTGTAGGAAATTAGCGATCAGGCACTAATTTCAGTAAGTTAATTTCATTGAAGGAGCCTAAGCGCATACGTGTCACAGAGCCGCCTACACCGCTGGAAACAAACACTTGGATCTTGCCTTTCTTGTATAGGCCGCCATGAAACTCAAATGCTAATTTTGTAATAATCGAGAAGGGGAACACTTGCCCCTTGTGTGTATGTCCCGAAATCATTAAATCGACCCCATGGGCTAAGGCATAGTTAATCCCTGTGGGATTATGGCTCAGCAAAACAGTGGGCAATTCAGTCTTTATTTCCAGTTCAGCTAACACGGATTTAACCGTATTTTTGCTTTTGGACGAGAGGACATCGTATGCTTTCTCATCAGCCTTCAGATAATCAAGTCCGATTAGTTGTATTCCGTGGGTTTCGACAACTTCATTCTGCAAAATTCGGACGTTTTGTTCGCTGATTGCTTTTAATACATGTTCAAGTCCGGCATAACTTTCGTGGTTGCCTGCAACAAAAAAAGCAGGTGCCTTGAGATTGGATAGCGGACTTAACATGCCTTGCTGTACTACCGCTTTTGTTTCTGCTAAATCGCCTGTTATCACGACAAAATCAGGCGTATAGCGGTTTGTTCTTTCCACGATTTTTGACAAATATGTTTCGCTGTAAAGCACCCCGATATGTGCATCGGAAATTTGCATGATCCTTACTTCGTTTTGTAGTTTCGGGATTTTGATTTCGGTTTCGCGAACAATGAATATATTTCCCAGTACAGCACCGATCAAAACTGCAATAAAGGCAAGGGCAAGCGCTGTAGCGCCGCTCCAAAACAGAGAAACGCTCCATATCAGTAGCACGATATGCGTTATGCCTAATGTGAAAGTCAGAAAAGGCAAGAACACCGCCATATACCCAGCAAAAATACCGAGTGCTCTAACAAGGGGATTTTGAAACTTAAACACGAGTCCAAACATAGCAGAGATGAATACGATAACAGTAACCATAGCAGTTCGGAAGACCCATAATGGAATTATGCTAAAGTGGATATGTAGCCGAAATGCCGCATACCATATCTCCAAAATGATACTCCCAAGTATGGCGAGATATGCAACTATGCTTGCCGCCTTTCTCATTTCCTTACCTCGTTTAAGAAAAAGTCAAGACAATCTTAGAGTGCGTAGAATCTGGTGCTGTGAAGTCTACAAAAGCTTCCTCAAACTTCTCTGCCGGATATACGCCGGAGAGGAGACGGTTTACCCGATCCATGTTTTGCTCAAAGCCTGCGATTACTTCTGGGAACTTATGAGTCTCTAGGCGGGTGCCCATGATGCCGAGTTCTTTTTTGTTGATGAGGCTGATATTTACCGGGATGGGCTCTGTGTTAAAAGCAAGGGGGATGATGCGTCCCGCGACGGAGGCCAGTTCGACCGCTTCTGTAAAGAGAGCGGGGACGCCGGTTGCTTCAAAGATTACATTTGCGCCCATTCCATCTGTGAGCTTGGCGATTTCCTCTTTTACATTTTGCTTTGCAGGGTTTATCAGATGCTTTGCGCCGAATTCTTCTGCCATGTTTAGGCGGTATTCGTTAATTTCGGAGATGATGACTGTCGCACCTAGTCTGCTTGCGGCGTCTGCGATTACAAGGCCGATGGGGCCGGCGCCATGGATGAGGACGAAGTCACCTTCTTCTACGCCTGCGCGGGAGACACATTGGGCGGCGATGGTATAAGGTTCGATGAGGGGGATTTTCTCAAAGGGGATGGAGTCTGGCACTTTGTGGCAATTTTTTGCGGGGACGACTAGATACTCACAAAAGCCGCCGTCCCGGTGGACACCGTATACTTGTAGAGTCTCGCAGACGTTGGGGCGGTTTTTTCTGCAAGCGTAACAGGTGCCGCAGGTGCGGAAGGGTTCTAGTACCACCCGGTCACCGACTTTGAGAGAGGTGACATCCCGGCCCACTGCTTCAATCTCCCCTGCGACTTCGTGGCCCGGGATGCGGGGATAGGTTGCGAAGGGGTTTTTCCCATGCCAAATGTGGATGTCAGAGCCGCAAAGCCCAACAGCGCGGACTTTGATGCGGACTTCGTCCGGGTTTTGGAGCTCTGGCATGTCGATCTCTACCATTTGGAGCTTATGGGGCTCTGCGATTTGGATTGCTTTCATGTGAGGTTCTCCTTTTGTGTCATAAAATTTGGATTATTCTATTTCCATATGCTTACAGTCAAGATGCGTGCCATCACAGAAGGGACGGTTTTCTGATTCTCCGCAACGGCAGAGGGTTACTCTGTTTCTTACTTCATATTGGAAGCCGTCGGCACCTGTCACTGGTATGCCGCCTCTGGCATAAATTGGGCCTAGATGCTCTGCTGGGACATCTCTGACCAGATATAGTTCTTTTTCTAATTCCGGTTCTATCTTCTGACCAGTGTGTTTATCCACCAAAGTAAGCCGGCCGGAAGGGCAGGTGCATCCGACATGCTCCACATATTGTTTGTCCGCATCGTCTGCTCTGCGGAGTGCGTTCCCAAAACCGATGCCTACATCACAAAATCTTCCGGTGGCGCAGAGTTCCGGCTTGTCCAGCACATCATAAGCCTTTCCTCGTATGAGCTCAGCGCTTTTGTCGTAGTCTGTTCTGTCATTGGTCTCTGTGCCGTCGAAGCCTATTTTCGCGTGGTGACCATCACAGAAGGGCTTGTTTGCGGAGTGACCGCATCGGCATAGGTATGTATCTGCGCTTGTTTCGCCGTGATCTGTTTGCTCTTTATACGCAAGGACGCTTCCGTCTCGGTCTGCTACGCTATCCACTTCTTTTAGGGGTACTCCTGCATCAACAACATAGGGGCCATTTTTTGTGATTGTGATTTTCATAGTGGATGCTCCTTTTGTGTGGATTTTTGTAGAAAATGCTTATACTGGGGAGTGACGGATGCACCTGTAGGGGCGACCGTCTCGGTCGCCCGCGCCTTTACCTCAAATAACACACACGGGCGATCGGGACGATCGCCCCTACAAGCCCACTCCACAACTATAAATTTCCTACCACCACCATATCACTCATTTCGCAGAAATGTCAAGCCACTTGGGTGGTTTTGTGGTATACTAGTATGTAATAGTCCGCACAAACACAAAAGGGAGGATACAAGATGTCAATTAAAATGGGATTCCGCTGGTTTGGTGAAGGAAATGACACGATTTCACTGGCAGATATCAAACAGATTCCGGGGGTGAGCAGTATTGTCTGGTCACTGCATCATAAAATGCCCGGCGAGGTTTGGGAGAAACACGAGATTGCTGAAGTGGAGAAGCAGATCAAGGCACATGGCTTTAACATGGATGTGGTAGAGTCTGTGAATATCCATGACGATATCAAAATCGGCCTGCCCAGCAGAGATCAGTATATTGCAAATTATATCCAGACGATCCGGAACCTGAAAGAGTTCGGCGTGAAGGTGATTTGCTATAACTTCATGCCTATTTTCGACTGGACACGGACGGATTTGTTCTTTGAGCTGGAAGACGGCTCCACGGCGCTCTATTATGAGGCGGCGCGGATCAAGGATGATCCGAAAGAGATGGCGGATTACATCTTGGAAAACCAAAAAGAGGGCATGAGCTTCCCAGGTTGGGAACCGGAGCGGATGGCGCGTCTGGATGAGCTTTTTGCCGCGTATAAAGAAGTCACAAAAGAGAAGCTTTGGGAGAATCTGAAATACTTCCTGGAAGCAATTATGCCTGTTTGCCGTGAGTGTGACATCACTATGGCCTGTCATCAGGACGACCCGCCCTGGGATATCTTTGGACTTCCGCGATTGCTGACAGATGAGGCGGCAATTTCTAAGTTCCTCAGTATGGTGGACGATCCCTATAACTGTCTAACCCTTTGTACCGGCTCTTTGAGCGCGTCACCGGCGAATAATGCGGCGGCTATTATCCGCAAACACTGTGACCGGATTGCCTTTACCCATGTGCGTAATGTGCGGCATTATCCAGGGGGCGACTTTGCGGAAGTGTCTCACCGAGATCAGGATGGACACAGTGGGATTTTGGATATTCTGAAAGCTTATCATGACTGTGGATATACAGGTTATGTCCGCCCGGATCATGGACGGCATCTTTGGAATGAGCAGTGCAGACCGGGTTATGGGCTCTATGACCGGGCTCTTGGCATCATGTATATCTGGGGCGTTTGGGATATGCTGGAGAAGCTAAAAGGAGAGGCGTAGGCATGAAATTGACAGATATTAGAAAGCCCGGGTTTGATAAAACACCTTGGGAAGCAAAAGGCTATGTATTTCCAAAGTTTGACATTCAGGCGGTGCGGGAGCGTACATATCAGTCACCGACTTGGATCCACTTTGGGGCGGGAAATCTATTCCGCGCCTTTCCGGCGGCGGCTTTACAGCAGATCCTCGATGCGGGCAAATATGACAGAGGTGTCATCGTGGTGGGCGGTCATGATACAGAGGCCATTGAGCGGAACTATCATGCCAATGACAATCTGACCCTCCTTGCGATCCTAAAGTCAGACGGGTCAGTGGAAAAGCGTGTGATCGCATCGGTGACAGAGGCGCTCCGTTCTGATCCAAGCCTCACAGAAGACGCGGCGCGTCTCGCGGCGATTTTCCAAAACCCCAGCTTACAGATGGTGAGCTTTACGATTACAGAAAAAGGCTATGCGGCGCCGGAGGATGACCGGGCATTGGGTCTTCTGCCACAGCGTCCCATGGGGAAAGTGGCGGCTTTGCTTCTCAAGCGTTTTGAAGCGGGTGCGTATCCGATTACCCTACAGAGCATGGACAACTGCGCCCACAATGGAGATGTGGTACGGGATGCGGTGCAATCCTACGCGAAGACTTGGATCGAGGCTGGACTTGCTCCTGCTGAATTCCTGAACTACCTGCAAGATAAGAGCCTGGTGGCCTATCCTTGGAGCATGATAGACAAAATCACCCCTCGCCCTAATGAGGCGGTACAGGATATGCTCCGTGAAGACGGCTTTGCTGACGCTGAGATTGGTACAACTGCAAAGGGAACCCTGGTCGGCGCCTTTGTTAATGCGGAAGAGACGGAATATCTGGTGCTGGAAGATACCTATACAAATGGCAGACCGCCCCTTGAGCTTGGTGGGGTGCTCTTTGCGGATCGGCAGACCGTGGATATGGTGGAGAAGATGAAGGTGGGAACTTGCCTCAATCCCCTTCATACTGCCATGAGTATCTTTGGTTGCCTCCTCGGGTATACCCGGATTTCAGAAGAGATGAAGGATCCGGATATTGTGGACTTCATCACGAAGATGGCATACAAAGAGTCCATGCCAGTTGTAGCGGATCCCGGTGTGATTAACCCGGTGGATTTCTTAGAGGCTGTGCTCAAGCGTCGTCTGCCGAATCCATTTTTGCCCGATGCACCGCAACGGATTGCGGAGGATAGTTCACAAAAAATACCGATTCGCTTCGGACAGACAATCCAGATTTATCTTGACCGCGGTCTTGATCTGGATGAGCTGATCCTAGTCTCCCTCACATGTGCAGGATATGCGCGCTATCTGCGGGGGATTGACGATGAGGGGAAAGCTTTCACACCATCCCCGGATCCGAAACTGGAAGAGCTACGGGCGATCGTAGCTGGACTAGAGGTAAAAGAGGTCGCGCAGGATATGAGTTGTTTGCAGTCACTCTTCTCCCGCGCAGATGTCTTCGGCGTAGATCTCTACAAAGCAGGCATTGGCGAGCGGGTCGAGGCGATGACAGCGGAGCTCTATGGGGGCGTAGGGGCTGTACGGCGTACTTTGCATGAGTACGTGACAAAGAGGTAAAAGGAGGGTGTGAGCATGAAAGCAGTTCTAATTCAGGAGCCCCATGATTTGCAAGTCGTAGATCTGCCGGATCCTGTGCCGGGTGAGGGGGAGGCCCTTATTGCGGTGCGTTATGTGGGGATCTGCGGTGCGGATTTGGCGAGCTATACGGGGAATCAGCCTTTTACGAAGTATCCCTGTATCCCGGGGCATGAATTTTCCGCCGAGATCGTCAGTATCCCGGAGAATGACAGAGGCCTCAAAGCGGGGGACATTGTCACCTGTAACCCCTATTTCAACTGCAGGACATGTTACTCCTGTAAGCGGGGGCTTGTGAACGCCTGTACGGATAACCAGACCATGGGTGTCCAGCGGGAGGGGGCGGCTTGCGGTTTGCTTGCCATGCCCATCGAGCGTTTGATCCCCGGCGGTGGACTCGGAGCCCAGGAGCTTGCGCTGATTGAGCCTTTTGCCATCAGCTGGCACGCGGTGAGTCGGGGACATCTGAAAGCTGGAGATAAAGTACTCATCACAGGTGCGGGGCCAATTGGGCTATTTGCGCTGGAAGCGGCACGCGCCCGGGGGGCTGAGGTATACATCAGTGATATCCTAGACGGACGTCTGGAGATGGCTATGCAACTTGGAGCCAAGGGTACTGTAAATCCGCAAAAGGAAGACCTTGGGGTGTTCACTGCCCGGGTGACGGATGGCAACGGTTTTGACACTTGCATTGAAGCCTGTGGTATGCCGGAGACCTTCCTCGCCTGTATTGACCAAGCGGCCTTTGGCGGGGATATCCTCCTCATCGGGAACGGCAAACGGGAGACGACTTTCCTGCACTCAATTTTGCTCAAGAAAGAGCTGAATGTGTATGGTAGCCGGAATGCATACACGAAGGACTTTGAGGCTCTCATTGAACTAGTGAAGAGCGGTAAGGTGGATGTGAATCAAATGGTGAGCCGCGTCTATTCCATCGGCAAGGCGCAGGAGGCATTTGATGCCCTTGAGCGGAATGATGGGACATTGGTTAAGGTTTTGTTGGAGTTTTAGGAAAAACGAAAGAAGCCGCTTGTCAACTTGACAAGCGGCTTCTTCTATGCGAAGAATGCAAATATGTAGGCGAGCGCCACAATGAAGAGGGGGAGGAATCGGGAGAGATTTCTCTCAACTGAGCTTTTGGAGCGGATCAGCTTTGCGAGTAAGACAAAGCACAAGTAGCCAAGGAGTGCACCGAGGGTGTTGGCGATCAGGTCGTTGAGGTCTGAGACGCGGTGGCGGGTGAACATCTGGCTGATTTCAATTGTGAGGGATAAGCCGAAGCCGAGGAATAGGAGCTTTTTTAATTGTCTATGCGCCGTGCTTATGAGGGGGAGTAGAAATCCGAGGGGGATGAATAGGAGGATGTTTAGTGCAAACTCTAAAGGATGTTCATTCACAAAGGGAGTCAAGGTAATAATGGGGTTGAAGAGAGATTCGCCCCAGTAGAGTAATCTGGAAAACTCACGGAGAGAGGGGAGCCCGACAATGTTTCGGAAGACGATGCATAGGTAGTAGTACAAGAGCGCCGAGCCAAATATGATGCGAAGTTTTGGGAGCTCCGGGTGTTTCCTGAATAGATAAAAGAGGGCTATGCCTAAGATGCCGAAGCCCGCGAAGGCAATCGGACGGAGGATAAGAAGACTGATGATGGATTCGAAGAGCGTCATTTGGATTACCATGATAAATACCCCTATGCCACAACTGTGTGAAATTAACTAATACAGTTATAGCATAAGGGTGTAGGGTTTGTCAAGTGTTTGTGACAGGCTTAACTAGATCTTAACTTTTCATTCATCTTTTTGACTTTATGCTTCCACACCAAATACTGAATGAGCCACATGATGATGAATATGACAACAAAGCCGCCGGAATAGATCAAGAATCCCATCAGACTTCGTTCCATCCAATGCATGAAGTAGGAAATGGGGAGTAGTGTGATGGCGAGGAGGAGGAAGTAGAGTCCTGTTTGTTTGAAAATGCTCCAATTATCTGCTTCCCAAATGGCGGAGGAAGCGGCAGAGGCGCCACCGAGCAAAGCCCATAGTAGCAGTTGCACCACAATGGCAGTCATCTCGCTCCCGACCTGCTCAACCACTTGGGGCATGACGGCATTGTAGCTTCCCTCACCGAAGATCAAAGACATGATGACTGTAATGATATATCCGATTGCGATTCCCAGCGGAATCCCGGTTAAACCGCGCTGGATGATTATTTTTTTCATATGAAATACCTCACATTCCTAATACTTGCTTGATTTTGGCAACATACCGGCGGGACACATAGCTTGTCGCACCGTTTGCGAGTGTGATCGCAATTGTTCCGGCGAGGCTCAAATCAAGCTGTTTGACTGCTTTTAAGTTTACGATCTCTGAATTACTGATGCGGATAAAGCGCGTCTTATCCAGGCGTTCTTCCAGTTCGTAGAGCCGTATGCGGACAATGAACTCATCAGACATGGTTTGGACAAAGATTTTCTTATCCGCCGAATAGATCCGGATGATATCTGCGATATCCAACAACTGCACCTGATCGCCTCTGAATCCGGCTAACACTTTTTGGTTCGTAGCGGACAGTTTTTGCATGAGTTCGCTGATTTCCTCTGTCAGCTCATTTGTGCGGATCAGGATTTCGGGCTCTTTACAGCTTGGGTCAATCTCCACTTGCACTTTCACGCTGTCACCTCCTTGGTACCTAGTATAGGGATGTTTGGTTTGCCTGTCATCTGTTTTGGGATAGGTGGTTGTTTGGCGGGTATAGATGGTTTGAAAGCTAACAGGCTAGAAGGATGAGGGATCATCTTTCTAGCCTGTTATGTTGTATCAGGTCCGGTTTATTCTGTAACCAGCTTATACGCAGATATCTTCCGGATGCGCCAGGTGACCAGCATACTGATCAAATAGGACAAGATCACAATAATCACACCCGAGGCGATCACCCAGGCAATGTTCACGATGAAGCTACCTTGCATGACACCCAGCCCCGCCATCCCGACGCTCATGCCGGGGTTGACGAGCCAAGCGCCAAGTACAGCGCCCGTAGCAGTCCCAAGCAGAATCGGGAAAGAGAGGGCAAGGCTGATCTGATTCATCAGATTCCATGTTGTAAATCCAATTGCCTTTTGGATCCCCAGATCGCGATGGCGGCGGACGATGGTAGAGCCGATGACGAAGTAGAGCACCAAGAGGACGACAAAGGCAGACACCAGCAGGATCACAATCCCCACAAGGGACATGATAGAAGCAAATCCGCTTACACCTTCGGCGAACTGCGCATCTCCATCAGCGACGAACATGGCGCGTTCCCCGAAGTGTTCTTCCATTTCCGCAGTAAACACGGCGGCATCTACGCCGGGGTAGAGATAGATCATGAGTACATTTTGGATGAAGTCCGGATCAATGCTCCGCGCTCCGTCTATGGTCAGATATACCGTGAGGGGGCCGCCGGCTTCCATACCTTGGGTGAGCCCTGTGACTAAAAAGGGCAGTTCATCGCGGCCAAGGAATACCTCGTCCCCAACCTCTACGCCTAGCTGGGAAGCCAGGAGACCGGCTATGGCAATTTCGTTGTCATAGCGGGGAAAGATGCCCCGGTATACGTTTCTGGTGACACGGCGATTATAGTCATCCATGACAATTGCGCCAACGAAGGTGTCTGAAACAATGATTTGCGTTGTATCTAAAAACTGGGCGTCCCGCACGTCCGGGTGGGGCAGGACTTCTTCGCGGAGTGCATGAACGTCGTCTATGGGCGGTTGGAATACGATGGCGGCATTTCCACGCTCAATCCCCGGCACTTGCTCGAATGCACTGAGGTTGATCGAGGCGTTATAGAAGATAACCAGCGCGACTACCGCTGTGAAAGCGACTGCCAGTAAGACGAAGAACATCATCAGGCTTTGCCGCATCCCTTGTAAGAGAGACTTCAGGGCAAGGGCAGGGTTGATTGGCAGACGGCTTTTTTCCAGCGGCAGACGGTTGCGCTTAAAGCTGTGGGTAGAAACCCCGCCCCGCAGTGCCAGCACCGGGCTGATCTTACGGATACCCCGGGCGGAAACTTGGGCAACCAAAAGGACAATGAGGGTAAGCCCTAAAACCGTGATTAGATTGAGCACAGGTGTGAATCCTGCTTGCCAAAACAGACCGCTCTGCGCCGCGAATACCCGGCTGACAAGGGGCATCAAGAGGTAAGCGGGAAGAACACTCACCAGTGCGGAGGCCAACACAATGGAGCCATATTGCAGTACAAAAGAAGTTCTGATCTGGCGGCTGGTGTAGCCGATGGATTGCAGGGAGCCGATTTTTGGCATATCTTCTTCGATGCTGTTTTTGATCCGGAAGCGGATGACCAGCAAGGAGACCACTGCGATGACCAAGGTAAAGCTAATCATCATTACAGACAGCATGGTTGCCATCAGTGTTCGGTTTGCGTTGACTTGTGCAAGAGAAATGCCCATCAGGAAATAAGCTTCATGTTCGAAAGCGATGCGCGGTACAAGAAGCTCAAGGAGTAAAAACTCAAGTTCGGTAGGATTCTCTATTCCGTTTGCAAAGACCATTTGCAAACGAAAATCCGAAAAGGCATCCCATAGTTCCGTAAACCGTGCAGAAGGTATAAATACCTGAGGAGGCGCACCCATCATATCCGTGTAGACAACTTCCACAAATCCGGCGACGGTGAAGTGAGAATCTTCCTCCTCGAAGCGAAATGTGACGTGATCGCCTAGGGAAAAGCCGTTGACATAGAACAGAAAGGGGACATAAATCCCGTCCGGGGTCATGGGTAAAGACTCACCCACCAATTTCCACTGGGAAAGCGCACGCGCTTCATCCATGTCGTTAAATATGATATTGTTTTGTAGCGTCTCATCGTTCCAAGGAATCTCCATGACAAGCAAGATGGCTTGATTTGCTTGGAATTCGGTGGACTGCTCACGGATTAGCTGTTCTGCATCCTCGTACCAAAAATGTTGGGAAATCGGGAAAAAGGCATCAGAAGTATTCAGTTCTTCTACAGTTTCGTCAAAATAGTTTGAAAATCCGAATAAAACGGAAAGACCCACATTGAGGAGCATAGCGGCGACCAGGAAAAGGATGGCCAGGATGATCATCTGTCCCTTTGCGCGGCGGATGTTGGCGCCTGCAAGTAAGCATATTTTTCTCATGCTTACCACCCCATCTCTTCCAGGAACGCAACTAGCTTGTCATGACGCGCACGGCTTTTTGGCACATACTTGCCCAGATCACAAGTGCCCCCAATCACACCGTCTTGGATGTATAAGATGCGGTTACCCCGTCTTGCACTGCGGAGGTCGTGGGTTACCATGACAACACTTTGTCCGTTTTCGTTGACCGCCGTCAACACATCCAGCGCCGCTTGTCCCGCCGCGGAGTTTAGTGCGCCAGTCGGTTCATCTGCGAAGACAACTGTGGGCTGATTGATCAGCGCCCGTACGATGGATGCGCGCTGTGCTTCTCCGCCTGATAGTTGGGTGGGGAATTTATTCCAAATTTGTGCGGTTAATCCCACTTGTAAGAGCAAGTCCTTGGCGCGATCTATGATCATCTTCTTATCTTTCGACACCAGAAGGCCGGCGGCCAATACGTTATCCAAAATGCTCAAATTATCAAGCAAAAACATCTGCTGGAAGACAAAGCCGCAATGTTTGCGCCGGAATTGAGCCAGGGCGTCGTTGGAGAGTTTTGAAATCTCTGTGTCGGAAAATTGGATTGAGCCCAGTGTGGGTTTGTCCATGCCGGATAAGGCATAAAGTAAGGTGGATTTTCCCGCCCCGGAAGGCCCCATGATTACGGTGTAATCCCCTTCATAAATTTCAAGATCAAGATTTTTAAGGACATGCTGTTGCTGTCCGCCTGTTGAAAATGATTTGCTTAACTTTTCTGTTTGTATCAGTACCATGATGAAAACTCCTTCGATTTGTTTGTGTCACCATCATAGCATAGGGGAATCTTAACTGTCTTTACCGGTTCCTTAACAGTTTCTTAAATCGGAAAACGCAAGATTACGCAAAGTCCATTTTGATTTTCAATCGTGAGGGATCCACCCATTTCCGAAAGGAAATAGGTAGATAGGTAAAGCCCCAGTCCGGTGCCGCTTTTGTCTTTTGCATTTTTAGCCCGATAAAACTTTTCACACAAGAGATTGAGCTCATCGTCTGAGACACCACTGCCAAAGTCTCGTATGCTGAGCACAAAAAATGTCCCGTCAAACCCGCCGGAGACTTCTATTTCTGTATCGGCGTATTTATAGGAATTTCCGATGATATTGTCCATCACTTGCCGAAAACGTAAGCGGTCTACTGTGAGTACACACTCCGGTAAATGAAAGGGTCTGATCTTTTGTTCAAAGTCGGCGGCGCGGATATCATCCTCTAATGTGGTGGTGGAGATCTCGGTAACAGATACTTTGAGCTGTTCTAGTTCTTCTAGGGTTGCGGAAAACATGTTGGAAATCAAAAGGTCAATCTGGTCGATTTTGCCGATGATGGACTTCATCTCGTCGGTTTCACCGTATTTTGCACCGTGGAGTTCTGCGATGATCTTGATAGAGGCCGCCGGTGTCTTGATGTCATGACTTAAAGAGGCTACCAGCTCTTTTTTCCGAATATTCGCAAGGCGCTCATTCTCCCGGGCAAGAGCCAGTTGTTCCCGCATGAGATCGAAGCTTTCGGAAAAGGCACCAAAGCGATTTTGGCGATCCATTGCTAAAGGAGAGTCTAAATCACCGGAGGCGACTCGTGAGGCAAAGCCTTCTAGTTTTCGGAAGGGGCGCAATATGGTTTTTTGCTGATAGAGAGCAAATGCGCCTGCGGCGAGCATGAGCAGGAGAACCTGACCATAGAAGATCATTGACAGGCGATTCTGCATGGCTTCTATCTCGGCTGAAGTTTCGTTATAAATTACAAGTGTCCCTACCCCTTGCCCGTCGATCAATATGGGGACAAGGGTGTCCCGATTTTGGATGTGGGTGTGCAAGGATTCTCTCGGGACAAGAAACGCAATACGAAGATCACTACTGGGCAACCGGTCTGACTCTGCCTCAGGCCAGGTATCTTCGAGGCTTCTGACAATGCGGTTGACTTCCAGCATGTCTAGTTCTTGGGCAGAATTTGTCGCGCCAAAGGATAACCATATACCGCCCAGGAGGATCAGAGCACAGAGGAAAAGAAACCATTTCATACGCCGCTGTCCTCATCATAGACATAGCCCACACCCCAGACGGTTTTGATCAATACAGGCGCATTGGGATCCACTTCGATTTTCTCCCGCAGGCGGCGGATATGCACATTTAAAGTGCCATCGCTTACAAAGCTATCGCCCCAGATTTCCTGAAATAGCTCGTCTTTTTCGACAACCCTTCCTTTGTTGTCGAGCAGGTATTTCAATAGTTTATATTCCATGTTTTTCAGTTCCAAGGGGATACCGTCAAGATGAATACGTGCGGTGGCATCATTGATCTGTAGCCTACTGTCCCCTTTTTCTTTCTCACCGCTATATCGTTTCAGCACTGCTTTCACTTTTGCAAGGAGGACAGAGAGGGAATAAGGCTTTGTGATATAGTCGTCACCACCGATGCTCAACCCAAGTAGCATGTCTTCGTTGCTTGTGCGGGCGCTGACGAATAGAATCGGGATGTCCAGGGTTTCGCGGAGTGTTTTGCACAGGGTGAAGCCGGAATCTTGCCCCAGATTGACGTCTAGTAAGACAAGGCGGACTGTGTTATCGCGCAGAAAGGAAAGTGCGTCCTCGGCGTTACACACGTAGTGGGAGGGGACTTCAAATAAATTGAAATATTCGCAGACGCCGGAGGCAATTTCTAATTCGTCGTCAATGATTAAGCAATCGTAATTCATATGGTTTCCTCAAGGCTGAACTGGATTTATTGTGCAGGGGTTTTTACTGATCCCCTTACAGTGTTACACCGGTCTTGAAAATTGTAAACTCCCGAGCGTTGTGGATTTCATTGTTTGCCTTGATCTCACCGGAAGCCAGTGCTCTCACATATTCGTAGAGTGCGTCTGTCATCTCTTCCAGGGTGACGCCCTCAAGGAGAGGGCCTGCATTGAAATCGATCCACATGGGCTTTTTTTCATAGATGGGGGTGTTACTGGATACTTTCACAGTCGGCACAGGTGCACCAAAGGGGGTGCCGCGGCCTGTGGTGAAGAAGACCAGGTGCGCGCCGCTTGCGGTCATGCTGGAAGCGGATACCAAATCGTTACCGGGGCCTGTGAGTAGGTTGAGACCTTTTGTTGTGACAGGGTCTCCATATCCCAACACAGCCACCACATCGGATGTACCGCCTTTTTGGATACAGCCGAGGCTCTTGTCTTCCAAGGTGGAAATCCCCCCCGCTTTGTTGCCGGGGGAGGGGTTTTCGTAGATATCTTGCCCATTTTCCATGAAATAGCGCTTGAAATCATTGATGAGTGTTACGGTCTTTTCGAAGACTTCCGGTGTGCGGCAACGATTCATGAGAATGGTCTCAGCGCCGAACATTTCGGGGACTTCAGTCAGGATTGCCGATCCACCCTCTGCGATTAGGCGGTCTGAGAAGGAACCCACCAGCGGATTTGCCGTGATGCCGGAAAAACCGTCTGAAGCGCCGCATTTCAGGCCGACAATGAGCTCGCTCATGGGGACAGACTCCCGTTTAAACTGCGCGGCGTGGTCTACGAGTTCCCCTAGGATTTGAAGGCCTTCTTCGTACTCGTCCGCACAGTCTTGGGTGACGAGGAAGCGGATGCGTTCTTGATCGTAGTCGCCCAGGAGCTCCTTCATGCCGTCTACGGTGTTATTCTCACAGCCGAGCCCCAGGACAAGGACAGCGCCTGCGTTTGGATGCTGAATCAGCCCAGCTAAGGCGCGGCGTGTGTTCTCGTGGTCTTCTGTCATCTGGGAACAGCCGTAAGGGTGGGGGAAGGCATAGAGACCCTCCACCTCTTTCGGCAGGAATGACCCCGCTTTTTCCGCCAGATATGCGGCTGTGGAGTTGACACAGCCCACAGTAGGGACAATCCAGACCTCGTTTCGGATGCCTACCTTGCCATTTGGACGGCGATACCCTTGGAAGATACCGGGTTCACGTGGAATGAGGGGTGTGCGGTCTGGGGTGTAGGTGTATTCCAGGAGCCCGTCCAGCCCGGTTTTCAGGTTGTGGGTATGCACGGCGTGTCCGGGGGCAATGTCACTTGTAGCGTGTCCGATGGGGTGACCGTATTTGAGGACGGCCTCTCCTGTTTGGATTGGCACAAGGGCTACTTTATGTCCGGCGGTGATGGGTTCTCCGATAATGATCTTCGCACCATCAACTGTAACAGCATCGCCGGGGGAGAGCGCTGTGAGTGCAACAGCAACACGGTCTGCGGGATTGATTTTTAGAAGCTTCATTCAGTCTATCTCCTATGCAATGACAAGTTCGAGGGCTTTGTACATGCCCTCTTCTTCGATGGCTGTCAGATATGTTGTGATGCGGGCAGTCATGTCGCCTATGGCGTTGAGATCCTCACCCCAGAAAGCAGTGTTGCCGAGGAAAGCCGGAACGAAGGTTTCCACTGGCTCTGCTCTCCGTTCAAAGAAGAAGTCTAAGACATGGGCATCGTCACGGATGGGGAAGGGCTTGCCGTCCCGCTGACCGATGAGACAGCCGTCACCTCGCTCAGTGCTGCGGCGATAACAGGCGGCAAGGGCGGCGAGGCTGAATGTGAGACATGGAGGTAATTCACCTGTTTTGGCGAAACTATCTTTTAGAGAGGAGAAAATCCGCGCTCTCCACTTGGAGACAGAATTGAGTAGCACACTTAGTAGTTCATGACGGATGAAGGGGTTTTCAAAGCGCTCAATGAATTCGTCTACCTCGGCTTCTGTCACCGCAATCGGCACAACAGGGACGATTTCTGTGTAGACTTCCTTTTCAATAAAGGCGCGGACAGACTTGTCTGCCATGGCGTCTGAGATGATGTCTTTCCCGGCGAGGAAGGCAACAGGGGTGATGGAGGTGTGGGCACCGTTTAAGATGCGTACCTTCCGCTCTCTGTAGGGACGGTAGTCGTCTGTGAAGATGAGCGGTTGTCCCGCACGGTGGAGGGGGAATTTGTCTTCCACCTCTTTGTAGCGGGGGTGCGCGATGACCCAGATGCCAAAGGGCTCGCCGACAACCATGAGGGAATCCTTATAGCCGAGTAAATCCCGCTCAAGAGCTTCCGCTTCTTCGCCCGGATGACCGGAGACGATGCGGTCAACGAGGGTATTGCAGAAGAGGCAAGTCTCTTTCACCCACTGGGCAAACTCCACCGGGAGATTCCAGAGGGTGATGAGCTTGGAGACACAGTCTTCCAGTTTTGCGCCGTTTCCTTCAATCAGTTCAACTGGGAGGATAATAAGTCCCCGCTCAGGCGCACCATTGAAGCGTTCATAGCGGGCGTAAAGGAATTGAACCAGTTTTCCCGGGAAGCTATTGGCGGGCTTTTGATCAAACTTGTCCGTCTCGTCATAGACAATGCCGGCCTCTGTGGTGTTGGAGATGACAAACTCTAAGTCTTCGCTTTGGGCGAGACGCAGAAAGCTTTCATAATCTGCAAAGGGATCAATGGTCTCTGTGATGGCGCTTACAATGCGGTGGCTGACGACTTGTTTCCCATCTGCCGTCCCCCGGAGGATGACGGTGTAGGCATTGTCTTGTTTATCAAACGCCTCGAAAGATCCGAAGGGAATGGGTTTAATCACAGCCACGCCGCCTTGGAAGACGCCTTCTTCGTTTGCGATGTCGATCATGTAGTCCGCAAAGGCGCGTAGGAAATTACCTTCGCCGAATTGTGCCACTACGGTTTTTTGCGGGGTATTTAGGTCTTGTTTGCTGAGTTGTCTCATGATAGTGTGCCTCCTAAAAAGGGCAACAATGCCCCATTTTCTATTATACCTATTATTCTAATTGAAAGGGCTTTATAAAGTCAATGTATTTTGGACAGAAAGCCTTGAGGAGCCTCTGCGGGTATGCTAAAATGAGAGGATAGGGGGCGTGAACGATGGATATTGCAATTCGATCTTGGAGAATGGAAGATGCGCCGAATCTTGCGCATAGTGTGAATAATAAAAAACTGCTTGATAATTTGAGAGACGGCTTACCCTTCCCTTATACGGTTTCAGATGCGGAGGCGTATATATCTGCCATGCTTTCAGCTGATCCGAACACGACCTATGAATGGGCAATTACGGTGGATGGTGCAGTGGTAGGAAGCGTTGGCGTATTTCGGAAAGATAATATCCACCGCCTTACCGCTGAGATCGGCTATTATGTTGCAGAGGAATATTGGGGCAAGGGTGTGATGACAGAGGCCGTAAAACAGGCCTGTTGCTACATCTTTGCACATACAGATATTGTGAGGATCTTCGCAGAGCCATTTGCTCTAAATCTTGGCTCTTGCCGGATTTTAGAAAAGGCTGGCTTTGCATTTGAGGGTCTAATGAAGAAGAATGCGATTAAAAATGGTGTGCTTTTAGATATGAAGCTGTATGCGCTGTTAAAGGAGGATTATGCATGAACCTACAAGAAACAATCAAAATACATCTGCCGGAGGCCGTGATCTATGAGGCGTCTTTTGCTGAGCGGGCAGATGGACAAGCCTTGCTGTTGCGCCTAGGGGAGCGGGATCTGCTGGCTGTAGGCGGAGATTTGCGGGGGAGCTTTGCAGGTGAGGAGCGGGACGGATTTTGGCTTTGTCCTTTGAGCCGTGAAAATCGAATTGCCTTGAATCATGCCTTTCCCTATACCGCACCACGCGCTTTGGGGAGAGCTGTTCCCACCTTTGGATTTGGAGATCGGCTGGGATATGCGAACCCTGTGCAACTTCAATCCCTTGCAGGTACAAACTTCCTGCCTGTTTTGGCGCAACAGAGTATGCGTGAGCTTGTTTTGATGGGACGGGATTATGGGCAAGTAATCGATGTCGCCTCTTGGGCTGCATTCCGGGAAGGGTGGCGGCAAGGGTTTGGGGCGGATGGGGATCATCTTAAAACCCTAGATGAGGTGCAGACGGCTCTGGATGCCGGGTGCAGTATGATCACCTTGGATTGCTCTCTGGCTTTGAACCAGCCATCAGAAACGGTACATATTGAGGGGGATTACTTAGATAGTGAAGCCGTGGGAGCTTTGGGCTTACAGTATGACACAGATCTCTTGCAACAACTAGAACAGACCTATGCCGGCGCAATCGAGCTTGTGTGCAAGGTCTTCGAACAGGCGATCCGTCTGTGTGGGCGGGAGATTGATTTTGAGCTCTCAGTTGATGAGACAGAGGATGTGACAACCCCTGAAGCCCATTATTATATTGCGAACGAATTGTACCAGCGGGGGATCGTGCTCACCAGTCTTGCCCCTCGTTTTGTGGGAGAGTTTCAGAAAGCTGTGGACTACAGGGGAGACTTGACGGATTTTTGCGCCCAGCTCCGGAAACATGTCCGCATTGCGGATCATTTTGGGTATAAACTCAGCCTTCACTCAGCCAGTGAGAAGTTTTCCGTGTTCCCGGCGATGGCGCAGGAGACAGGGGGGCGGTGTCACATCAAGACCTCCGGCACTAGCTGGCTTGAGGCGGTGGAATGTATTGCTAAGGCTGATCCTGCACTATACCGGGACATGTTCCGCAAGGCGCTCTTGCATCTGGACGAGGCAAAGGGAAACTATGTGGTAGACTGTGACCCAAGTAAGCTTCCGGAGATTGAGGCTGTGTCTGATGCGGATTTGCCCGGGTTGATGGAGATGGAGCAAGGGGATGTGCGTCAGTTGATGCATATTACGTATGGGTATATTCTAGCTGATGAGGGGTTCCGTGGGCGGATTTATCGGTTTATGGAAGATCACCATGGGCTCTATGAGGCGGAGGCCTTGGAGCTGTATATGCGGCATTTGGCGGCATTGCGGTAGAGGTTTGTAGGGGCGATCGTCTCGATCGCCCGTGTATGGGTGTCATGTGCCAGCAAGGGCGTGGGCGACCGGGACGGTTGCCCCTACGGGTGCATTGCGAAACCCCATTCCCCTCCAAGGAGGGGAATGTCGTGTCCGCTACTACGCAATAGAGATATATCCTTTTCCTGGCGCACAAAGTCAGCAAACAAAAGCGGCAAACGGATTTTCCGTTTGCCGGTTTTAGCTTTACACCACCATGCCTCTTGCGTCTACAGGCAGTTTTCGTACAGAGCCATTCTCTAGGAGATACATGTTATTCTGCAAATTGACTGCCGGGCAGATGTGGAAGGGGATTAGCTCCAGCACATCGCCTACCTGTAAGCCGGTGGGATTGCCGTCTGGGGTGCGGAGCATGCCGTGTTCTTCGCTAAGGCGGTCTAGGCGGAGATTGTCCCGGCCTCGTACGTAGCCATAGCTGTGGGGGCTTAAGGGAGGCTGGTTTAGGACGGTATCTGTGGGGAAGGTTTTGGAGCCGCCGTCTATGACCGCATAATTTGGGGCGGGGGTGCTGACTACTGTGGCGCGGATGTAGGCGGCGATGTCCCGCTCAGTACAGGCGCCGTTTTCCAGACACATTTGGTCGTAGAAGACATAGGTGCCGGGACGGATTTCAGTCACTTTGCCGGAGGCCGCGCAAGATGCGCCTGTTGGGGTGGAACCGGCGCTTAGATCTTGGATCTGGATGCCTCTTTGGGCAAGCATTTCTGCTACTTGACTCAGTAACATGCATTCTTCCTCTGCCGCTTGTTCCACATCTCGTGTGGGGCGGGCTTCGTGAACCATGCCTTTGAATGTGTAAAGCCCTGTGAGCCGTAGTCCCGGGAGCTTACTTACAGCGACTGCCAAGTCTACCGCATCTTCTAGGGGGAGTCCGGTGCGTTTGGCGCCGGTATCGACTTCCAGGCGCACTTCCAGTTCTATGCCATGCCTTAGGGCGGCCTCTGAGAAGGCTTGTGCGCCTGTGTGACTGTCTACGGCTAGGATCAGACGCTCTAGCTTTTTTGCAAGCTGGATGGCGCGCTCTATTTTGCCTGTGCCAATCAGGGGATAGGCGATGAAAATGTCCCCTAGGCCGCCTTCGGCCATGACTTCCGCTTCGGATATCTTGGCGCAGGTGATGCCCACAGCTCCGGCCTCTACTTGCATTCGCGCAATCTCCGCTGATTTGTGGGTCTTGATGTGGGGGCGCAGGGCACAGCCATGCTGATTGCAGATGGCTTGCATGGCTTTGATGTTTCGCCGCAGTATTTCGGCGTCAATCACCAGACAAGGGGTCTCTAATTCGTGTATGTGCATTCCAGTCCTCCTACAAAATACGATGGAATTTGTTCTGATTATACCAATATCTTGTAAAATCAACAAGATATTAACGAAATATTAACAGAAAAAAGCGTGGAAATGGTTGACGGTTGTCATAATTCATGTGATAATATACAGTGTATGATTATATCCAATATTTTCCTGGTGAAGAGGATGATTCTTATGAAAAATATTAAAAAACCATTGGCAGTCATATTGGCGTTTGCCCTACTGTTGGGATCTTTCCCGATGGCGGCTTTTGCACAGGAGCCTGTGTATGACACGGTGGATGTAGCGCCGCCCCCTGTGGTGGAAGATAGTACGGGGGACGCGGATCCGGCGGCACCTGGAGATTATGATGCTTCGGCTGGGGATGTGGCGGAAGAGTATGATGCCTCCGGCGATTCTGACCCTGTGCCTATGCCACCTGTGAGCCAGACCCCGGAGAGTGAAGGGGAAGCAGAGGCGGAAATCAATCCGGCTTATATCGGGTTTGCGCCCTTTTTTGACCTGACTACTGATCTGCCTGATCTTTCAGCCTTTGACGTCCACACCGGGGGCGACGTTGCGGCGGCGCCTTGGGCGGGGGTTTTGGATACCCTTGGCTTGGGGCAGATTTGGACAACTCAGTCTGTTCGCTATCTCGAGACAGATGATGTTCCTCCCACTTACAATGGGGCGGCTGTTTTGACCATTTACGTATGGGGCAAGCTTTTTGCGGAAGACCAAAGCTTGCTTGGTGATGATTCGTCTATCGATATTTCCGCCCGGATCGGCGATTTTACCTTGGGAGACATTGGGATTGGCGAGTTTGATCCGGCCAACATCGGCGTAGGACTTCCGCCGGAGATTACTTTCAGCGGACCCGATGTGGATGGACGGATCACATGGCATGTTGAGGAATGTTGTATTATAGACCCGGATGAGCCCTTGATTCTTTGGTATCTCATTTATCTGGAAGACAGACCCAATCCTATGGGCATCACCGACGAATGGCATACAAACTTTTGGTACTCTACACTGGGTTCCCGACTAGAGGTTCGATTTGAGCCAAACATGAACAACCCCTTCTATTGGACACAAGAAGAGGTTACAAGCCCTGCGTTTAATCTGACCGCAAACTGGAACAACGGTTCCGGGCTCAACAGTGCAACGATTGTAGACCGAGAGCTTGGCATTACCATCATCTTTGGCAAGAACACAAGCCCGGAAGGCTATTCTGCCGCCCAGCGGCCTTTTGCGCCGACTGCGACTGTTCCCACGGGTTATCCCGCGCTTTGGGCGCCGAACGCGCAAGCCAGAATTGTCTATGACGACATAACCATGGCCGATACAGAGCACTACTGGTATTTGCAGTGGTCAAAACAAATGAGTCCGTCTGGGTATAAAGAGTATTATTTTACAATCCGCAATTTTAGGTTTGTAGACAATACTTGGCAAGATTTGACCTATTTTGTACAGCTGGACGGCCCCGGCGGAAACAAGGCGACACTGGGTAGCAGAACCATCTCCAGTACGAACTGGTTCCGCAGATCCGACCTTCCACCCGGCTATGTCTGGGATGGGGATCACTTGGTGTTCAGCACACCCTTAAACGCGCAAATTTTGCTACGGGATAAGGATGTACCGCCCCCGCCCACCGGCGATTTGCAGATTACAAAGGAAATTGAGTCCATCTATCCAGACCAAGACTGGTACTTCCTAGACAAGAGCTGGGAATTTACCATGCGGCTTTTGGCGGGGATTGACGAATATGTCATGATGGATGATTTGGGCAACAATGAATTCAGATTTCGGGGTTTCGTGGGGGATTCCGAGCTTGCAACAACTCTTACATTTTCAGATGCCGCCAATACGGTGATCATCTACGATCTGCCGATCCATGTGGACGGAGAGCCGGGGACGCCGGTGGACTATTGGCTCTATGAGTTTTTCCTATTTGAAACCCTTGATTTGATCCAAGTGTTTTATTATATAGATGACGCAGGACGTGCCAACGCCATCTTTGCGGATCACCCAACAGAAGGTATTTTTTACACAAAAACCTTCCAAATCGTAGAAGGCGGCGAGCATGAGATCGTAATCGTCAATCGCTACGACCACGGTATCGGTTTCCTAAACGTGTTCAAACTGTTGGATGGCTTCCCCAATGACTGGGGCGTTGATAATAATACCGAGTTCTATGTGCGCATCTGGGATGTTGACGCGGGGAATTTCCTCCTGTTCTACCCTGATGCCATCGTAGAAGCGGATTATGACTGGTTACCCATCTTCTCCGCGCAATTTGTGGGTACCCATTGGTGCGTGGGCAACCATGAGCTGGGGCTGACTTATTTCTACGATATCTTGGAAAACACGCCCCCTGTTTTAGAGCTCCCCCTCACCGTTTGGCAACGACTCCGCCTCTCGAACTTATGGACCGGGATCGAGTATGAGGTGCATGAGGTGCGGAGAGCGGATGGTCTTAGTGCGGCCGACACAGATGCCGCGTGGCTTGCGTTTTGGACAACGCAAGTAAACGCCACCGCGACTAACCGCACACCTGGCTGGGATGGCGGTACGTGGGTCAGTAACGGTATGGGCACTTGGATCGACGAAAACTGGCTTGGCTGGCAAGGCGGCGTAGCAGGCACCGAAGTAATAGGTAGTGACTGGTGGGTGCCTGTTCGTGAGATCGCTGACCACCTAGGCGGCGATGTTGCTTGGCATGATGACAAGGATTGGGACTGGGGTGTAATTTATCCGGATGACAACCCATCGGCGCCTCTGCAGTTTAATCTGACGGAAACGGTGACCATCACCAACCGCTACAAGTTCCACGGCGGGGACATCGTGTTTACGAAAATACTAGGCGACAACGCAGATGATTGGGGCATGGACGAGGACACCCTATTCCACGCCAGAGTTCGTGCGGATGATGGCAGACTATTGGTCTTTGTACCGGATGATGCAGATGACTATCCGGAAGATACCGTCTGGCGTGTGATTGGATTTCTAAACGAAACCACAGGGACATACCAAGTGCTCTGTCCCGTTGGTGGCGCGAATGCGCCCGGGTTTGCACGGACGATACTGTCATTCAGTGCGGCGACGTCTACCAGACTGATTGAGGTGCCTGTGCACCCCTTTGCGCCGTATAATGATATATTGTTCACCATTGAAGAGGTGTTCCCCGCGTCACTACCTTTGCCTGATAGCAATCTGCTCCCAACCCTCAATGCTGTGTTACCGGGTTTGGATGCTGAGTCGTATTCTGTAACTCATGTAGAAGCGGGGATAACCTTTGACATGCCACCAGGCGGCTTCCCCATGGTTGACAACGAGACCATGGAGGTCACCATTACAAACGACTTCCACCCCGGCAATGATGTGCTTTTGATCACCAAAGTGCTAGAAGGCTCCCCCGGAGATTGGGGCGTAGATGAGGACACCGAGTTCTTCGCGGCTGTCTACAGAGACGGCGACCCGGATCCGGAGCGTTTGTCCTTCCTATGGGATGCAGTTGAGGAAGTTTGGGTGTGGGACGGCTATAGCGGCACGCTCCCAACAGGAGTTACGGCGGTCGATGAGATTCCTTTTAGCGTGGCAACAAGTCCGGTTACCATCCGGGGTCTGTATACCCATGAGGATATCTATACAGTTGTTGAGTTAGCGCATCCGGATCTTGATCCCGGTTCCTTTGATATTGATGTGCAGTTTACCACAGTAGTAGCGGAGGATCGCACGAATCTGGCGGCAGTGATTACAAACACCTTCCATCCCGGCAATGATGTGCTCCTGATTACCAAAGTGCTGGACGGCTTCCCCGGCGCGTGGGGCGTAGACGAGGATACCGAGTTTTACGCGGCGATCTATAGAGAGGGTACCCCGAATGAGCGTTTAAGCTTCATCTGGAACCCGGCCGACCAGAGCTGGGTGTATGAAGGGTATGGAAACCTAAGCAGTCTCGGCCTCACAGGTGAGCCGACAGATACGATCCCCTTTAGTGAGGCGACCAGTCCGGTTGTAGTGCGGGGTCTGTTTACCCTGAACAATAACTATATCGTTGAGGAAATACTGCCCCATCCGACCCTTGATTCTGCGAGCTTTGATGTGATTTATGACGAGATCACCTTAGTAATAGTGGAGGATGGGGATGAGGATCGTGTCAATCTAATTGCAACGATCACAAACACCTTCATCGAGGCCTATCGTGTATTCTATGACCCCAACGGCGGGACAGGGACGATGGTTGATCCGGACAATCCTTATCAGCCGGGGGATGTTGTGACCCTGCTTGCCAATACCTTTACCCGCACCGGTTGGACATTCATCGGATGGAACACAGCGGCGGATGGTAGCGGCACGGACTATGATGAGGGCGACACCTACACCATGCAAAACGCAGATGTAACCTTCTTTGCACAGTGGGAAGAAGACCCAGGCCCTCCAGATCCGCCGGATCCGCCAAGACCGCCGAGACCACCAGTGCCACCCCCAGGCGGCTTCTTCGTGGATGAGCATATCTGGTATCTCCGCGGATATGACGAGGGGTATCTGAGACCTGCGAGTGTAGTTGTAGTGAATCCCAATGCTTTCACCATGAGACCAAATGCAAATATCACCCGCGCCGAGGTGGCGATGGTATTCTATCGTCTGCTCCGCCCGGAATTCAAGAACTTTGAGCCGGAGAATATCCCCTTTGCTGACGTACAAGGTCATGAATGGTTCGGCCTTGCTGTGGGAATTCTCACCTATTACGGTATATTCGAAGGCGACGGCGGTCTGTTCAGACCCCATGACCCCATCACCAGACGGGAACTTGCAGTTGTGGTGTCACGCTTTGACAATCTGGCTGATACGGGTGTAAATCCGTATACTGACCTAGATCCAAGCGACTGGGCGTATCGTTATATCCTCTCTGCCACGGCAAGGGGCTGGTTTGTTGGCTTCCCGGACGGTACATTCAGACCGGGCGCAAACCTTACCCGTGCGGAGTTTGTAACAGCGACAAACCGTGTCCTGGAGCGGGGGATTTTGCTAGAGCACATTCCGGACGATGTGGTTGAGTTCATTGACATGGACGGCACCCACTGGGCACATGCGGACTTCATGGAAGCCGCCCACTCCCATGATTGGGAGCTACACGATAATGGCATCACGGAACGCTGGCTTGCGATCACAGGCCATGGATTAGACGCGGCGTATAACCAATAAGATATCAAAAAATAAAGCAAGCGATGAGGCAGGATGCTGTCATCGCTTGCTTTGCAATTTAATAGTGTGGTAAAATGTAGAAGCAGATCCCACTCGAAATCGTAAATGATAGGAGACGATAGATTTATGCTAAAGATTGCAGTGTTTGGATATGGAAACTTGGGAAAATACGTTGTGGAAGCCATTGATGCGGCGAAAGACATGGAACTTTGCGGCATTGTGATGCGGACAGAGTCCCTTTCAAAGCCAAAGGTTACGGTTCCGGTTGTGGATGATGTGAGCAAGCTGGATCCAAAGCCGGATGTAGCCATCCTTTGTACCCCAACCCGGGGGATTGCGGAACTGGCGGAGCAGTGCCTGGAACTGGGGATCCATACGGTTGACAGCTATGACATCCACACGGACATCTGGGAGCTCCGCACACGTCTGGATCTTGCCGCGAAAAAGGGCGGCAGTACGGCGATTGTGTCGGCGGGCTTCGATCCCGGCGGGGATTCTGTTGTCCGGGCGTTGATGGAAGTTTTGGCGCCCAGTGGGAAGACCTTCACCAACTTCGGCCCCGGGATGAGTATGGGGCATACGGTGGCGGTCAAGGCGATTGATGGCGTGAAGAACGCGCTATCTTTAACGATCCCCCTTGGGACGAGTGTCCATAGACGCATGGTGTATGTAGAGTTGCTTGACGGCTATGATTTTGACGAGATTGCGGCGAAGATCAAGGCGGATCCGTATTTTAGCAGTGATGAGACCCATATTTACTTGGAGAAGGATGTGAACTCTCTGATCGACGTGGGGCACGGTGTGAACATGGTGCGCAAAGGGGTGTCTGGGAAGACCCATAATCAGTTTATAGAGTTCAATATGCGGATCAATAACCCGGCTCTCACCACACAGGTCATGGTCGGATGTGCCAGAGCGACGATGAAGCAAGCGCCGGGGGCGTATACGATGATCGAGATTCCGGTGGTAGATTTGATGGAGGGTAGCCGGGAAGAGTTGGTTAGGCGGTTGGTTTAGGTGCGGGGATGCTGTAGGGACGATCGCCCGCGCCCTTGTTGCACACATTCCGTAACCCGCGGGCGACCGGGGGCGGTCGCCCCTACAATCAAAATAACAGGCGGCACTACCCATCATCGGGCAGTGCCGCTTATCTCGTCCTAATTCAAAAAGTCCCGCAACTTCTTTGATCTACTGGGATGCCGCAACTTCCGCAAAGCCTTTGCCTCAATCTGGCGAATCCGCTCACGGGTGACGTTGAACTCTTTGCCCACTTCCTCTAGTGTGCGTGTCCGGCCGTCTTCGATGCCGAAGCGGAGGCGTAGGACCTTGGCTTCTCTGGGGGTGAGGGTGGAGAGGACGGTCATCAGTTGCTCTTTCAGCAGGGTGAAACTTGCCGCCTCTGATGGTTCTGATGCGTCCTCATCCGGGATAAAGTCACCCAGATGGCTGTCTTCCTCTTCGCCGATGGGTGTCTCTAAGCTCACCGGTTCTTGGGCAATTTTTAGGATATCCCGCACCTTTTCCACAGGGATATTCATTTCTTCGGCAATCTCTTCCGGGCTCGGATCATGCCCCAGCTCTTGGAGCAGTTGCCGAGAGACGCGGATTACTTTGTTGATGGTCTCCACCATGTGTACCGGGATGCGAATCGTCCGGGCTTGGTCGGCGATGGCTCTGGTGATAGCTTGGCGAATCCACCAGGTGGCATAGGTGGAGAACTTATAACCCTTGGTATAGTCAAACTTTTCAACGGCTTTGATGAGTCCCAAATTTCCCTCTTGGATCAGGTCGAGAAACATCATGCCCCGGCCTACATAGCGTTTCGCGATGGAGACAACCAGACGCAAGTTAGCTTCCGCCATTCTGCGTCGCGCCTCTTCGTCCCCCTCACTCATGCGGGTTGCCAGTGCAATTTCTTCCTCTGCCGAGAGAAGGGCTACTTTCCCGATCTCTTTGAGGTACATGCGGACAGGGTCGTCTGTGGAGAAGTTATCTACCAGACTCTCCGGGTCTACAACCTCTTCTTCGGAGATTTCCAGCTCTTTGAGCTCTTCCACATCCGGGTTTTCTTCTTCCTCTTCCAAGGTGACCAGATAATCCTCACCTGTGGTTTCGATGCCCAGGTTTTCCAGTGTATCATAGAACTTGTCCAGCTGTTCCGGTTCAAGGCTCATTTCTTCGAGGACATCCAGCAGTTCTTTCGATGAAAGTTTCCCTGCCTGTTTGCCCCGCTCGATGAGTTCTTTCAGCTTTTCCTCATTGGCGGCTTGCTCGTTGACCTCTTGCTCCTGTGTTACAACATCTTCCTGTAAGACATCATCCTTGACTGCCTTTTTTGTGGTCTTTTTCTTCTTATCCATCTTGTTCCTCCACACCCTTACTATTTCTATATTTGGCGTATATCTCTTGTAAATTCCCTACGGGGTCACGCATGAGTTTTTCTGTCTGGATTTTCTTTATGTAGTCCTCTAAGCTCCGCTTTGCGTCTGCCAGATTCTCCGGCTGGGAAAAGAGGTGCATGAGCTGTCCCATTTCCTCGGCGCTGAACAGCGGGGAGAGTGTTGTTGCTGTGTTTTCTTTGTTCTCTCTGATCCGCTCTAGGATCACCTCATAGGCGCGCCCTAGGAATGGAGCGGAAAAGTCGTTGGGTTCCAGGGGGAGTTCTGTTTTGAACAGAGTCGGCTCTTGTAGCATTAAGCGGATGATCCCCTGTTCCGCAACGGCAGAGTAGGCATTGTCAAAGCGGAGAGACCGCACCTTTGGTTGAACGGACTGGCTGGGACGTATCACATCTCGTTCTATCCGCTTTTTCGCTTGTTTCCGATTTTGCTCCCGCCGCTTTTTGACACCGCTCTTAATGCTCTCGATGCTAACCCCTGTCTGCTCCGCCACACGGCGGCCGTAGACTTCAAGTTCCACTTCGCTCTCCAGGGAGGCTAGAAGCTTCTCGGCTTCTTGTAAAAAGGCCACCCGCTCGGGATCACGGTCTAAGTCGTAGTTCTGCCGAAGGGAGAGCAGGCGATATTCCACGTGGGTCTCTCTTTGATCTAACAATGTTTGGAATGCGTCTCTGCCGTGGGATTTGATGAAGTCATCCGGGTCTTTGCCTTGGGGGATGCGTAACACTCGGACACGGATTCCGGCTTTTTCTAGAATTCCGCTGGCTTTATCTGTGGCACGTTGTCCTGCTGTGTCTGCGTCGAAGGCGATTACCACCTCCTGCTTATAGCGGAGCATAAGCCGTGCCTGCTCCTCCGTAAAGGCCGTCCCCAGTGGAGCGAGGGCTGAATCAAAGCCCGCTTGATGGAGGGCGACTACGTCTATGTTTCCCTCAACCAAGAGGAAATAGGGCGCCCTGCTCTTTTTGGCTAAATGGATTCCAAATAAATTCCGGCTTTTGTTGAAGATGGGCGTGTCGGAGGAGTTTAGATACTTGGGCTCTCCATCGTCCAAAATCCGCCCGGAGAATGCCAGGACATTGCCGCGAATGTCGATGACAGGGAACATCAGGCGATTGCGAAAGGCGTCATACACGCCGCCTGATTTGGCGCTCCGCCTGGCAAGTCCCGCCAGGACAAGCTCTTCTTGCGTATATCCGCGTTTGACCAGGTGATCTGTCAAATGTGACCACCCATCGGGTGCCGCCCCTAGACCGAAAGCTTTCACCATCTCGCGGGATATCTCCCGGCGGTTGATGTAAGCGACTGCCGTTTGTCCGGGGGGCTCAGAGAGTAAGCTCCGATAAAAACGCGCCGCCTCTCGATTGACGGTGAGGAGCCGCTCCCGGCGTTTGACGGCTTCGTCATAGGATCCCTCATCCGGGACGGCGATCCCAGCCCGCCGGGCTAGGAAATGCACTGCATCAGGGAAGGGGAGGGCTTCGATCTCCATGATGAAGTTGATGACCCCGCCGCCTTTGTGGCAACCGAAACAGTAGTACATCTGCTTATCTGAGGAGACGGAGAAACTGGGTGTCTTCTCTGAGTGGAAGGGACAGAGACCGAATTGATTCCCGCCGGATTTTTTGCTCAAGGTCACATAGCTGGACACCACGTCTACAATGTCATTGCGCGCGGCGAGTTCTTCCAGAAATGAATCTGAAAAAGCCAAATCTCTCCCCACCTTTTCTCTTGGATGTTGAGCTTATCCCGAAGCTACCCTGCGAATTCTAGCCGAAACGAACCATCATAGTTTTGAAACATGGCTTTATTGTGAAGCCAGCCGTTTGAATCCCGAAACGATACCGACCGATGATCGGTTGCATCCCAGTCCATGCCTGTGATGACTAAAGGCATTTCCGGAGTGAGTTCTCCTGCGAAATAAGATATAAGCGGCGGTTCATACAAATTGTCACCAGAAACAAAGTTGCCGCCGCTGAAAAGAACATTCCAAATTGCTTGATCTGTTGTAATCACAAGCCGCGGAAGCCCGGGTTCATTGGATTCGACAAATTCATGAAAGGAATCAAACTGATCTAAGACTTCATCTGTTGCAAATTGCACTCGTAAGTTTATCTCTGGCCATGTGGTTGTTCTTGCAAAAAAATGATGTACATAAATTCCCTTATCTTGGTCAAAAAATGTATATCGCAACAGTTCATTTTCCGGATGATACGTGAGGAGTCCCTCGATTTGTAAAGGCGGCCATTTTATGCTAAATTGATATGCCCCCATCCGATGCAAAATCTGCGGGCCGTCCCAGCTGTGATAGAGAGATGTCTCTGTTCCTGCCACAAAAATCGAAACCGGGCGGGAAGAATCCCACGGGTGCTTTATTGTATCATCTCCGCGCATATAGTGCACGCTAGTCCAGCTACCCTCCAAGCCAATGGGCGGAATCGTATATCGCTTCAACATCGTTGCGGCTTCTGCACGTGTTACGGTGCAGTCCGGCACGATGCTTGTAAACGTCCTGCCGGTGATGATTCCGTGGTAGTTTGCCCACATAAGCCCTGTTGTTGCCCAATTCGCAATCTGATTGCGATCTGTGAAATAGCTCCACTGATATCCTTGTATGACGCTTGTATCTCCACCGATCCAATCCGCATAACGATAAAGCATAACTGCAAACTGCTGTCTGTCCACGGGAGCCATCGGCGCGAATTGTCCTGCGCCAATGCCTTCTGCAATCCCATTTGCATATGCCCATGTGACATAGGGGGCAAACCGTTGGCCGCTTTGCACATCAGAAAAGGGATTGCTCCGTGAATCGCCGGAATTTGCAGGTCTGTCATGATACATACGGAACAAGGTTGCGACTACCATTGCCCGTGTAAATGGCACATTCGGTGCAAAAGTCGTCGTGCCTGTCCCTGTCATAATTCCATGGTGATGCACATGCTGGACAGCCTCAAAGAACCAATCTTCGGTTGCCACATCTGTAAAAGGGAACAGTTCTTCCGCTTCCACAGCAAGAGCGCCAAGGGTTATTGTTCCAAATACAAGGAGAATAGCCAATAAAACGCTGAAATTTCTTCTGTACCTATGCATCCCTTTGTTTGTCTCCCTTTCTCTTGGATATTACCATGTTATCCAAAATCTGCCGATTTATCCGATTACCAAGTTTTCGGAATGAAAAGCGCTTCGTACATATGTAGCGCGTATTGGTCTGTCATACCGGACACGTAGTCACAGACTGCCCGCTCTAAGCCGTCTTCCTCGCGGATAAGCTGATAATCCGCCGGCAGTTTGTCTGGGTTTTTGATGTAGTAGTCATATAGGCTGCCCAAGATACCGGCTACTTTCACTTCCTCGCCTTTGACGGTCTCGTTGGTGTAGACTGCCTCAAACATGAAGGCGCGGAATAAATCCACTGCCGCTTTGACTTCCGGACTCATGAGGATTCCGGGCTGGTTTTCCGATTGGGCGATCATGTCCATTACAATGGCATTGATCCGATTTCCAAGTCCTACGCCGAGGGTTTCCCTGATTGTGCAGGGGATCATCTCCTCGGTCAAAACCCCTGCCCGGATGGCATCGTCCGCGTCGTGATTGATGTAGGCAATGCGGTCGGCAATGCGTACAATTTGCGCCTCCAGCGGGTCATCTGCCGCCCCTATGGAGTGATGTTTGATTCCAAGGCGTGTCTCATAGCAGAGATTTAAACCTTGACCGCCTTTTTCCAGGCGCTCTACCACACGCAAGCTTTGGGTGTAGTGCTGGAATCCACCGTCAAAGAGTTCATTCAGCGCCCGCTCGCCCGCGTGTCCGAAGGGTGTATGTCCCAAATCATGTCCCAAGGCGATGGCTTCAGTCAAGTCTTCGTTTAATCGAAGCGCCCGGGCGATGGTACGGCCGATGCGTGCAACTTCTAGGGTATGCGTGAGCCGTGTGCGGTAGTGGTCGCCCTCTGGGTGGAGGAACACCTGAGTCTTATGCTTCAAACGCCGGAAAGCCTTGGAATAGAGGATGCGGTCTACATCTCGTTGAAAGGCCGTGCGGATTTGGCACTCTTCCTCTGGTCGCTCACGCCCGCGAGTTTGGACGGAGAGGACGGCAAAGGGGGAGAGGGTTTGGGATTCGATCTGTTCACGTTGTTGGCGTAGGGTCATGGGGGTACCTCGTGTGTGGAAATGTTTATATTGGTAGAATGCGCCCCTCGGCGAGTAGCCTTGCAGTAACGCTTTCGGTGAGTCGTTGCTCAAGTCCAGTCAAACGCGGCAATGGCGCGACAGTTATATCAGGCATAATGGGAAGCGGTACAGGTGTCATGTCGCCCTCGCCCCACAGCCATTCCCATGGGAAGAACACAACATCATCCCCGCCCATCTCTGGCAAAGATGCCCGATCGCCTGTAATGGATTCGTTCAAAAAAAGTGTAAATTCTTGCTCCAATCCCCCGCCCCAGCCAGATCGCATCCAAAAGATGGGGTCAAGGCTTATGCCATCATTGCCTGAGTTCAATATATGTGCAGAGCTTTCAACTCCGCCCGCTCCGCCCATACTGAGCACGATTGTCCGTCCCTCAGAGTCTCGTGCGAGTAATCCGCTAACCACAGAGGGGCCAAATTCAAATAGCTCTACACCATCCACAAACTCTTCTTGCCAAAAAGACCAGCGCGATATGTGTACGGCTTCATATTTGCCGCCTGTGTAACGGAACATGCTCACAGATTCGAAGGGATCCCCTCCTAGGGTGCTCCATCGAATCAGAAGAATAGGGATGCCATCTTCATCCATATCATACAAGTAAAAGCTGGTGGCGATGTGAGTTATTGACCATTTTTCATCGTTTTCCCATTCGCCTTGGAGTGTCATAACATACGGTACGGCATCGCCGTTGACCACCTCTTCCGTTACTGGATCAACAATATAGAAACCCACTTGCTCCCAATCTGGAAATGCTTCGTCTACAAAAGTGTATTCACGCCTAAAGCGTTCCCAGCCACCGATTTCCCACTCGCCCCACTCACCTTGCTCCACTGTCCCCGGCGTGAAGATTGGTAGGAGCTCACTCAAAAATTCCTCTAATGCCACTTCCCACGAAGGGACATCAGGCGTGGTTTCAGCAGGTATGTATGGCGCGGGTGGTGCTCCCTCAGGTGTTGGCGGTTGAGTTTCAATTGGCGGTGGCGGATATTCGAGGCCAGGCATCCCACTACAGGAAACCAGTACCCCAACTAGGAGAAATGCTATAACAAAAACCAATAACATTTTTTTCATTGCTCATATATCCTTTTGTATACTCACTTCACAACAACACCCTACTTATCTTATACGCCGCCGATGGGCGAAATCCCTCTTTTATAGAAAAATTTTATCGAATCCGCACCGGGACTTCTCTGAGATCAAGCTGTATCGTTGTTGCTGTCCCGGCGGAGACGTCCAGCATGTGGGCGAAGAAGGCTTCTGCTTCCCCATCGGGGACGAGGAGCGTCAGCGTTACATCCGCGCCGAAGTCCGTTGTCTCTATCACTGCACCTTGCTCTACCGCGATCTTACTGAGCCGCTCATATTGTGCGTATGTACAGCTGAGACAAATCTCTCGCCAGTGGCGCACGATGCTGATGCCTGCCGCGTCCAGCGCCAGTTTTGCCGCCTGTCCGTATGCCCGCACCAAGCCGCCCGCTCCCAGGAGTGTTCCACCAAAATAGCGGGTGACAACACAGAGGACATTTGTGACCTCTTCCTTTGTAAAGACATTGAGCACAGGGAGTCCCGCTGTGCCTTGGGGTTCCCCGGCATCGGAGTAGCGGGTGACACCTGTATCACGGAAGGTGTAGGCATAGACATTATGGTTTGCGTCTCTGTGTTGTTCTCGCATGGTTTTGAGGTGTGACTGCGCCTCATCCTCTGAGTCCACCTGCCACACGCGCCCGATAAAGCGGGAGCGTTTTTCGATGAGTTCAATCTCGCCATATCCTGCGGGGATTAGATACTCTTTCATTCCCCTACCTCAAGACATAGGCCTCTAGTTGCCCATATAGCCGCTCTGGGATGGTGACATCAAGCTCAATGCCCGCTTCCAGATCCCGCCGGGCGGAGACTTCACCGTCTCGATAGATGTGATCTACAATCCGGGCATCTTTGTAGGGGATGCATAAGGTGACACGCTTACTGCCTTGCAGTAAAATCTCTGCCACACGGTGCAGGAGTTCTTGGGTTCCCTCGCCAGTCTTGGCGGAGACGCGCAAAATGTCCTCTCCACGGGGCAAATGTTCCCCGGTGTAGATGTCGCTTTTATTAAACACCTCAAGGCGGGGTGTCTCCTCTGCGCCCAGTTCGCGGATCAGTTTGTTTACTACCGCTTGTTGATCTTCCCAAGTGGGGTTTGAGGCATCGATGACGTGGAGCAGGAGATCGGCATAACAAAGCTCCTCCAAGGTGGCCTTGAAGGCCTCTACCAAGTGGTGGGGCAGGCGCTGGATGAAGCCGACTGTGTCAGAAAGCAAAATCTCGCCCACTTCTTCGATCTTGAGCCGCCGGGTAGTGGTGTCTAGGGTGTCAAAGAGGCGGTCACCTGTTTGGATACCGGCTCCTGTGAGGGCGTTGAGGAGGGTGCTTTTTCCGGCGTTGGTATAGCCGACCAAGGCCACAACGGGGACTGCGTTTTTCTCCCTTTGTCTCCGCTGGGTACCTCTCACACGGCGAACCTGTTCCAGTTCTTCCTCCAGCTTTTGGAGTTTGCGCCGGACATGCCGTCTGTCAGACTCAAGCTGTGTCTCCCCGGGACCCCGGGTGCCGATGGGGGCGGAGGTTCCTGTTTGCGCCGTCAAGTGAGACCACATACCGGTGAGGCGGGGGAGGAGATATTTGTATTGGGCAAGTTCTACTTGAAGCTTCCCCTCGCGGGTCTGCGCCCGTTGGGCGAAGATGTCCATGATGAGTCCGGAACGGTCGATTACACGAACGCCCAGTTCTTCAGAGAGTGCCCGCATTTGGGAAGGGGAGAGCTCATTGTCAAAAGCGGCGAGATCACATTTCTCCGCTTCAATGATCTCTTTCATCTCCTGCACTTTTCCGCTCCCGAGGAAGGTGCGGGAATTTGGTTTGTCTAAGTTCTGAAAGACCACACCACAGGCTTCTCCGCCTGCGGTTTCCAATAGTGCTTCCAGTTCTTCCATGCTCTCATCGGTACTGCGTGCCTCTCTGGGCATACTGCTTGCGGAGAGTCCTGCTAATACTGCCCGCTCCAGGGCTTTTTGTTTATCTAAAATAGGAATCAGCTCTCTTTCGTTCACCGACTTAAGTCGGAATTGCGTTACTTACTCTTTCGTGATGACCTCAACGATCTCGCCCATGTACATCATGTGGAGACCGCCGTGTTTTTCGCCGTAGTAGAGGGAGGTGTCCACATCAATGATGTGCTCCATCTCAAAGGGGGCGCGATACCGTTTTTTGCAGATCAGTGTCAGATCCGCTTCCGCGTAATAGATGCCGCCTTCTGTGCCCTGCTTCACTGTGAAGCCGCATTCGGCGGTTTTGTCATAATCTCTGCCGCTTTCTTTGCCGCAGAAGACAAGGGCTTCCCGGTATTCCGGCGGGAAAAAGGATAGGGAGAAATAGTCTTCCGCCTCTACGAACCCATAGGTGTGCCGCTCTGGGCGGACGTAGATTGTGGCCATGGGTCTGTACCAAAGCACGCCGAAATTGTTCCAACTTACAGTCATGGTATTGTGCCGCTCCGGGGTTCCGGCAGTTAGGAGCATCCACTCTTTGTCGATCCGCTGGATTACTTCGCCGATTGCGCCTGTTTTGGAAAGATCAATTTGTTTCATGTCTTTTACCTCCACTGTAGTATATTTCTCCAAAGCACGTCTTAGTCATGAGCCTACACGGGACAAGACAAAATAACCCGCACCAAAAAGGCGCGGGCTATCGGTTTGGTAAAAATGAATTATATGCCAAACTTCTTGTTGAACTTGTCCACACGTCCACTGG
>Ga0131853_10001620_pt1 | contig 40251 bp, 31 predicted proteins | sample TergutLab28metaG_FD_92764 | JGI IMG/M metagenome (GOLD analysis project Ga0131853, IMG submission 92764) | Labiotermes labralis P1 segment gut microbial communities from Petit-Saut dam, French Guiana - Lab288 P1 (version 2) (version 2) | ecosystem: Host-associated > Arthropoda: Insects >...
GCTTCAATCTATAATTCATAATACCATATTTCATTCCCAATTGTCAAGTATTTACCAACAAATTTCTTATACAAAAAAGTTTTTCCCGTATATAATTATATGTGTGTAACCTTCAAAAAGACTATTTGATGCTCTAGGAATTATCGCTAAATTTTTTGTACTAAAATCTCGGCTGAAACGCACCGTATGCATGCTTTTGTTCCTGGTACAGAGGACTGACAAAATTCAACATATATGCTATATTGGTTCAATGAGTTTTGTACATCTACACATTCACACCGAATACTCGTTGCTTGATGGTGCAACAAAAATTTCCCATGCGGTTAAACATGCAAAAGCACTCGGTATGCCTGCACTTGCAATAACCGATCATGGCAATATGTATGGCACGTACAAATTCTATAAAGAATGTAAGAAACAAGGCATCAAGCCACTTATAGGTTGTGAGTTTTATTGCGTAGACGATTTAAATGCACGTAACCACAAAGAACACCGCGGGCATCTTGTGCTTATTGCAAAAAACAACACTGGCTATATAAACCTCTGCAAGTTAAGCAGCACCGCCTGGACAAAAGGCTTTTACTTCAAACCACGAATAGACTATAACTTTCTTGCCAAACACTCCGAAGGCTTGATTTGTCTAAGCGGCTGCTTGGGTGGACATATCCCTCACTATCTTATGAAAGGGATGTATGACGAAGCAAAAAAATATGCAATCTTTTTAAAGGAAATATTCGCAGACGACTTTTACATAGAATTACAGAATTTTTTTCACCCAGATAATGAACTTACAAACCCACTTATGATAAAGATGGCGGATGAACTTGGTATCCAAGTCGTCGCAACAAATGACGTTCATTATATCAACAAACAAGATGCCGAACTTCAAGATGCACTTATGTGTGTCGAGATGAAAAAGACTTTTGATGACCCAAATCGTATGCGTTTTCCTGGACAAGAATTTTATATGAAAACACACGACGAAATGAGTGCACTTTTCCCAGACACTCCAAAAGCAATCTCGAATACACTCGTCATCGCCGATAAATGTGATTGCCATCCATTTGGGCGGCAAAATTTATTACCTGTTTATGTAATTCCCTCTGAATTCAAAATGTCCAATGACGAATATTTTCGAATGCTTATTGAACAAGGGCTTGTTGAACGTTATGGCAAAATAACCCCAGAAATCAAAGAACGATACGAACACGAATTTAAAATGATTGCAGGCAACGGTTTTACCGATTATTTTCTAATAGTCGCCGATTTCATGAAATATGCAAATGACCAAAGCATTGCGGTAGGCCCAGGTCGAGGCTCGGGGGCTGGATCAATTATCGCATACGCACTTAACATAACAAAACTCGATCCATTCAAATATAATCTTCTCTTTGAACGCTTTTTGCATAACGAAAGAATCACAACACCCGACTTTGATCTTGATTTTTGTTGCAACAGACGTGAAGAAATCATCCAATACGTAAAAGATAAATACGGTGAAACAAATGTCGCACAAATTGTAACCTTTGGAAGTTTGGCGGCAAAGGCGGCAATCAAAGATATTGCAAGGGTCTTTCAAATCCCCTATGCCGAGGTTGACAAGATTACAAAGCCAATGCAATTTGGTCAAACCGTGCGTCCTCCTGTGCTTCCTTACGTTTTTGATCAAATCAAAGTTTGGGATCCAAAAAAAGAACCAGATTTTAAAACACTCGATGAAAAAGAACAAGACAGAAGACTTGATGCATATCGTAAAGAAAAATCAAAGCTTGATGAACTTCGCAATAATGATCTTGTTGCACTTTATAACAACGACGAAAATGTCAAAAAAGTTGTCGACATGGCAATCAAGGCCGAAGGCTTTCCACGCAACTGTTCCACCCATGCATGTGGTGTAATTATTTGTAAAGAAGTCGTCGGTGACGTTACCCCACTTCAAAGAAATGGCGAAGATGTAACGACCCAGTTCGATATGAAAGAACTTGAAGAACTTGGTTTTTTAAAAATGGATTTCCTTGGACTCATTACACTGACAGATATTCAAATGACACTTGACCAAATACATAAACTTTCCCAGTTTACAAGTGGTTCCAAACCAAAAATAGATTTTTACAAAACCCCTTACACAGATTTGGATGTATATAAAATGATTTCAACGGGCGATACCGATGGCGTATTTCAAATGGAAACAGGCGGATTTAAAAAATTCTTACAACAACTAAGACCAGACTGTATCGAAGACATCATTGCGGCCGTATCTTTATACCGACCTGGACCTATGGATATGATCCCCGACTATTGCAAGAACAAGCATAATCCAAAACTTACAAAATATGATCATCCTATGCTTGAAAATATTTTAAAAAATACCTATGGTCAAATCGTCTACCAAGAACAAGTCATGGACATATTTCGTGTTATGGGCGGTTATTCATTGGGCCAGGCAGACATGGTGCGACGTGCAATGGGAAAAAAAGATATTAAAGAAATGGACAAACAGAAAGACATTTTTATCTATGGCGACCCTAAACTTAATATAAGTGGTGCTATGTCCAAGGGTGTTAAAAAAGAAGTTGCAAAATTAATCTTTGAAAAGATGGCAAAATTCGCAGGATATGCATTTAACAAGAGCCACGCCGCGTGCTATGCATATATCGCATATCAAACCGCTTACCTTAAAAAATATTATTACCCTTATTATATGGCGTCGGTGCTTAATAACCGTGTTAACAAATTTGATCAAATGACATTTTATATCATGTCTATTCGCAACAATGGAACAGAAGTTTTACGCCCAGACATAAACAAAAGCAACACGTATTTCAGTGTCGAACATGAAGGCATAAGATTCGGCCTTGGTGCGGTCAAAAATGTGGGTACCGCCCTTGTCGAGAGTATCTTAGAAGAACGTGAAAAAAATGGTGACTTCAAAGACTTTCAAGATTTCTGCGAACGTGTAGAATGGAATGTACTTAACAAACGTTGTCTCGAAAGTCTTATTCTAAGTGGTGCCTTTGACAGTTTCGGTAAACGAAGCCAATTCATGAACGTCTATCCGACAATTGTAAAACAAATTGCAAATCATAAAAAAGCAACAGACAGTGGACAAATGTCACTCTTCGCACTTGCAAGTGACGCAAGATTCGAGGCGATTCATTTGCCAAAAATGAACGAATTCGACGATGCATCAAAATTAAAATTTGAAAAAGAGGTCGTCGGAATTTATCTAAGTGGACATCCTCTACAACAATATAAAAAGGAATTCGAAAACTTTAACTTTGATACAAGGTTTATCAAAAAACGTACAGACGAGCCAGAAGACGAACATGAAAGTTGCAATTTAAACAATGAGAACGACAATAACGACGAGAATATAAAAGAATTCACAAACAACCAACCTATTACAATGGGTGCGATTATAACCGAGGTTAAACGCGTTAAAACAAAAATAGGTGCAAAAGATATGGCTATTGTTGCCGTTGAAGATATCTACGGAAGTTGTGATCTCATGTTATTCCCACAAACCTATGAAAGGGTCAAGCATGTACTTGAAAAGGATGCTGTTATACAAATTTCTGGAAAACTTTCTATAAGAGATGGTGAAGACAGTATCATTCTTGTTGACAATATCGCAATCCTTGAAAAAGGTGGAGATATAATATCTCTTGGACGACCTGGTTCAAATCAAAACGGGCAAATTAGAAATAACACATATGGCTCTTTTAAACCTGAATCAGAGGAACAATCACAAAGACAAAAAACACTCTACATAAAATACAATATGAATGATTCAACACTTCATTCCGATGTTCAAAATATTATTTTTGCGTACAATGGTGATTGCCCTGTTATCATAAAAAATACCGCAACTGGTCGTGCTTTTGCACATACATCTGGCGTACGTGAGGTAAGTGCAATAATACACGAACTTTCGAATAAAGTAGGAACAGGCAATGTACTTTTCAAGTAAATGGAAGTTTAAACTTTTGCACAAACTAAGTCATGGAAAAAAAACCAAAAAGCAACAAGATGGCAAAATTTTTGTTTGCTATGTTCATAATATTGTCGGTGATGTCTGCTTTTCTTTTCTGGGCAACTAATAATACTATGCGTGCATCTTCCAATGGCGAAGTCGCCGAAACTACCGAGGCCACCCCATCAGGTAACATTGGTACTCTTTTACTTGTCGCCGCAATTATCTCGCTTTGCCTTGCAATCTTCTTTGGTGTCCTATGTTTTCTAAGATGGATACGCGGCAAGAGTGTGTCTGGCGGTCTATTTTTAACAACCGCAATATCCACCGCAGTTTTTCTCGGAACTTCTCACTTTCTTGGGGCATTGCTGCCACCTGCCATAGGTGCATTTGGTATCGATCCGGCCGCAGAACAGGCAGGCTCTGGAATTGTATTTATAATTGCCCAGATAGGCCTTTTTGCAATGTGGTTTGCATTTTTGCTTCTAACTATCTGGGTTTATGTACGTCCTATAAAAAGGGTTGATAAATATCTAGGACAAATTCTTGAAGGAGAACAAGTAAAAAAGGTCCGTGTAGGCAAAAGCAAACAATACAAAGAAATTGAAATAAAGCTAAAACAAATCGCCTCAAAGGTATCAAACGATGATGACCAAAAGACAACTATCGCACCGCCCAACCTTGACTTAACAGAAATTCACGAACAAATCGATCCGATTCTAAAAAATTAGTATCATTCGTAAGTCTATAAAGTTCATCTTGCATCGCCCGCAAGTCACGCTCGTGACGTCTTATTTGTGCATTCCTATTTGATCCAATACCAATTTGAAATACAAGCACAATTACAAGAATAAAAAGCAAAGATACCGCCCCAACAACAATAAACTTAAGCCTGCGAAGTCTGTCTTCCATATACCCAAGTATAAAATATTATTCAGTAATCCACTCGCTGCCCTCATCTCTGAGTACTAGGAAAATCATTATTTCTCTTGTGTTTCAAAGAATTCAATTGCCTTGGTGTACTCTGCAATATCATCATTAATTTGTCTGTGTTGTCCACGAAGTGTCCTATCAAGATTTTCAAGAACCGGAAACCTATCGCGATTTCGGTACATAATGTCTTCACAATTTGCAACACTTTACTGAAGTCCTGTAAGTTGCTGAACATTTTGCTCAAGTTTTTTCACTCGCTCTGGATCAAGATTTGCAATATTATTCACACCATACACAAGAACCTGTTGTTTCGCGACAACTGCCTCACGCTTGCGCAATAATTTCATGTCACGTTCAAGAGTATCACGTATGCGACGAAGTGGCACAAATTCTTTGTTGTTACCACGAATTGCACGTTCGTTTTCACGAAGACGGTTTTGCAATTCTTCCAAACGATTTCTGTAATCTTCTAAAATTCTGTCACGCTCTTCCTCTGTATACACACGATCGGTAATAAGGGTATGTATTTCACGGGCCTCTGTTGTAATACGTGCCTCTTCACTTATAATGTGCTGTTCTTTCATTTCAAGTTCTGTTGCACGTGCCATTATCTTAGACTCTTCACGGCGAAGTTCCGCTTGTTTACTTTCATACTCCCTGCGAAGTTGTGTCTCCGCCTTTTCAAGTTCGGCATGAAGTTGTTCTTTCAACCTTACTTGTTCTGCTTCAAGTTCTGCTTTAAGCCTTGCCTTTGCCTCTTCAAGTTTCCCTTCATCGGCAACCATAACCGTTCCAGGATTTGATTTAAGTTCTTCAACAAGTTTTTCACGTTCTTCAAGTTTACGTTGAACAGAAATAACTTCACGTTCAAGACGTATTTTTTCCGACTCTAACTGTCTCACAACTTCTGCCTCGATTTCTGACACACGGCCTTGTTCAATTGACGCAAGCAATGTCATGCGTTCATTTTCAAGTGTCGCTTTTTCTTGCTCAAATCTTGCACGTTCCCCCTCAAGTTGCTTGACAAGTTCATCTTGTTTTTGTTCTTCAAGTTTCGCACGCTCTTGCTCAAGTTGATTTTCAAGTTTCGCACGCTCTGCCATCAACCTTGCACGCTCGGTCTCAAGTGCAAGTTCCATCTCTTCACGAACACTTTCTTTTTCGCCCACAACATCTTCCCGAGCCTGTTTTACAAGTTCAAGATCACGTCGAACTTGTTCAGATTTTTCTGCAAGTTGCTGGCTCTCACGTTTTAACTCTTCACGAAGTTTAAGGTATTTTTCTGATAAAATCTTTTCATTTGCCTCACGTTCTGCCTCAATTTCTTGACGAAGCCTTTCTTGTTCACGTGCAAGTTCCTCGTTTTTCTCTGCAAGCTGTGCCTCAAGTTCTGCACTCTTACGATCAAGTTCCGCCTTAACTTGTGTTTCGGTCTCACGCCTTGCCTCTTCTTGTGCCGCCTCAAGTTCTGCTATGATCTGTGCCTTCTGTTCCTCAAGTGCAAGTTTATCTGCCTCCGCTTTTTGACGTGCCGCCGCAATTCCATCACGCTCTTCTTGCATTGCTTTTAATGTTTGTGCAATTTCACTACGTTGTTTTGCAACTTCATCCTCAAATGCTTGACGCCTAAACTGCTCCTCCGCCTCAAGTGCCGCAAGTCTTTCTTGCTCTAACTTTTCTAATGCCTCTTTTCGCTCTGCTTCCTTTTCTTCCAAATCACGTTGTGCTTTTTGCACCTGTTCAAGCGTCGCCTCTTGCTCACTTACAAGTCGTGCTCGCTCTTCTGCAACCTGGCGAAGTTGCTCTGCGGCAACTGCCTCACGCTCTTCTGCGGTTTTTTGCAATTCTGCCCTTACTCTCCTTGCCTCTTCTTCAAGCTGTTCACGCTCACGACGAATCTTTTCTCTTGATCGTTGTGCACGTTCTTGATTTTCTTGTTGTAATTTAATTTTTTCCGCCTCAAGTTGTGCAAGACGCTCTTCCGCTTCCTTTAAAATCTTTGCCCTTTCTTCTTGGCCCTCTTGTGCCATTTGCACACGCATTGCATCTGCTTCTCTTTCTAACTTCTCTCTTTGAATACGCTTTTCTTCTTCAAGTTTTTCTTGTTGCAATTGTACAAAACGTGATTGTTCTTCTTCTTGTTTTCTAAGTTGCTCTTTTGCTTCTGCAAGTTTCACAAGCTGTTCTTGAGCCAAACGAGTACGTTCTTCCTCTTCTCGCACAAGTTGTGCTTGCTTTTCTTGCATCATACGAATAACTTCTTCTTCTGTACGACGAATCTCTTGCTCCTGAGCACTAAGTTGTGCCATCCTTGCCTTTTCAAATTGTGAGAGTTTTTCTTGCTCCTCTTTAAGCAATTTCTCTCTGGCCTCTTCTGCCTCTTTTTCAAGACGTTCACGCTCAAGTTGTTGCTCTTTTGCAAACCTGACTTGCTGGTCCTTAAGTTGACGTTGACGCTCATCCTCTTCTTCTTGACGTTGGCGAAGTTGCTCTTCTTCTGCCCTACGAAGTTTTGCTTTTGCATCGTCACTCTCACGCTGCAAACGTTCACGTTCAAGTTTTTGCTCACGAACAAAATTCGCCTTCATTCTATCAAATTCCGCACGCTGGTCCTCACGTTCAATTTCAAGGTCACGCATTTGATTTTCAAGTTTACGCCTTAAAATCCCTGCCTCTTCATTTTCTCTATCAATTCGTCCGTTATATGTTTCCTTTACCTCGGTCTTTTCTTTTTCACTTCCAAGTTTATCAACAAGTATCTGCATCTCTGCACGCATTGCCGCAACCGTACGCTCGTTCTCATCTTGCATTGATTTTAACGCTTGACTAAACTTTTGTTGTTCACGTTCAAACTGCTCTTGCATCTCTTTTTCTTTACGCTCGCGTGCCTCATTTTCAAGTCTTTTTTCTTCGTCAAGACGTCGTTTTTCCATTTCTGCACGCATCTCTTCCATCTGCTTTCGCATCTCTTCAACTTGTGGATCAAGTTTTTCTTGTTGCTGTGACACAGTTGGGGCAAGACTTGCTTTGAACTGCTCCATCTCTTGTCTTCGTTCCATATCTGCACGCATTTTATCCATCTCGGCACGAACTTTTGCAACTTCTTGCTCTTTCTCGCGTTCTATACGGTCTATTTCTTGCTGCTTTTCACGGGCAACTTTATCAACTTCCTGTTGCTTTTCACGTTGCAGGCGTTCAATATCTTGTTGATTACCACGGTTTCCACCCTGTGCTTGCATCAACTTATCCATTTTATCAAGCATAGCCTTTTCTGACTGGGCACGCTTTGCATCTTCCTCTCTTCTCTCAAGTTTTGCCTCAAGTTTTTTAACATCATCTTCTCTGTTAAATCTTTCGTTATTATTATGCCTTTCATTCCTGTTATTATCTTGCCTATCGTTATTACGTGGTTGAAAGTTCTCTTGTCTTTGATTTTGCTGCCACGGGCTTGCACTAGTATTTGGATTTCCGCGATCCTCAAACGGACTTGGACGACGTTGTTGATTATCTCCAAAAGGTGGACGCCCTTCTTGATTACGGTCGGCAAGCCATGGGTTTGGACGTGCAGGCATATTTCTGTCAAATGGTGGACGACGGTTTGAATCGTCAAACGGACTTGGTCTTCTGCCTTGATCATCAAATGGACGACGTGATGGATCATTAAATGGATTTGGACGCCCCCCCTGTGGTGTATTCATATTCGGACGTGTATTATTTTCAAAAGCAGGTCGACGTGAGAACATGTCATCTCTGTTATTATTCTTGCCTACTTCGTCAAAAAAACTTGATGGACGTTTTTCTTCAGGCTTATCCATATTTCTTTTGGCCATATCATCTCGGGTGAAATTTGAAAATGCTTCCCTATCTTTTGAAACTTCTGGCGTTAATATTTTCTCCTCTTTAACCTCCATAACAGGGGTTGGTGCAATAACCGGGGCCAATTGCGGCTGTGGCAATGGTGGCGGAGTATAGGTTTCCACTTCAGGCTCGCGTCTTTCACGCCTTTGTCTTGGCCCACGTTCAACTCCATCATTTGGTGTACGCGCCTTAGCAACTTGCATAATCAAGAAAATAATGGCGGCCACCAAAAACACAGCCACCAAAATTATCCCAATAATTATCAATACATTCAACACCGAATCCTGATGAATTCTGTTTAACATACTTGAAAATACCGAGTTCATATAACCCCTCCTATACTACTTATAGATAATATCATTATTTCCTAAAAAAGTCAATACTTTTATCCTAATTCTTTAATTCTTTGCGTAAGAAGTGTTTTATTCGCCCCCTTAACCTTAAGTGTATGCTCCAAAAGTAACATAATTTGCTTGCGGTTAAGATTAGGAACTTTTGTATTGTTTTTTGAACAATATGTATTAAATACATCGTCAATAAGCAACTTCATCCTATCACCAAAATCCATATTATTGTTTTTATTTGCCGCCAACAGTTTAAGTATTTCATCCGCCGCATCAATCTTAGACGCCAAAACAAGTGACGATAAATAAGCCAAATTTCCCCCAACACCTGCGGTTGCACATGACGAATATACAAGTTTCAATATGGTCGGATTTGACCCAAGTAATTGACGCAATTTTGCATCCGATATCCTTTGCATAACTTCAAATACTTTTGTTTCAATGTTATGACTTATAACAACATCAGAAAGTCTGGAAACATGTGTTGTCAACAAATATTCCCACATCTCAAAAGCGGTTTGGTAATCAACAACCGCAAGTTCCGCTAAATAACTCGCCAGATTTTCATCTTGAATCTCGGTTGCACCTACTTTAACAATTAATTCGTATTTTTTAAGTTCCTTTGCATTCATACTGTTATTATATCCTTATACAAGCCTCATGTCAACCGCATTACTTGTACGAACAACAAGAACCCTGTTTGCATCCGTAGGATTTTGGTCAAGTGGATGCACAGGCCACATTTGCCCTCCAGAAGGATGTGGTGCATTAAAGTTTGGTATAACACGCCCCAGATTCGTATTACCCGCAATACCATGAACGGTCCAACCTGTCCTGTCACGCGCCTGTTCAGAACTTTCTACACGCAACCAAAAAGGTATGAACGGAGCCAATCCATTATTGGTCGTATTTAATATAACATTTATATTCCCTCTCCCAAGGTTTTCAAGTAAATTACCACCTGCAACCGCCGTCGAAACAACCCTTCTAAAATTTGCGAATATATGGCCATCACCTATTGATCCTATTTGTGGTTGTAATCTTATTACTGCCTGACCTACAATATTATTTACCGTAATATTGCCTGTTCGCCCCAAAATATAAACAAATGGTGCCGATGCCAAAACTTGGTCAACCGTTGCAAATCTTACGATGGTATTCCCATAGTTATTTCGCACGGTCACATTATTATGTGCCCCTTCTCCTGTCGTTGATAACGCACCAATTGTTATCGTCGCATTGTCAACATCAACATCGGCAACACCATATAATCTTGTAATATTTAATGTCCCACCTGCACTCGAAATAAAGTCAAGTCTTCCCCGCACCTGATTCACCGTCGCACGCCCCATAAAACTTGTACTAAAATAAAGATCTCCCATAATTTGGTTCGCATCAAGTGATCCCGAAAACGTACTCATACGCACATCACCCATGATGATGCCCGCATTGACACCTCCCATTGTGGTGTTTACATCCAAAAAGCCAAAAATATCATCTGTTGTTAAAACAACATTTTGCCCGTTGTTTATTTCTACACTTGAACCTGTTCCGGAAATTCCCACATTTCCAAATACAAACCTTCCGTTTTGTGTGTTTATATCAAGACGTTCTCTAACTGGAACACGTGCCGCATTTATTACGATGTCCGAATTATTAACAATTACCTGATTAACCTCAACGGTAAAACTTGTCCCGCCACCAAGTGCCCTTGGCGACGGTATTGTATATGTACCACTTGCCCCCTCACCAATTTCAATTCGACCAAACCGCGTGGTTTCTATTCCCTCTTCTGCAAATGTTTGCAATACATCGTATGCAAATAAAAACCTCACACTTCCCGCCCCCAGATTAAAAATAAAATTATATGGGCGAAAATCTGCATCATCCACATCAAAGTCAAGTTCGCATAAATTTATCTCAAGCAACGGTCGTCTGTTAAACGCGGTGGAACCTTCGTTCACAACAATTCTAAAAAATAATTCATCATCAACAAACACCTGGGTCCACTCAAGCCAACTTCTGTTATTACGTGCATCTTCTCGAATCGTCATTGTGTTTGTGCTGTTTTGTGGGGGCAGGCTTGGCAACTCTGGACCGCCATACCCATGCCCAGGCTTTCGAACCCAAATATCAATATCGGTATTCTTTGCATCAATCATAATATTGCGATGCCTTAAAATCGCCTCAATATCCGAACCATAATATCTTGTAAAACTATTCCGATTCGCCCTTCCAAAGTTAAATATATTAAACCCATCAGGAAACCACATTTGAAACAAAAACAAACACACAATAACAAATACAACAAGTATCAAAAAAAAGATACCATATATCGTAACACGTCTTGCCATTGTCATACAACTATTATAAGTCGAAAATTAAAAAACTAAAAATGGTTTTCTCTATTCTCTAACTTGATAGAATTCTTCAATATCATCATCTGGATTATCCCAATCATATGCCGTTGCATTTGGCTTATATTTTTCTATGCCTTCTTCGTCATCGTCATAATCATCCCCAGAATCCTCATCTTCACTTGTTTCTTCTTTAATTTCTTCATTTACTTGTCCAAAATCTTCTTCCTCTTGTACTTCTTCCGTGGCTTCTATTTTTTCTTCGGTTTCCGCCTCTTCCGTCGACCCAACCTCTTCAACCGATTCCATCTCTTCAACCACTTCCGTTGTCTCTTCGTCAATACTATCCTCATCATCCATCTCTTCAACAATTTCTTCAACTATATCATTATGCTCATCCTCAATTCTTTGCAACACAAACTTTTCCAAGGCTTTCCCAGACTCCTTCTCCTTTGCTCTAAATTCACGAACACTTCTAATCTCTTGCTCGATCAATGATTCCTCTTCATCCTCTTCGCTTTCTGCCTCGGCACTCTCTTCTACTTCAACATCATCTTCTACTTCTTCTTGTTCTGAATCTTCAAACTCTTCTTCAAGTTTTTCTTCTTCAATTGATAAAACTTCTTTTACTTCCTCAACCTCTTCAAAATAATCTTCCTTATCATTAATCAAAGTTTCTTCAATTTGTTCCTGCTCTTGAATTGGATACTCTATAACTTTTTCCATATCCAAATCTTCTTCAACAATCTCTTCTGTAACCCTCAAAACAACCTCTTTTTTATCTTCAAGTTGCACAGGTTTTTTTTCACCTACTGTATTATAATCCTCTTTTACAATCTGCCGTTCTCTTGCAATCCCAAGTGCCCCCGATGGAACATTTTCGGTGATTGTGCTCCCCGCCGCAATTGTTACATTATCCCCAATAATAATTGGTGATACAAAATTAACATTGCTTCCAATAAAGCAGTTATCACCAATCACTGTTTTACTCTTCTTTTTACCATCATAGTTACAAAATACAACTCCACATCCAATATTTGTATTTGTGCCAATTATGCCATCCCCGATATACGACATATGCGACACCTTTGATCCATCTCCTATACTTGAATTCTTAACCTCAACAAAGTTTCCTATTTTACAATTCTTTCCAATGATTGACCCATTCCTTAAATGTGCATTTGGTCCAATTTTTGTTCCGCAACCAACAGAACTTTTACCTTTGATAATTGTGTTTGGTTCAATAACAACGCCACTTTCAATAATTACCGCCGCATCAATATATGCTGTGCCTGAATCTATAATTTGAACACCACTTTGCATATGTTTATAATTAATCCTTGATTGCATAACAGACCTTGCAAGCCCAAGTTGCGAATAATTATAAACCGCCACAAAGTCTTCTGGCTCAAGAATGGTACAATCCACCGTTTCAATTTGACCAACCTCGAATTGCCCGTCCGCGGTCTGCTTTATTCCAAAGTTTTTAACATACTCCGTCTCAAAAAGCCATCCTCTTGGCAACCTTACCGCCTTATGTGAAAAACTCTTCGTAAAATTCAAAGCCTCTTCAATCGTCCGCCTTGTAACAAGTGGCATGTCCGCGTAAACAACACAAATATACTTATGCCTTGTTGCATGCTTTCTTACAAGAGTTATAATATCATCACCAAGACTTACCTCCACCCTGCGATACGGAAAACTCGATACTGCCTCTGTGTTCCAATCAATCAAACTCTTCCCACATAATTCCAACTCAAAAGGATCATCTAACGCAAACGCAGATAACTGTGGTACAAGTACCAATACAAACAAATCATCACTTGATGTTAATTTTACTTTTTCCTCTTTAACCTGTGTCAAGTGCCCCTCCTTATTGATTCACAACATTAACTTTAATCTCACCTGCCATCCCATAACTAAACTTTACCTTAACTTTATATATGCCAATTGCTTTAATAGGTTCTGGCAAAACTATATTACGTTTTTCAATTTCAAAACCTTTCTCCACAAGTGCTTTTTCGATATCTCCACCTGTAATGCTTCCGAATAATTTGCCATTGTCACCAATCTTGGCAATGATGGTAACCTCGGCATCTTCCAATTTCTTAATTATACCGGCTATTTGTTTCTTTTCTTCCGAAATCCTAAATGTGTCACTCTCTGACTTTGCCTTAACCTGTGCTTCGATTTCATTTGTTACAAGAACCCCATAACCATTCTTAATCACAAAATTCTTTCCATACCCATCGTTAACATTAATTATCTCACCTGCCTTACCTTTTCCCGCAAGATCTTTCCTAAGTAATACTTTCATATTAACATCTCCTTTTTAATAATAAATCATTCCCAGTGTAATGAAAAAGCGTTAACTAGTCAAATATTTAACTAGTACAAATTATTTTTTACACCACACAAGGAGGGGCGTATGGAAATTCGATGCAGAAAAGGCGATTGCGTATATAACAATGGTTGCAGTTGCACCGCCAAAGAAGTAGAGGTTTCAAGAGAAACAGATTGCGAGAGTTATCAATGCGACGAACTTAAAAAGAGTCTGATTATAGAAAACGGAAATCTTTTTGAAATAAGCGAAGAACTTGTCGCCAAGAATCTTCGCAACGTACCGCTGGTCTGTCGTGCAAGACATTGCCTTTACAACCGCGATTCAAAATGCAATGCAAATGGCATTTCAATAATTGAAGAACAATCCGACGCCCCCTGCGCGACATTCATCGAGAGATGACAAGTTATCACCTCCATACTTTCTCCTTTGCTTATGACCACAAAAAATTTAGCAAAAATTCCTAGAATGTGAAACTAAGCTTGGTAATTCGCCATTGCTGCAAACTTTGATGCAACAAGGCTCGCCCCACCTATCAACGCCCCATCAACACCTTGAATCGCGAAAATCTCCGAACAATTTTGTTCATTCGCCGACCCACCATAAAGCACAGGAACATCAACACCAAATTGTTTTGTAACAAGTTCTTTTATAAAAGCATGAGTCTCCTGAATTTGTTCCGTGGTCGCCACCTTGCCTGTCCCAATTGCCCAAACAGGTTCGTACGCCACATAAAGATTTTCAGAATTCGTTACTCCATTCAAACCTTTATTAATTTGTGTCATAAGCACCTCGAACGTTTGATTATGCTCTCGTTCTTCAAGTGTTTCACCTATACAAAAAATCGCAATCATGCCCGCATCTATTGTCGCTTTGACCTTTTCGTTTATAAATTCATCTGTTTCCAAAAACATCGTTCTCCGTTCACTGTGTCCAATTATTACCGCACCACAATCCATACTCTTTAACATGTCCACAGAAATTTCCCCTGTGAACGCACCATTTTTTGCTGGATGCACGTTCTGTGCCCCTGCAATTACATTAATATCATTCTTTTTCTTTTGCTTTGCAACGGTCTTAACTACTGTAAAAGGTGCACAAACAATCACTTTGTTATCCGTTTGTTTTACAAGTGCCTTATACTCTTCAAAGAATGCTTTTGCATCCTCCTTTGTTTTGTTCATTTTCCAATTTCCTGCAATAATTTTCATTGTTTTCTCCTTTAATAAATTATATCATACAAGTTAATTTTATCGTCTGATTTTCACCATGACAACTTTACCATTCGATAAAACATCACAGGTGGCATCCGCTTTGTCAATTTTTGCAATAACACCCAAAACTTCCTCACAGATATAATCAATAAAATTTTGTGGAATATCTCCTGTTAATTCTATTTTTATCTTGTCGTTAATTTCACAACCAAGTTGCTTCCTTGCATCCTGAACATTACGAATAATTTCGCGCGCCATGCCTTCTTCTTTTAATTCATCATCAAGTCTTGTATCAAGACGAACCACAATATCATGATCCGATTCAACAAGTCCTTCTTTGGCGGTATATTTTACAAGGATATCTTCATGATTTAAATAAATCTTTTCTCCATCAATTTCGATTAAATAACATTCATTCGTCGACAAAATGCCACCACTTGCAATAGCATTACTGCTAAACTTGCCCGATTTAACAAGCAAAGAAATTTCTCGAAGCCTCGATCCAAACTTCTTAAGTGTTGCAAAGTTCGGAAGATATTCAACAGTTGCAATCTGTGCAACATCATCAAGAAGTTTAATCTCTTTCACGTTAATCTCTTCGGAAACAATGTCTTTGAATTTTGTCAAAATATTTCTATCTCTTTCCTTTGCAACCGCTATGTCAAGTCTTGATAAAGGCTGGCGTAATTTAACATTCTCCCGTTCTCTCAAACGCCTCGCAAGTGTTATAACACGCATAACAACATCGGTCTGCATAAGAACCTCTTCATTCTTATATTGCTCTGGTACAGAAGGCCATCGTTCAAGATGCACAGACATTGTGGAATTTGTCAAAATCTGATACAAATAATCACTTAAAACAGGTGCAACAGGACCAAGCATCTTACAAATCGACACAAGTACATAACAAGTGATGTCATATGCATTCTGCTTATCCAAAGAAACCCCCGATTCCCAAAAGCGACGACGCGAACGACGAAGATACCACGTGCTTAACCCATCAATTAAATCAACAATAGGCTCGACATATTCATCAATTTGATATCCTGCCATATTTTTTGATATATGCTTTTCACACTCATATAATTTGCCAAGTATCCACTGGTCCAAAGAATTATCCGAATTAATGTACTTTTCTTTACTTGCAACATAACCATCAAGCTCCGCATATGAAAGAAAAAAATTCACACAGTTATAAAGTGGCAAAAGTATTTTTTGTATTTGTTCCTTTATACCCTGTTGATCAAATAAAAGATCACCAATAATCATCGCATTACTTCTGTATAAATAAAGTCTATATGCATCCGTTCCAAATGTGTCCATTAATTCCATTGGATCTGTATAATTCTTAGAAGATTTAGATAATTTTTTTCCATCACTTGCCAAAATTGTTCCATGTACGACAACATTTTTAAACGCAGGCTTGTCAAACAAAGCCACACCCAAAACATGAAGAACATAAAACCAACAGCGAATCTGGCCTGCATACTCGACAATAAAATCACTTGGATTATACTGAACACCCGAAAAAGGATAATTCTTGCTTGCAAATGGCACCGACCCTGCCTCAAACCAACAATCCATAACTTCGGATATACGCCGCATATTCTTGCCGCAATCACACTTGATAACAATATCATCAAGATACTGGCGATGAAGTCCTTTTACCTTCACCCCCGATGCCTTTTCAATTTCTGCTCTCCCACCAAACACACGAACATGTGTGCATTCGCCATCATCACTTGTACATTTCCAAACGGGTAAAGGTGTCGCCCAATAACGATTTCGCGAAATATTCCAATCCCTTGCATTTGAAACCCATGGCGTGAATCGTCCTTCGTTTGCATGCCCTGGCACCCAATTAATTTCCTTATTCGCCGCAAGCAACTTGTCCTTGACTTTCTCAATACTGAAATACCACGCCTCCATTGCTTTATGTAATAAAGGGGTCTTACAACGCCAACAATGTGGATAATTATGCATAATACTTCCATCAAGAATAACCGCACCCTTTTCACGTAACATACGCAATACCTTTATATTTGCATCCATTACATTCTGACCAACAAAATCTGTAATCTCAAAAGTATATTGCCCTTTTTCATTCACAGGACACACAAACGGAACATTATTATTTCGTGCAACCCAGTAATCATCCTCACCAAAGCCCGGAGCAATGTGAACAATCCCAACCCCATCACCAACGGTAACAAAGTCGGCAACAATAACACGAAACGCACCTTGATTTGGCTCGGAAGATGCAAGAGAACTAAAATACGGGGTTATCGGCTCATATTTCAAACCTTTTAACTCTGCCCCTTTAATTGTATCTTTCCCATCGGCCATTTTTAATAACTGTGGCTCTTTCCCCCAAACTTTTTCATACTTTCCTAAACTTTCTTTTCCTGTAATATATACAACATCATCAACCTCTACAAATACATAGTCAATTTCTGGATTCACCGCCAAAGCCATATTTGATGGCAACGTCCATGGTGTCGTCGTCCAAGCTAACAAGTAAACTTGTTTACCACTCAAACTGTTCAATAATTTATGCAAAGCCAATCCTGTTGTCTCACTAACACTTTGCTCCTTTCTAACCTTAAACCTTGCCAAAGCCCAAGTATCTTGCCTGGGACGTGTTGAATCCGATTCACGTGTATCTGAAATTGAAAGAGGTGTCTCACAACGATAACAATATGGTGTTGAACGATGATCCTGATAAATATACCCCTTATCGTAACAGGTCTTAAATGCCCACATTACACTGTCCATGAAACTGTCATCCATTGTTTTGTAATTGTTTTTATAATCTACCCATCGACACATTTTACGAACATAATTTGCCCAACTGTCATTATTCTGACTTACAATATTTTTACACGTATCATTAAACTTTGCAATTCCAACTTCACCCTCAATTTGACGTTTATCGGTAATTCCCAAAATCTTTTCCGCATCTGTCTCAATAGGCAAACCATGACAATCCCAACCCCATTGACGTGGAATCGAAAAGCCCTTCATCGTCCAAAATCGTGCAATCATATCCTTGATAAAAGACGTCACAACCGTTCCATGATGAGGAATCCCTGTCGGAAATGGCGGCCCATCAATAAAAACCATTTGTTCAATACCCTCACCACTCTTCCCCCCAGGGTTCTTCACAGACTTTTCAAACGTTCTATCAATATCCCAAAAATCAAGCATCTCATTCTGAATTTTTACAAAATCAGGACTTGCAGGCATTTTTTTAAATTTCATTTCTCACACTCCTATCAATCCTAAATTTTATCACACTCTTCACTCAAAAGCAAATTCGCAAATAACCATTAATATCTTCCTTAATGTCCACGCATGTATAATTCCTAGAGCATAAGAAAAAACCACAAGCCTAAATTCTTGTGGTTTTCAAATCATTATAATCTTTAAATTATACAATCACCGGACGTGTAATCACAGGTGCATTTCCAAGTGTAATTGTAAAAATACCCTCAGATGTGAAACTCCCTTCCCATTCAAGCACTCCATCAATATAGTCTCTGTCTTCACTCACAGATGTTCCTTCTATCACCACAACATTACCGGTATGTAACAATGTCGCCCCTTCAAGCAAAGTCACACTTGATGTCCATCGCTCTTCCACTCCATCTTCTCCCCATGTTCCTTCTGTTTCTGAAACAACGGTATCTTCCAATAATTTAAATTCCCCTTCCCCTGTTGCATGCCAATCGGCACCAAGTGTTCCTGCAAATGTTGATCTTTGTGCAAGTTCAGATAAAACATCACTCCATGTAAGACCCATAGCACCGAACGGAATTACATCATATTCCCATTCATTCCATCCAATTTGCTCGTCATGTCCACGGATTCCATCGCGTTGATACATAATAAACTCATCACCATTGCGCCACGCAATCATTTCCTCTGACCAATCATCTGCGTCGATAACAACCATCACACTGTTATCATTTACCGTGACCGTTGTTGTGCCAACAAATCCATCCTCATCAGACACTATCGTAATAACAAAATTCGTACTTGTATTGAATGCTGTCGCAAAACCACTTAATGTTGTCATATCAGGCGGCGTCTGTCCACTTCCTCCACATGCACTTAATCCAATTGCCATAGGTATTGCAAGCATCAATGCAAGCATCGGCAACAAGATTTTCTTTCCCAAAAATTTCTTCATTTTTCCTCCTTTATTTTTCGCACCTTTTGGGCTTCTCTTTAAAACAAAAAAGCCCTAATAATCTATCCAAAGTGCACTGATAGATGTTCAAGCGGAAATTTTAAATTTAGGCATTAAAAAACCTCCACTCACCTACAAGCCGTAAAGCCGTAAAGCCGTAAAGGTATATAATCAAGTATACATTTCATAAACAACTTGTCAAGCAAAAAAAGAAGCAGAAGTAGAAGACAAGTTCGCTCAAGCGAACCTTTATTCTTTTCCTTAATGTCCGCGCATGTATAATTCCTAGATTATCAATAATCCTCAAGCACTTGCATAAGATTAATCAAATCACCCCGTGTAACAATCCCAAGAGGCCTACAATTCGCCGTCCCATCTTCGGTTATTAAAATACACGCAAGTTTCCTATTATTCGTAAATGCGGTCAAAACCTCTTCAATCGTAATTTTTTGCCCGGCAAGAAGATATCTGTTGGTTGTCGGAAAAGTACGCAAGAAATCCTCACCTGTCATGTTCTCAATGAAATCGTCAATGCTTTCACCCCGTGGAATTATATGAGAACCCATTACCTCCACAAATCTGTATTTCCGCCACACGCCTATAAGTACATTATTTTTATAAACAGGTATTGACCCATACCCCAAACGTGCCGCCTCGATGATAAGTTCCTTTAAACTCAAATGCGATGGAATCGTCGCCACATCCTTGCTTGTTAATCTCTCAATCGCAGTAGGCGGAGTCATAACAAGTTTCGCAATCTTTTCAAACAATTCCACAACCTCAATATTAGGCTCGGCTACAAGTGTCTCGGTCTTGTTATGAATAATAGCATTACGAAGCCTTGCCAAGTCAACAAGATCATCTTCATATATTCTAACAACTGTGTTTAAACTTGCACACCTTCTTATCAAATCGGTAAAAGTAACATTCGCCTTGAAATTATAAATTGTCCTCAAGCCATGATCAATTACATTATACGCATTCACAAATCTTGTTCCATTTGTTCCCATAAAATCATTATACCGCTTTATACACTTTTAACCAAACAATCTTCCACTTTCAACTTCTTCCATTTCTATACCGCCCCAAACTCAACCTGTCTGCGTTCAAGAGATACCGAAGACACAATCACATCTAACTTGTCCCCCATCTTGTATGTTCGCTTTTTACCTACATAGGTCATCTGCTTTTCGTTAAAAGTATAATTATCCTTTGGCATATTCTCAATACGTACAAGTCCCTCAACGGTATTATCAAGATAAACAAACACACCAAAGTCACGAATACCACTTATCGTTCCTATAAATTGTTCGCCAATTTTGTCCTTCATAAATTCCGCACGTTTCAAATTATCAACCTCACGCTCTGCCTCCGTCGAAAGCACCTCACGCTTTGAAGATTGAATCGATGCATCAACCACAAAATCACGCATTTCTTCCATTTTGTGACTCGAAAGTTTTCTGTTAAGCATCATCTTAATTATTCTATGTATAACAAGGTCCGGATAACGACGAATCGGAGAAGTAAAATGACAATAATGTTTTGCACCCAAACCAAAATGTCCCAAATTTTTTTCAAGGTACTTTGCCTTTGACATTGAACGAAGTGCAAGTTTTGAAATAATCTGCTCAAGTGCATCGTCAACATCCTTGTTTATGGAATCAAGCATTTCTTGATAAACTCGCCCCGAAATACTAGACGGATTAATCTTATGTTGCACCGCAAAAGGTTTAAGCGTCTCTACAAAGTCCGCAACTTTCTTAGGATCAGGTTTTTCATGAACACGATACACAAATGGCATATCCAAATCATTCATCTTCTTTGCAACAACCTCGTTACACAATATCATAAACGTTTCAATTATACGATGGCTTAGATACCTTGGATACGCAACAACATCTTTAATACGACCGGTCTCCGTATCAAGAATTATCCTAGGCTCTGGAACATTAAAACTCACCTCTCCCCTTGCACGCCGCTGCCCCTCTATAACTTTTGTAAGTACCGCCATGTTTTTAAACAAAGGAAGATATTTCTTTTTTAACTGGGCGGTCAAAAGCGAATGATGAGTCCCATCAAGAAGTTGCTGAACCTCATCATAACTAAACTTGTACTTTACATTGATAACACTCTCAACAATTTTGTGACTCAAAACATCGCCATTCGGATCAATATTCATAATTACAGAGAGTGCAAGCCTATCCACGTTTGGATGTAAACTGCATACTCCATTTGATAAAACTCTTGGCAACATTGGCAATACTCTATCCGGGAAATATACACTTGTACCTCTTTCATATGCCTCTTTATCAAGAAAACTCCCCTCCTTGACATAATGACAAACATCGGCAATATGCACACCTAATTCCCACGTTCCATCTTCACGCTTTTCAATATGCACCGCATCATCAAGATCCTTTGCGTCATGTGGGTCAATTGTTATAATCATCTTTTTTCTCAAATCAAGACGTTTTTCTATACTCTTCTCTGACACCGGTTTTGCAACTACATTTGCCTCGTCTTCCACCTCTTTTGAAAATTCTTCATAAAGATTATGTGCCCTTATAATTGACAATATATCATTACCAACATCACCAGGACGCCCAATCACCTCGTCAATACGCGTATTACCACAATCATCCAACCGCACAACAACCTTCTGCCCAACAAGTGAACACTCACCATCAATAGAACACTCGATCAACTTATCATCAAAACCTGAAATATCAAAACTCTGCCCTAATCTTTCTTCGTCTGGTATGATAAAGTATCCGGTATTACTCTTCATAAGTATCCCGACAATATTTTTTACACGTCGCTCCACAACTTCAACAATTTCACCTTCGCGACGTCGCCCCACACCAAAAGTCTTCGCAATCGAATCCGTCCAATCAACTTTTTTTTCTTTCACACGAACCAAATCACCGTGAATCGCCCCACCCAACTTTTCTTTTGCAATAAAAATGTCCTGTTCATCCACACTTGTCTTGACAAATCCAAAACCTTTCAAAGCAACATCAAGCACACCCTCGACAAAATTGGTCTTACCCATAGCCTTTATTATACCACATCCTCACACAAATTGACAATTTTCCAGATATTCATCATCTTTATATTAGAAGTTAAGTAAATTACATCTCCCAAACATCACCAAATTCATAACCCGCACCTTTAACCTTGGGAATTAAAACCTCTAACATCGTTGGCATCCCTGCATTTGAAATATGGAAAAGCATTATATTGCCATCATGAATTCGCTCCATTACCTTATCTGCACTCTTTTGTGCATTAATTGGCTCTTTGCCCCAATCCACAATTGCACTAGACCACATAACCGTTCTCAAACCCTGTTCACTTGCAATTCTTACCGTCCTTTCACACATTCTACCCTTTCCTGGTCTAAAAAGTGTCAAAGGCTTACCATATAACTCTCCATATCGCTCACCAAACATTGTGTTAAATTCCGCAATATCTGCGGTAATTGCATCCTCACCAAGTGTTGGCAAATCCTTATGCTTGTTCGTGTGATTTCCAATCATATGCCCATCATTTATCATTCGCGCCACAAGTTCTTCCGAATTCAAATAATGCCCACAAAGAAAAAAGACCGCCTTTATATCATTTGCCTTCAGTACATCTAAAACTTTGTCTGTATGTCCCGCCTCATATCCCAAGTCAAATGTAATATAAACTTTTTTTTGTTCCGATTGCTCACCACCTGCTTCACTATCATTGTCTTTTGAATCTACAAAATAAAGTCCATCATATTTTTTTAAAAGTTCCATACTTCCCGATGGAGGTGTCGGCACACGCCCTTTTCCATAACCGCCAAGACCCCAACTTATAGGTTTCGATGTTGCACCTACACTCACATTCTCAAAATTCGAATTCCCAAAAGCATTACCCGTTAACGCCCCACCAATGCAAACCCCAATCACAACACAAACAATGCCCAATTTCAAAAATCTCTTCATGAACGTATTGTTTGCCGAATCATTGATATATATACAAACAACAAAACATCTTGTAAAAATCAACCTTACTTAAGTTCACTCAAATATACAACAACATCATTAACCGTCTTGAAATTCATTGCTGTTTCATCAGGAATAACAACTTCATAATCCTCTTCAAGGGTCATAAGCATTTCTACAATATCAAGACTATCTGCACCTAAATCTTCCATAACACGATGTTCCAACTTAATATCCTCTGGTTTTTTACGAATTTGTTTCGCAATTACATCACGTACTTTTAAAAATACAGCTTCTTTTTCCATAAGACAATTATACAACAACACATGTAAAATACATACCAAAAGATTGACAAAATTCAAAAGAAATGTTATAATAATTACGAATAATATTTATCAAAGGGGAGGTAAAATTATGGGAAGAAGAGTAACAATAATCGCTAATTCTCAAGGCAAGGCAAAACGCCGTTTTAATCAACCCTTGTCGATTATGCTTGCATTTGCATTAATAACCGTACTTGCAATCCTCTCATTCCAGGCAATTGCATTCGTCATTACAAATCACCGGTCATCAATTCGCCATACAATAACAATACAATACGAACACGTAATTCTACCACCTAACATACTCTCAAACACAGACTGCCCTTTTACATTTACCCAGAAAATTTCTGTCAAAACAAATACATTGTTTGATTTCGTACCGCAATCCAATCACCCAAACGAAGTATTCTCTGGTTGGTTCACCTGTGAAAATCACCTAGAATTATTCGACCTAACCACACCGATAACAAAAAACATGCCTTTGTTTGGATATTTTATCTATAACTCACACTAGGCCCGCTCTTTTTAAAATAATTTCCATAGATTTTTGAATTTCCATCGGCTTAAACTTATCAATACCTTCTTTTGCTACAAATATAATGCTATGATGTTCTTTAATCATTGGCAACAACGGTTTAACCGCATCTCTCATTCGTCTTACCACCTTATGCCTCACCACACTATTCCCTACTTTCTTACTAACCGAAAAGCCTATCTTGATTTTTGAATCTCGCATTCTTGCAAACACAAAAACAAGGGTAAGCATATCATTTCCATAATGCTTGCCCTTTTTGTAAATATAATTAAAACTTTTACGTTTTTTTAATCTAAATTGTTTTTTTAACATAATGATTTATCCATTAAGACCTAAAACTTCTTCTTGTAATCTTTCTTTTGCAAGATGCGTAAATCCATCATAATCATTATGCACCAGAAAAATTATAAATTGATTTTGCCTATCTAGACTAAATCACCTACGCAGAAAGTTGTTTCCTTCCACGTGCACGACGACGCTTTAAAACACGACGACCTGTTGCCGACGCCATTCTTGCACGAAACCCGTGAACTTTACTGCGTTTTCTTTTTTTAGGTTGAAATGTCCTTTTCATCTTAATCCTCCAGTTTCAGAAATTAATCTCTTATATTGTTGCTTGTTATATTCCACTTTTTAAAACCTGTTACACAAGTTCAACAAGTGCCATCGCCGCATCATCACCACGACGATTTCCAAGTTTCATAATACGTGTATATCCACCACCCTGCCCAAGTTCTTTCGCACGCTTTGCATACTTAGGTGCAAGTTCATTAAAAATCTTCTCCACAAGTGGATGATTAATATGTTTCGTCCTTGCTGTAAATTGTGCTTTACTCTCTTCCTTACTTTTAACTTCATGAAGATCATAAACTTTTGCCATAATGCGACGACGTGCCGCCAATTTTTGTGGGCCATCAATAAGAACCTTACGCTTTGACTTCACACCTTTCGCGTTAACAACATCTTTTTCCACTTTAATTGTGTCTGTATATGTATTAATCGCAAGCGTCAAAAGTTTCTCCGCCGCCGAGCGTACAGATTTTGCCTTTGCAACTGTTGTTTCAAGCTGTCCATTCCACAATAAAAAACTCACTTGATTTCTCAAAACCGCAAGTCTTTGATCGGTTGGTCTTCCTAATTTTTTGTTTCCCATTTGTTACTCCTTTTACGTACCAGACAATCCTTCTATCGTTGTCCGCCACCATTCATATCCATCATTCTACATCAATCAAATGTTCGCTGTCAATATTTTCCTAAATGTATCAAGATTCCTAAATAAATTCATCGTCCCCAAACCCATCTAACGATATCGAATACACTATATATTTTCCTCTTCAACCCTCAATCCCAACCCAAGTTGTTCAAGTTTCAAAATAATTTCATCAAGCGACTTTGATCCAAGATTACGAACCCTTAACATCTCTTCTTTTGTACGTCGTGTAAGGTCATCAATAGTATTAATGTTCGCACGCTTAAGGCAATTACTTGAACGTGGACTCAATTCCATGTCCTCAATACTTGTTTCAAGAAGTTTAACTTTTGTGTCTTCTTTGCGGTCAACAAGTGTAACCGTATTTACCAAACTTTCAACAAGATCAACAAATATTTGAAGATGGTCTTGAACAAGCCTTGCCGACAAAGATACAACTTCCTTTGCATCAACTGAACCATTTGTTGTAACTTCAATTGTTAACTTATCATAATCAATTCTTTGTCCAACACGAGCCGCTTCAACATAGTAATTCACTTTTTCAACCGGACTAAAAAGACTGTCAATTGCAATTGTACCAATATTATCTGTCGCACCTTTATGCTCGCGTGCAACAACGTACCCACGGCCACGTCCAACACTTATTTCCATGTTAATCTCTTGTCCACCATCAAGCGTGCAAACAAGCAAATCTGGATTACATATTGTAATTTCACTTGAATATTCTAAATCCTTTGCATAAACCGGACCTTCTTTTTTTGTCTTAAGTCGCATGGTCCCTTTATAGGCAATATCCTGACTAATTGTCCTAAGCACAAGGCTCTTAAGATTAAGAACAATGTCTGTAACATCTTCAACAACCCCTTTAATCGTCGAAAATTCATGTTGCACACCTTCAATTTTAACCGCGGTAACCGCCGCTCCTGGCAAATTCGACAAAAGCACCCTACGAAGCATATTTCCAAGCGTATTCCCATAACCACGCTCAAGTGGTTCGATTACAAACTTTGCATTTTTACCACTCGTACTTTCTGTAACGGCAATCTTCGGTTTTTCAAGTTCCATTTTCATTTTGCATCTCCTCCTATATTTTCAAAGCGGGTACGCACACAGGCTCACCCCTACACAAGACAAAGAATTTATCTAGAATAAAGTTCAATGATAAGGTTTTCCTGTATATTAAGATCAATATCATCTCTTTGTGGCAAGTCAAGAATTACACCTGACAATTTTGCACCATTAAACTCAAGCCATTTTGGGAATACCATTTTTTGGTTTTTCAATTCCTTAAACATTTCAAGATCTTTTTTGTTTTCTTTAATAGCAATTACATCGCCCTTTTTCGTAAGGTAAGACGCAATGTTAACCGATTTTCCATTTACGGTAATGTGACGGTGCGAAACAATTTGACGCGCCTCTGCTCTTGACGAACCAATACCCATACGATAAACAACGTTATCTAAACGACGCTCAAGCAACGAAAGAAGATTTTCACCGGTAACACCTTTAAGACGCACCGCCTCTTCATATGTTTTACGAAATTGACGCTCTAACACACCGTATGCACGTTTAACTTTTTGCTTTTCACGCAACTGTGTACCATATTCTTTTTCTTTTCTACGCATAAGGCCATGTTGTCCTGGCACAACTGGACGACGTTCCATTGCACATTTTGGTCCAACACATCGCTCGCCCTTAAGGAATAATTTCATCCCCTCACGACGACATTGTCTGCATTTTGCTCCTGTATCTCTTGCCATTATTTCCTCCTATCGCGATGGCGAACCTCTTTACACAAAATCGCTTCATCAAAGTTCAACTCCCAACACTTTTTCTTTTTAAATTTATCTGATGTTCACAAAGTCTAATTAATTATTTTCTACGGCGTTTTGGTGGACGACATCCATTATGTGCGACCGGACTTACATCCTTAATAGATGTAATTTCAAGCCCAGCGGTCTGCAACGCACGAATAGCATTTTCACGCCCATGCCCAGGTCCTTTAACAATAACATCAACACGTTTTACACCAAGTTCCTTCGCCGCAACTCCTGCCTTTTCTGCGGTTACCTGTGCCGCAAAAGGTGTAGATTTACGCGAGCCTTTAAACCCACTTGTACCACCACTTGCCCATGTTTGCGTTGCACCCGACCCATCCGCAATAGTAACAATTGTATTATTAAACGATGCCGAGATATAGGCTTTACCATGTACAACACTATGCGTAGGTTTTTTCTTACGCTTTGTTGTAGGTTTTTTCTTCATTTGTGGCTTTGGTTTTGGTGCTTCTTTCTTTGCCATGTTTTGTTCATTCCTCCAGTTTATTATGTTTCTGTTTACAGAACCTTTAAATTACTTTTTCTTACTGCGCGTAACCATTTTCTTTGGTCCTTTACGTGTACGTGCATTTTGCTTACTTGATTGCCCACGAACAGGCAATCCTTTACGATGTCGTATTCCACGATAACAACCAATCTCTGTAAGACGTTTAATGTTAAGCATAACTTCACGCTTCGCATCACCCTCAACCGGTACATTCTTATCAATGTATGTACGAATTGTATTAATTTGATCTTCGCTTAAATCCTTAACCCTTGTTGTTGGGTCGATGTTTGTCGCCGCACAAATCTTATCCGCCATTGGCTGACCAATCCCATAAATATAACAAAGTGAAAACTTTACCTGTTTATCCTTCGGAATATCAATACCTGCTATACGTGCCATGTCATCTCCTTTTCGTCATTAACTTTTAAATCCACACTGGATCAAGCATTTTATCTACCCTTGCGTTTGCTTGTGCTTTGCATTCTTAGGACAAATTACCATAACTTTTCCATTACGCTTTATCACTTTACAGGCATCGCACATTGGTTTAACTCCTGCTCTTATTTTCATGATTGTCCTCCCTTACTTCTCCACACAATTCTTCCTCTTGTCAAATCATACGGCGAGAGCTCTACCTTAACCATATCACCCTCAATAATCTTTATATTATTTTTGTAAAGCTTTCCTGCAAGATGTCCGATGACGATGTGGCTTTTTCCTGTACGTGCATTTGTAATTTCCACTTTAAACTGGGCATTACGCATCACTTCAACAACCTGTCCTTCAACCTCAATTACGCCTTCTTTCTCTTTCCCCAAAGAAACCTCTCCCTTTACCAAAATAATTTTCAATGTCATCTAAAAATAACACTGTCCATAGGACAAATTCTAGCACAAATTATACGCCCCACAATATACTAATCTTATATTATAACAATCAATTTAACCTTAACTAAAGACTCTTCAACCACGGGTCATCAATTGACCAAAGCTTTTGCTATTTTTATGCTTTATTCATTATGCAAGTCATAGGATAAAACCAGAATGAACCCATATAATGCTTGGCTCGGACTCGATCCAAAATGAATTCCCCACAACACGAACCTCGAACGCAAGGTTTATTGTGTCGCCCGCTGGAACATCAAAATTTTGTCCAGCCCAGTTGAATCTTGCTTGCGTTGTCGTAAATGTGCCTATCTCTGTTTCTTCTAGCGACAAGCCGTCAACAACAAACACTCTCACGCTATATCTAAGATTCAAGTCAGAATTTGCAAGCGGTGGGGCTATCCAATTTACATACATATTATCTATTTCAACGTTCATTGGGCGGTTGTGTTGACGTTGAACAATACCAGTGTGTTGTGCCGACCATTCAGACGTTAAGAGTTCGCCATCTACCCAAGCAACCGCACGAACACTAAATCTAAATTGACCTGGCAAGAAAATATTTAATTGTTGTGAAGGAATAAGACTTATGCTTGTTGCAGATGTTGATATTTCTCTAACAAGCGTGCCGTTAAGTTCTGTTATTCGCACTTGATACATTTGTGCATTGTCAACCGCACTCCATGTCAATATCCTATTCGGAATAGAAACGGAAACCCCTGTCGGTGTTGTTAATTCAATAACCTCAGGTGCAGGCTCGCCAATCGTAATTGTTATTGGTGTCCCTCTGTTAGAGTCTAGGAAAATCGTGCCATGTCCCGTGAGTTCTGTATCTGCAATCGAACGCACGTTGACAACATAACCTGTGGCTTCCGCAAGTTCACCAAACAAAGATACAAGGCTTGCCACAACTGGAAATTGTGTGTGCGTATAGAATCCGTTGCTCTGAATTGACCCGACATCAATATAAGCGGTTTCGCTAATTCCAAGTGCCTCATTTGTTAAATACACGCGAAAAGCAAATGCGTTGCCATGGTTTGGGAAATTCAAAGTTGAACCTACGAATCCTGTGATTGTTAAAATACCATCTGCTATTTCAAATGTCGGTGTCATTGTTTGATTAATTCTCAGTTGCGCACTAAACGCCTCGTTCCTTACAAAATTGCCATAAGGTGTTCCAACCGCAACTACACGGAAACTGTCATTGTGATTGAATATAATATCCTCACCCATCAATGCAATAAGTTCAAACAAACAAATAGAAGTTTCTGTTAAAAGTTCCGAACTCCAAAACCACGGCTCACGTACTATGTGTGCATCAATTCTATATCCTATTGCGTTTGGAACAGAGTCCCAACTTAATACACCAGTGTCAGAAACTTGTAAATTTTGCGGTGTTGCAATTTGTTGTGGGAGAATTGTAAAAATGGTTGCATTACTTAATGGCGAGTCAAGGATAGTTGAAAGTGTCCCTGTGCGTGCAATTGCCCTGAGTTGAACATTGTGGCTTCCAACTGGTAAGCCAAATTGTAAGAAATCAATTTCCCTCACGGTCTCTGTTATCAATATTCTGCGTTCACCGTTAATGTAAAGCCCAATTGCGGAAACATCCCCACTAACTGGTGCTATTTGAATCCTGTTCCACGAAACTAAAGATGGTGGCGGTGTTGGTGCATTCAAGCGAGTAAAAGTTGCTTCACTCCAACCTGAGTTCAAAACAATATCGTTATCACTAATAGCACGAACACGCAATCTAAATGTTCCTGTTCGTTCCCCTAAATCAATTGATGTTGCCTCGAAATATTGCTCTGTTGTTGTAAATGTTGCAATTGTCGTTACTGTAACTGTTCCTTGCAAAATCTCAACCTCGTAATAGTTTGCAAGTGCGGATGATGTCCATGTTATATATGTTCCCCTCATATTGAACCAAAATTGCGGATTTGGCAATTGAACCGGCAAACGAATTAAATTCCAGTGCCCTGTTGAAAATTGTGGATCTCTCCAACCTGATCCTGTTGCTGTGTCGGCAAGCGCTCTTATAAAAATTTGATATGTAAAGTTTTCAAAGTCCGCCGTATAGTCAAGTGAACTATCCATCAATGGCCGCAAATCAAATGAATTAGTGTTTGTCTCAATTATCGTTGCAAATGCGTTTGCACCTTGCCTCCTGAAATAAAGGCGATAGCCAACTGCACTTGGAACTTCTGCCCAACTTATAACGGATAGGTTTTGATTGAAACTTGACCAGTTGATGTCTGCCAATTGTCTTGTTCGTTCAATTTGTTCGCTTTGTGCAGATTCTAACAGCAATGCAAAATTAGGAATAATTCTCTCTTGCGCACGAATTCGCAACATATCACCAAATTGAACGGATGGACTGATTCCGGTTACCAAGTTCAATTGTTGAACACTACTTAAATCGCTTGTTGTCCCTCTTGAAATACCATTGACATATACTGTGTAAAAATGTGGTGTTACATTGCCTATTGATGGAACTTGCACCATATTGCCACCGTCTATTAGCCAATTCAACGTTTGGTCGTTTACACCGCTTATACTCAGATCTATTACAGGACTAAATTGACGAACACTTATAACCAAGTTTGCCGTTGCGGAATTAACAACATTTTCACTACCCAAGAATTGAGCAGTAATGATCCAGTCACCAGACCCTCTTGCTCTTAATATATTTGCAAGGTTTAATCTGTTCGGTGCAATCACTCCATTAAATTCCTCTGTGCCACCAACAGTCACACGTATAGAAGTTGCATAAGGAACAGAACTTTGCCAGTTCAAGTAACCATCCGCACCAAAATTTATAATCGGTGTTACAAGTTGAATAGGATTATCATTATTCTGCCCATTTCCATTGCCACCGCTTGGTACATAGGCATCCACCGTGACGGTTGCCATTCCTGTACGCGCATTATTCACAGTAGACGTTGCGGTAATTGTTACTTCGCCGTTTTTTATTGCAGTAACAAGACCTGCACTTGAAACAGTAGCAACAGCAGAATTACTCGATGTCCATGTAACGGTTTGTTCTGCACCACCAACAACAATAACATTTGCAGTTAATTGAATCGTTGATCCAAGAGTTGTTAATGTATGTGTTACAGGTGCAATAGAAACAGAAATCACACTCGGAATTACATCACTTGGTGGTGGCTCTGGGTTATTATTGCCACCACAAGCCGTCAAGAAAAATGCACCAAACCCAATCATAACAAAGCACACACTCAACAGACCAAGCATTTTCATGCTTTTCATAGTTACCTCCTTATAAAATTGTTCCTTTGATTTCATCATTTTTCGGTCGTAAGTCTTTCCGCATTGCACGAGACAACTCACCAACTTCTTCTGACAATTTCATGAAATATTTGTCTTTCAACTCTGGCTTGTAATCTTTCTTTTTGATTTGCTCCTGCAGTGATTTAATCGTTGTAAAAACCTCATCCATTGGTGGGAAATGACGGGCTCGAACCGCCGACCTGTCGCTTGTAAGGCGAATGCTCTCCCAGCTGAGCTAATTTCCCTAGGTCTGTCCTCATTTTCACAAGAACAAATAATTATATCACAAACAAAAAATGCTGACAAGTCTTTTTTTGATACTTGGAACAAAAGCACGCAAGCGGTGCATTAAAGCCGAGATCCTAGTGCAAATGATTGAAGCGATAGTTCCTAGATTGTGAAAAAAGCCCGTTAGGGCTTTTTAAACAACAGTTCTAAAATAATAAACCTTGTATTATTCACCTTTAACCTTTGTCACAGATGCTTCTTCTTTGTCTTCTTTGAAAAAGAACTTTGCCGCAACCGCCGCAAGCACACCACCAACCATAGGCGCAACAAGGAATAACCAAATCTGTTCAAGTGCAACGCGTCCACCAAACACCGCAACACCAAAACTTCTTGCAGGGTTAACACTTGTGTTTGTCAATGGAATTGTTACAAGGTGAACCGCCATCAATGCAAAACCAATCGCAACTGGGGCAACCCATTTGTTTTGTGATTTTGATGTAACGCCAAAGATAATAAAGATAAAGATAAATGTGAAGATAATTTCAACAAGTAACCCACCAATAATCGCAACACCTGTACTTGCACTGTCAAATAAACTGTTGTCACCATTAAAGAAGTTGTATCCAAGATTAGCCGAACCTGTATCTCCCATAATTCTTGTAATCACAAACAATAATGTTCCACCAAGCAACGCACCTATAAATTGTGCAAGAACATAAAACCCAAAATCTTTCCAACTAAGCTTCTTACGCAATGCCATAGCAATAGATACCGCAGGGTTAACATGCGAACCACTTATCGGTCCAATTATAACCACACAAAGCATAAGTGCAATACCAAACGCCGCCGCCACACCAAGAATTCCCACATCTGGCCCTGCAAACACCGCCGTTCCCAAACTTATTGTCACCAACAAGAATGTTCCAAAACATTCGGCAATGTACTTTTTCATATTTGCACAACATGTTTTCATTATATTTCCTCCTTAAGATATACCTATATGATAACGAATTTCCTACTCTTGTCAACAAGTTTTTCCAAGTCTGGAAACTATACTAAGAACAAAAGCACCTTACAGTGCTTTTGTTCTTAAAAATTCACAACCTGCTGCCTGTACACAAACAATTTATCCCCCGCCTTTAACCCACCTTCAACATGTGGATTTTGTGCAACAATCTCTGATGTCCTGCATGAAATACGCTTTGCAACATCCCACAGTGTCTCTGCCTGAGCAACAGTATAAATCATAATCGCTCCCTCTTCGGTAATTTTCGCATCCCCCACAACAACATCAGACGTCAACACAGATGTCACCGCACTTGAAACAGACAAGTTAAGCGAAACCCGTGCATCAACAAGCAATTCCCTACCACGGCGAGCCTTAACCTTACAAAATTGTACACTCGCATATGCCTGCATAGTATGTTTTGTACTGCATCCATCTATTTTAACAACGGTAGAAAACGGAACGGCGGCCAAATGCGTATGCACTATCTTCTCTTCACATTCGTATACAATCTGTGTTTGTAACACACCCTCAACGGTCACCTTGTCATTTGCCGGCACAAGATTAATACTGTTAATCTTCGATGCCCCCACAGACATAATCTTTGTAATATATGGAGATTTTTCCCCAAGTGTAAGATTCCCCTCAACATCAACAAGTGTATTTACCTGAGGCAACACATTTACACCAGACACATCCATCTGTCCAAAATTCAACAAGTTTGTAAAACTGAACGCATCTGCAACTATATCCAAATTCTCAGAAACAACAGTATGCCCAATAAAAGCAAGTTCCGCCGTAAGCACAAGTTGCACTCTTTCCTTGTTTTCAATTCTAACACCAACATTAGACACCATAAGTGTTCCGGTAACCATATCCTCAAGTCCAATAATCTTACTTGTAATTGTTTTTGAAAAATCAAACTCGACAACATCGTTATAAATATGCGTACTCTCACCACTGCGAACACCTACAATATTCGCACTCACAACACCTTTAAGTGTAATCTTCCCCTCTCCAACAACAATGTCTCGAAGGCTTGCAGAAACATCACTTCCCAAGATTCCAACACACGCCCTGTCAATATCAACAACTTCCTCAACTTCAAAGCGTGTGTTTATCATGTCGCCAAAAGTGGTAACCGCAACCCTATCTCGCTTGCATTCAACATCACCACTAAGATCCGTAACAAATTTAATCTCACTTGCCACAAGTCCAAGCAACGTAACATCAACAATGTTTTGAACCTCAACCGCACTTGGATTAGAATTATCAACAAGTCTTGTGTCAATAACATGGGCAACAGGACTAAGCGAAGACGCATTCACACCGTCTTTTAATATCAAGCGTTCAGAGAAATTATCATGACGCTCTTCACTGTTAAAACTGTCGGTCTCATCAATGTAAATAACACGCGTCACCACACGCCCAGAAACCCTGACCTCGGTTTCCGTCCTCTCCATTTCACCCAAATAACATCTTGAACTCGCCTCCAAAATCTTTTTAACACCAACTTTTAAATCAAGCCTTGCATCAACCTTTATCTGTGTCTTTGTCAACTGTTCAAGGTTACGCATACCTTTTGTGCCATACACCACTTCGAACATAATTCTCCTCCCCTATCCTATAAGTTATTCCATTCTTATTAGATACAAGTTTTAAATATGACACCGATTAAACAAATCCGTATTTGACAATAATCAATAAATGAAGAAACCAACAGGCCCAAGCATTGATACAATCCGACAAAAAATAGACGAAATGGTAGGCCGAAATATAAGCATGACTGTGTGCCGCGGTCGAAAACAATACAAACACTATGATGGTATTGTTCAAAGTGCATTCCCACGTGTATTTGTGGTAAGACTATCAAAAAAAGAAGGAGCCATAGACTCCCTCTCATATTCCTATAATGACATTCTTTGTGGAGAAGTAGTAATAAACGAAACAACCGCCTAAATTATCTTTGCACAAATCTCCACTCGCCTGCAATTACATCAAACGCCCAATAAAATTCCGAACTTGCCCGCATAGCATTGATAAGTCCTGCTATCCCGCCATTATATCCATCCAAAATCCTGCGCTGCTGGTAAAGTGTAACAAATCCACTATGCCCAAATCCTGTAACGCCTGCATCTGTCTCTTGATAAACATTGATTTGTCTAGGAGGCATCAAAAAGAACATATCAAGTGTAATATCTTCAAGCCCAAGCACAACATTCAAGATTTCAAAAGTATCCGCATCTGGGTATTCTCCCCCGATACTGCTTTCCACCCAATTCACATTATCAAGACACCACGCATTCCCTCCAGATGTCCCAAGTGATATCAACGGCAAATTCATAAGATGGGTTGTACGCTCACGAATAGTCACCCCCAACCTTTCATTCTCCGCCAAAATAGGCGCAACAATCCTTTGTGCCAATCTTGTTACACCATGCACAGGCGATTCATCCCAAAACGGAAGCATAGGAAATTTAAAGTTAGGAAACACAAGATCCGTCAAACGAAGCCACGTATAATATTTGTTATTCTCGCCCTCAAAAATTACATACGTACCCGCCTCATTATCATCAATAACAATCGGCACGGTGGTAACTTCATAAATGAACAAATCACGCAACAAAATAAAGTTACCAAAACGTTGATACACTCCTGGAACCGCTTCGACAGAGATATTTGAATTTGGCAATGTCGCTGGCCTATCACCAACTGCAACTCTGTCACCCCAAAACGCTTGGTTCATCTCTGGGCGACCTGACACCTCTCCCATTTGATTATTACGACGCACTTCCCACGCATTTTCAAAACCAAACCCAGAATCGGTCGCAGGATTCCCACCACTCAAGTTAGAAAACCCTCTGCCAAATACCGCGGTGAACCCTGCATAACGAAGCACGCTATTATCAATGGTCACAGGTCTTTCAAAACTCGGCGCATAAGCAACTCCAAACAAAATAACGCCTTTTTCTAAAATACTGTTTTGAACTGTTATACCTGCAACGTATCGATGTGGCAAGAATTCACCACCGACATGCATATTGCCAACCTGAAAATTTTGCAATCGTCCGCCAAGTGCACTTGTTCCTAAAACCCCATACCATGCGTAATCGGTCAAACGAACAGGCGCCCCATCATTGTCAATATTCATACCTGTCAAAGTAATATTACACATAACACTATCATTTGAAAGCATATAAAACGCAAAATGCTCTCCCCAACCTTGTCCCGCCCTAAAGGGAAGTCTCTCCATTCCATTAGACGCAAAACTTGTACCATGTGTGTTTCTGTATGTTTGATGATAACTGTTTGCATATGCGGTCGCATCAAGCCTGAATCCGTTACCAAATACATTTCCAAAAAACCATGTTGCCTCGTCATGTGTTTCAATATCCGCCCTAACAACAATATCCCTGTAACGAAATGATGGTGCCCATCTGGCAAATTCTCTAAAAAAGTGACTTGTTGCCCTTGCAGGCGGATTAACCGCCTCTTCTCCGGTATTTGCATTCACAAAACGACGTGTTGTTTCTGCTCTGAAACGACTACTGTTCAATCTCCACTGGTCATCGTCAGAATCCACAGAATCCCAATAGAAAAATCCATTAAGCGAACCATTGAGCATAACATTCGCCTCCACAAATTGCCTATGAAGCGACAGTGTGCCAAGTGGGTTAATAACATACCCATAACCATCAACATAAACTCCATTCAAAATGTAATCAAGCCTCGCATTCATTTCAACAAGTTTAAGTTCTTCAATACTCCACGCATTAATCGCATCAACAACATTGTATGTAAAAGAATAAAACGGAGTATTGTTTGGAAAACCCACCGCCAAATCGGCACTCGGTCTTCCACTAACTCTAACGGTTCTCACCCCTTCACCTAAAAACTGCACCTTAACACGACTGTATTGCCCTGTATAAGGATTAAGCTCAACACTTATCCTCATGACATCATCCTGCACATATGTACGTGCACCAATATCACCACTCTGTACATTAACAACCATGTATCGGTCTGCGGGTGCCAATGCCCCACCAACAAGTTCTATCCTAAGATCAACATCCCCACGATACCTCCACGCCAAGTCCATAACATCGCCCGATAATTCATAATTCCTGTATATACCTTCATCAAGCATATTCGTTCGCCCAACAATTGCCGAATCACGACGCCCAGACTCCGCAACATCCCAAAGCCCAAACACACGTTGGTTGCCAATACCTTGAATACGATATGCATTTCGCCCTGTCTGGTTACTTGAAAATAATCTTCTAAATGTATCTTCCCTCGGGTCTTCTATTGTCAACCTATAAACAAGATTAGAAACCCTTCCTCTATGGCTTACACGTGCATTGAACTCTACAACCGCACGCTCTACATCATCGGCAAAAGGCAAAGTAACAAAATAGTCTCCCTCTGCCAAAAGTGATACAAATCTCCCCTCTGTGCCACTGTCATCAAGTAAAATCATTGCAGGTACCATCTCATCATCCGCATCAAATCCTGTCTCGGAAATTATTGACCACGAAACATTGGTAATTCCACCACCACGCACCGCAGGCAAAGCAATTTCTTGATCCGCACTCCAAAATCTAATAACCGCAGGGGCAGGCATCAAAGAAACCCGTCCAGGTCTTACCGCGACCGGCACAATCGCCGCAATTAAAATCACAGGCAAAGCAATTGCAACCGAAATAATAATCCACTTTTTTGTGGTTCTTTTCATATCTTAACTCCTTCAAGAATTCTACCAACAATACAAGCAAAGTTCAAAATTTTATTGTATAAATACTATATCTATATAAACAAGACATCTCCCCCAATAAACATAATAAAGTCTTCCAAGATGTCCTTAACTACAAAATACCTCACCGTTTTTATCTCGTCAAGTTTATTTTGACAAATTAATCCTGACTATCACAGGAACATTACCAATTTCAAGACAAACCGCAAATTATATAACAGGATTCGCATCATCCTCGTCAAACATATTGTTTATCATGTGATCACTAAACTCATTACCGTCAAATTCATCATCAAATTGATTAAAAGCATCGTCAACATTGAAACTATTTAATTCATCAACTATACCAGAATCTATACCTTCATTGCCATACTCCTGATCGCCGCTTTGACCACCTCGATTCTTATCACCTGCATATCTATCGTATTTACTTCCACTTCGCCCCGAATCTGTCCTTGCATCTCTAAAACTCAATTTATCACTGTCTGAAAAATTTTGAAACGCACCTTTGCGTGTTTTCATCGCACCACTCTGCAATTCTTTTTCCAATTGCTTTGCCCTATCTTTCATAAAAGGATTTCTTCTCGCCGCATTCATTTCATTAATCTTATCCGCATTGTTCTTATAATAATTTCTCATATCACGTGTCATACCAACACGCCCTTTCATCGTATTATATGGCTCTGTTGCCTTCTTTTCCGCATTTTTATACGTGTCTTGCAAACCTTGCTTTAAATTCACATCGGTAAATGCGGCCATGCCAAGTTTCGGTTTGCTTCCATCTGCATTGAGACTCACCGAACTCTCTTTTGCTTTTTTTTTCTCTTTCTTCTTATTTTCCTTAACTTCTTCGGCATTCTTAATAGAATCAATCGCACCGGTAACGTTAATAATTTTCTCTACAAAAGGATACGCATAATCCCTAAATGCCCTTAACTTCCATTGTATAGGCGGAAACATTAACGCAACATTCAATTTCAAGCGTATATTTAAAAAAGCATTAATAAGTGGATCATTCGCAACTTCTAAAAGTGCACCAATTGTATTAACCACAAAATGCGGCTTCCAAGGCACAATTATGTAAATTATTCCATATGTGATAACCGCAAGTTTGGTTTGAACCTTTGTATTTATCTGATTCATCTTAGGACGAAGCTTAGGTATCCGATAACACATCGCCCAAACTTTTTCAATAAATTCAATGGTAACCATATCACCCTTGTTCCATCCCTTTGGCCTCTGTCCATCAGGTGCATTTCTTCCCCCTGCCATTATCTAAATAATATCATATCTGCTATTTCAACCAAACTGTTTTTTGTGATAAACTGCAACCATGAATATTTTTCAAAATCCTGAACTTGCAAAGCAACTGGAATTATATAACAATCTTCTTGTTGAACATAATAAAATCACAAACCTCACCGCCCACAGAACACTCGAACAAAGCCTCAAATATAATATAGAGGACAGTCTCCTCTTCAACAAAGAAATAACACCCTACCTAACTTCCGATTCCCAAATCAACGTACTCGACATTGGCTCTGGTGGCGGTTGTCCTGCAATTCCACTTAAACTCTGCTTTCCACAAATAAACCTAACAATGGTTGACAGTGTCAACAAAAAAATTACATTTCTAAACAACACAATAACAAAACTCAACCTGAACGATGCCATCGCAATACACACCCGCCTAGAAGACTTTAAACCACAAACAACACACTCCTGCCACACAAAAAAAGATGTTTTCGATATTATAACCGCACGTGCATTGGCACCACTTCCTACACTGCTCGAATATGCACTTCCTTTTCTAAAAATCGGTGGAAAGTTTCTCGCATTCAAAGGCTCTCGTGTTCACGATGAAATCAAAGAATCCCAAACCGCATTACAAATTCTCGGCGGTCAAATTATAAATATAACAGAAAAAAACCTCGGTAATGAACCAAGGTCTCTTATCATTATCCAAAAAACAAAACAAACAAACCCAATCTACCCCCGCCCCAAAAACCTACCCCGCCACAAACCAATCTAACAACCCACTCTACTGAACTCGCACTGCCTCTTCCTGACCCGAAACCCCTGCTTGCGGCATTGAACCTGTCCACACATCAAAATCCGGCCAATTACCCTCAACCATAATACTCCCACTCTGTGTCATTCCAAATATCTGCCCTGCCTCAATCTCTGGAAAAATATGCGGCTGAAGCAAACCCCATGCTTCTAAATTTGCCATTGTTTGTGCTGCCGACAATCCTACATTATTTCTAAAAATCGCTCCCGTCCTCACACCGACTTGTGGCATACTTACATCAAAATAAGGCATAAACTCGTCATTAACTAACTCTGCCTGTAACCCCGCAGGAACACTTATGTTATGCAATCTCGCTACTCTAATAAGCTCACTCCTCACAACCTCATCTCCTTGTCTTGCCCATGCAAAAATTGTATCAAATCCTACTATTCCTCCTATCTGATCAAAGAATTCAAGCATCGGTCCGCCATCACTTAAA
>Ga0131853_10001621_pt1 | contig 40243 bp, 12 predicted proteins | sample TergutLab28metaG_FD_92764 | JGI IMG/M metagenome (GOLD analysis project Ga0131853, IMG submission 92764) | Labiotermes labralis P1 segment gut microbial communities from Petit-Saut dam, French Guiana - Lab288 P1 (version 2) (version 2) | ecosystem: Host-associated > Arthropoda: Insects >...
AATTCCCGGTATGTGCTTTACTGGGGCGTACTGGAAAACTTTATTCTTTAACACTTTCAATCGCTACGGGTTAACTATCCCTCTACCATATTATTATTATGATTATTATTATTATTATACGATATGGATGTCTCTGTCACAGGCATTTCTTCCTGGTACTTCTCTTGAACTAGCGGCGATCCCCACCGCTCAGGCTTGAAGCTTCACACTGCAGTACTTTCCGTATTATGTGTGATGTTTATTATTATTATTATTATTATTATTATTGACGGAATGGCGATAGTGATATTGATGATATTTATCACAAATATATAGTCTAATAAATAGTTAGCCTATCGTCTCAGATATCGAGGTTAGGTTGATAGCCTTAGATTGACTGCATCATACGTACAGTCTTGAGTTTAGATATCAGCCCAGTCACCGGCTATCCTGGCTTAAAATGATAAAATTCGTCTCTCTTCTAAATTCTTTTACGCAAAGGTTTCTCTCTAGTGCTTTAACTAGGCCTTGATAAATTCCTTCCGATATATTCCCCAATCCATTATTTACAGATCCTCATAACATTGGTCCGTACAAAAGCATAAGGCGTCATTAAATACACAAACAATCTATCAGCGTCGCAGTTTGATGTTGACATCTAAGACACAATGTAATTGCACACGCTGAAGTAAGGTTTGATGGTTTTATGACTTTGCGTGTTCAGATTACAATTTTATGGTTTGCAGTTTCGAAGTCGGACGCAGGGCATTACATCAATATAAACAGAAAACTTTAAGATGTCACCGAACTGATATAAAAATTGACCTTCCACAGTAACTGTGGATTAAATTTTAATTATTACAAATTAAGCGAGCGGGTATACCAAGTGCATTGCGCCTTTTATCAGTCTTCCTTGTTGCTATTTAATGCATAAAGCTACTTTTTATATCTTGTTGACCTACATCCCTGTATAATCTTGTAAACAAAGCCAACTTGGTGCACGATTTTTCTTAGTATGCTTGTTTCTTTTACCTACATGTTTCGGGCGACAATGTGCCCATCATCAGGAGAAATAACTGTATCTATGCGAAACTTGGTATTTGTCACTCTGTGTGGACGATGGTCTGGTAGCCACCCTGCATACCAGACAGTCATCCACACAGAGTGACAAATACCAAGTGTCGCATAGTACAGTTATTTCTCATGATGGTGGGCACATTGTCGCCCGAAACATGTACAGAAAAGAAATAAATTTACTAAGAAAAATTGTGCACCAATTTGGCTTTATTTACAAGATAACTTAAAGCTACAATTGTCGTGTACAGGCCATGAAGGCATAAGGAGGGAGTAGTGGTATGGTGTGGTATGGTATGGTATGGTATAGTATGGTCCTATTCATTCGTAACCTCGGCGCTAGATGACGGTGAATGGTCAACATCACGCCCCGGTCGCTTTACCCCTCAGAAAGAACGCCCGTACTGATAGTATAGGAGGCTACTCTATTGAACACTAATTATTTTGTGTCTAAAGTGAGAGGAGAAGCTGAAATGTACTAGATGTGAAATAATAATTCTTCGATCTGTAGTGAAATATATATTAAAGAGATTAAATAGGATTAAAACCAAAGACTGTATGTAGAAACTAGAATAGGATTCGCTACCAAATTCTGGGAAGTATTGTTTTACTTTATTCTGCAGGGTATTTGTTTTGTAATACGTCAAAGTATAGTAGGATTTCAAGGTAATTCTTGGGTCTCTACGTTTGCAGCAAGTGCGTACTGCAGTGACATAAATGTCAGTAATTGAAAATGGGTTCTTTATTGAGTATAATCTTTTAATACGAGTTTCGGTTGTTGAGTTTGTACTTGATACATTCTTCTTTCAAACTGCTTGGACTTAAAATTTATGCCCCGAAACTTCGAAATGCAACATGACACGTCCATTAGAAGTTTTAAGAGTCCGATCGGGAGTTCGGGTAGCCTCAGGTCACTGCTTGTTGCTTGAATGGATCTCAGCGGTCACAGCAGATATGTAGTTCGGGTTATGCCGCCACTTGCTTGGTAGGCAGTTCTGTTTCAGATTAGTTGAGGCACAAAACAAAAAAAAAACTTCGTTTCTTAGTGTTTCCTTTTATCTTAATGGAACTGTTAATTTCAGCCACAATAAATCCACGAGCAACGCAAGGGATATATTCTACGCAAACTCTTTGTTTAAAAGGATCGGGTGCGTTCGTCGGATAAAGGTTAAATGCAGTTTGTCACACGAAAATGATTCCAGATTTCTTTCTCTAACTCATTGTAAGCTATAAGTAGTGCAAATTTAAATATTTTGCCGTTGTACTTCTTTCATATACTTAGGTTATTCGGAAAGTAAGTACCGTCTGTGCATATCTCTCGCGCATCCTCGAGACTGTCACTTTGCGAATGTGCGGTGACTTCCTCTATCAATTGAGAAGCCACTGACGCCATTTCGTGAAGTTCGTAATATGTTTATGTTTGTTCCTGTGCGTTAAACATGTTTAAGACAATTGAAGGGGCCGCCGACTGTGAAATACGGTCTGTAAATCGTTTTTTGAACGCTAGGAATGTGCTACCAAGTGAAATTCATCACCAGATCTGTCAACTGTATGGTGATAATGCGATGAGTGATGACATTGTTAGGAAATGGGTCCGGATGTTCAGTGAAGGAAGAGAGAACGTGCACGATGAGGCATGAAGTGGGCGTCCATCTTTGGTGAATGACGATTTAGTGCGTAAGGTCAACGAAAGAGTGCGTGACGACAAACGTTTCACAATTTCTGACCTGTCCCTGCACTTTCCCCAGATTTCAAGGACTCTACTCTATGGTATTGTTAGTAGGCATTTGGGTTATCGGAGGCCATATTCTATGAGAAGGGTATACAAAAACGTGTGCCCCGCTACGATAAGTACCTCAATAATGGCGGCGAATATGTAGAAAAATAGTTTGAAGAATGTAGAATGTACGATGCGTTTATGCAGCTTTGCCAGTAAACAATTCTGTTCCCATAAAATACATCCGACCTTTGCTATTTATGTGCGGAGTTGGCGAATTTATACATATTTTAAATGTCCTTGCTTCTTTATGTATTAGCAGTAGTTATATTAAATATTTTGCTTGAAAGGTAGAGTATGTGGTAGTATATCTGAACAATGTAAAGGTAAAGCAGTCCCGTTACAGGCGTGGAGTGGCCCAGAGGGTTCCAGGAAGTTAAGGTTCCCAGATTTCACGACAACGGCACAGGATGGTGGTAGGTTGTCAGCCTTACGCACCGGTCGCCTTTACCCCCAGGAAATGCTTCTGGTACTCATTTCTGTTAGAGGCTGAGTCGACCCCGGGACCATAGTGCGATTGGATGGATTATGTCAATGAAAAATTCCAATGACACCAGCTGGGAACGAACCAGCAACCTTCCGATTTGTAGCACAGCACCTTAACCACTGTGCTACCGCGGTATCTCAAGAATGTAAAATTTTTATTAATGTAACAGTATTGTTTGAAGTTCAATTATTCCTTTAAAACGAGACAAAGACTAATGCAACATTGTGTTCCCAGTAGAATTTGGTCATATATTAATATTTTGTAACAAGTGTGGAGTATGACCATTCTTGGGCAATCGTTATTCGCCTGCCTGATCACAATTTCCTCAGATTTTATAGAATTCCGTTGTTCGTTATCGTAGTTACTAGTGTCCAACAATTCACCTGGTCCTTTGGTGTGTTTTGTACAGTGCCATTTTGCATGCTGTTTCTATCACGTAACATTTAATAAACCCTAATGCAGTTGTTTGTGTTTACATGTTCCAGCTTTATTTTTTTAAGGTTTACAGCCAAAAATTAGAACACATTTCTCACCTTCCACGTGAATTCTTCATGTCACATGTGGACTGTCCACAACCAAGCCGTCAACACAATCGCTGCTTGTGTGAATGTTGCTTTCCGTCTTCCATCTGCGTCCTGTAGATGCTTCATGCCGTCCCTACAAAGGGTCCACGCAACACATCTTATTATAACGGAAGCTAAAAATGAGAAAAACGCATTGACCACCTGCGTAAAAGGCTGAGGCTGTCTCGTTACATGCAAAATAATCACACTAGGGCGGTAGACGTATAGCTTTACCCACATTCGACCCCAGCGATAAAACGAAGTGGGTGGTCAGCGCCACGCCCCGACCGCTTTAACTCCGGGTAAGAGAACTGAAACCCATTGTACAGGAGCCTAGACTACTTCAGCACTCATTTAAAACTGAAGGTGAATTTTATCAGTATAGCGTGTACACGTATGTGCGTGCGTTTGCTTATCTGATTTTCCGGCACGAATATATCTTATGCGTTTAGGAGTTACAGTTGCTTATGTGCTGAAAATGTTAAGCTGAACTTCCAGAAATACCTCCCTTGTTTTATTCCTCCATGGGATGCTAGAATTACACGCATGTAATGTTTTGAACAGAATAAATGTCTGTTCAAAACGGAACTGGGATTAGTTGGAAATTAATATGCATTAGGAAGACTGTCGGGTCCTGTTACTACTCATATATTGTCAAAATCAATACCACTAAGTCTTATAACTGAAAATTGCTTGAAATTTGAACGAAAAAGTAAAGGTTGTTTTGTATCAATATAAACGTACTACCCCAATATTCCTGAAAAACAGCGGCTCCCATAGCTTACGTGTGTGACCATAAAAGTAGCAAACGATATGTGACCTGCGACCCTACCGTGGAAGCTGCTGCAAATACAGTCACGCCTAGAATTCTCTTCTGTCTTCAGTACAGTCGAATAGACTCCCGTCTCATTATTACGGCAACGTGTAATGAACATTGGAAGTACTATGGCTTTAAGTACAACTACTTTGTACCCTACAACAATAAAGTGTGTCCATTAGTTATTTAAATTTAATTGCTCCAGTATGTTTAAAATTAATAAACATAAATGCAACAAATTTTGACATTTTGCTGACCGTGCATCTCAGTATGTGCTCGAAACATGTAGAGGCATGAAATAAAACTTATTGTGAAACAAATTTTGTGCATCAAGTTGGTTAAATACTGAGATAAATAAATGCAACAGTTACATTTTCTCGATCATTCTGTTTGAATTTAGAGAGAAATGTTGATATTTTTATAATTATCGAATTCTGCATAAAACCCTCTCGCGTCCCTACGTCGGACTACCCGCGACGCCGATTTGGGTCGCAGTCTGAGTTTGAGAACCACTGCTATAAAAGAACATTTCTGTCGAAACCAGGAAGGAAGCATGGCGTCGATTGGAGTATCATAGAATATGCTGTATAGAAGCACTCCACTTAATACAAATTAGGTTTTGAATGAGTATTTACAGCAAGTTTTGAAATTATTTAATCTGAAATCTTTCAACTCTTCTTCCAGACTGCGTGACCCTTCAGTACCACAGAATATGGTTGCTTATACCTACTGTAAGTAGGTGCTGATCCTGCTCTTCTTTGAGCTTTCATTTAATGTTTGCGCCAAGATATGTACGAGTATATTGAGATGCGAATATATTTTTGTGTATAAAGGAGGATACTATTTATTTATTTATTCATTCATTTATTGATTTTTTTCCCTCTTTCTTTTAAGCGTGAAATCTTTTAGAAGGGCCGGATTGTTATCCTGTCAATCTGACTTCACGACTGTACTAATGTAAATCTCAATATAAAATTTTAGTCTTAAATTAGATTCGAATTTAACGTCTAAAATTTCTCACCTGGATTATTATGAAATTCTTTGCGATATCCCCTTCCTGAAATGGAAGATTGCTTTGGAATTTTGTGTTGTTTAATATTCAGACACAGATCTATACAGGTATATGTTCGATAACCTGAAAATAAAATACATCCTTTTTACTTCTACAAAACATTTTATCTATTTTTTGACATGTATAAGTATATTTATCTCAGTATTTAACAAACTTGATGCACAACATTTGTTTTACAATAAGTTTTAGTTCATGCCTCTACATGTTTCGAGCAAATGAGCTCATCATCAGGAGGTCAAAATTGCATTACACAGCCTATAGGTGTGATGATACCAGAGGCTGTGTAATGCAATTTTGACCTCCTGATGATGAGCTCATGTGCTCGAAACATGTACAGGCATGAAATAAAACTTACTGTGAAACAAATTTTTTGCATCAATTTGGTTAAATACTGAGATAAATATACTGAGATGCACGGTCAGCAAAACGTCAAAAAATGTATTAGAACATTAACATAAATAAATAAACAACTAAATGTATTAAACATGTTGTATTATTCATTTTGTGTGATTTCACAGCGTCTGAATGTTATGTGCCTACGTTTCGGAACACTCTATTCCATTTTCATAGGTCGTGTGAACAAGAAGATTTCTCCTAGTTCACACGAGCTATGAAGATGAAACAGACAAAGTGTTCTGAACGTCGGAACATTAAATTCAGACGCCGGGGAATCGCCCAAAAGAAAGAATACAACATTCACAACACGGCGAAAGTTTATTAAACATATTTGTACGTATCAGAGTGATGTTATATAACACTCACTATCATAGGAATTATCTGATTAATTAACGTAATGCTGTATGTCTTTCTGTTGCAAAGTCTAGCGTTACCCGGCTTGTCCTTCTTTCACGGTACCCGAAGTTTCTTTACCATGTTCAAACAAGTTCGCTTCTGGAACCTATCTTAAGCCGCTGAACTCCTTTACATAGTCTAACTTCTGTTTCTATGAGAGATAAGGAAGTTTCTAAAAATAAGATAACAGCGTGTCTCATGTGGAATAGCATCATGCGACCAGGGATTTCACCATGTAACGAACATGTGTCGATCGTCTGTATCGTCATACAGACAAGAGAGAACACATAGGCACGTCTTATCGTAGTACACTACGTTTAACGATGACAGGCCTACTGGATACACGGCAAAATGTCGAAGCTAGTGAAGGCGTGAGGAGCACTTGTAGTGTCAGGGAAATTAGTTCGCTTATGGCGAAATTCTTTCGATAGCAACATGAAAAGTGTCGATGAGAAGCAGCGACATAGACGTCCAAAGACGTACACTACGGATTGCTGTGTGTGTCGTGGATATGCCTTATTGTAGGAGACAGAAGCATTTAGCTGACTTTGTCTGAGAGCTGGACTTTCCGCTGGGCAGTGCGCACAGCACAGTCGGCGACAAAGTGTATTACTATATAGTGTGTGTGCAGGCTAAGTACCAAAGAACCTCGCAGACTCTTACAAGCTCATGGTACGGTAAACCTTTGACACATTTCGCCGATCGAGAAGACAAGTTTCAATTAAACCCGTTAACTTGCTGAAGCAAAGAATTTCGAAGAAACACCATGAGGGAGAAAGATAACGGAAAACGCCTTTTTGTATCATAAAACTGAGCTTATCGTGGAGTTTCTTGCCCGTGATGTCACTGGATCAGCTCAGCGTTATTATGGTACACTTGAGGGGTTTTGGCAGGCCATTTGTCTCAAAACATCTGGTTTGTTGCTGCAAACCTTCGTCATTTTTCGTGTTTAAGCCAGGCTCCATGGACTACCCTCCTTACAGTTCCGATCTCGCCATCAGGGACTTTTATTTTTGGACCACTTGTGAAGCGCCTGGTTGGCAAATGATGTATGGCTGACCCCGACACGATGCAAACGGTCACCTCTCTTTAGACACTAGAAACCGATTTCTTGGACCCCAGTATACAAGCCTTGGCGTCGTCTTGGCTCATAGGTTTAAATGTCAGTGATGACGTTATGAACTGATTTATACTATCGGCTGCTCATGTGCCGCGTACGAATACACTGAATTCCGAGCAAATTTCACAGTATCAAATTTGATATTTGTTGGACCTTGCATCATTGTGATAACTGAAGAATAAAAACCAACTAGATGCAACTTATTATTTTATTGTACTTCTTAAAGGCTCAACATGTGCCACCTGGGACGAGGAAGAGGCTAGTTGATCTATACAAGAACGAAATGACCAATGTGGTAATCAATATTATAATCGCGAGCTCCTGATGATGGGTATAGTAGTGCCAGAAACATGTTGAGCCCATAAGAAGTACAATAAAATAATAAATGACATCTAGTTGGTTTTTATTCTTCCGTGTTCACATATAAGTTTTATTTACCTACGGTTTCGGAACTCATCTTACATTTTCAAATTTTCCATTTCGATGCTCATGTATCTTAAATGGTTTTATCTTGCAGGTTTTCTTGCGAATTCGTGAATAAACTGGTCACTCCCGTATCCTACCTCCTAGCACGTGCTTCGACTCTCTCAATGTCCTTAATTTGATCGCCTTGCAAAGTTGATGCTTTATGATCGACTGTGCAGGTTATACTGCTTACACGCCCCTAACATGAAACGCCCCTACATCTAATTACACAGTTAACTCATTTTCGAAATTTGCTGTCTTAAAGATAAAGATGTAACATAATCCACAATTGTAACGATATAAGTTGTGCGTAGGAAATGAGGAGGAGGGGCACGAGAGAGGTACACCAAAGCGAGGGAAGAAAGTGTTCGCGATAAGTACATTAACAAAATATTCTTTGCTGAATTTACTTTGTACTTCGCTTCACTTACTTACTTACTCCACGGAGCAGAGTCTTTCTTGAGAAGCTAACCGGTTTGCAGCTAGTCAAGAAATTCCCCGTATTTTATGGAACCCGAAGGTTCATTACCGCATTCACAAGTGCCCGCTACCTGACCCTATTCTGAGCCAGGCCGATTCAGTCCACACCCCCACATTCCACTTCCTGAAGATCCATCTTAATATTATCTCCACATCTACGCCTGGGTCTCCCCAGTGGTCTCTTTCCTTCAGGTTTCCCCATCAAAATCTTTTACACTCCTCACCCCTCCCCCATACTTCGCTTCAATTATTAAATAATTTCATTGATCCTTGCTTTGCTTCTTTTTTTTAAGCCAAGACATTTATTCATTCCCTTGTTTCTAACCACATGCGTTCGCAGGTTACTGCTTAGTTGATCCTTGAATCGTGCTGAGCTCACGACCTGATTGCTCTCCTGCCAAGCAATGGGCCGCCAAAATGTAACGGTCGGACCAACACATACACGTATCTGTGAATTTCTATAGGAAGTTGTTAGTGGAATAGCGTACATCGAACGACATAAGCGCACTTACCAGGGAACCAATCGGAAGCTATTTTTAATTTCCTGACGTGGAATCACACGCTAGCACGTGCTTTTGACCCTTATATAACGATAATTTGGTCCGCGTCAGAACGTAATCCGTACAGTTCGGCGAAATCTCTTTAATCAAACGTTGAACTAAAGAGATTTATATCTATAATAAATTTATCTCTGTTTATATGTTTTGTAAATCACCCTATAAGATAAGTAATTACTTGTCGTCTCCAGTTTTATCAATTTATGATGTTTATACGAATATGTGAAGCGTAAATGCGATGATATAGAGTGAAATTAAGATGATAATATAAATATATCACATAACACAAATATTAATGTTCATCCTGACAATTCACACAATATTATTACATTGCCGGCGTTTCTTTTAAAATCCCTAAACAAGACAAAAAACAAGGGTAGGAGAGGTTAGAGGTAAAGCTTCAGGCACGCACGAAACAGTAACTTATCTGTAGGTTTGTGTAAATTGGGAAGTTCGGGTATGAAATGATAGGTAGAAAATTCCAAAACCGCCTATTTCGTGTATTCTAGGTGCTCTTTATTTCTCCATGAACGTAGTATGTAGGGCTTTTTGTTGCTGATACTAGGACAAAGTGCTAGTAATTTTCACACTTGCACTGGACGAAAAAGGAGAGAACATTTTGTATTCACGTATATTCACTGCAGCTTCTTATGTAGCTCTAGCTAATGAATCCTATGTATGGATACAAAAAAAGAATGTTATGTTGCGAAAAAAATGATTATTTCATATATTCATTCAAGAAATGACTAACATTATGTGTGACGGTATTAAAGTGTATGTTAGGTCTCTCTTCCTTCCATTTCATTTACTTATTTATTGAAAATAAAACACCATGCGATATATACTGTTAATACTTCGCTCGCCATGGGAAACTACATTACGTAGGGACGATATTTGTCATATCACTTGAACTCAATCAGATGAAAAGAGATTCAAACACATTTCTAAATTATCCCACACAAGGTCATGCTTTGTTTTCAACTCTTTGATGTTTGGTAGATTTCAACAGGTTTCAGTATGTTGCTTTGTGATGGAAATTTAATCTGTACCAATGAAATACTTTCTAAGGTTCAAATTGACAAATTAATGTTGTGAGGAAGCACAATGCATGGAAATTGTGTGATATTGTACTTGTTTTTACTGATTCGGATTGACTATAAAGTGTTTTACGTAACAATATGCGAGCAAACGTACTGTGTGTTTTGAAGGCAAAGTTGTGCTTTAGCTAGCAACCAATTCCTTATGAAGGCGTTTTGTCTTTTATAAGCACTAAAGAGAAGGTATCTTTGGCTTTACCTTTCGTAAGCGCATTTGAGTCCACACACACACACACACACACACACACACACACACGACTACAATATTTTTATTGCATTTTAGAAATTGTTACATGTTTGTTTTTAAGAGGACTGCCAACAGATATCTCCTTTTTAAGTTAACTCTACACATAAGACGCAATACTTTCAATGTAATTAATTATTTTTTGAATGGAGATATCACGAAGTGCTTGGATACGTATTGTAATACTAATTTGTACGTCAGCACACCTCTTTTTATATAAAAACATTTGTGCTGAAGTACAAATTGGTATTAGAATATGTAATTCATTCGCTTACAGATTTCTTGTTAGTCAAGAATAAGACCTAGCCTGATATAAAATTGGTGTACATAATATTTACCTTTGTCACAATTTCTGTCACTACAGGTTTCTTATGTATCAGAGAAACCCTCCCTCGGAATTCAATATGTCTGACATTACATTATTTGGGACTAATGACGTCTCACGTATGTTCAGGAACTGCATAAGACAAAACGGTAATGCTTCGCTTTGATTTTTACATAAGCATGTCTGTAATCAATGTATAAACGCGTGTTGTTGATAAACCTGCTCGCTATGCAGTAAGCCGGCCTACCTGGGGTGTCTATTTGAACGTGTTTATATGGGGTGGATACTGTACTGCATGTGTACACACACAAATTGCATGGTGTAATTTGCTTTCGGTGTCCTCAGCTTTGTGGTCACATGCAGTGGCCAATCATGTCCATGTCAGTTCTGGATAAGCCCATGTCAGTAATGTCCTCAGCAGCTGGCTCTTTGCGAAACGACCTCTCACCTCACCACGTGCTGTGTGGCGGGTGGCAGTTGTGACATTGCTAGGTGTCTCGTCGGTACAGTGTGAGGAGCTCACAATCAGTAGCTTTTGTGTGAAAAAGCAGTTTCTAAGGTTGTAACTAAATATTTGAGGGTCACAGTTCATCTATTCATAGAACTATGTATATATTTCAGTCAAATATAACAGTATGCCATATAATTTATCCATTTTGCTACACGCTGCGTTACGGCCGTACCATTCACTTGAGAACATGGGTAACCGCCTATTGCAATGCGTTAACTTGAGATAACTCTGCTAACAAAAGTCTAGAATTAATTAAATTATTAAGGTGTAAAATCATACATATAATTGCATATCTACCGTATCCTGTAGAACTTATAAATATTTGTTGATAATATTTATAGTTTTATTTTCTTGGATCCTAAACACATCGGCTTCAAAATACGTCAATGCAATGTCGTATAGGTGTTGAGCATTACTCTCTTCTTTCATCTGGGACATTCAGGATCACATATGTTTGAACACACGCCATAGAAAAATCTGTGTAGTTAATATGTTTTAAAACTGTGGTAAATTAAGTAATCAGCAATATCTGAAATATAAATATAGCGTCGGCGACTTGGATCTTCTTAAGACGCGTGGTGAAATGCTGTAAGCTGCTGTACAAAACTCCTCCTGATGACGAACAATTACTTGTTTGAAATATGTCGAGGATAATTTAAGTGAAATAAATTACGAAGAAAAATGTGCATCTTGTTGGCCTTTCTCACGTATGTGTATCACGATGCACGGTTCAGAGAATGCAAAATCAGGGAAAACATTTTATGTTAGGAAAATCCTAATCGCTGAGATAAAGTCCCCGCATTTTACGGAAACTATAAATTCATTTCTTCTTCCCAGAAGGCTCGCCATAGGTTTGTTCTAAGCCAGAAGAATTCAGGCTGTGCCGTTCTGATATTCCATTAGAATGCATTATCTTATCGTCCATGTATTTCGAAGTTCCGTTGTGATTTTTCCGCACCTTTGAAAATTACTAGAGTTTGCTATTTAGGTTAAACAACCCCTTACCAATTACTGCTTCCGTAGAGGTACGGCGCATTTGCTTATTAAATTCAGGGGCGTTTGTATAATTGCATTCCCGCTGAGGATCGAATTGTAGAGGCAAGAATCGTGGAAGTTAGTATCGTAAAGCTACGTCCGCTTGGAAGAGACACGCAACTTCCATTTTTGTTTGTGATATCTACATACAGACCCGAAAATATCGTAAATTCGAGATTCCTTGGGGACCGCTGCATAATTTCAGCACTCACTTTTGATTTTTCTGTAGGTTCAACAATTTCCAAGGAAAGCAGATGTCTTGGGGAATCGGTTAGTATTTTCAAGAATCTCGTTTTTTTTTATTTTTACGAAGCAGTTTAGTACTTTCCACAGAGCTCGCTTATTATTTTCGCGAAGTTTGCTTAATATTCTACCAAAAGGCTGGGTATTTTCTTCCTAAGGATCTCCATGTAGGAGCAAGAAGCGTCGTGTATCGCTACATAGCAGGTTCGGTATTCATTCTGTGTGGATTTTACAGTAGGTTCAGGTGTATCTGGAGATTATTTCGTTAATTCATTAAATTTTGGTGATCAATATCTATGTTTCATATTGCCTAGAATACAAGACCTCTGTGGATCATATACTCGTTTCAAAATCGATGGAGATGCCTTCTAACATTTATAAGTTTGGGGGTTCATATTATACATTCAGAAAGTAGTTGGGATCGCTAAATAAGCGAAGTGTTTGCTGTCTGCTATCGCTATTAAAATTCATGTTGACTGTAGGTTGATCGAGGTTCACACAAGTTTTGTGAAATTAAAAGACCATCAATGAATGTTAACTGTTTGAATCTCTCTACAAAGTCCAAGTTTTTGTGTTGTAAAACATAAATATCATATATCTGTCGTGTCGTTGCCTCCTTTGTTTTTGCACACTTGTCTGAAGTGATAAAGCGAGTCTTTGATATTGCCCGTGACGCAGAAATGGCTACTTCCGCCTGTGCATGTTGACTGTGCCAGTTAGCGTTAAACCAGGTGCATGGGCACGCGGTGTGTATTTTACATGAATCCCGTCACTTGTCTGACATGAGTCAGTGTCCGTTGTGCGGCAGTGTGCTAGCTTGTCATTTGAGTTGCACTGTACTGCACCAGGCAGGTGGTGTGGAAGAGGCGCCCATCTCGCGTGTCTCCACTGCGTCACAGGGACTACCACTGTGACACGGGCTTCATTTACCATCGTACTGCCTACTGCGTAGTTTATCCGTCAACGCTTTAGTTTCCTGTGAGGGTTAGCTCTATGCCTGTTCCAGTTGTACGGAAATTCCTGTGTTACTTGTCACAGGAGGCAAGGCGATGATGGTAAACATGTACGTAGAAATGGAAACGATTCTGAAGGAAGTTGCTGTACGTCACTTCGAGAACTGGTGGATCAGAGAAAGGCCTCAGAAATATAAGCCGGTATAATGTGCTCTGACTTGATCAAGGAAACCGGCGAATCGATTATTCTAGTTGGATACGATTTTGATAATTTTGGTTATGCTTTTGGCTACAATTTTCCTAATTTTTGGAACCCAGTCTGCTCTATAATGAAGTAAGTTACTGTTAGTGTTTTTGGTTTAAGTATTATCATAGTATCTGCATTTTTTGTCCTCAGTAAGGAGTCACCTATTTGTTTGGCCACTACCCTGCATCCATTTTATGTCGTTGTCCTAATATTGTCATTTCCCACCTACACTTTTGAGAGCTCTCTGACAATGTACGTACTTTTGTACGTCACGTTAATGTTTTGACAACCCTCTGAATACACGTGATTTCTCTAAAAAATTTAAAACTTATTTTTTCCCACTTGAAGTTCATCATGCCCTCAATTCTACTACAGCTTCTTGAGCAGCATATCGCTCTGAGAACCTAAAGGAAAACAAATGACAAAAACGTGAAAAACACTTGCATAAGTTGACATTCTAATGGTGCTGTATATACCAACAGTGTGCGACGAAAGGAAATCTGAAAAAAAAATTCAGCAATATCACTTTACGATAATCTGTCATAGTAATTTATCTACACACCAAATAATATAACTGTAACTGACTGGCTAATCAACTAAAAAGAAACCTGATATATGGGGAGCGAGATACTTTAGACGATGGTCAGATAGAGTGTATAAAAATTTTACAAAACCTCTATATTCTAATTTTTACAAAACGTTCTCGTAAGTCTGTTAGATCAAATAAAAAACCACATACTTTAAGATATATTTGTAATATTATACTTCTATGTACGCGTAAATACCCTACTGTGTCTTACCCTTCAGGACTTCCTAATACATTTTTATATATTTCTTATCTCCTCACATTTCTTATCCCCCCTCATGCATATTAGGGGACATCGTTGCCTTCCCGTCTTCCTGCTTTTATCAACACTGCTTGTGACTATTCCGCTTGAAGGCACGAGACCTTCTAGTAAAATACACCTTGTCAGACTGGTAAATAATGAAGGCCGTCTCGGAAGATCGTATCATCTCTTTAGGGAGAAGCAGTAACAACAACAACACGACCCTTCTCCTTACAGTGCTTGACTCTGAATGTACAAATAATATGCTTCTCCGAAACGTCTGTACCTATAAACCAGTAGACACGGCGTAACATTCCAGAAGACTCGAATCTTCAACAATACCGCTGTGAGACATTCTAATGTTTTAATATTCCCATTGTTACGTTCCCTTACTTGGAAATTTGTATTCTCATCAGTGTCCTACTCATAATTGCCTTGATACTGCTTGCCTCCTTTGGGCTAATATGTCCTCTTTCGCATCCTCGCAAGCCAACAAGTAAAATTAAAAGTAGTAATGTTGTGGAGTTTAGCCAGAAGATAGGAAGATACAACAGTCATCTTGAATACAAGAATTATCCACAATTCCTTAGCACCTGCGTCCGGCGGAGACAAAGTGAAAGGTTTTTATTAATAGGACCATCAGTTTTCTTCCTCCCCTACCCAAATAAGCAAATATTCTATTCTTTGAATAAGTCTTAGTGTCAAGGACTGTCAAAACATTAACCGAAAATAAGTTAATGAATTATCCCACTCTTTCATGTTACAAAATACACGAACCGATTAGGTGTTTGTAACAGAACACGAAAAGAATATTTGTAGCATGCGACATTGATGTGAAACCTACCTACTTTCTGACTGACGTTTTTTAGTGTTCCTTGAGCAGTGATGCAGACAGATTGATGATGTTACTTCGAAACTGCTGGTGGCAAACTGTAACAGCAAACAGCGGGTGTAGCTATGTCCTACAATCCATGGGGATGGAGCGGGTGTGTAACCCCTCCTTTCGTCTCACTCACCTTCCATCTACATGCACATTTTTGGGTGTCTGAGTGACGGTTTCCCCATTACCTCGGTAGTCATGGTGACTGCGGAGTACAGACACCTGTCACCAAGTGTCGTCGTATTAGCTGACACCAGATCTCCCTACCATGCGCACAGTGTTTATAGGTGTAGCGTTCCTGCTTCCCCACAGTTAATCACACGAGACGTGTTCTGCAGTGCTAGGTATAAGGTTTCTTTCGTTCAGGAATGGTAGATTCTTCAAAGAATGCTTGTAAATCCGAATGGTGTACTGAGACTTGCTGTTTCTTAAGCGTCCATCGTACGGAATCCATAAAAATTGACACAAGATGTAAGGTCTTCTCTGTTTCACCTCATTTCTGAACCCCAATATGACGCAATTAATTTTAAATTCTTTTTGACGAAGAACTTCTGTAAAGTATTTCGTAACATGTCCAGGTTTCTAAGACTTCCTTACGTATTGAAACGTGATAACAGACGTATCTTTACTTTGGAGCTTAGAGAAGAATAAGTTGTCAAAATTAGGAATCGCCAGTATTACTGTATATAAAAGTAATGACTGCTGCTTTTCGGGTGCTGGTTCTATGATTTATGGTAGAATATTAGGGACGGTGCGTTTAACGTCAGAGGTTCATAATTACACAGTAGATCCGAAACTTTCCGGCTACACTCCTGAACTTTTACTTTTGCGACCTTTCTAATAGAAAAGTGACCTTTCAGAATGAACGACTAAAACACGTATTTACGACCAAATAATGTAGAAAATTCCTCCAAGACCAACATTTTCAACTGAATTTTTCCAGGTCTCATCCAGTTCTCTCCAAATCAAAACCTAGTCCCCGCAGGGTAGTTCTCCCTCTACGCTTGTAATAAGTGCAGATTTTGATAATTCTGAAGACGGATCACCCCATTCCCGTTAAAATTGCTTAAGTAAAAATCCCTCTTCTGAATTGCTGAAAATGAACTTCATGAATGATATTGTTTTGTCATACATGCTTAAAATGTTTCAAATATATTTCGTATAATTTGATTTTGTTTTAAGTGTTTCTTTTTAGTGAATACATGTTTGTAAAGGCGTGTATTTGTGATATATTTTTCATTTATATTCGTGATAAACAAGTATATTTATGGTACGAAATGTGTTTCCAGAACTAAAACCCAATTTATAACATTACACTTGTGGGGAAACAAGATTTTGACTCATCACGAGTCATTTTGGGGTCGTCGACCGGGAACTAGTTAGGACTGTGGGGAGTCGCTTGAGAACGACCGTCACAGATTCAAAACTCTTAGATAGGAGGAGTGACATAAGGCAAAGCAATTAAGTATCTACAGAACATTCACCCACACTTGGATTCTGGACGACGGCCTTGGGAATACTGACGTACGACGGGATTTCATTGCGACGACCAGGACGAAAGTCGACGTCATAAGTCGTCATACATCAACTGTCTCTAAGTAAACTACGAGCAGTATATCAGGCACTTCAAAAAGGGGGGGGGGAGACCAGACACTACATCAAATCTTACGCATGCGCGTTGCATCTGCCAGTCGTGAGGGTAAACTGCATCATGCTCGTATGAGTGGTCGTATATGGATCGCGATTTAATGTGGCTAGTGTCCGTACCATTTTCAGAATGACTGCGATATCCATTTATTTTGATGCTCAGATAAAGTTTATGTAGTGTTATAAGGTATAGAAATGAGGGGGCTTCGTAAGCTCCTTCATGTAGTCTCGAAATTATATGTCTCATGTCCGTTCCTAATGGTCGGGGCTTCACGACATGTTGTTTAAATGCAGCTTGTGATGATGTCATTAAATGCATGGGATTTATGCGAGTTTATTCGTCTTGTGTGGATAGTGAATCTCAGAAGTAGTAGATTTGAATAAAAAATAAGGAAAATATTGTATGTCATAATTACTTCCCCATCATTTATAATTCTTACTGGCCTTGATGTTTAATTTCATCTGGAATCACAATAACATAGGCTGACCTCGTGATATATTCGTAAAATAATTTGCCTAATATGAAGGCTGACCATAAATTGTGCTCGGCCTACTCTGATTGTATAACAGCCATTTCTGCCCAATATAGAGACAAGCGACAAACAGGTGGTTTGTAGGAATGAGGGTCTTCTGAAGTAATTGCTCCGATTTTAACATATATAATGAATCCAGCATGTCAGTGGAGATCACTCGAAAATACACAAACAGCTGTTTCTGTTCAGAAATGATTGAATTAGGTGAGTGAATTCTAGAATGTAAACATTCACTCGTGTATTAAAGTGCTTGACAATTATTGTCTGGAGTAAATTTGACGGAGTTATCGTGTTAGCAACAACACAATTATTGTTATTATTATTATTTTAAATTAATTCTCGCCTATTAGTTATTAGGTGGCCGTCTTCTAGTAAGTCCAGATCTCAACAACAGATCAGAGTGTGTTACCCCAGCACTTTACGGATGATTGTTGCAGTGTTCATTAGTGTAATCTTGTGTAGATCTACGGCCGACTGGTGACCTGGGTGCAACTGAAGGTTCTGATCTAATCCCTTCTTAGTTGTTCCTAATGCTCCAACTATAACTGACACAAATGTTGTCCTCTCTTTTCACAAGTGTTGTGATGGTGAGGTCACAGTCACTTGTAACTGTATAATGAAATTCATGATCTTTGCAAGAAGAACCGGTAAGCCTACCTACCGGCATTACTACTGCTAGGTCTAACACTTTCCGAATTGCGTGACTGAGTAGCTTGATTTTTCTTACCAACTTTTAATAAGGCTAATAAATCATTTGACTAAAGAGTTTAAACTTTTACAAGGAAATCGTGATTTTTTCAACGTCGTTTCTTGCTGCTGAAGTCCCTGTCGGTGTATTTGGAACTTTTGCGAACAGAATCACCCTAAGAGCAGATGCTGGATGTAGAGATGTCTGATAGGCTGCAGACATCATAAGGCATTAGATCGTTGTGACGCTTATCGGGACACAAAAAGAAGGACGTCACAAAAGTTCTCAGTTGTATAGAAGCAGCACCGACCCACATTCACACGTGATAAGCCGTGAAACCGCTAAATGGATTGGAAGCAGCGGCACACTATCATCACTACAAGCTTTGTGCTCCAAGCTCACATTGTTGTTTTTACGTTCGCTTCCGTATATTTTTCTCGTCTCCCATCTCTCTCCCTTTTAAAAAATCTCTCTGTTCCTCTATCACACGCTCAGTTCGTTAGTAACCGGGAAGCTTAATGAATGGAACGTTTCCTGCTGCGATAAACAAAGAGAATCCGTCCTGGTTGTGCAACAACAAACCGCGGTTCATGCTGAAGATCACACGGACTTCAAACAGTGTGAGGGTGTCGGGGCACATAGGGGGACAATGGGTCAATTGGAAACTAACTGTTCCTTTATACAGAATCCAATCTTCACAGAGTAGAAACTAATTAATTAGCTTAACCAATTTCGTTGGCCGAATGTTTGTCGTGCAAAGGGATGAGTTTTAAAAACTCTTCTCCATTATTTGACTTCGTTGCAAATGATACATCAAAGTGAAAAATGCCCGTTGTTTAGTTGTAGAAACTGTACGGTCAGCGCAGTAAAATGTGTCATGATTACAAAAACGTATAGGTTTCTGTTTTTTTGTCTTACATTTGCAAGACTTACCAAGAACTTAGTTTTAGAAAGTTGTTTTTGCAATGACAAGTACCACGGTTAAGAGAAAATGTAGTTATGTCTCAGTATGCAGGGGTAAAACAACATAGTTTGTAATTACAGGTTCAAGATTCAGTGTAGTAATTGTGCTACAATCCATATAAACGTCAACTTCTCACTGACCTGTCTTGTGGAATACAGATGAAACCGAATTTTGAACAGTGTTATCGCAGTGTTCTGTCGGTGGTTCATTCTTATAGTTTTTTATAAAGTTGTATTATGTGATTCTGATTTTAATCGAAATTTTAAAATTAGATATTTCTTCAAGGTGATTTCAGGTTTGTACCCACATAATGTTGGCAGCCTCATTATAAAAAGCCCCTCTGCCTGGCTGACTTTGTACAGTTTAAAGTTCTTAAATTAATGTATTTAGGTAGCATGCATTAGGGTAAAATTTTCTATAGTCTGTGTGCTTTTGGCGTCGGTTATATTTGTTTTGAATACAAAATATTTATTTTATAAATGTTAGCAAAAACTTTTCGGTGAAATTCAAGTTATTCAGTAGTTACTGTTATAATTGCTGCTCTGTTTATTTCGATTAATTTTACGGTAATTATATGAATATTTACTTAATTTAGGGTTTCTTTAATAGATGTCTGTTTTAGGGGCCGTTAACCCACTGCGTTCGCTTCCATTTCCTGCGGCTTGCAGAAACTACTCGTTAGTTAAGAACCTTTGATTAAGACGAGTGAAAAATTGAGAAAACACGCTTTAGAAATTACTGAATTGTTTAGTCTTAAGCAGCACACTGACAATTCCACAAAAGTCCCTTAAAAATTAAATACGAAATAGCTACGTATTTCCTGATTGCGTCCATAATATTCCGTGTAATAAAAACAAGGTATCAGGCCTTTGTTGAGTGGTCTGTATATAAATGTGAATTATACGTCATTGTATAGCGTTACCATAATGCAGCTACAAAAAATAGTTGAAACGTGTCATCGAGGAAGCAGAAAGCTGACGGTGTCGGAATAATTTTTGATTTGAAATGGAAGAGAAAATACTTTGTTATTCAGTACGCCAGTAAATTTTCTTGTCTTGTCTCTCGGAAAAGCATTTCTATTATGAAAGGATGTATCAGACCTCATTATGGTAAAGAGCATGAAAGTATATAGAAAATATAATTAGCCGGATGAAAGCTTCTTCAGCCGGTCAATAAAACCTAGTAAAACAAAGAGAAAAACCTAATGACTCTCTTATTTAAGCTATTTATTTTGTAGCGGAAGTAACTGCAGCAGAAGTAGGGCCTTTTGGATAAGCAGAATTTATGACGAGTTTCTATGAGCAGTATTTGAATAGTTTTTTTCGGTGTAGAAAGTGAGTAGGGCCTTTGGGATACGCAGAATTTATGAGGAGTTTCTATGGCTGTTGCTGAACAGTTTTGTTCAGTGAAGAAAATGATTAGGGCCTTTGGGATACGCAGAATTTATGAGGAGTTTCTATGAGCTGTTGCTGAACAGTTTTGTTCAGTGAAGAAAATGAGTAGGGCCTTTGGGATACGCAGAATTTATGAGGAGTTTCTTTGAGCTGTTGCTGAACAATTTTTTCAGTGTAGAAAATGAATAGGGCCTTTGGGATACACAGAATTTATGAGGAGTTTCTATGAGCTGTTGCTGAACAGTTTTGTTCAGTGAAGAAAATGAGTAGGGCCTTTGGGATACGCTGAATTTATGAGGAGTTTCTATGAGCTGTGCTGAACAGTTTTGTTTAGTGTAGAAAATGAGTAGGGCCTTTGGGATACACAGAATTTATGAGGAGTTTCTATGAGCTGTTGCTGAACAGTTTTGTTCAGCGAAGAAAATGACTATTACGGACGTAGGCTCTGTGACTGAAATCCTACATAGTGCATATAGGTACTGGGAGAAGATTAATCATAATAACTTGACTTCCACGTAGTTATTTGATTTTTACACAGAATTAAAGAAATTTATGACGACGCAGAAACTGCTACTCTGATTATATTTATAGCTGACACTGAAATACCTTCTGGTTAATATTAATGAACAGTCTTTATTGTTTGCATCCTGTTGTTTTGTACGATGAGGTATTTAATGGATGTGATGGTTTCATATCCGTACAACAATATTTTAGTATATTTTATATATACATAACAATTATAACAATAAATGATTTCTTAGTACAACGTGTTCGTCCTGTATAGGTCATCTACGTGTTATTGAAAAACGTTATTACTTTACGATTATTTATTGTACTTACAGGAAAAGTCAAAACATATCGTACTAGGAGATCATCCGTCGTAATAATACATTTACGTATAGTAATAATAATAATAATAATAATAATAATAATACAATAAATTATTGGTGTGCAGGTAAGAAGGAAAGTGTAACTTCCTTGAAAAAACTTATTTAATGAACAGCTTACCACTTCCTGTAGCTTGCAAGGTAGTGCCACTGTGGCGTACGTCCTGAATGTAAAGGCAGCATTTGCTACTTTTCAAGTGGAATGGAAATTTGACAAGTGTGATAAATAACGGTGAAAGACCGGCGTCATAGAACGAACCTGCATTGAAGCTATACACAAATCTGTCTATGTTCCAGTGGTGTTTGCTCCATTCTTTTTCAATGCACTGTGTTGCAAAATCTTTTAAATTTCGGAAGAAAAATATTATGGACTCCTTAGCTTCGACACTGAAGTGTTTTGGGCATAGTGGTTTGAACGACTGTCAGTTTCAAACTCCGGATGAAAACAAATCAGAAATGTACTGTGTTGTTTATTACTTATCAGTGTGATGGCTGCACAGGATGTGGTTTTATGTGGAAGTCTTAATTTTCGAAAAGAAAATTTTCATGTCTGAAGAAGTTAAAACTCTGTATCAGCTATCTAATGGGAAATGTTTATGTCCCTTACTTTTTTGGGGGCAAAATAGCTCAACTCAATGACCGACAAATTACACTTTTTAGACGGAGCTGCTGCATGACATTTTGTCTGATATGAAGGCGGTTGAAGCGAAACCGAGCCTGCTGCATGAAATAGAAGCAATCAAGATTTAATCTCGCCAAATAGTTTATAAGCTTCCACATCGCTAGGAAATTGCCAGACCCTTGAAGGACAAGTTTGTTAGCATCATTCGTCTACTACAAAATTAATTTTCTTTCAAGATGTTCAGATTCTCACGGAAAGACATACGAAATCCAAAAGTTACAAAATCTCTTTGCTATTTACATTGTACAGGTTCCAGTGCAGATGCAAATTGTGGCAGCTGAATTACGAAATCATGAAAGTGAAAGGTGTTTTCAACTGTGAGAAGCATAAAACAGTGTTACGGGATCTTACGTAAAGATTTCAGCGGTATAAAAACTTACGCTAAAAAAATTTTGGCAACATTCTGTAATATTTACATCTGCGAAAAAGAGGTTATAAAAATAACTGTTTTTCTTAGCTTGATATCCGCTAAAGTGTGTGACGAAATAAGTTAACATCGATAAGTGAAAAGTAAGATCGTGAAACACAGTTAAATATTGGCAAACCATTTATTAGCCAAAATATATTACATGTTTTGGCTTGGAAAGCCATCAACAGATGCCCCACTTATAAAAATATCAAAAAGAGAAAAATTATGTATTTCCTACGTTAAGATATTAATGGTATGAAATGAGATTTTAGTCTATTACTGTGTAAGTTACTGGATTTGTTACTGAGCCTTTGGTTCAGAATTAAAAAATGAAAGTAAATTGTATTGAATAGATGTATTCCTTTTAATATTGATTACAATATGTAATATTCTGTCTCCCGTGTTTTGATGTGGTGTTTACATTTAATTTGGGGTATATAATTAACTCCTTCTTACGGCTATAATGAAACCAGGACTCTGTAATAAAGCCATTGCCTTATACACTGTAAATGACTGAGATTTAGATTCTTACCTTTAGTATCTTAACTTTGTATGTATGCAATTCTTTTAAATATTTTATAAGTGGAGCACCTGATGATGGCTTTCTAAGACGAAAAATGTAGTGCATTTTGGCAAATAAATACTTGGTCAGTATTAAGCTATGATTAAAGTTCTGTCTTTTCACTTGTCTGTAATACATCCACAAGCGAACGTTTGTACCTGAGACAAAACAACTGAATATCCATACAAATGTCACTTTTAGTTGAATTGAGGTGAATATATTTTAATATTATCTTCGAAATAAATGGGTACATTAATATAAGTTAAATATTTGTCTCCGCTAAATAAGTATGAAGGAATTTGTATGTATCTCGTAAGCGGAGCGCATTACGAAGTTTAAAGTCGAAAGCAGTTTTATAGTGAGAAATGGCTGTCGAACACTAATGTATTTCATTCGGTGATGTTCATCTTTAAATCTGAGAAATTTGAGGTGAAAGGGATGTATATATATACTTGTATATAATACATATCTTGCACTTTATATGCAAAAGTACATAACCAGTATCTTAGGTAAAGGCGAACACAGTTCAATACTTTGACAGTGTAATGAATGAATTGTACAATGAACTTCTGAATACGTACTGTAAGGACGTTTATGACACTAAGCTGGTCCTTTTTACAGACGGCTAGCGATTCCATACTGGAATCTTGTTTATATTGATGGTTGCACTATCAAGTGTGTAGTGTTTTTTTAAACCACATTCGATCCTGCCGACCGAATTTTATTCTCTCTTTATAAAAATGACCTTAAATAGACAATTATATCAATATTTTTGGACCATGAAGATATGCGGTTTTTGTACACCCGAACCTCCGAAGTCGTTGTAGGAAGGAACAATATCCAAATTCCGTAAAACAAATCTGGAACATTCTTTATTGTCTTCATTATTTCTGTGTTGAACTTTGAAACAGAGACTCTGATAGGAATTTGTTGTATTGTTAAAGCTAACAAAAGCCGGAACTATTCATCACAAACTATGAACACTTAAAGATGGTTAATTACTAAATACCAAGCATTTTGCAGCAAGAATTGGGCCACTCCATTTATTTCAGATAAAGGACTTCCTCCACAACAAGGAGACCGCATGTAATTGGAATGCTGCGTTCCACTGAGATGCTTTCAATGTGTGTTTAGAGGCTGATTTAATTAAATAATCATCAGTCGCTTAGTTGCGACGGTTGGCGACACTGGCTTCTCTGTATGAGGCATAAACGGGTTGTAACAAGTTTGGGTTCTATAGCTAGACCCTTAATAAAACGATACGTTTGCAAGGCTACGTTATTGCTTAAACAATTTTGAGAACGCGATTGTAGTAAAGCAGACACTTCGACCTAACAACAAACTTGACATAGTTGCAGAGGACCTTATTGAGTGCAGTACATGGTCACTATAACAAAACTTTTTATTACATATCGAATTTGTAAGTAGCTACATGTTTCGATCCTGTACCCGGCTCATCAATTTTTACATTTTACTCGTTTTTATTCATGCCTGATTGTGATCTGGGTATAGGATCGAAACATGAAGCTGCTTATAAATTCGATATATAATAAAAAGTTTTGTTGAGAGTACCCTTGAATGGTATGGAATGGTAGCAATGACACGTCGGGATGGCAATCATGAAATAAGACCTAGCCTTTTTTTAAATAAACAAGTATAGTGGCCGTGATGAAATATTCTCACCTACATTAACTCTTTACATAGGGGCTTATATATTCTTTGACTATTCCTAAAAATAAGCGATAATTGAACTCAAATTATTCACTTATTTTCATGAAACACGTGATGTTAGGGTGTTTGGTGGTGGTTAATAATACCCCCAAAGAGACTAACAAAGGTGAACCCAGAAATTATAGTTGATTTGGGAAGGATCGTTAAAGAAATATTGACTATGTTTAATTAGGTGGAAGATTAAAGCTTTTTTTCTGAACGTAATGTTGGTTTATATAGGAAGACTTACCGGATCCGTTTATGAGTGAGTGCAATACAGTATATCTTATTTTATTAGTGTCTTTTCAGAACAGTGCTGCGGGCACAGAACATCAATAAACACTGCCATTTAAACGTCCGTATTTCTGAGTGATCATGAGTGAGTCTCCAAATAAACAGATGTTTTTTCCCTAAGGAGTATGACTTAGTGTTTTTATAAGGGCAGAATTCGTGTGTAAATTGCAGTGTAGGAAATGGAGGTTTAAGAAAGAGTCAGAAGAAGTGTCAGTTTCAAAGTGTTAAGTGTCTGTTGCAGGGTGGCGGAATAATATTTATGGCTTTAAAATAGTGCTTTTCTAATGTTCTTACATTACGGTAGCCTAGCCCGAAGACACAAAAACGATAAAATTGATACACCCTGTAGGTCACCATTCTGTCCAATTCCTACTGTCTGCTATAACAACATTTTTCCCACAAGACAGACGTAAATATTATTTTTCCATCTCCGCTGAGGTTTTTGAAGTAGATTTTTTTTTCTGAGAACCTTCTCTACCATAATTCTGTTCGTTTGTCTGTTGCGCGTCACCCGAAGCGCCTTAGTACCATCTCGGAACCCCCTACAATATATACCAAAAAATTCAATGTAAACGACTATGTATTGAAAATGTCGTTTGTGTCTTTATTAGCAAGGTACTTAGTTCGTATTTATGTTCATGTAGGATTATTTACAGCCGATCTTGGCATAGAGCTGTAATTACTTGGGGGGAATATTTCGCTTAAATGACGTGACGCTGTTGTGCAGTAAGCAGAAGGAGACATGGAAAGACACCATAAATATGAAAAGAAGCGAGAAACAGTGTTGTTGTTTCGTGAAACGATTTTGTGGAAGTAACTTTACAACACAGACGCAATGCACAGAGTCGATACTTTTTCAAAAGTACTTTAAATAACATTTTTTAATTTTAAAATACTGCGTAAATGACTATGTACCAACAATTACAATGATGCACGGAACAATGAATGTAGAATGTAAAAAAAGACTATGTAACAATTTAATTTAAAATTGCATAATCCATCATTACTGTGAAATACAGGCAGACAAAGGTTGAGGTGTGGAATACTTGTTAGCTTTTCGTATCATATGTGGTTTATACACGGCACATGCGCAGGATGGTTTGGGTGAAGTGAAAGCCACCCAAGGAGTACCGCTGCCGGTGGAATTCTCGCAAAGCGAAATTAAATTTTCATTCAACGCCTTAATTAATTATTCCTCTTGACTTGTGTGTTTACTGCAAACTTGTGTCCTGTTTGCGAATTGTACGCGGCGTTTTTAGCAAACCCACTGGGTCATTATTTACGTCATAGCCATCGTGTATGTGTGTTAAATGTATTTTAAGTGACAACAATAGAAATTGCTTCAAAATTGTAGAAAAGGAGATGGCGTTGCAAAACCTTGAATACAACTCAAAGCTAATCCAAGTTCTTACTGCGCTTAAAGACGCTGAGTATTTCATAATAATAAAGGAAAAGCTTTGTCATTTTCCTAAGTGAACCGGCTTTTTGATGTGTAGTATTTCCGTGTATGAGAGTACACGTACATAAAACGCCTACGTATACGAGAGAAATTAAAAGAAATTAAACGGTTTTACGTTATGTAAGAATTATGTTTGTAACACTAAAAGAGACGGCGAATATAGGAAATATGAAACTTTCCTTATTTTCTATAAATCAGTAACTTGTAGCAATTGTAGCAATTGCTGAAATGCGTTCCGTTCAGCAGGAGATCGATGACCATATCCGGAACAACAGAAGAAGTAGGAAATTTGAAATAGTATGTGATATAAACGTCGCCCTGTTTAAGGAAATGTACACCAGCAGTTTAGGAGTCACGCTAAATTACTTTATTCTTACAGGTTGTAGGGACAAATAAGATATATCTGTGTGAAATTAGAGGTTCTCACGGCAGTGTTAATGAAGATTACGATCTTATAGCGTATCTTCATGAATTCTTCTTAGAATAAGATATGTTTCAGGCAGATGTGCCAAAAAAAATCAAAACGTCTTATATGTTTAGCAAGTCTAAAATTTTATTGCCTTTTATGGGATAATTTGGAAGACTATGGTAGAGCCGGACACGCTACAGACGACAATATCATGCGGCACATGCTCATTGTATGCGGAATAACTAAGACTACAAACACACGCTCAGAATATGTAATTCTTATTGCGATTCCACAACAACAATGGTTACGCGACTGTAAATCAATGTAACGTTTTACGTACCTTACCATATTGTTTACTTTCACAATTTGTATAATGTGTATAGTTCAGTTCAGTTGAAGCGTTCAACAGGTTTATTCCTACATGTACTCTTTCCTTCCAGTTACGATCATATGCTAATAATTTTTTTATAAAATAAATTTTCGATTTCTCTGAAGCTGTAATTAGTCTTTTTTTTTAACTGTAGAGATCTTATTTCATTATATCTGCTTGGTTTTTAGCTTTACGGCTGCTCCACTTTCCGAAGTGTTCTGTTAACATTATATGCACACTTTTGTTTAGTGCACTATCATTAATTTGACGTTCAGGTGACCGTGCATCGTGATAAATTCTTACAATAAAACCAACTAGATGCACTAATTTCTCAAATTCATTTTTGGAACAAAACTCTACATGTTTAGGACAGTTCCTCTGTCCATCATCAGGAGTCTAGCACTGTACACACAGCAATGGTATATGTAATACAGGTTTGCTGTCAGTAAACCTGTATTACATATACCATTGCTGTGTGTATAGTGAAAAACTCCTGATGATGGACAGAAGAACTGTCGAAACATGTAGAACTTTATTATAAAAATAAATATGAGAAATTATTGCATCTATTTGGTTTTATTGTAAGAATTTTATTATAGCAGCACTGTCATTACTCTTAATACAGTGCAACACAGGAGTGTAATATTTTCCGATAAAGATATGAACCAGCCCAAATGTACATAATTCATTTACGAGCTCAATGTATGCAATACTGAGTACAAGCAGCAAAAGTATGGACATCCTGGTTTTCGCCTGTGAGAGCAACTGTATCTCAAATCACAAACCTGGTCATTTTATATATCGTGTTGCAGTTCCAGCGGCGATGAAATTTTTATTTAGTGAAATTTCATATTGTAGTTCCCTGACGTGACATCATGTTGTCTTGCAAGTCGTTATGAATGTGCAATAAACCAGTAGATTACAGTGTAAATGTTAGGTTAAATCTGCATACACCCTTGATGGATTAGACGTATTTATGTAAAAAATCTCAGATCTTTTTACAAGGGCTGTAACATGTTTTACTACAAAATGATTGAAGGTCGTTTAATACATGTAGCTTAAGGAATTTTCAACATACCTGAACTAGAAAATCAATATGACATATTCCAAGTTACATATTACATATAATTTATAATTCACTAGTAAATTATGTGAAGTTTCGCTTGATTATCTTCGTGTGAATGCTGCAGCTGAATGAGAGTTGGTCAGAGCAAAGACGTTTACATAATTCCTCGGCTCTTGGAATTATGTAAATTACGTCAGTATGTTTTCATAAATCCAGTATTCCCTTTAAAATGTTAACACAACTTTAATTAAAAACAAGAGGAATAAAGTGTAGTTGTAGTGTAAATTCTCTGAAGTACGTAGAATGTTTCTCTATACTCGGCCAAGACTCTGTCTTGACATCGGTTTCCTTGCCTAAACTTTAACGTCTGCCGAGCCCTGGAAATTTTTGTTAACTACTGATGAACTTGAAGGAGTGTTCTACAATTTTCGCAGGTTGCCATCACTATATATATTTAGACTTCAAGGTACCTTCGAAGACGTTAACCATATTGTTTTCGCTACACTTTGTAATGGGCAGTAAAAATGATTTTCTATATCAGTCTCGACTAAACTTAAGGTACGAGGAGGTGCTGATAAGTCTTTAGCCCGACCAGGAAGGAAACAAGTTACAGGGACCAAACTAGGGATTTATTCAACATATTTCCCACGAAGCTTAATGCATTTCTTAGCCCGTTGCTCTAACTTTTACAAACCATTCAAAAAAAGTCGGAAATTTTTCCGTCAAACCAGGTCTCCGCGGCAGAAATGGCCTCCGTGTCGGACGAGAAATGGCGAACTTTCAATTGTTTTTCAGTCCAGGGAACAGGCGGTAGTCCGACGGGATCAGATCCGGAGAATAGGGTTGGTGATCAAGACACTGGAAGCCCAGGTAGAGCAGTTTCTTCTGGTTTGCAAGGGCCGGGTGAGCCGGGGCATTGTGGTGCAAGAACAAGACTCCCTTGGTGACCTTCCCGCGGCGTTTATCCTTCAAAATGTCCTTCAATCGCCCCAGCAGAGATGAGTAATACTCCGCGTTGATAGTTTGGCCCTTTGGAAGATACTCAATGAGGTGGATGCCGTCTTGATCCAAAAAAATCGAGAACGCTATGCCACCACTCCATTGATTGTTGGTTTGTCTCCGGGTCATAATGATATAACCAGGTTTCGTCCATGGTTACCAATCGTGACAGGAAATAATTTGGATCGCGCCGAAAAAATTCCAAAATTTGCTCAGACGTATGGTACCGTTGAAGTTTTTGATCCGCGCTCAAGAATTTCGGGACCCACTTCGCGGAGAGCTTCCGCGTGTCCAAATCTTCATGAATGATGGATCCAACCCGCTCACGTGAGATGTCCAGTTGCTCAGCTATTTATTTTGTCTAACTCCGCCGGTCTCCAAAGATTAACTCGTGAATTTGATCAATAATCTATGGGGTGTCTCTGTTTTGGGTCGTCCAGGACGAGGCGTAACACAGGTGGAAAATTCACCACGTTTAAACTGGGGCACCCAGTTTTTTACGGTGGCATATGATGGTGCATATTCTCCTAATGTTTCTTTCAGAATGGCGTGAATTTCCTTCGGCTCGTTGCCTTGCAGGAAGAAAACTTGATGACAGCTCGCGTCTCCATGTTGTTGAAATCGCGCGCGTCGCCTGACATGCTTCATTTCAGCCTCTGTAACAAGAAAAGACTTCAATTTGGCATATGAACAGACCCCTCTTTCCAAAGACACTATCGATTCCGTCATACGTCATCGGGAAGTAGGTCGGGTTAAGGATTCATCAGCACCCCCTTCGTAGAAGCAATTAACGAGGCTTACCTTCGAAGACATTATCATTCACAAAATAACAACCAGAATACGCTGGAAAATGAAATTATTTTTTTCCCGGAATGTGTTACTACCCCGAAAAAAAAAGAGTAATGGCTGTTATATTCAGTGGAAAAATAGCTACTACCTGTGAAAGATGAACTTCGTAGTAAATAGTAGATTGTGTTAGGTACCGTTGGGACTTATTCCAGTCGTGTGCCACATCATGCTCTGTTACGTTACATGGCTTCGAGTAAAGAAAACTCCCGTAGACACCTTTGTTTTTTTTTACTTGTTTTCCATGCAGTATTTGCTTATAGAAATCTCACAACATGGCTTTAGGTTATACCACGAAACCTGGAAGCCTGGCAGGTAGCTGTGTGCGACTTCCGATGAGAATCTCTATGATGAGAATAAATTGCAGGCACACATATTTCATTAATGGATCCCTTTTTGAAACTAGCCTCTTTATTTGATAGCCACAACTTATGCGAATAATTATCCACAATCTGTTATATGTCGGCTTCCTCTTCTTCCCATTTGGCCAACTGTGATAATTGAAATTAGAATCTTGTTCCTTTACAGTTGTGATGCTCAAAGCATTATTAATTCCGTATTTCCATAAAGTGCATCTCTTCTCACCATAATAACAAATAATTTTATTGCCTTTCATACAAGTACAGTACGTAGTACGTAATTTAATTAATATACGGTGGGATCATGTAATATCTTCAAACGAAGTAAGAATTTTTAAATATTTCTGATTGTAGAAGTTCTAAAAAAGATTCAGTATTTTAAATGGCAAAGTACGGTAAAGAAGTGTCCTGTGGGATTTCCATCGCAGTGTACAAAATGTTATGTTACGTGTGTCAACCTCGTTTCTTGAAGAAGCCAGTGTTTTATCACATGTTTATTTTACACAGGCTCGGGGTAATATGATTATTATGAACGACAAATTCTACATCACACGAAAGAAGGCCTTCATGTTGTGGTCCAGAACTGGCCTCGACATCTCAAGGAATATAGCCACAAGAGTCAGGATATTCTTTGAATTACAGACCCGATGATACCAAGCTAGCTATTACGTACAATCATTCTTTGTGCAAGAAACGATATGAAATATTTTGTTCACAACAGTCATGTGTTAAACTCTATGACTAGGAACGTATAACACTGAAGTAACTGCTAATTTTGAAACATCAAAGTTTTTTTTATGATCCCAGAAGAATTGACCTAATTTCTTGGAAGATAGGCCTATGTAGGCACTTTTGATATGTTGAATGTGAAACTAGTATCTCTTATTTCATTTAAAACGTTGTTAGTATCATTAATTTAAAGCCTTTAAAACTTTTTAAGTTTAAGTTCCCTCTCCGGAGTGTAAATATTCTTATCTGTACTTTCGCGTAAGTAATCTACATTGAATTCAGAATGGCATTTGAAAAGCTTTTTTCCAAATAACACTACTGTCAGGACACTACAGCCTCTTTTACAAAAAAAAAACCTATATATATATATATGTTATATATATATATATGACGTCACGTGTCCAAATAAACCCATTTATAGATAAAATTTTATCTCATAATAAAACTCTTAAAATAGGAAGTAACATAATTTGAAATAATACTTCCAATATTCAAGGCCATATTATGATTTATAGTGTAATAAAAGGAATATTACGAGAACAGTTACATCTTGGTCATAAGCGGTGTCACTGATTGTTGATGAATGGACTTTCCTAAAGTCGATTTACTTCTTCTCCGTTCGCAGGAATTTAATTACATTGTTGACGTAATTCATGATTACAATCAGGAAGCCCAAAGTATGTCTCTCTATTTATGTTTGCCTTACGTATACATTATTCTTCCACATGAAAGGAGCTTTATTGGCTATGCAATTGACTGTTATGACTTAGAACTTCCTCTACATTTTCTGCAAATCGAAAAGCGTGTAGTTAATTGTGTATACTTGTTTAACAAGCACTCTGCACGGCAAAGGAATCTAGCGCCAAACGACATTAAGCCAACCTATCGTCTTGATTTCATTAAGGCTTTTAACACGCCGAACCAACCCAGAGAATTGAAGAGCTCTGCTTCGAGAAGTCTGAACCGCAAAGTTGAGGAGGTAAGCAAGGAAATGTTTTTTAAGTCAGTCCAAGCTTAAATCCCATCTCTTTGCATTTGATTTGCATTTTCTTGATGGAGCGACTCTCTTTGGCCTTCCGTCCCGAACAACGTCTCCGTTAATAAGGAAATAATTGCAGTAAATAGCAAAGTTTTGACATCGTCTTGGCTTAATTTGCCCCCGGGATGTAATTCATTATTATGCATGAGCTGAACTTCTCTGCGGCCCGAGCCCCTCTCGCAGCTAGCTAGCATATTGCTTCGGGTGCATACAAATTTAAATCGTTGGCTGCAGTGCATGTCATCTGCTTTGTTTAGATACAACTGCCGTCTCGGTCAACATGAAACTTTTATGCATAACGTTAAGTTTCCTTCGTGTTCCGTGTCCATACCGTTAAACTAAATTACAATTTTGTTCATGAAAATGCTGTAAACGATAGTTATTTACTTACATTAGATTCTTTTGCGAATTTTAAATTGTTTATTTCTTATATTGTGATGACGTAAATAACTCATGTAACACAAATAAATACACTATTCAATAGTTCATGACTACATTCTTTTACGTTGTTTCTACATGTTGCACCGCTGTTATTTCGTCGTCTTCAAGCAGCTGTCACCAAAATTTCTTTAAAAAACACAGCAATAAATTTTACATTCAAGAGTCCGTGCATCGTGAAATATATGCCAATAATTGTCCAACAAGATGCAACTATATACAGTTTATTTACGATATATCTATAAACTGCTCTACATGTTTCGGGTGGTATCTCCACCCATCATCATGAGCTCATGTCACTGTATCCACAGCATCTGGCATTAGTAAAACCGTAACTGCAACCTGTCATGAACGTGACTGGACGGGAATTGCAGTTCCCGTCCAGTCACGTTCATGACAGGAGATGCTGTGGATACAGTGACATGAGCTGCTGATGATGGGTGGAGATACCACCCGAAACATGTAGAGCGGTTTACAGATATAAATAAACTGTATGTAGTTGCATCTTGTTGGACAATTATTGGCATAAAACAATACATTTTATTGCCACGGTTTTCATTTATAATGCACATTTAATCTCATGAGCACACAGTAATAAAATACCTATATTGTTGTTTTATGTTTTAAAGATATTTTGGTGTCAGGTCCCTTAAGATGGTAAGATAATAGCGCCGAAACATATAGGAGCTATGTAAAATACTGTAAGCTTAAATTATCAAACAGTGTTTTTTTTGGTGCTACATGACCGTCTTATGAAGTTGTCAGTTGTCCAGGTTCAGCATTCCTTTATATGTACGAGAGGTAAAACAGACGTTCCAAATGCTGAAAATGTCTGCATCTTAAGAAAAAGGAATGTCTAAGTTTTCTGTTGAATATTGTTTTACGTACGATTCTTAGCAGGCCGAACAGAACTCGTTAACTGACTCCATACAATAAGTAACACTTGTTGATACTATAATAGCCGTGAAGTCTGTTAATTGTCTTATATACAACTGGATATGATGATCAATGATAAGGAATAGACTTATTTGGCTGCTCACACGGAGTAAGGACTTCTTATCCAGAAATGTGAAACGGTGAAGAATCATCGTTGTAACATGCGGCCTTGTATCGAATTTCTTTTTCGTAGACATACGTTAATGAACTACCACCAAGTAAGATATCTGTAGTAACTTAAATATGAGTATTAGAAGAACAAACTATGGTTGAGAAGCTGAATGTTTGCCCCCGTATTACGAGGGCCATATACGAGTGTGTGTGTGTGTGTGTGTGTGTATATATATATATATATATATATATATATATATACACACGTAGAATTATTGGTCGTATTTTACAAGGATATTCTATTTTTTTCTTAGAACTTAGCAAATTTTACAAGAGACACGAGGACATGAAAGAATAATTTTGTTTAATAAATGGATTTACCGTTTTATGCGTGAGTTATTACACAGGCTGTACTGAAAGTACTTAACGTCTTACTTCAAACAGCTTACACCTGCTTCGCTAGTGATTTTAATAAAGGTATTATCAGATAAATATTTCGCTTTTGTCTTTAATAATGTTTATAATAATTCCGGGTCACCTTAACCCCATCAACTGGCAAGTTACATTTTCTACATTGGCATAAACAAACACTGAATTATCCTATTAATTTGTCGTTAGCACTGCGATATCAGAATAATGCGCTACCAGTAGTTTTTTTGTGATAACCGCAAGCGGTTGATACCAGAATGACCTTGATAACGTAGAAAAACTTTCTTACGTGAACAGGAATTTATATGTGATTCTTCAAACGAAAACGTGATAGTGGCTTATGTTATATTGAGCTTTATTGAGCTAATTAAATGCGTATTTTGAAAATGTTTCTGCCTGCTGTGCGAGGTTTTACAATTTATCCTAATGGTAAAAGAAAAATTGACATTTCAAAACATTTGTAGCACAAAATGATAAAGAACCAATTTTTTTTTGAATCTACAATCTCTAAACGAAATTTTAAATCAATTTTATTAAAGTTTACTTCTCTTTGGATCTTACACTGTGTACCTTGGAAACTTCACACTTACCCAAGGCTTTCAATAAGTTAGTATGCGGCTAGTGTGGGAGTAAATGGAATTAGTATGGACGTATAGACTAGCAAGATTTAGTTTTAAAAAGTTAACACTTGCCACATAGTCAGTGTGTTAATTTTCATAACGTATGGTTTGAATAGAATGGGATATAGGGCGTAGAAATTCTTCGGTTAGAGTTTTGGAGTATAGGCTATGATCCTCTTTTTATTACGTATAAAAGGCACAGCAGCTACATTTTTCGTCCACTTCCGTAGATGTAGGGGTGTAATCCTGTGAGGATGGGAAGCAGCATGTATCCTGTAAATCGCCTGGCGTGAACCATACATCACGAGCAAGAGCGCAGAGACCTGGCTGACTCCTGGCCTGCCCTTCTCTATTCCGGTCCCCATTCCAGTTCTGATTACTCCACCATTACGCGGGATGCACCCACGGTCGCTCGTACTTCACGAGATAGTCTCGTTTAATTCCCACGGTGCCCGACAATTGCAAGGATTCAAAGTAAACAGAGAAAATTTTGATATGGATGGGAACTTTAAAATTGCTGTCTACTATGGGTCTCAGCCTGAAGAATTATAGTGGAAAAGACTATGCACGCAGATAAAGGAGCGCTAACATTTTGAATTAAAACAGACAAGTTCTGCATGTTAAATGGTATCAAGTTGTCCAAAAATCCTGTTAATCATTCTCATCACACAAGAGAGGAACAAGTTGAAGAAATGTCCGCAGGGCTTAAGATTTCTGGAATGTTCTTTTTTTGCTGTTGCTCTTATTCTTAAATGTTTTCTTCTGCTACTCAGTTTAGACGAATTCATATAGACGGACGCACAGACATGACGAGTCTAGTAGTAAATGTTTGTTGTGTGATCGCGTGTTTAAAACTCGGTCCTGTTGGTTCTTGCCGATGAAAGTTGCATTCTAATATTTTCAAAACACCGCGTGCTATGATGCCCATTTTGGATAAAACATATTTAGAAAAAGTATGCAGTTATAGGTGATATCAAACATTATTTTACTATTTAACTCTATACTTATATCAAGGAGAGTTAGAAATTTTCAATAGTGTTAGAGAAAGTCTGAATATTTTTTCAGTCCGTATGTTGTCAGCAACTAAGTCTTCAATGCATGTACTATAATTACTGGGAACAAACATGATATTCCTGACAACGTTACCACTATATTTAAATTTAAAAACCACTGGAGACACTTCAGTCGTTGAAGTTATTGAATATGAGTTTCACTGCTGGAATTCGATTCACGGACTGTAAGAAAATAATTCTTTCTGTTGCCTCACCCAGACTGGCTGTAAGTCCTGCGCAGACCTATTTAGAGTGGGTGGCGGTAACCTGTTTCTCTGATAACTGAAGAATAAAAACCAACTAGATGCCACTTGTTATTTTATTGTACTTCTTATAGGCTCAACATGGAGTAGTGTCCGGGCTGCAGCCCGGACACTACTCCAGCCTAACCGCACCTAACCTCCAACCTACAGCAAACCAAGAACGAAACGACCAATGTGGTACTCAACATTATAGTCGCGAGCTCCTGATGATGGGCATAGTAATGCCCGAAACATGTTGAGCCTATAAGAAATACAATAAAATAATAAGTGGCATCTAGTTGGTTCTTATTCTTCAGTTATCACAATGATGCACGGTCCAACAAACATCAAATTGTTTCCCTGTTGTTAGGATGTTCGGAGCGAGAGTCTGACCAGACTGCCAACTGGTGCTGGAATGAAGAGTGCAAGGAGCTTAGCCTCAACTACGGATACCTCATGACGGAACATTGCTGAAGCGAAGGAGTAGCACATGAGTCCGTAACTGAAGTTACGATTTAACTATCGAAATCCACGGAACGCCGTTAATTTTGCACGCTAGATTCTCAAGTACCCAACAAATCTCCCGCACTGTTTGAAGCTTGAGGCTTCATTACAGTCTATACAACTGCCCGCCTCTCGTCTCCGTGCTAACCCGGATAAGTTCTGTCTGCGCAACCCAATTCTGCTTCTTGTAAATTAACTGTAGTATTTCCCTCACATCTGTGCATAGGTCTTCCACATGTTCTTCTGTCTTCGAAGTTTTCTGTCAAAAGTTGACTGAAATTCCCGTCTCTACCACGCTTCTCTCATGTTCAACCAGTCTCAGCTTGCTTCACTTGATCATCTCAATAGTATTAAACGAGGAGAAGAAACCACGAAGCTCATCAGTTAGCGTGTTTTTTCCAGCCTCCTCCTACTTACAGTTTTCCCCTAACACCTTTCTGGAAAACCTTCAACTTTTATTCTTTCCTTAGTGTTAGAGACCAAGTTTCATGCCCGTGCAAAGCAAGAGAGTAACAGTCAAAGTTACAGTGGTGAATATTTTAGCGTTTTGTTGTGTACAGCAGCCAGGGCAGATGGTTAGCACTGCTCAGTAGCTAACATTCTCCGAATTTCATCTGCTTTTAATGGTTCGAGCATGTAGTTTGCTCTGTTAGTGTCGTTCCTAATCGTTGGAAGTTTGTCACATATTCATAGGATTTATTATCTGACTCTACATTCTTATTTCTTTCACCTTACCACGGTGAGGAATGAGTGGAGCTATACCTTTGTTCTTCCTATAAGCCTTCATGGCTTGCATAAGGAAAAAAACACCTTGTACGTTTTATGTCATGATTTTATCCAGTGTTCTGTTGACGATGCATTTCATGCATGGTTGAAGGAGAAGGAAGATGAAGCATGCTGTTATTAGGAACAGTTCGAAAGAGCCTATACGTAAAGCAAGTATGGTTAGCGGTTCTTCCTATTTTGTCACAAAAATTAATTTAACTCTTAAATTTACCAAATAAAGGCCCACAGTAACGGACATTCTTGAAATTACGGTGACTGATTTCAAAGTAGATTAACAGATTTAATTTGAGTTTTGACCGCGTTAGGAGATAAAAATTTAACTTAAGGAGAAATATTATCAATAGCTGTAACCGACGGAATTTTGTTGAGAAAGTCTCACACCCTGCATATTGGCAGTAGGGAGTCGCACCGTAAAGAAAGCTGTACCTTCTCTTCGCGTTTTTTGTAACCCGATTTCTTTTCCTGTGTTAGTAAATCAGGCTGAGTTTTGTTTCGAAGACATAGAGACAGGTCAGGGGACAAGTATAAAGGAGAGATTTTAGTAGAACGCCAATCTACAGAGGCAGCGAGGCGTGAGTGGATTGATGGGGCGGAACAGGGCGATATGGGGTCATTTCCTGTCTTACCTACCATTTCCGCACCATACGGGTCAATAACGTAACACTTGTAAAATATAAATATACTTTACCCATACATATATACAAAATATTTTATATTTTTGTTCTGGGGGAATCTCAGAACACCTGTTCACGTGGACTCTGTACGTAACACCTTGAGCACGCGCGGATTTGTACTTATGCCGGTTTTGTCACTTCCAGCGATGTCCTTTGTTTGATTCTTCCGAATTTTATGAATACTTTAGCATTTAAAGTAGCTACGTAGCGTGAAATAAGAGCTGTACCTTCCATTTCCGAGAGGGAATTTGCGAATTTGTTGTAGGAAATAATAGAATTGTGTGTGTGACTACGGGTGTCAAACCAAAGTTAAAACGAAGTATTTGGTCACACCCATTTTTATGTAAACTGCGTATGACATCTCCATACTCATCGGGATTGATGGGGTGGCGTAGGCTTGGGGTTGGATGTGGGATTTCTTTTCCGTTGTTGTTTATGAATAAAAATTGGAGATATAAACTTTGAATGAGGGCCGCGATGCACTGTACGGACTTCTAATTCTTCACATACTGCCGGTTTGTGCGCACCGTAGGTCGTGAATGACCGTCAGGGTAACAAAATTTAAAAATTCCTCCTTCTTGGGTAGTATTTAAATTTACAAACCAAAAGAACTGAATGTTTAACCCTTTAAAGACGAAGCGCAGACCGCTTTATTTAAAGACCCAGTCCGTACCGCGCTGTAAACACTTATCATCTTGGTTATAAAAACCAATCAGTTTATGTTGTAAGTGGCACAAGTCGCTGTTTGTTCTCAGATAAATACAAAACACATAAATACAGTGTGGGCAGAGAGTACAGTTGTTGAATGTTAAACTGGTGGTGCATCACGTAACCAACAGGCTTTAAAAGGTTAAGGTTAAGTTACAGATGTGTTGTTGGTCATGGTGGAATCAATGATTAAGTTCTGGAATTCGGCAAGAGATTTCTAAGAAGAATCCAACTTATAGCAGATTCTTAGCCATTTTTCTAACTGATCACCGATCGTGTAAGCAAAGAAAGTCGCAGCGTTTATTACTAGAAGTTATAAAATTCGTCTATTATACGAAAGTTGAGCGCCTACTTAAAAGAGGAAAACATTGCCTTTTTGTTGCAGAAATCAACCATTTGATATTTTTCAGGGGGAAAAAGTTGTTTGTTTTGAGAATTAAAAGGCACATATAAATACACGATATAAATAACCTCGATAATTTATAAACTGTCAAGCTTGTAATAATCTCATGTTCAGTAAAACTCTGCTCTAAAGTGTTAAGTAGACTGCAAGTCATACAGCCTGTAGAGTTATGACCTAATATTTCCTGCCAATTCATTTGCTTTATTTTTACCCGAATGCTCTTTTGGCGGCTTGGCTTATCTTTGATGACATTTACTTACTTACTTACTTCATGGTGCAGAGTCCTTCTTGAGAAGCTAACTGGTTTGCAGCTAGTCAAGAAATTCCCCGCATTTCATGGAACCCGAAGGTTCATTACCGCACTAACAAGCCTCCGCCACCCGTCCCTATCCTGGACCAGCCTAATCCAGTCCATATACCCACATCCCACCTCCTGGAGATCCATCATAATATTATCCACCCATCTATGCCTAGGTCTCCCCAGTGGTCTTTTTCCTTCCGGTTTCCCCACCAAGAAACTATAAACCCCCCTCTCCTCACCCAAACGCGCCATATGCCCAGACCATCTCATTCTTCTAGATTTTATCACCCGCACAATATTGGATGAGGAATACAGATCATTTAGTTCCTCGTTATGCAATCTCCTCCATTCCCCCGTTACCTCGTCCCTCCTAGGTCCAAATATTCTCCTCAACACCATATTCTCAAACACCCTCAGCTTCCTTTCCTCCCTCAATGTCAGCGACCAA
>Ga0131853_10001622_pt1 | contig 40232 bp, 50 predicted proteins | sample TergutLab28metaG_FD_92764 | JGI IMG/M metagenome (GOLD analysis project Ga0131853, IMG submission 92764) | Labiotermes labralis P1 segment gut microbial communities from Petit-Saut dam, French Guiana - Lab288 P1 (version 2) (version 2) | ecosystem: Host-associated > Arthropoda: Insects >...
GTCGTACATTCCTACCTGTTCGTGCTATTGCAGATATAGCAGGTTTTGATGTTGACTTTGATGGTGCAGAGAATATGGTCATATTGACCACAGAGGGTGTGGGGGCTGTGGCGGTGCAGCCTATGCATGAAAATGCTTGGAATGCCGACGATGTATATAGAGTTGTCTGGACTGCAAATAGAATAAGTGAGGTTATCCATCGAACCGATACATGCTCGAATATGGCAAACCCTGTTCAAACGACAATTGGAGAGGCTCTTTCAAGAGCTGGCGGTGGACGGCCTTGTCAAGTGTGTTGGGCTGATTAGTTCAATTGACATTTAAAACGGAGAAATAATATGCAAATAATCGAATTTTTACTACTAACATGGATAATACTTGCTTTCATACTTCTTTTTGAGCGCAGAGTGTATCGAAATATCATTTATTTTGGTATTTTTTCGCTTATTACTTCTGTATGTTTTCTTATGCTTGGTTCGCCTGACGTTGCCATGGCGGAGGCGGCTATTGCTGTGTTTTCTACTATATTCTTTATCATTTGCATAGAAAGATATTATGGTAAAAAGGGTAATAAAGTTGAGTTTATACGCGCGCCTAAGCGGGGCAGTTGGTTTACAAATATTGTGCTTCCGCTTGTGTTTTGTATAGGCTTGTTTGCGCTGTTTATTACATTCATGCCTGTAGGGGATGTAAGCACATATCTCAAAGACCTATATTTGCAATACTTTGCTACGGATGTTGGTGGCGAAAATGCTGTTGCGGCGATACTTCTTGGTTATCGTGTTTATGACACGCTCTTTGAGGCTCTTATCCTTGTTATTGCTGTTGTGGCTGTGGCGCATATGTCTTGGCTGGACAGAATGGCTGTGGATGATGGTCGCCATAGTGAAATAGAAAATTCTTCCATGGCTGTTTTTACAGTCCGCATAATATCGCCTATCATCCTGCTTTTTGGTACATACCTTATCCTTAATGGGCATATTTCAGCGGGTGGCGGCTTTCAGGGCGGCGTGGCTATAGCTACATTCTTCATCTGCCGCTATATGATTTATGATATTTATGATATCTCTGTAAAAAAGGTTATTAAGTTGGAAGAATATGTTTTTGTGTTTATTGTTGTTATTGCGGTATTCGCGGTATTTGTTGGCTCTAAGGCATTTTTGGCATACCAGTTTGAATATTTTGCAGATGCCTTTAATGATACCTATCTCATTATCATGAATATCCTGATAGGACTAAAGGTTGCCTGTGGATTTTTTATTATATTTTATCGCTATGTTGCCATAGAGCGCAGAGAGGATTCGCCGATAGAGATATCACAAAGACATCAGAGTTCGGAGGATAGCCATGTTTAATCTGGAGAATCTTGATATTTTTGCTGTTTTTATGTTTTTTCTGGCACTTTTCGGGCTTATAACAGCTAGAAATGCCATAAAGTCTATTGTTTTTACGCTGGTTATGCAGACGGCTGTTATTATGTTCTGGCTTTTTTTGAGCGCGAGAACAGGCACAATTCCACCTATTATTTATGACCAAGCTATATTATATGATATTACTGCTATAGCAGACCCTACGCCGCAAGCCTTGATGCTTACAGCAATTATCATCGGCATATCAGTTTCTGCTATAAAGATAACCATGCTTAACTATCTTTTTAGAAAATACAGCACAGCTGATTGGTATCTTTTGCATGAAATGCAGGCGGAGGAAGAGGCGGAAAATCCATATAATTAATAGACGGAGGTCTTTTGAAAAATGGAAAAGGCAAGGCATAAATGGAGTGAAGAAATAAGTCGTGCAGAATTTACATTTTCTGATAGAGGTAGCTATGGTAAAGTGATTTGGCAAAAGAGAAAAGAGTTGCTATTGAAAGCTGGCGCAAAGCTAACGCCAGACCCCCAGCTAAACTAAAGATGGCTCTCTAAATTATTCTGCTAAATTTGCTAAGACATTGCGTGCTGACCATGCGGGCAAGGTGGCGGATGGCATGACCACGGAAGGTATTATATTTCCATCTCCTAATGAGCTAGGGATTTTCTTGAGGTTTGGCGACAACAACACATGGACAAGTCTTTTGGATGAAAATGGAAAGTCCCTGCATGAATGGAGCGAATATTAATCGGAGGCGAAGCGTAGCCCATGTTGACCTATTTTGTTATAATACCTGTTCTTATAGCCGTTTTCCTTTTTGTTTTTGCATCAAACAAAGGGGCGCGGGTGCTTGCTATTCTGTTTCAAGCCGTATTTGTTGCTCTGTCGCTATACCTTCTTTGGGAGACACGGGGCGAGGAGATAACGGTAGTTATCGGCGACTATTACGGTGTTATGGGCATTATTTTGCGCGCCTACACCACATCTGCCGTATTTATGGTGCTTTGCGGCATAGTGTTTCTCGCTGTTGCTATATATAGCTTCAACCAAAGTGACAGCCGTACTTTCTGGTTTTTGTTATTCATCTTGCAATCCGCGCTTGTGGGGCTTTTTCTTACGCGGGATTTGTTTAATATCTTCGTTCTTGTTGAGGTTTCCACGGTTATTGTAATCATTCTTTTGATGTATGATAAAAAGAACCGCAACATGCTCTCGGGTCTAGTTTTTCTTATGTTAAATATTGTTGCCATGTTGTTATATCTTTTTGGCATTGGCTATATATATATGCTTACAGGCGTTTTTGATATCCAGCGCGCAGGTGAGTTGCTTGCTTATGTTGATTATTCTGATAAAATGATTCCGTATGCTCTTATAATGACAGGCATAGCTTTTAAATGCTCTATCATCCCTATTTTTAGCTTTTTGCCAAAGGTTAAACTATATCCAAAAGCCCCATCTGCTGTTGCCGCTATACTTTCTGGCGTTCAGATAAAAACTATGGTCTACATGTTCTTGCGCATGCAGGATATGTTCGGTGACTTTTCTTCTCATAACTTTTTCTTGGCGGTAGGCATTGTTGCTAGCCTTGCGGGTGTTATCATGGCGATTTGTCAAACGGATGTTAAGATGATTTTGGCATATCATACAATGAGCCAAGTTGGTCTTATTATTATTGGTCTTTCCGCCAACAATGAGTACGCTATGCTAGGTGGACTATACCACATTCTTAGTCATGCCACTTTTAAGAGTGCGTTGTTTTTATCCATAGGTATCATTGTTCATTCCTATGGTACACGAGATGTGTATAAAATACGGGGCGTGTTGCGGCGTATGCCGATAGTTGGAATGGTTACATTGTTTGCTGTGCTGGGCATAACTGGCGCGCCATTTTTCATAGGTAGCATATCCAAATACTTTATAGCTGCTGATGTGCCATTTTGGCTTAATGCCACTGTTATCGTCATTAGCCTAGGTACCATCATATCCTTTATAAAATATGCAGGGATACTTTTTGGCAAAGACCTAGGCGCAGAGGGTGATGCTGTAAAGCCTGACATATGGCGTATTGTGCCATCTGCGGCACTTGGTATTTTCTGCCTTGTGGGCGGCATCTTTGGTGGTCATATTATCAATTTCCTATTCCCCTTATACGATAGCCCAGCATCCATAGATACATGGGGCTATATAGAGAAATCCCTGATATTCCTAGGTAGTGCGGTTGTGGGTTTCCTTATCTACAAATATATAGTGTATGGTAACAATACCCTAAAACGTATAGGTAGGCTAAACATCGGTTTTAGAAGCGCGTGTGCGGCTATGGGGGCGTTTTTTGGGCTGATTGTGATTTTTGTTGGGGTTATGTAAGGATGTTGGTATGGATTTAAAATTACAAGCACTCTATGGATTTGTGCATTCTTTCGATTTGTGCATTCTTGGTGTTGCGGATAGATTGTTTGCATTGCTCAACTTTTTCTAGTAGAACAACGACGTAACCACCCCACAACTCACAAAAACCATCTAAAGTCTTATTTGCTTTTTCAATTATTGACTCACCGTTCATTTTGTGTGGCATTAGGTCTATAATTTTTTGTTCGATATCCTTAGCAAAATCGAAAAAATCACTAGGCAGTATTGTGCTTTCTGAATATTTGTGCAAAAATATTTGAAGTCTGGCAAGCATAAGACCTACTTTCCTATAATACGATAACATTGTGTTTCGACTATTGACATCAGTGATTTTGTATATATTCATCTCAAAACTTGTCATTGACTCGCACAAACTATCAATATCGTGCAATAACTCGTTAAAATTAATTTTGATTCGCTCCTTTTCCAGCTCCAATCTGATTAATGCGGTTTCTTTTTTGTTTCTGGCTCGCTCTTTTTCTAATTCATCCTTGAGTAAAATGGCTTCTTTTTTTATTTCGCGAGCTACATTCCTCTTGTTGATATATAAAGTCACAATAATAGCAACAATAGTCAGTCCGCCTCCAAGATAAGAACCCCAGAATGACAACCACTCACCATCACTAAATGTAGTTGAAAATGGCTTCCATTAGATTTCTTATCCATACTTCCTCCTGTGTTTGATTAAACTTGTAAACCTATTATACCATTCTGTGAGTGGTTTTTCAAGCCTAAGATAGAAGAAAAAGGCGGCTGAGAGCCGCCCCTATAATTCTTAATGGTTGCGCTTACGCTTCAAACACAAGCATAACAGCAATACCCCAATCCCAATCACTGCCAAAACCTTACCCATCTTCTTAAACTGCTCACCGCCTGGGTAAATGTTAAAATGACCTTGCTCTAGGTCACTGACAGAGATTTTGTAACCTTTGATGTTTTTGTAATGTTCTGATTGTTTAAATTCTTCGATACTTTCGTATTCGCCGATTGTTATTAGTGTTTTCATGAGCTTGCCTACAAATGGTATTTTCGTTGCTTGGGCAAGGTCGTCTTTGATTTCTGCCAGCTTTTGTAGGAAAAGTTGCTCGTCATCGGTGTTTTCGATGGTGTCCAGATAATCTGTTAATAACATGGTTGGCATCCTCCTTTAATTTTGTGTCTGGTTAATAAAGAGCATTATATTCCATTTTTTGCGCCATATATCATCTTTTGCTTCAAATCATATAGCTTTTGCGACAGGTCCACAGGCATAATATGCGGATTTATTAGGCGGCGATGCTCCTCCCATAGGCTATTTTGCTCGCGCATGCTGTATTCGCGTATTTTCATTATGCTTGGCGAGTTATATACGCGCTTACCATCTTTGATGATAGGCACAAATAGCTCTCGCGCATAGTATTCACCTGGAGCTAGGCGCATCTTTTTCCAAGGGGCTTTGGGGTCAAAGAGTGTTAGTTGTTCGGCTTCGTTTATGGTTTCATCTGCTAGTGTAATTAGGTCTGCTTTTATTTTATGATGCTTGGCATCATAAATACGATATATTTTTTTTACATCAGGAACTGTGACTTTTATAGGATTTTCGGAGAGCTTGATTTTGGGAATCATCTTGCCATTAGATTCCACGGCTACGAGCTTGTACACACCACCAAATGCGGGATAGTCCTTGGAGGTTATCAGCGATGTGCCGACCCCCCAATTATCTATTTTAGCACCCTGCAATTTTAACGACTGTATCAAAAACTCGTCTAGGTCGCAGGAGGCTGTTATTTTTGCATCTTTGTGACCTGCGGCATCTAGCATCTTTCGCGCCTCTTTAGAAAGATATGCGAAATCACCGCTATCTAGTCTTATACCGTAATAACCAAGCGGTTTGCCAGCGGCTCGCATCTCGTCAAAAATACGTATGGCATTTGGCACACCGCTTTCTAGGGTGTCATAGGTGTCCACGAGCAGAGTGCAACGGTCAGGGAAAGCTGCGGCATAGGCGGCAAATGCCTCTAGCTCGGTATCAAAAGACATAACCCAGCTATGGGCATGTGTACCCTTTACGGGGATATCAAACATCTTACCTGCAAGCACATTGGATGTAGCAGAGCAGCCGCCGATAACAGCCGCGCGCGCGCCATATATTGCCGCATCTGGACCTTGGGCGCGGCGCGCACCAAATTCTAGCACCATATCGCTATCCTCACCTGCCGCATGGCATACGCGCGCGGCTTTTGTAGCTATAAGGCATTGATGGTTAAGGATATTTAGCAGGGCGGTTTCTATTAGTTGCGCTTCTATGATGGGGGCAGTGACAACACATAGCGGCTCATTTGGAAAAACTACCGACCCCTCGGGTATAGCACAAATATCGCCAGAAAAGCGGAAATTGCGTAGATAATCTATAAAATCCTCTGAAAATATACCTTGCCCTCGCAAGTAGTCCAAATCCTCTTCAGAAAAATGCAGATTTTCTATATAGTCCATGAGCTGCTCTAGCCCTGCCATAATGGCAAAGCCGCTACCGCTAGGATTTTCTCTATAAAACATATCAAATACGGCACGATTATGACCCATGCCTGCGTGCAGATATCCCTGCATCATCGTTAGTTGATAAAAATCTGTTAATAAGCTATGGTTTAACATTTATATTAACTTTCCTCTCTTTAAATAAGCCATACCCTTGTATCGCTAACTCAATTATAACATTTACTGTTTGCAACGGCAATCCTTTTATGTTAAAATAAAGTTAGCGGAGGTGATTTTGTATGAATGTATTTTTCTTTATTTGCCTTGGTGTTGGCGCGGGCTTTGTTGTTATATCGGTGCTGCTTGGTCAATTAGGCGGTATTATGGATTTTGATGTTGCGGCTGTATCGCCTTTCAAGCCCATCCTTATCGCCTTTTTCCTTACGGTATTTGGTGGGCTTGGGCTTATCTTTGTGCCTGTTTTCCCTGTTGCATGGATGGTGATTGGTGTCGCGGCGGCTGGCGGTTTGGGGCTTAGTTATCTCATATTTCGTTTTGTTGTTGTGCCATTGCATAGGTGGCAAAACACCAGCGCGCATGACCGCCAAAGCACCATTGGTGTGACGGCAAAGGTAGCGGAAACCATACCGCAAGGGGGCTATGGCAAGATATCATACACTTATGATGATAAGATATTATCGGGGCCTGCTAGAAGCGAAGATGGTAATGAAATTGAAAGAAATACCGTGGTTGAGATTGTGTATATAGAAAAAAATACGTATCATGTGAGACCAAAAATATAAAAAATGGAGGTAAAAAGTATGCCAGAATTTTTAACTGGGGGTAACTTGTTAATTATCCTGCTTATTGTGGGTGTGGCTATTCTTGTGCTTGTTTTTCTGCTTTCGCTATGGAAAAGAGTGCCACAAGACAAGGCGATGGTGGTAACGGGGCTTAAAAAGCGCGTTATTATGGGCGGTGGCGGCATGGTGCTACCTATCTTCGAGAGAACAGACAAAATTTCTCTTGAGAACATGAAAATAGAGGTACGTACAGGTGGCGACGGTGCTATGACGGCGCAAGGCGTTAGCATTACGGCGGATGGCGTTGCTATTATCAAGGTAAAGAGCGAAAAGGAATCTATCCTAGCGGCGGTGGAGCAATTTAACGCTGGTAGCGAGGCGCGTACCATTGCTGTTATAGAGGGTATTGCGAAGGATGTACTTGAAGGCAAACTGCGCGAGATTATCTCTAAGCTCACAGTAGAGGATATTTACAGAGACCGCGTAAAATTTTCTAGTGAGGTACAGGGCAATGCTGCACAAGACCTCTTGGAAATGGGTCTTGAAATTAAAACATTTACCATCCGTGATATTTCTGATAACAATGGTTATCTGGCGGCTCTTGGTAAAAAGCGCATATCTGAAGTAAAGCGCGATGCACAGATAGCAGAAGCAGAGGCGGCGAAGGAAACCAAGATACGCACAGCCGAGGCAAGCAGGCTAGGGGAAGAAGCGCATCTAAGAGCGCAAACCCAAGTGGCTGAAGCCATGAAGGATAAAGAGCTAAAGGTGCAAGCATACCGTAAAGAGCAGGAAACATCTAAGGCGGTAGCGGATTTGGCGTATGAAATCGAATCTAATAAAGTGAAAAAAGAAGTGACGGAAACGAATATGCAGGTAGAAATTATCCGCAAGCAAAAAGAGATAGAATTGGCTGAGCAAGAGGCTTTGCGCAGAGAAAAAGAGCTTGATGCAACTGTAATTAAGCAAGCTAATGCGGAAAAGTATCGTCTTGAAAAAGAGGCTGATGTTTCGAAATATCGCGAGATACAAAATGCTCAAGCCCGCGCGGAGGCTATACGTACAGAAGGCGCGTCACTGGCAGAGTCTAAGCGTTTGCAGGGTATGGCGGAAGTTGAAATTATACGCGAGCGTGGTATGGCAGAAGCCGAGGCTATGATGAAGAAGGCCGAGGCATTTAAGCAATATAACGATGCGGCTGTTACACAAATGATTATTGAGCAATTACCAGAGATTGCTAAAAATGTATCTGAACCGCTTTCTAAGACCGAAAAAATTGTGGTTATTGATAGTGGCAATGGCTCTGGCGGCGGTGCGGCGAAGGTTTCGGGATATGTTACAGATATTATCTCTACTTTGCCTACTACGGTTGAGGCTCTTACGGGCATTGATATTGTAGGCAAGTTAAGAGGTGCGGCAGAAAAGATTGCTCCTGAATCTACGCAGGAATAATAATATAAAAACAGAGACACCATCGCCTTTTGGCGATGGTGTTGTGCTGTTCGTTTTTCTATGCTACAAGATAAGGGGGGATAAGCGCATGACCTACATAATTAAAAAATTTGACGAACTTAATAATATCGAGCTATACGAAATGCTAAAGCTGAGACAGGATGTTTTTATTATTGAGCAAAACTGTATCTACCCAGATATAGATAACAATGATGAAAATGCATATCATTTGCTGGTACTTGATGATAGCAAGATAGTTGGTTGTACTAGAATATTAGACAAAGGTGTCACATTTGATGAAAACTCGATTGGTAGAGTTATTACTGCTAAAAGCCATCGTGGCAGAGGTATTGCAAAAGAGATGATGCTTCAATCTATGATTTTCATCAGGGATGCATTGAACGAAACACATATCAAGATTTCGGCTCAATCATATATAGTGCCTCTTTACGCTTCTCTTGGGTTTGAAATTGTGAGCGATGAGTATTTGGAGGATGGCATTCCACATGTTGATATGCTTTGCAATTTGGAAGAAATGAAAACACCTAACCTTTAAGGATTTAAAATCCATCATTGAACGTGCTGGATATCCCTTGTTCATGCCGCTGCCAGCCTTTGCTGTAGGATAAAAACCAAGGGAAGATGTGCCAATGCCAACAAATAAGTCCTGCAACAAAACCTAGGGTGGAGATATGTGCAAGTGATAAATAACCTGTCGACAAGAATGTCAAAAACAAAGTTAGAGCCGAGATAATAGCAAAAATTAGATATCTTAATAGTCGCATTAAAATTCTTTTCATCATTTAGAACTCCTTCCTCGCACATAATCATAGCTATATATGTAGGGTAGGTCACATCAAAAGGTCTGATTTGGCGGACTCTATCTCCAAACAAGACTGAGAATATATTGTGCAAGCACTGTGATAATAACCCCTCCAATACCCGTGTAAATCAATAGATATGCCTTTTCGCGCTTCCTTGCCTTTGCTTCTAGGTGCATTTCAGCGTGATTTGATATGTCTATTAACTTGCTCTTTTTTAACATTGTGGGCCAAGCAAAAAGGACTATGCCTGCTAAAATCACAAAAGCTCCAACAGCTAGATTGGCAGTAAAGATATAAAAAGGCCAAAAGCAACTATGCATGATAGAGCCATAGACTATGCTGATAATTGCCACAGCAGAAACAAGCACGGCAGAAAGCCGCAAGATGTTTAAAACACTTGCGACTAACTGCTTTGGCTTATTTTTGTTATTTTGGTTTGTACTATTATCCATTTTTCTTGCAAAGGTGGCAAGCAACAAACTTGCCTGGGTAGATTTCTGTTAGCTCTGGGTCTATATCCTTGCATTCATCCTTACGGGCAAAACATCTGCCGTAGAAACGGCAGCCTGGAGGCGGATTTATCGGACTAGGCACGTCGCCCTCCAAAATAATGCGTTCGCGCTTTAGCCCTGGGTCTGGTATAGGAATAGCAGAAAGCAGAGCTTTTGTGTATGGATGTTGCGGGTCAGAAAACATTGTTTTGTAGTCTGACATCTCAACGATTTTGCCCAGATACATAACGGCGATATTGTTGCTCATATGCTTGATAACGCCAAGATCGTGGGAGATAAAGAGATATGTTAGCCCCATCTCTTTTTGCAAATCTTCCATGAGGTTAAGAATCTGCGCTTGGATAGAAACGTCCAGAGCTGATACAGGCTCGTCCTGCACGATAAACTGCGGGTTTAGCGCAAGCGCACGGGCAATGCCTATACGCTGACGACGACCACCATCTAGCTCATGCGGATAAACATTTTCTAGAGCAGATGCAAGACCAACTATGTCCATAAGCTCACGCACGCGCTTAATCAATTCTTGCTTGTTTGCACACTTTTTGTTGATGATAAGCGGCTCTGCAATGATTTCAGAAACGCTCATACGCGGATTAAGTGACGCAAAAGGGTCTTGGAAGACAAATTGCGCATTCTCGCGGAAATTACTTGTTTCTTTTTTGTTGAATTTCAAAACATCTTTGCCTTCAAAGAAAACTTCGCCATCTGTTGCCTCAATTAGCTTTAGAACAACGCGTCCTGTGGTAGATTTGCCGCAGCCGCTTTCTCCAACAAGCCCAAGAGTCTCGCCCTTGTTGATTTTAAAATCAATGCCATCAACAGCGTGCAAAGAGCCGCGCTTTGTTTTGAAATATTTTTTTAGATTTTTTACTTCTAGCAAAACAGACATCTCATCACACCCCTTCCTGTTTATGGTTGCTCTCAAATAGCAGGCAACGCACTATATGTCCATCTGCAACCTCGGTATTTTCTGGCACAATCTCAGCGCACTGAGGCATTGCGCGGTCACATCGAGGATGGAAAGGGCAGCCCGTAGGCAGATTCATAGGGTCTGGCATAAGCCCCTTGATAGGTACAAGACGTTCTTCATCTTTTTCGATATCAGGGATAGAATTGAAAAGCCCTATGGTGTATGGATGCTTAGGATTTTTGAAAAGCTCGTATTTATCGGCTGTTTCTACGATACTGCCTGCATACATAATGGCAACTTTGTCACAAATCTCTGCAACGATGCCTAGGTCGTGTGTAATCATTATCATAGATGTGTTAAATTCAACCTTTAGGTCTTTCATCATCTCCAACACCTGCGCTTGGATGGTAACGTCCAGAGCTGTTGTTGGCTCATCCGCTATAAGCAGGGCAGGGTTACAGGCAAGGGCAATCGCTATGCCAACGCGCTGGCGCATACCACCAGAAAACTGATGCGGGAACTCGCGGGCGCGTTCTTTACGTATGCCAACCTTCTCAAGCATTTCCTCTGCTTTGAATTTTGCCTGTTGAGCTGTCACATTTTCGTGCAATAGCACAACCTCAGCTATTTGGTCGCCAACAGGTATTACAGGGTTAAGGCTTGTCATGGGGTCTTGGAAAATCATAGAGATTTTGCTACCCCGCACCTTGCGCATATCTGCCTCGCTTAAATCAAGCAGATTGCGCCCCTCAAACTCTATTTTACCATTAACAACCAAGCCAGGAGGGCTTTGTACAAGCTGCATAATGCCAAGGGCAGATGTGGTTTTACCTGCGCCTGTCTCGCCTACTAGACCAATAGTTTCGCCTGGTTTTAGTGTGATGTTGAGGTTATTAACGGCATGAACAGTACCTTCTTCGATAAAGAAATGTATGCTCAAATCCTCTATATTCAATAAATTTTCGCTATCTATGCTGTTGATATTTACATTTGACATTATTTCCGCCCCTCCCCGCTGTTATTTGATGCTGCCCTTGCTAGCTGCATACGCTTAAAACGTTTTTTGGAGAAGCCGCCAGAGCGCAATTTCGGGTCGAGAGCATCACGAAGACCATCGCCCATCATATTAAGGGCAAAGATGATAAGAGCTATCATCATACCAGGGAATACGGTAAGATGCCAATAACCAGCAAGCATAAAAGTGCGACCTTCGGCTAGCATAGCCCCCCATTCTGGTACAGGAGGTTGGAGACCAAGACCTATAAACGACAAGCCAGCGGCCGCAAGTATAGCACCAGCCATACCCATAGATGCCTCTACAATTACGGGTGACATACAGTTTGGTAGAATATGGCGCATAACTATTCTAAAATCAGAAGCACCAGAGGCTCTGGCTGCTTCGATGAACTCTTGCCCTTTAATAGCAAGCACTTGTGCTCGTACCGTTCGGGCATAAATAGGTATAACACCGATTCCCACCGCAATCATTACATTATTAAGACCGCCCCCAAGTGCGGCAGATATGGCAATGGCCATTAATATATTAGGCACAGCCAACATAATATCAATAAATCTCATAATTATATTATCTGTAACGCCGCCATAAAAGCCAGCTAGCGCACCTAGAGGTATACCAACAACAAGACCAATAGAGATAGCTATAAAACCAACAAGCAAAGAGATTCTAGCACCATGAGCTATACGTGCAAATACATCGCGCCCAAGATGGTCAGTACCCATGATATGTTCGCCACTAGGGAATTGGCGAACATAGTCTGTACCCCATTTTTGTAGGTTGTAGCCAGGTATCATGCCCTCGGCAGGGGAAATGAAATCTGCTAAGCCCGCCAAAATCAATATACCTATTATAATAAACAGACCCACCATAGCAAGGGGGTTTTTCTTAAAACGTCTCCAAATTTCAAAAAACTGACTACGTTTCTTTTTTGCTTTTTTTACTTCAACAGCATTTTCCATAATTTTTTCCTCCCCCCTTAGCGATATTGCGAACGAATTCGCGGGTCTAGTATGGCGTATAGTATGTCTACCAATAGGTTCACAATACTAAACGAAATTGCTATAAGTAATGCGCCACCAATAGCGGTTGGCCAGTCTCTGCGTTGTAATGATTGAACCATGAAACTGCCCAAACCAGGTATGGCGAAAATTGTTTCTGTAAGTACAGCACCACCAAGCAAAAAGCCGAAAGATAGACCAGCAGTGGTGGTCACGGGTATGAGGGCATTTTTGAGAGCATGACGGAAAATAACCTTGCGCTCTATCTGCCCTTTTGCCCGAGCTGTGCGGATGTAGTCTTGGCGTATGCACTCTAGCATACTAGAGCGCGTCATACGCATTATAATAGATGCCGAACCTGTGCCGATAGCGAAAGTTGGCAATATCCACATCAAAGGCTCACTAAAGCCTGTGGCAGGTAACCACCCCAAATTAACTGTAAATAGCATGATAAGAAGCATACCTAGCCAAAAGTTCGGCATAGAAACACCTATAAGACCAATAAATGTTGCGCCGAAGTCCCAAGCGGAATACTGCTTAACGGCGGATAGTATACCTAGCGGTATACCTAACATCAAAGCAAGCACTATGCCCATACCTGCGAGTTGCATGGTATTTGGGAAACGAGCAAAAATCTCTTCTTGAACAGGACGTTGAGTATCCCAAGATACGCCGAAGTCGCCCTGCGCGATACCTAGTAAATATCTACCAAATTGCATCAAAAATGGGTCATCTAGTCCAAATTCTTCGCGAACTTGAGCTATAGCTGCTTCTGTAGCACCTTCACCCAAAATAATTTGGGCAGGGTCGCCTGGTGTTAGTGAGCTTATAAAAAACATTATGAAAACAACGCCAATAAGTACAGGTATCATCATTAAAATACGCTTTAAAATATATTTGTGCACAGCATCACCTTCTTTTTATGGTTTTATCCTAAAATGGGGCGACACACTACATGCCGCCCCGGTAATTCTAGGTCATTTTAAAATTGGTGCTGTAATATTAATCAGCAAATGTGATTGTTGCATAGTTATGAGAAAGCGTCGGGTTAAGAACGAAATTGCGGATAGCTGGGTTTGCAGCTACAGCTATTTCATTTTGACGAACCATGATTAGCGGGGCTTCTGCGCGAATGATAGCTTGCGCCTCAGCATATATAGCCATACGCTCCGCTTCATCTGTGCTCATACGACCGAGCAAAAGAAGATTATCCAGCTCTGGTGTAGACCAGAAAGCACGGTTACCAGGCGAGCCATAGCTTGTAGAGTGGAACAGCGGCCACAGGGCATAGTCAGCATCACCCGTTACTGTTGTCCAGCCAATCATAGCCATGTGATGTTCTGCAGTATCCATGTAATTAAGATATGCGCCCCACTCCAAACTAACCAGCTCAACCTCAATACCGATTTGAGCTAAAGTAAACTGTAACATTTCAGAGATTTGACCGCGTTGTGCATTTTCAGCGTTAAATGCCATTGTTGTCGCGAAACCATCTGGGTAGCCAGCTTCTGCAAGAAGTTCTCTTGCTCTGTCAAGGCTAGTAGTAAATGGAGCCTGAGGAGCATAACCCCATGCAATTGGAGGGACAGGGTTAGAAACAGGGTTACCAAGACCCATAAACACTGTTTCTACGACCATTACTGCATCAAAAGCATAGTTGATAGCTTGACGTACAAGCGGATTATTGAGATATGGCTGCTGGGTGTTAAACCAGATAAAGTCTGTACCAAGACCCATTCTGCGCATAAGTGTAACATCTGGGTCTGCCTCTGCGCCAGCTACGTCAGCAGGAGCTACAGCAAGGGCTATATCGGCATTGCCAGCAGCAACTTCAATAAGTCTTGTAGATGCATCTGGAACTGTTCTGTAGATAAGAGTTGTGAAAGCTGGCAATGTACCCCAGTAATCATCAAATCTTGTCATAACAACTCTGTCACCAATGATAAGCTCTTCAAACATAAATGGACCAGAGCCAATAGGATTTTGAGCAAACTCTTCATCGCCAAGCTCAAGAACCACATCCATAGGAACAATACTAGCGGCTGGATGCGCTAGATGGCGAAGGATTGGAGCAAAAGGAATTTCAAGATGAATAACCACATTGTAATCATTGATGGCTTCTGCAAAATCTATCATACCCAAAATAGGAACAGCTTGAGTAGATGCGCCAGCGCGGGTAAGAGAGAAAGCTACGTCATGAGCCGTCAAGGGTGCGCCATTATGGAAAGTGACGCCCTGACGAATTTCGATTTCAACTGTAGTAGCATCTGGCATATTCCAATTTACAGCCAGAGAGCCAATAGGCTCAAATGTGTTATAATCTTGGTCAAAAAGTCTGGAGTAAACCATACGGTTAAACTCTGCAGATGGTTGGTCATTAGACATTGGCGGATCCATAGATACTAACTGACCTGCCTTAAGAACTATTATAGTGTCTTGTGCGCCGCCTGTTGTAGCTTGGTCAGTTGGCTCATTTTGTGTTGTTGCTGGCTCATTTGTTGTTGTTTCTTGTTGCGTGCCTGTATCGCCCGCTGTGTCATCGTTGTCGTTATTGCCACCACAAGCTGCCATAACAGCAACAGCGAGAATAAGCATAGACAATAACATTAAAAGTCTCTTTGTCATAAACTTTCTACCTCCTAAATTGTGTTTCTCGTTTTTATTTTTGTGGATAAAACGACACAAATGCCTATGTACTATTTCATCCATATTACAACGTGGTTACAATCATATCACAGGGGAAGATAAAATTCAAGCATTTTTTCTTTAAATTTTTATTCCGATATTATGAATTAAATGTTAAATCTGACCAAAATATTATCTAATCTTGGGTTCTCACATTCAGCGGAGGCACTGTTCGAACTATACTAACAGCTTGTCCTATATATAAATGCTCCTGTATATTAATATCAGGATTGGCGATTATAATTTCGCCAAAACTCATACCAACATAACTGGCAATGCTATAGAGGCTATCGCCGCTTTGTACTATGTGTACGTCTGGTACGGGACGTGATGTGGTTAGTGCTGCTTTAGCATCCTCATAACTCATTATTTCGATATGTGGCATATAACGTCGCAAAATTTCTACAACCTCCACAAAATCATTGCCAAAGGGTGGATTTGCCCCTTGACGTGCACTTTGTGCTATGTCCGCCAGCAAATTATCTGCGATGACCCCTGAAGAAACCACGGCAAATTCTTCTCCATTGACCTTTATTATAGCACCATGTACATTAAAATCAAGCGCATTTATTAATGCGCTAACCAAACTATCTAATGTATGACCTGGCGTGCCAGCATTTAGCCTAACGGGGGTTGCAGAAATCTCGCTGATAAAGTCTATATCGCTAACGAACTGTGTTTCTAAGCGGGCTGTGGTATGGAGGATGATATAGTCCAAAGAAATTTGGCGGCTTCCGAGCTCTACGCGTATCGAACCTATTGGTGTATCATCAATATGTATCTCTAAGGCATTTGGACGTGTTGACCCAAAAAATATCAATATACCAATGCCAATGCAAAACAAAATGGCGACAAGAGAGGAAACAGCGCGAAAATGACGAGTAACACTTAACCGTAGGTATCCGCGTTTTATTAATCTGCCTATTGCTGCAAAAAAGTCAAAGAAATTTAATGTCCAATCGCTTCTAATTTTCTTTTTTTTCTTTCGCCTTTTGTTCATTCTTTGTTGTCGCTTTTTTGCAGATACACGATTAGGTCGCCTTGAGGGCGACCTGCGCTGTTGCGTGCTATGCGACCTTTGTGGCGGTCTAGGTTTTGGTTGTCTTCTTTTGTCCATCGATTTCACCTCTTTGCAAGGGGTAAAACTGATTAAATTGGGTAGCTATGCCCAAGTTTGGGTATTATTTGTAATTTACAATTGATTCCACGCCTGTCAGCCTCTTCGGCAAGCCTTTTCGCATAAGGCAAGCAATCATCATCATTTTCGCCGCATATTATTTCAATTTCGGTTTTGCTCAAAACTTTAATTAGCTCATCAAGGTTGTTATCAATAACTGGTATCCACGGCGATTGTAATATGATTTTTTCGCATTTGATATCTGTATTCAGCAGAGTTTTTAATATTTCGTTACATCCTGCTGAAAATCCGCATAATATATGGCTGTCATATACATCCCAAGGTAGCTGTTTGATTACGCTATCAAGCTGAGTTTTGGCATCGTCTTCCCATCTATAAAGCATATGTGAATCTATAGTTTGTGATTGGATATACTCGACTTGATATCCATATTTCTCCAAGTGTCTCCAATAGCCCTTGTCGGAATACATGTTTTGTTGGTTTCCATGAAGAATGAGCGCAAGTCTTGCGGATTGGACTTCTTCCCATGTGCACAAGGTGCTTGCGGTTTTTAGTGCTTCGTAATATCTTTTATTTGACATTTCTTTGCATTTTAAAAACAAGGTTTCGTCGCGGATGGAATTTAGGTCGTCATCCTCAAAAACTTCTGGTCTGTACCAATAGTCTTTGTCAATTACAGCTTCATGCATCCAGGCCAATGCCTCATCTTTTGCACCCACTACAGCACCTAAGCAGTATAAGAAATTGTATAGCTGGCTGCTATATTCTTCCAGAGAGTCTTTGTTGGATAAAAGATGGGCATATGCCTTATCAGCACTGCTTTCACTCAGAATTTCTAGTGTTTTGTCAAGCAATTGCTCTTCGTTCATTCATGACCTCTTTTCATATAAATACGTTCGTGAAACCCTAATTTTTCTGGATATTCCTCGCGTTTTGTTTCGTATACCTCAAAGCCTAGCTTTTCATACAGCTTTCTTGCGGATGTGTTGTTATCCGTTACTTCTAGCCTATACTCGCTATATAGCGCAGTTTGCATAATATGCTCCATTATATGGGTTGCTATACCTTTGCCTTGAGCATAGGGGGCTGTTGCTACACATTCGATATACGCCACGCCATCAGGATACTTCAAAGGGGCGTGGAAGCTCTCCTTCATCATATCATAAGCATATACACCTACTTCATGACCAAAATGCTCACAAAACCGCCCTATATCCAGTCTTAAAGCTCTAGCCTTGTTATCTGAACAAGCTGTTATACCCACGGGCTTGTCATCCGCTATTGCAATGTAGAAAACGTCTTCATTGAATCCGCCAGACAACGCGGATATCAGTTTCTTCTTATCGTCGCATATTGCTGAGAGCCAATTATAGTATCCTTCTACAAAAACTTCTGCCGTGTCACGCTGGGCATCGCCTGTATAGTCTGCTAGTTTTGTGATTGCTAAATCCCTCATAGTATTACACCTCCGAATACCATATTATCACGGCATTAAAGAGAAAACAATAAACCAAAGGTTGATACCAGCTTGCAATCTAACTTGCAGCAAGATGCACAAAAGCACCGCGCACAGCTACAGCGTGCGTTTGTGCGCCAAACTGCAACTAAGATTGCAAGCTGGTATGAATTATTAATTTGTTAAAACCGTAACCGAAGCTACGCGCCCGCTATTATTTGCATCCGCCACTATCTGTACGCGCATACCAGGGAAAAGCTCGCCCACATGCACTGTCATGCCCATCATGGAGTTAAAGAATACGGTGCGTATATCATGGGTGAAAGTGCGCGTATTAAAATTGGCATCGCGCACCACTATTTCATTATGGCTGACATGGGTTATATGCCCTGTGAAAGTGCCGACGGATGCTGAAGCCAGCAAGCTAAAATCCAGCACCTCTTGCGAATCAAGCCATAGGCGTACCTGCGAGCCTATGGTTAGTGCGTACATATCTATCGCACCGTCTATTACAAGGTGTAGCCTGTCTGGCGTGCCGTATAGCTCATTACTAACAACGATATAGCTCTGTTCTCTGCCAGCTATAAAAATATCGCGTATATAAACATCGGCGACAGAAATTTCACCTCTGGCTGTGGCATTTGTTATGCGCCCAAACTCTGCTGTAATCTCGATATCATCGCCTATACGTAAAGAGCGCGGCGGTATATTGCCCATGTCAAAGCGATATATGTTGCTTGCGGCATCAGTAGTGAAACTATGGTTGCGCCTTGCGGAATCTTGAATCACCAAAAGTGGGAAAAGAGAGTTTTCGCTGAAATTTTTTTCCATAAGCGTGCCTGTTACTTGGCGTACGCGCTCCTCCAGCTCTAGGCTATGCGCTTGGTTTCCATATGTAATGGCTACCACCATGTCGCCGACCTCTATGCTTGCCGCGCCCACGGTCTGCCCGCCACGCGTTATTGCGGCGTTCGGGGCTATTGTAAAGTCGCGCACCTCAAAGATAATTTCATTACGGAGGTTAAGCATACGTGTTTCTATGCCTATGGTGTTAGCGGTTGGGTTTACCCTAGCCACCGAACCGTCAATTATGCGCCGTCCCTCCACGGGTTGGAGCTGTTGCGGCGCATTTTGTGTCTGTATATTTATAGTCATAATCTCACCATTATGCACTATGGCGGTGAAATTCATATCGCGGGTGAGGTCACCAAAGTTAGCATTTAGACCATTTATGGTGATTATGGCTGTTTGTGAAATCGGGAATATGCGATTATTATGAGCTGCATTTGATGATACTGTGAGTATGGAGCGGAATGAGGGGTATGTATTGGTTATAGTGCCTGTCATTGTCTCAAAAGCTACGCCTGAACCTGTTGTTGTAGATGTTGTGGTGGATTGTGTAGGCGATTCCATTTCTTCAAGCACAGCCTGCACAAGCACAGCCATGACAGCTCTTGTAGCTATGCCGCGCGGATTTACATTGCCTGAGCCATCGCCATTTAATATGCCGAGATGGCGCAAAAGATAGACATGTGGTCTAGCACCAGGTGAGATTAGGTGGTCATCAGAAAAAGAGGGTACACCAACGGTACGCAAAGCCTCTTGCGTGCGACCCATGAAGCGGACTAAGAAAACCGCCGCTTCCTCGCGGGTAAGGGCGCGCAACCTTTCTTGCCCGCCATATATAATGATAAAATTTTCTAGGTCGGATGGTATAAGCACACCTGTGTATAGCAGATATGCTATTTCGCGGTCTGTATTGCTATTCCATGTGGTAAAGCGACCAGAAACAGCCTCAATAGTGCTTCTGCGTGCTTCAAAAACAGCGTTATAGTATGCGGCATCTTGCGGACTAAGTGTGTCGGGATTAAAGCCAGACATTCTGGAAAGGATGCGCACAGTGTCAAATTTGCTGATGGGGTCTGCAGGATTAAAATTGCCTTGCAAATCCCCCGTCATTATGCCTGCTGTGCTAACAAAGTCGATAGCTTCCCGCGCCCAAGCTTGGTTTGAACCAACATCGCGAAAATCTGTGGCATGTAGTGTTATGCTGCTGCTGAAAACAAAAATTGTGCATAAAATTGCAGAGACGATTCTTGGGATGCTCCTTTTCATAACTTCACCCTCCTTGGTGTAAAACTTCCATAAATCTTAGTAACTTATCGGTCTTGTAACAAAAATCCCATCAAAATCACGATGCTTATGTTTTAAAGCCTTTTCTGCTTCCTCGGCAACTTTTCTTCCATTAAAAATACCAAAAACTGTAGGTCCAGAACCCGTCATCATAGCCTTGACAGCTCCCTTTTCCATCAAAAACTCTTTAACTTCTTCTATGATGGGATTTTCACGGGCAGTCACAGTCTCCAATACATTTGCCATACCTTCACAAATCTCCGTTAAATCACGGCTTTCAATGCCATAAATTATCCTCTCTGTATCTGGTCTTTGGTGTATGGCGTTGAGGTCTAGTGATTTAAAAACCTCTTCTGTGGATACTATCACGGGCGGTTTTGCAAGCACTATATGCATATACGGCAACGGCGGCAGGGGTTTTAGTACTTCGCCAATGCCTGTTGCATACGCACATCCACGCATAACACAAAATGGCACATCCGCGCCAAATTGGACAGAAAGCTCGCGTAACTCATCATCCGTAAGTGGCAAATTAAAGAGATTGCGTACACCCAAAAGTGTTGCGGCACAATCTGCACTACCGCCAGCAAGCCCAGCAGATGCAGGTATGGTCTTGTGGACATTAATAAAAATGCCTTCCTCTATGCCAAAGCGTTCTTTTAGATATTTTGCTGCGCGGTATGCCAAATTGCGCTCATCATCAGGCAACCAGGCAAGGTTGCTAACTGTCTTTAAATAATCGGGCTTGTATACTTTTTTTATCCCTATGGTATCATGCAAAGAAGCTGTTTGCATGATGGTGGAAATCTCGTGATATCCATCTTCGCGTTTACCAGTTATATCCAGAGAGATATTAATTTTTGCTCGTGCTTTTATATGTATTTGCTCCATAAAATTCTCCAAAATCGCTAAAACTTGGGACTATATTATATATTATTATCGACAAAATTTCAAATTAAGTTATAGTTACATTTTTGTGTGATACATGTTATAATAGATGCAAAATATCAAGGGGCAGTAAGTAAATAAGACAAGGGGAATAGGGAAGTTATTTGCTTGCAGTCCCTAGGCATGGAGGAAATAAATATGGCAAAAATTGTAGTGGCCTTGGGCGGCAATGCCCTTGGAAACAACGTGGAAGAGCAATTGGCAAATGCCAAGTTGGCGGCGGCATCTATAGCGGATTTGGCAGCAGCAGGGCATAATGTAGTTGTGGCGCATGGCAATGGTCCGCAGGTGGGTGCAATAAAAGTAGCCCTTGATACGGGTGGCTTTGTAGTACCCATGCCAGAATGTACAGCAATGAGCCAAGGTTACATAGGCTATCATCTGCAACAATGTTTGGGCAATGAGCTATCGACCCGCGGCGTAAAAAAAGAAGTGGCAACTGTGTTGACACAGGTGATTGTGGATAAAAATGACCCTGCCTTTGCTAACCCTACAAAGCCGATTGGCGCATATTGTGATGAGGCTACAGCCAAAAAGCTAATGGCAGAAACAGGCAAAGTATATGCGGAAGATGCAGGACGCGGCTGGCGTTGGGTTGTGCCTTCTCCTTTGCCTGTGGACATTCGCGAGGCGGCGACCATCAAATTCCTTGCGGATAATGACTATATGGTGATAGCTTGCGGCGGCGGCGGTATGCCTATTGTGGCGGGCGAAGGCGGTTATACGGGCATAGATGCCGTGATAGATAAAGACTTTGCGTCTGCTAAAATGGCGGAGCTTATTGGTGCGGATATGCTGATAATCCTAACGGCTGTAGACCGCGTGAAAATCAATTTTAATAAGCCTGATGAGAAATCGCTGGATGTGCTGACTGTGGCAGAGGCGCAGAAATACGCCGAAGAGGGGCATTTTGCTAAAGGTAGCATGTTACCAAAGGTGGAGGCGGCTATAAAATTTGCCGCTAGTGGTGTTGGCAAAAAGGCTATTATAGGTTCGCTGGAGCAGGCATCGGCGGCGATAGCGGGGGATAGTGGCACGATGATAATAGCATAGTGAGCTTGATATATAGTAGGGGCGGCTAAGAGCCGCCCCTACTATATTCTATACTTCAACAGGTTATTATCCTCTTGCATCAGGCAATGCTTCCGCCATTGCCACTATGTATTCAAGCTCTTTAGTGGTAAGGTCTCCTGCGAGCATTTCCAATCGTTTCAACTGTGCTTTACGCTTGATAGATTTGGCATTATGGGCGAAATTGGTGCCAAGCCCTTCATAAAAGGCATCAACTGGCACTTCGAGAGCCTTAGAAAGCTTGTATGTACTAAAGCTTGACAGCGACGACAGCACCGTATTTCCGCTTTCTAACATTTCAATCAAACTTTCAGCCAAGCCGCTGAGTGCCGCCAAGTCGTGTATTGTATACCCAACCTCTAGCCGCTTTCTCTTGATATTTTTGCTAATAATTTTTTCAACTTGTTGTCTGCTCAAGTTTAGTTCGGTGAAGGTTTTAAACTCCTCGGCATCTGCTTCCATCATTCTATAGATTTCATCTGTATCGCCAATGCATTCTTCCAACAAACTAAAGCCTTGCCTTTGCATTTCTTCTTCGGCATAGAAGAAGCCACGCCTAATAAAAGCTACAAACTTATATACATCGAGCTTTCCGCGAGACCCCTCGCACATATCTATAATGGCTCTGTAATAGGTGTGAAACCTTTTTGTTAGCTCATCAGATGGTATTAGGTTGTCGGAATCGAAGTATTTGGCGCGGAGTAGACGGTATTGGGTGTTCATGTATATAGAGAGCTTGATATTCGTATGTCCTCTTTCGTCAGAGTATTCTTCCAGCTCACTTAAGGCTTTTTGTGCAAATGTATGAGCTTGGTCAGCTGTACTAGCACCACCTAAAACAGACGAAATAAGCTTGATATCATAAATATCCCACTTATCAGCATGGGCTAACCTTTCGAAAATTGGTGCGACCAACTCGCGACTGGTGTCAGAATCGTTATTTATATTTTCCGCAGAAAAGGCTTCCAACATCCTTAAGCCGTCTCTAATCTGGACATCATCGCTATTGGCTACAAGATAGTCGGAAAGTTCATCTTTTATTTCTTTGATTTTATCAATATAATGGTTGCCGTTTAAAGAAAACAACTCATCAAGTATCTTATTTTTCAACAAACTAATCCCCCCTGCCACTTATAGTCCATTAATCCTCAATGGGTATCCCGCAACAACACCACCATCCAAAAGGCATAAACAATCGTGTAAAGAAAGACAAAAACATCATAATATCACATCACCTTTCATAGCAACACATATGGCATTAAATGCCAACAATAAGTTATAGTTAAGATTATAACATAAATCGACAAAAAGTCAAGCTTTTTTTAAAACAAATTGTGTTTATTTATGTCGATACAATTAACGCTAATGGATTGCTTTGGGCTATTGCGGAAAAACATCAACGCGCTCCTTGTTGATGTTTTGGAGCAACCTGTAGCCCTCGCAATGACGTTGCTGCGGACTACGTCTTAATAGGGGAGCTACGACACTTGAGCCGTCATTGCGAGGGCGTGGGGAATTATATAGGTGGTGATACCTAGCCCGTGGCAATCCATTATGTCATCAATATCTATATGTAAATGGATTGCTTTGGGCTATTGCGGAAAAACATCCAAGTGGTTCATTTGAGTGTTTCTGTAATGGTTTGCGGCAATTCATTGACACCATTAGCCTTTTTTTATTAATGAAGCTTTCCTTAAAAATCTATCAGCAATCAACGCAACAGCGCAACCTGACACTATCAGTACGCTAATAAACTGCGATGTAGATAGGTTAAAAACCATACCGCGCACGGCATCTCCCCGCAAAAACTCCAGCGCAAAGCGACCGATGGCATAGGGTATGAGGTAGGCGGATAGCAGATATAGCGGCTTGCGCTCTTTTTTGGAAAAATGCCATACAAAGGCGAAGATGGTGAGGTTCATGGCGGATTCGTATAGTGGCACGGGCAGGAAAGGTATGCCATTTGGCGAATGTTCGGCGCGGGTAAAGGCTATGCCTAATGTAGAGTGTTCTATGCCGTGGCAGCAGCCTGCCATAAAGCATCCAAGCCGCATAATAGCATGAGAAAGCGGCAAGACAGGGACGGCAATGCGCAAAATATCGGCATAGCTTTTTTTGAAGATGCGGCAATATGCCCAAAAGCCGAAAAACGCGCCGAAGAGGCCGCCATAAAAGACCATGCCACGAAACATAGTTGCAAACATATGTATGAGGTCGCTTGAGTAAAACTCCCAATTTGCGGCTATGCGGGGGATTTGTGTAATACCCATTAATGCCGAGCCGCCCAATAGTATGCCGATACCTGCGGCTACGGCGGCTAAGATTATATCCATGCTGTTGAAGTTATATTTTTTTGCACGAAAAGAGGCGATAGTCGCACCGATAACGATAGCGACTACGCCTAGCAAAGTGTATAAGTCGTGGGTTCTGCCTATGAATGTAAAATTTGGAAACATAATGCAGCCCTAGAAACATGCACCAAATGCGCATAAAGGTATCCAGCAGGTGAAAAGCATAACAACGCTAAGAGCAAGAGCGACGATGGAGCAAACAAGACCAGCCGTTGCCATGCCGCCTACATAGCCTTGGTTTTTGGCAGAAATAGCAAGCGCGATACCTACAATAGCGAGGATAGTGCCAATAAATGGAATAACTAAAGAACATATACCAAGCACCATGGATGCTACCGCGTGACCATGACCAGGCACTTGACCTGGGTATCTTGGTGGCATACCGCCGCCTGGATAGCCGCCTGGTGGCTGATAGCCGCCGCTCGGTTGACCACTAGGTTGATTAGGAAATTGACTCATAATATCCCTCCGTGTTCATAGTAAATTCATATTGTGAAATTGTAACATATTATCATTTAAAATGCAATGCTAATTTTAACCGAATAACGATTTTAAAATTAGCAAAAAGCCTACAATCATCAATGGTATACCAATTATTGCCAGCAATATTGTAGCTGTTAAACCCATGCCCACAGCCAACAGCAATAGACCTATAATAACGCCTATAAACCGACCTGTGATACTAAAGACCAAGCCTACAAGCCATGCAAACATGCGAAATGGTAGTGTGAGAATTCTCATATTCGTTTTCACCCCTTTCGCATAAGTATACGGCGGTTGGGTGGAAAAGTTTATTGATTTGGCAGATTTTTTATTCGGGTTCTACGCTTTGGTAGCTCACAAGCACAAATTCGCCGTCTATATATGTATAGGTAGCCCAAGACTGGTACATAACGCTTTGGAAGTGGAAGATGGTCACATAACCATTTTCAACAGAAACAACCTGACCAAAACTAGCTATATATTCCAAGGAATAGTTGCGCTCAAAAGAACCCTGCCATGACGGCGCATCTGGATTCCATAGCCAGAAATAATGTGAATCATACGCCATGCCGCCTGTTTGTGGTGGAAAGTGTCTTAAAGCCATATCCATATAACCATCCCCGTTAAAGTCGGCGAAATGGAGGTTTAAGGGATTTTCGGGGTCTATGTCTATCCATCTGCCATAGTCATGACCAGCCCTTAGACCTCTTATTGTCTGCCATGTTGAGCTAACGCCAAAATTGGCTTGACGTTGACCTGTGATTAGGATTGCTATTTCATATTCATATCCCATTTCTCTATGCTCAGAATCCTCAGGTAGCCGCCACATCTCCAGTCTCACTTCATGGGTGGGAAACGGCATGTTGGGGTTTATTTCTACAGTTTTTGTGACGACATGGTCTGGTAGGCTATTTGGTGGGTCTGTTTCTAGTGCAATTTCGCCTGTTATGTGGTTTGTACGAGTTGTTAGCATGTGTTTACGTTCAATCTTACCAATTAAAATACATAGCAATTATCTATCATTTTATATTACTTACAAAATATAACCAAGTATCTTGCTGGTAATGCCAGTGCTTTATTCTGGTTATATTTTTTTATTCTATAGCAACATAACCTGAAAACAGTAACAGTAAATTTTTGAATGAACAACGCTTCAAGTTCGTTCAAAAATGCAGGTGTTGCTTGTTTGAAGTTATATGCTATATGCTATAAATGAGGTGTTGAAATGGAATGCAATTCGTTTAACGAGGAAGTTGAGCGATATTCTGATAATGTTGATTATGTTTTCTGTAGACGCAACTTTTTTATTTACTGGTATTATTGGCTTGCATGTGAACAATGGTGAAGACGGAAATATGAGTGACCCAATTTTTAAAGTAGTTTCACTAATCGGATTATAAATTATGACCGCCTGTACAATGGTCATGCTTTTAACGATAAATTTGATATAGATACGAGAGGTAAGTTATCTATGGGCAGACTGATAGAGTTAAATGGGTGTTTTCAAAGCCGAAATTATAAAAAAGTGCTAGATTGTGGAACAGCGATTGATAAAATTGCATATGAGGTGTCTGCACACAATATCAAGCTGCTGTGATAAGCAAAAGCATCAGTAAATCTTGTATCTAAGCTAAAAATTGAACTTTTTCTCAAGTTGAGAAAAAGTTGCGAACCCATGAAAAAGTGGCTGATGAGTATAGTCTTTCAAAAGAAACTGTAGCTAGGTATCTGCGTATCAGCAAGTTGATAGAGCCTCTAAGAGAGGTCTTGGATAAAGGCAAAATGCCTTTTATCCCTGCTGTCGCGATATCCTTTTTACGAGAAGATGAGCAAGTGTTTTTGGCTCGTTGCCTTGAAAATCATCCATATACTGTGGATATGAAAAAGACTGACTTAATGAAAGAATATTCTAAAAAGGATAAGCTTAATGAAAATAACATAATGCTCATCCTAGCGGGTAAAGTTCTGCCAAAGACAAATAAGCAACCATCTATAAAGTTTAGCAAATCTACTTACGAAAAGTATTTCACACCTGAACAAACGGCAAAAGAAGTGCAATTTATAGTGGAAGCGGCTTTGGAGATGTATTGCGGTGGTGGCAAGGAGGTAGATATATAAGAACAACTTTAAAATCAGCAGACCAAGTTCTTAACATTAATGAAAAGAGGTTGCTCGGTCAACTTTTTCTTCTGTGTTTAAAACACGTACTAAATGTGATATCATGGAGGTGACGATGAATTTTATCAAACTAGACAATATCGTCTTAATAGACCTCTTTGCGGACATAACGCATCTGGGTAGGAATATAGAGTTTGAGATTTATTGTGTTGGAGAAATGAGATTTATGGGCAGAAATGATAGGTGTTTTTGTGGTAGCGGCAAAAAGGTTAAGCATTGCCATTCAGATATAAACGAAAAAAGCCTTGTTGCTAAGATGCTTGAGCTTTACAGTGTTATCGACAAAAGAAATGCCAATGCACAAAGTATCTGCAAGATTGGATGCAGTCAATGTTGCAGGGATGATTTTGAAGTATTCTTTTCCGAGTATATAATGATACTCCATTATTTGTGTGCAAACCATAATATAAGAGGAAGGATTGCTGAAAAATGGCTCGGCACTGTTTCCGCAAGTGACGTAACAAATGGTGCTTGCGTGTTTTTAGACCAAAAGAGCAGTGTTTGCAAAATTATATGTTGTTAGACCTTTGTTGTGTCGTAATTATGGCTCAACTGTTCAAAGTATCACATATCTCTGTGAGCCAATGTCAGAAATTGTTGCTGATAACCACAATAACAATGACAGCTATGCTATCCTAGGACTTATAGACGAAGAAGAATATGGGGCAATAGATGTAGAAACATTCAGAATACTTTCGCCTCGCAATATAGTTGGCACGAATAAAAAGGCAACCAGCGTACCTAAACCTTTGACCTTATGGCTCAAAAACATTAACGAAGATGGCTATATAGCAAACGATAAAGTGAAACGTTTGCTTGAAAAAGCGGTCGGAGCTAGTGTGGATGAATTTATTAAGGAGTTGCAAACTTAGACACTATAAGAACCAAAAAGTAAGATAGCTCGCCGCCAAAATGTGGTGGCTATTTTATTACAATAAAAATCTTTAAATCATGGAGGAACTTTTATGAAACATAACTTTGGCAAACCATTTATTAATATCAGGAGATATCTAGCTTTATCAGCTCTATCTTTAATTCTGATGGGTGCATTTTTTGCTTTTCCTAGCACCGAAGTTCAAGCTAACGCTAATCCCCCTGCGCCTCATGCCACCAATGGCTGGAATAGCGGCGAAGGCAGGTTCGGGCCAATCAACCAAAACGATTTCCACACATCAAGCTGGGATAGATTTGGTCCAATGAATTACCGGTTTTCAACTGGACCAGACTGGAATCAGACTTTCGGCAGACATACTTTTGCTCCTAATTTTACGCCAGATAGCACATTCCAAAATGTTAGGCGTGACAGACATGCATCTGATATGCCATTGCCATACGGTATTTTCAGCTCCATAGTGGCAACGCCCATGGTCAACCCTATATTCCGACAATCAGTCTTCCAAAGCAACCAACAACAGCCTTTTATTACCCAAACCCCTCAAATATCCTCATTCACTAACCAGCCTGTATCAGCCCATGTAGCGAGTCAAAACTTCACAGGTCAAGGTTCTGCATGGGGTCAAGGTTCAGGAAGTTGGGGAATCGGCAGTGGCGTATCCTCCCCTCACTTAACATCGCTAGGTCAAACAGGCGGAATGTTGCCCCACACATCTATTCTTGACTAAGTATAGAGGGTTAAAGAATCCAACGCAATCAACACAAAAGAGGGGAAATCTATTACTGCAATTTAAATAAACACAAAGGCAACCTACAAATAGGTATACGCCCTGTGGTTATACTGCAAAATGATATTGGTAATCAACACTCGCCCATGACAATTGTTTCGCCTCTAACTTCTGCCCAAAAGGAAATATATTTACCCACTCATGTTTTTATTAAAGTGGATAATGTTTTTGATTTGCAAGCTCGGATGTGTGATTCTGTACTGCTTCTTGAGCAGATTTTCACCGTCAATGTTTATGAGTTGGGCAAATATGTTGGGTGGATTGATTTGGAAGATGAAAGAATTAAGAGGGCTTTGACTACCAGTCTCGGGCTTGCCAATGGTAGCAAAAGCATGGATAATGAGCCTCGCTTAAACCAACCAAAAGGCTGATAATCTATGTGGTAGTGCAACCTATGCGGCTGTGAAAAAATGGTGGCATGACAAGGCGTGATAAAATTGATTATTCAAATAGTGGCGAAGGGTACTTTTGCAAATCTGCATTCATCATTGTATAATTATACGCCTTGTGATATAATATTGACATAGAATGCGTTTTGGAGGTTTTCATATGACCATGCGAGAACATATTTTAACCCAAATTGAAACCCTGCCGACCCAAGCCTTGGAGGAGGTTGTGGAATTTATTGCTTTCCAAAAACATAAACTGGGCCCGCTTGATAATGAGACTTCCTCGCCTACACTTGACGAACAGATTGTATCTGCAATTATGGCTAAAAACCCAGAGATAACAGACCTAGATACAGATAAAAATGGTAACGCAATTATCGACAAAAAAACAAGTCCGAATCTCTATGATTGGGCGGTGAATGGTTAATGCATCCATTTGAAATCTACATTGCCTTTTTGTCTTGGGGAGACGGAGGCAAAGACCGTCCTGTTTTAATTTTAAGATGTGGTAATGATGGAATCCTTGTGTATCCCATCACAACACAATATGAAAGCAAAAGTGAAACCATTAAATATAAATTGTTTGAAATAAAGGACTGGGAGCTATCAGGACTTCACAAGGTGTCATATATTGACACTGGAGAACTTGCTAGGGTCTCTGTGTACGCAATAAACACACATAGCCCAAATAGGCAAACTTACTATCAGGGACAAAGAAAGGCTGCTTGAGTTTTTGAAAAGATAAAGTCTTTATTAGAATAGCCACAAGCAAAGGAGTTGTTGATATGAAAGAGGCATTTCTGACAGCAGAAGAAATCTATGAGGTTGATAACCTAACTGATGCAACCCTTCCTGATTATCTTTCTACCCTGCCTCAAGAAAAGAAAGGCTTGGTATCTCATATTTTTACTAAAAATAGGTCTTTGCGAATGATGGAAATATTGAAGGACAGAGCCGAAGGGCGGGCTACTAAATACAAAGAACAGCTAGTGGAAATCGGGGCAAGTGTAAGTGGCGATAATGTGTATTCAATTGAGGAAATTAAGCAAAAGCTTACACCGATTTTCGATGATAAGGGCGTTAAAAAGGCTATCTTATTTGGCTCTTATGCTAAAGGCGAAGCTTCGGAAGATAGCGACATAGATTTAGCCATCGAAGTGGAGGAGTGGGTAGGCGGACTTGAATTTTACAGCATCGGGGGTCACATTATGGAAACTTTGGGGAAGAAGATTGACTTTTTCGATATTGAGGACATAATAGAAGGCGGTCGAGCGGACATAGAAATAAAATCTACAGGTAAGGTGATATATGAAAAAATCAGATGAAAATATTTTGAAAAAGATTAAAACATACTGTGATGAAATATGCATTATTGTTAATGGCATCACTTTTAATGATTTTGTAAAAAGCGAGAATTTCAGAGACCGAAATTCAGCCTCTTTTGCTTTACTTCAAATTGGTGAACTATGCAAAGTTCTTGGTGATGAAGTTAAAGCCAGTTATGCAGACACAAAATGGAAAGATTGGGTTTTCATAAGAAATTTTATCGCTCACAATTATGATGATTTCAGCATAAAGAGGGTTTGGAAGGTTTGTGAAAAGGATATCCCTAGTATTTTAGCTGATGTCGATAGAATAATTAATGAACTGGATGTTGATGATAAAACACCAACCTGAAACCATCAAGGCGCAGACCATGATGGTTTTTTAGTGCCTGAAAACAGCGATATGCCAATGGGCATCGAAACACATATTGGGGAGGGGATGCTTATAAGCAAGCCTGTGATTATAACATTTTCTGGCAAAGCTAGACATGGAAAAGACACAGCTCTTGAAATTGCAAAGCAACACCTTGAAGGACAGGGCAAAAAAGTAGCTTGCGCAGGATATGCGGACTATCTCAAAGAAATAGCTACAAGCAACTATGGCTGGGATGGCGAAAAAGGCGAAAAAGGCAGAACGCTATTGCAGTCTGTAGGTAGCGATTACAGAGCTAAAGATTATGATTTTTGGGTAAATCACCTCATAAATCAAGCGGAATCGAGCTATAGCGGCTATGACTATATCTTGATAAGAGATGCAAGATATTTGAATGAAATATTTAGATGGGAGGAAGAGGGGTATTACAGTTACAACATTCATGTTGAAAGACCTAATTTCCATAATGGCTTAACGTCAGAGCAACAAAGTCATACAAGTGAAATTTCTTTAGATGACTATACCTTTGATATTTATGTCAAAGCAGAGGATTTGGAAAGTCTTGATTTAGTCACTAAGCAAGGCGTAAGCGATATAGCAATTATGCATGAGTTTGAGCAAGAAAGAGATAGATATCTTGCTCACATCAAGGGCAATAGCATAAAGTTAGAAGAAAATATAATGCTGCCCTGCAAAGATATACCAGGTTACGTTTTGGTGTATGATGGTGCTGAATGCAATTCTATAAACCCACACAAAAATCTGTCTAAAGGATTTGACATCCATTATCTTGTTAATAAAGATAGGGTTGATACCCAAAACTGGCTTTATGACAACAAAAATAATGATACAATCATTGTGCCACAAGACATGGCGGCTCGCTTTATTTCTGGTTATAATCAGTTTCTGACCATGGTAGATGCAAGCAGTCCTAGGCATTGGAAGGACGGCTCTTTGCAACAATTGCTGATGGCAAAGAGCATGACTTACAGAGAGTTTTGCATTAATGTTTTTAGAGGCACAGACCTAGAACCCACCGTGACAAGGAATGTATGGAAAGCTCATGATGACAACCTAGCCGCCTTACAAAAACATGTAGGCGCAGTGTTAGAAAAATCAACTGATAATACTATGGGTAGTTTAGGCGCAGACGAAAGTCAGATTATACGCAAGTAAAGCACCATAAGTAACAAATAAATTTTAAGCGAGGAGCTGATAACTTAATGAAAAACTAGAAAATCATCCGCAATGTAGCCATTGGAATAATGGCATTTGTTGCAATATTCATCTTAGTTCTAATATTTGCAAGACCGCAAGAAGCAGAGGCGGCAGTGCTACAGCAAACGCAAGGGGCAGTTTTAACTGCCTCTTTTGCTTTTACGGAAGATGACGACGAAGAGGAGGAGGAACACCTTCAACCTCAATACCAAGATGAAGGAACTGTTGTCATTACTACAATTCGTGATGAGTTGCATCTTATGGGTATTGAACCTATTGATGAAGTACATTTGGAGTTTCCAGATAGATTTACAGTGGTTAGAACATTTCGCCTCCCGTTTGATGAGCCAAACGTAATTCCTACAGATAGCTTTGAGTTTGATAATAGACAATTTGAGATTCACTCCATACAGCGCATAGACACAGACCAAACTCATAGCTTACAGCATTCGGAGGAAATATCAATCGAAACAAGAACATCCGATATTATAGAGATTATGAATACCCTATATGCGGCTTTGCTCTTTGATGACGGCACATATATTGGCGAACTTCATCTGCAACATGATTCCGTTAGAACGATACCCTTGGAATCTGTATCAGAGCGGCGCACTATGACCGACACTCAGATATTCAACAACATAGCCTTTGGTGATATATCGGTTATACCAAGGGCAATGACACGAAACGGTGTAACTCTTAGCTTGATTGATGTGGAGTGGATTCCTATTACTCAAGGTGTAGGTCATAGCCCAATTTCTATTTCATATAATGCGATTGCTCATTACGAGGGGCATTATGCCAGAAATATTGTGCCAGGCTTTATTACAACTGCTACATATGCAGGGGCTATCACCTTCTTTGATTTAACACCAGAAATTATATACGAGGTGACCTTCGTTAGCATGATAGATGTAGAGGAGCAAAATGGTAATGATAGTTATATTGAAGACCGTGAGGATGAAATAGGGATGGCGGATGATGTAGTCGCTGATAATGAAGAAGTTGCTGACAGCAGAATGGGCGGCGGTGTCTTAGGTATCGTTTTAATTGCGTTGATTGTATTTGCTGCATTCAAACTCGGATTTGTTAGCATGGACAAACTACGCTCATTTATCGGTAGGGGCAACAATGATTATGATTACGATTTACTAGATGATGAAGAAAATCACGAGCAACAGGAAACCGAAGACAATGCAAGTATCGAAGCGCATCAAGAGTAAGGAGGATAAAATGAACACAAAAATGAAATTTACGGATTTTGATATTCAGCCCACACTAAAAGAGATAGAAAAGGTGCTTTTTGGTGAAGGGCTTGACTTTCGGGATATTGCTTCTTATCAAATAATTGCTAAGGAAGATAATATTATGATAATCTTTTTCAACATGTCTCAAGAAGACGAAATACCAATTGAGGCGGGAGCGATAATTGAAATAATCAGTCAGGGTAATGTGAAAATATCTCCTGCATATCTTCACGGAGGTGAAATTAAAAAATCCAATAGCTTTGCAGAAGCTTTTAAACTTAATGATTCTGATATTTCGGAGGTGTTGTAGGTGAATAACAATGTCAATGAAATCTTACAAAACTTAGAAGATGGTGTCAAAGGTATATTTGAGAGCTCTGATTATCAAAACTACCTGAATACTTTATCAAAATTCCACAACTACAGCTTAAACAACACCATGCTCATACATTCGCAAAAATCAGATGCAAGCTATGTAGCAGGCTTTAATACTTGGACTACTAAGTTTAATAGGCAGGTACAAAAAGGCGAAAAAGGAATAAAAATTCTAGCCCCCTTAGTCTACAAAACTGAAAAAGAAAATATCGAAACCGGCGAAATAACCGAAGGCAAGGCAATCAAAGGCTTCAAAATTACCACCGTTTTTGATATTTCGCAGACTAAAGGCGACCCATTGACGTCAATCGACTTAGAGCAATTGGAGGGTGGCGTAGAGGACTATAAGAGAATCTTTGATACTCTTAGAAAAATTTCTCCTGTGCCAATTGCATTCGAGAGCATAACCTCTGGAGTAAAGGGCTATTACAGCCATATAGACAAAAGAATTGCAATAAACGAAGGCATGAGCGAACTGCAAAGTATCAAAACCACTATACATGAAATGGCTCATACTATATTACACGATAAAGATATTGTTGACAGAGACCTACTGCTTGATTCCGAAACAAAAGAAGTACAAGCGGAGAGTGTGGCTTACACCGTGTGTTCTCATTTTGGTTTGGGTGTCAGTGAATATTCTTTTGGATATATTGCAGGATGGTCACAAGAAAAGGATAACAAAACGCTAAAATCATCGCTAGATGTAATTAAGAAAAACATCAAGTGAAATCATCAGCGACTTAGAGAAATCTTTGGAAAAAAGCTTGCAAAACAACGCGATACCCGACAAAGAGCCAAAAACACCTAATAAGAAAACAGTAGATAATGGCTATAGAAACATGAGTAAAGATGAAATCAATAATGCTGCAAATACAAATCTCCTGAACTTCCTAAATTCTATAGGGGAGAAAGTTCAACAGCGCGGTAATAATTACTTTTGGATTGGGGGCGGCAATAGCTCTGTGGCAATAATCCCAGATAAACCTAATGTCTATAAGCATTTTGCAACAGGAGAGAGTGGTAATGCCATTAAGTTTTGCCGCAATTATTTAGGCATGGGATTTCGAGAGGCAGTCGAAGCCTTAAATGGCGGCCGCATTCCCTATGAGGCAGAAAGTGCAAGTCGCCCCTCTTGTGCACCAAAGCAATTAATGCAAACAGAAAGAAGATCCTTTGTTCCGCCAGTGCGCGACAATGGAGCAACTGCCGATATGCTTTACGGCTATCTTTCGGATGAAAGGGGCATATCAAAGCGCGTTATATGGGAGTTTTACGATGCAGATAGCCTATATCAAACAAAGGAGCAGTCCAAAACAAAAGGCAATACATACTCTAACATTGCTTTTGTAGCCAAAGATTTTGAGGGAAATCCACAAGGAGCTATTAAACGCTCTTTGACACCAGATGGCTTTAAAGGCAACCACATAGGTTCAAATATGAAGGACTTCTGCTTTAGGCATGATGGAGACGGCATAAATGGTCGCCTTTTTGTTTTTGAAGCTCCAATAGATATGTTAAGCTTTATTACAATAATGGAGGCAAAAGAGGTATTTGTAAGAAAAGTAGGGGGTCAACCTGATAATGATGCCAAATATGGGGCGGTTCAATGGAAAGAGGATAGCTATTTGGCTCTGGGCGGTGTCAGCCCTTCTCCGTTATTGAACTATGTAACACACAAAGCATCACGAGGTCAAGATATAAAGGAGATATGGCTTGCCCTTGACCATGATAAGGCAGGTATTGCCGCCAGTGCGGGCATGGCAGAAAAACTTAGAGAAATTGGCTACAAAGGCGATATATGTTGCTATTTCCCAAAAAACAAGGACTGGAACGAAGATTTACAAAAAGCCAGAGTTCATCCAGAATGGCGTAATGGATTATGGGGTCAAGGCTTCACTGATGAGCATATTTCTATCAATATATATTCTGGAGATGATGCCGCGCTCAAAGCGGATTTGGAAGGTCTTTTGGGGAAACACAGTCAAAATTCACAGCAGCAAGCCCAACCCCATCAAACAGAAGAGCAAGGTCATCTAAAAGCCCAAGAACCTAAGCATAAGCTGCCAGAGCCAGAAGCTGTACCTGTGAGATAACCAAATTTGTTTCAGCATTAGATTTCCGATAAATATATTATCAAGGGGTGACACAATGGAAAGAACTATCAACCCAACAGAAGCATTGCAACTTTATGGCAAGCTAGCCGACACATGCTATTTACAATCATCAGATACACTACATGGCTTGCTATTGCAAGATAAAATCAGGCTCTCTGATATACCTTTTCCTCTAAGAGCTAACAGTGTGTATATATAGGAACTTTAAGGGTCAGCCATCACTTTGGTAAACGATTCTATGATGGCATACAAATAATTATGGATGATGCATTGAAAATCGCAAGCGACCCCAATGGATATTTATTTAATTATGAAATGTATGGTATAATGAGGTCGTTAGGCATCTATTTAACAATTTATGATTTTGGAGGAGCTCGCAGTGAAGATGAGTTCAGAAAAAACATATACCAGCCATTCATCACACAATTGCAGAAGTTGTCACCAGAAATGTGCTGCTTTTGTAAAATGCAATAATAAGTATAATGAACTCAAAAACATGCTTTCCAGCCTCCCGCAAAAAAGGCTAAAGTTGTACGTCTTGTTGAAAAAGGTGATGAAGATTATCTCGTTATGTTACGAGAGGAATTTTCTATAAGCGGTTCTAATGTGCAATGGTGGTATGAATTACATAAGGGGAGCAGTTTTGGAGTTAGGGGTGGTCTCATGGCAGAAGTTCACGGTATAGTTATATATGAGAATGCGGCAAAAGGAAGCGAAAATACCGAAGATGGCACGGAGGCAACTAACAAAAGTTTTGAACGCATTGCGCACATAAGGGGCTTTTTTGTTCATACGCCTAATGCTGGTTTTGGTACTATTCTAATGGATGAACTGATTCAATATGCGAAAAAGCATAATTCAACCAAAATAACAGGTCGCTTATCTTCCGTTGATGAAAAATTCGAAAATACCGACCGCCGAAATCATTTTTATAAGAAGTTTGGTTTTGAGTTTCTGGATAATGATAAGATATGCTTAGATTTGCGACAAGGGCAACATAATAACAGGCATGACATAAGCAGCTAAATAAAATTTATAGCGAGGTGCAATATTATGAAAATGAATTTAAAAGTGAATAGTAAGTATCTAGCAAAAGCCATTATCGCTTTTGCTTTTATTTTTACCACAGCTCTATCGACACCTTTTATCACAACAGTACATGCCTCACCGCCGCCATGGAGCTTTGGCGCAAGTCCAAGCTCACAAGCTGTGCATATAGATGAAAGCAGGTTAGCTGATATCTTAGGTATTTCGGTTGATGCAAGTAATCAGATATCACAACGTCATTTCTCCCCATCAGTGAGCCGCAGTGCGTACAACGAAGGTGAACTGATAGGTACTTTGCATGTGGAAAGACTAAATCGCACAGTATCTATTTACGAAGGTGAAACGATGCGAAATATGGATTTTGGCGCGGGAAGATTTACGTTTAGTGGTCTCCATGATGGCAACATGGCACTTATTGGACATAACAGGGGTCCTGCTGGCTTCTTCTCATTCGTAAGACTTTTACAGCAAGGAGACATTATCATAGTCGAAACAAATCAAGGTATGTGCCGATATGTCGTAGAAATGACCTATATAATAAGTGAAGATGATTTTTCGCCTTTACTATGTTTCAATGATAACCGCTTAACACTGATAACCTGCGTAGAATTATGAACAAACAAGAAGAAGAGTTGCTGTAGCTGTGAGGATTTGATTTGTATGTCGTTGTTTCTAACCAAAAATAACTATAAACGCAGGGAAATGGAAGAGTGGCTAATGAAGATGGGCATACACCCAAATGACATAAAGAAAGCCTGTGATTTTTTAGATAGTGCCAAAAAGCGGGATGATATAATGGAAAAGGAGATAGCGAAGAGAAATAACAGAAAATACGAAAGGTAAAAGGCTAGATATGATGTATGTATTTTAAGAAAAAGGAGAAGTATCAAGAGCGTACAAAAAAATTAATAAGGAGCAGCAATTATCGTGAGCTTTATTTTAAAACAAATAGAGGCATACAACTTCCAACTAAGCCGTCGAAAGCACTATACTTCTGCCCTTATTGCGGTAAGCCAATGATAAACAAGAAGAAAATGGTTGTAGACCACATTTACTCAATTCGCAGGGTACAGACCAAAAAGCGTTTGAGGGTGCATTTCAAGCAATTTCCTGATGGAGTAAATAATATCAGCAACTTAGTAGCTTGTTGTGCTTATTGCAACAAGCGAAAGGGCAAAAAAGGCGGCTTATGGGTTTTTGCGAGGTAAATATGGCGCTTACTTTATGCCAATATTACGGACTGCTTTAACGGCATTGATGATTTTTGGGCTTATGTGGTTACTCATACAGGCTATATGATGCTGATGGTTAATATATTGTTAATACATTTTTTATTTACAACTAATAATAGTCAATGGTATAATTTAGAGGAGGACAAAATCATGTTAGGAGATATCAAAATGGCAATACTGCATCCAGAGTATCAAATACCTTTTAATGGAGTATTTAATTCATTAACCAATCATATTAGCAAATTTCAAGGCGGTTTACCTAATACTCTGTATCATTACACACCCAGTTTCGATGCCATAAATGGCATTGTTCATAATCGTGAGATATGGCTGACAAATATTGCGTATTTGAGCGATGTAGCAGAATTAGATTACATCAAATCTCTTATGAATGAACCAGAGCTAGACCCTGCTGTTAAAGAATATCTTAACAACTGGAAACCTATATCGGCAGACTTCGGCACACAAATATATGTGATGTCTTTCTCAGCGAAGCCTGACTATTTGCCGTTATGGGCAACCTTCACCAAAATGAAAGGGTATAGTATAGGCTTTAATGCTTATAAGCTACAAAATGAAATCTTATCAAAAGAACGCTTGAACATAGAGCCAAAAAGAAATATCACAACATCCCTTGAAACCATTGTAGACCTAACAAAGAAATATCAGCCTCATGCTAAATTCCAAGGCTCTTTTGGTGGCAACTGGTATCTTGCCCCTATTATCTACGACAGGCAAGAGCAGGTAAGAATCCTTAACACATTAATAAAACAGACACTTGAACAATTTGAAGAGGTCGCAAAAACCGCCGATAAAGGTTTAGGGCAAAATATTTCCATAATAGGCGGTGTTGAGCATGGTCGTATAGCCAAAGACAATAGAGCCTTTGATGCTGCCGTAAATAAGCTTTTTGACCAATGCGCCGTCCTCTTCAAAAGTGACGACTTTGCATATGAGCATGAATGGTGTTTAATAAAACATATGGATTCCAATAACCCAAATCTTTTGCGATGTCAGTTCTTCGCAAGGGAAGTTGATAACACTCTCATACCATACATAAAAATGGCACTACGCAATAATCTAAGCTTCCCAATAAACGAGATAATAACTGCGCCTTTGTCTATACTTGATACCGCTACTTCTGGGCTGGATTTTGCGCTTTACAATGCAGGCTATGGTATTGGTGAGAATGGTGTTAAGGTGAGTAAATCTAAGGTAAAGTTGCGAAGATTTTAATAAAAACTCTTGCATGATTGATATTATTATGATATAATATGTATATAATATATCAAGGAGCGATTGTCATGTTAATAAAGCCATCGACTGCGTTACGCAATGAATACAACTCTATATCAGAGCTATGCAAGGAAAAACAAGAGCCAATCTTCCTAACCAAAAATGGTGAAGGTGATTTAGTTGTTATGAGCATTGAAGCATACAAGTATCGCGAGGAAATGTTAGATATAAGGGAAAAACTATTATCTGCGGAAGCTGGCAGATTGTCAGGAGCAAAAACATACACTGTAGCAGAGGTAAGCGAAAAGCTAAGGGGGCTAGTCGATGAAAGTATATGAGGTTCGTTTTCTTCAAGAGGCTTTGGATGATCTGGAAGAAATCATCTTGTATATTGCACAAGATAACCGCGCCGCTGCTATTCGTATGCATGATATAATAATTGAAAAAGCTAACAACCTAGCAACATTTCCAAAACGTGGTTGGCTTGTGCCTGATAAAAAGATGAACAAGGCAGGATACAGGATGCTTGGTATAAAACCGTATATAGTATTCTATCGCATAATTGATGATGCAGTATTCATCTACCGCGTTTTGCATGGGGCTACTAACTATCCTCTGTTGTATGAAAAAATAGCTAAAGATAATTAATTTGCATTAGCAAATCGAATCAGTGACTTAGTATTTATCCCTAATTAACTAAACCTCCCAATAGAATCATCCGATATATCTATATAGGGGTGATAAATATGGCAATGCAAAAACAATCATGGGAAATTACAGATGAGTTTTGGGACGAAGTA
>Ga0131853_10001624_pt1 | contig 40207 bp, 27 predicted proteins | sample TergutLab28metaG_FD_92764 | JGI IMG/M metagenome (GOLD analysis project Ga0131853, IMG submission 92764) | Labiotermes labralis P1 segment gut microbial communities from Petit-Saut dam, French Guiana - Lab288 P1 (version 2) (version 2) | ecosystem: Host-associated > Arthropoda: Insects >...
AAGCAAAAAGTCAACACAGGGGCTGCGCCCCTATGTACCCGCCAAGGTCAAGGGCAGAGTGACGACGGTTTTGCACCTTATACTCTGCACTGGTGCCAAAACCCTCACGCCAGATGTAATAGTCGTCGAAACTCCAATGGTCACGGGCGGTGGGGCCGCCGGATGGATGTGCTATTGCAATGTGCTCATGAATGGGTAGTATATGACTTCCGTTTTTGAGCGCATTCCAATAGCACATCAATCTGGCGGAAAAAAACGCCCTTGTAGGTTCCGAGGCAACCGGACTTCTGGTAGGTGTCTCCTGTCGCCAGTGCGGAGTATAACATGAAAACGGTCTCTACCTTGGACCTTGACCTTGCGGGTACATAGGGGCGCAGCCCCTGTGTTTCCTTTGCTTCTTTGCGAAACGGCAAAGAAGGCCCGTCCGGCAGGACATAACCAGTTGGCGGCCTCCGCCAAGAAAACCTCGGCGGAACGCCGAACAGGAAAGGCCAAGGGCCAGACGATTGATAATCGCCCCTACAAAAAGGCAAAACCGAACAATCAAAACATTTGCCTTCCTCACAAAAATGTGGTATACTATATCGTTATTTTCCAACCAAAGAAAGGACACAAACCACATTGAATATCCTACGCAATATTGCAATCATTGCCCATGTTGACCATGGGAAGACCACTCTGGTGGACGCGCTTCTGCGCCAAGGGGGGGTGTTTCGGGAGAATCAGGACGTGAATGAGCGGGTCATGGACTCCAACGATTTAGAGCGGGAGCGGGGCATTACCATTCTGGCCAAAAACGCTGCCATTCGCTATGGGGACTACAAAATTAACATCGTGGACACCCCCGGCCATGCTGACTTTGGTGGCGAGGTGGAACGGATTTTGAAAATGGTAGACGGAGTACTGCTACTAGTAGACGCCGCCGAGGGGCCGATGCCGCAGACCCGGTTTGTACTCTCTCGGGCCTTAGAGCTGGGACACCGGGTGATTGTGGTGGTCAATAAAATTGACCGACCGGATCAGCGGGTGTATGAGGTCGTGGATGAGGTGTTAGAACTTTTGCTGGACTTAAACGCCACAGACGAGCAACTGGATTCGCCGATGCTCTTTTGTAGCGCACGGCAGGGGATCGCCTCTCTCAGCCCAGAGGTGCAGGGGGAAAATCTTCAGCCTTTGTTTGAAACCATTGTCAACTATATCCCCGCACCGGAACAAAACGTGGATGCGCCGTTACAGATGCTGGTCAGTTCCATTGACTATAACGAATACGTGGGCCGGATTGCCATTGGGAAGATTGCAAACGGTACCTTACGGCAGAACCAAGAGATTGTTGTCTGCGACTATCATGAGGAGCGCCCGGTGCGGAAGGCCAAGGCGGTCACTCTGTATGAGTATGACGGTATGGCGCGGAAAGAGGTGACGGAAGCCTTTGCCGGGGACGTGATTGCCCTGTCGGGTATTGGGGATGTGTCCATTGGGGACACCATTTGTGCCGTGCATGACGTGGTGCCGATTCCTTTTGTGAAAATCTCTGAACCCACCATGGAGATGACGTTTTCGGTGAATGACAGCCCCTTTGCCGGACGGGAAGGGAAGTATGTCACCACCCGCAATATCAGAGACCGGCTGTTTCGAGAGACCCTGAAAGATGTGAGCCTCCGCGTGACGCCGGTGGAGAATAGTGATAATTTCCTCGTGGCGGGCCGGGGTGAGATGCACTTTTCGATTTTGATTGAGACCATGCGGCGGGAGGGGTATGAGCTTCAAGTATCCCCGCCGAGAGTGCTCTTTAAGGAAATTGACGGCCAGCGGTGTGAACCCTTAGAGCAGGTCGTTGTAGACGTGCCGGAATCCGCCGTGGGTGCGGTTATGGAGAAGCTGGGCGCCCGCAAAGGTGAGATTGTAGAAATGGTTCCCATCGGGAACCGGATGAAATTAACGTTTCTTATCCCCAGCCGGGGCTTGTTTGGCTACCGCAGTGAGTTTTTGTCCGATACCCGTGGCGAGGGGATTATGAGCAGTGTCTTTGATAGCTACACGCCGTTTAAGGGCGAAGTTTCCCGCCGGACGGCCGGGGTTTTGGTCGTTCATGAAGCGGGAGAGGCGACACCTTACGGCCTATTCGGCGCACAAGAGCGGGGCAGTTTGTTCATTGGCCCCGGTACGTCGGTTTATGGGGGCATGGTAGTGGGCGTGGCAAATAAGACCGAGGATGTTACGGTCAATGTCTGCAAGAAAAAGCAACTGACCAATACTCGCGCCTCCGGCAGTGACGATGCCCTACGCCTTACGCCACCGAAGATTTTGAGTTTGGAACAGTGTATTGAGTTTTTAGGGGATGATGAGTTGTTAGAGGCCACACCAGAGAGCCTGCGGCTTCGGAAGCGGATATTGGATCACAGTATGCGGCTTCGGGCGGCAAAGAAGGGTATCTAAGGATTAAAAGGGGTGCCAAACCATGTGGCGCTCAAAACGAAAAAGAATCCCTGAAGCGATTCTGAAAACACTGAGTTTGGAAGGAAAAGAGATGTTGGGCTTTTACAGGGTTTCTGAACAGTCAGCTACCGATACTCCAATATTTATTTGACGAGTTTGACACCCACAACTTTGGTGTGGAGTATGACATTTCTGTGTTTTATATTCTGGGTGCCAGGGATTATCAGGCCCCGCATACCTTAGCGGGAGAATTTTTTGAGGAAATATCCGCACCTCATAAAGAATTTTTCCTAATACCAAATGCAGGGCATAGCACAATGCACGATAACAAGGCTGAATTTAACCGTGTGTTACTGGAGGAAATCAGACCATATATGAGTTAGACGTGTATTGAGAATCGGCTTGGGGGTGTAGCATGTGATCGCTCACAAAGATATACAAACATTTGAAGAGACGCATCGCATTTTGCTCCAAGCCAGTGAGTTTATTTGTGTGCTTCCCCATGCCCATTTAAGGGCGTATATTTCAAATTACAACATCACCTTTCCTACAAAAAGCCTCATGCCAGATAGCTTTACTGAACTGCCCTGCGGGTGCGCCACGATTTCCGCGGAGAAACGCGGCAGTTACAATCATGTGCTTGTCGATCTGCACGGGCCGACCACGAAACCTTACATTGTTGGTAGTGAAGCGAATCAGATTGAAATGATGGTGTCCATAGAGTTCAAGCCTGCTGGATTTTATGCCCTTACAGGGATCAGCCAAAGTGAATTGACGGATAGAACGCTTCCGCTTGAAGCAGTGGATGCGGTATTTGCCAAATTGATTTCGGAGACGGTTGAACAATCAAGTGGCATCTATGAGTTGGTAACGAACCTTGATACGTTGCTACTTACAAACGTGCGTGCCGCATACCGCCCGGAGTTGATGCTGGCACTGCAAGATATTAAGAAATGTGCAGGGAATATTTCTGTAAAGCAACTGTCTCACAACACCCATTACAGTGAACGGCAGTTAAACCGGATATTCAATCAATTTGTTGGCACAAGCACAAAGTCATTTTCCAGATTGATTCGGGTAAACAACACGTTTCGCCTGCTGAAAAAAACCCACAAAAGCCTTGCTTACATTTCAGACATGGCAGGGTTTCATGACTTGTCGCATTTCATCCACGACTTTAAATTGGTATGCGGAGTAACGCCGCAAGAGTATCGTAATAACATGTCCGATTTTTACAACAACCCGACTAGGTTTTGATGTACACTTGAAGAAGGTTATTTCCCGTTAATCAAACATATTAGGAGAGATGAACAATGAATGGAAACATGCTTGAAAAGGCAAATCAATTTATTAAGACCCGCAGTGATGCCAGCTTTAGTGTCATAGATGAAAATGGGTTTCCGTCCACCTCGGCTATTTGGCTGATGGGGCAGGAGGGCATCGAAGAGATTTATTTTTCTACGCCTGTGGGGTCAAACAAGTACAAGCGGTTGCAGCTATGCAACAAGGCCAGCATATGCGCCTATACTGAATTTGACAATTTGACCCTTGTCGGTGAAGCCGAGATACTTACCGACCAGGAATCGAAGCGGAAACATTGGCAAGAGCCGTTTATACACATATATCCAGGCGGCGATTCTGACCCGAATTATTGCATCATCAAATTCACCACGAAAAGAGTATCACTACATATTGGTCATGAGGGTGCAGAGTTTGTTATTTGAGCAAATTCCATAAAATAAAAACAAGAGAGAGCATTTGCTCTCTCTTGTTCTCTGTCAACGAACAATACTATCCTCTGAGACCCTTCTTCTTATATGCAATGGCAAAGAACGCTAGTAGTACCACTGCATTCCCGGCAATGACAATCAGGGCGCGGGTGAAGTCAGCGTAGGGGTTTAGAATTACCACCATGACTTGCATGGGGAACAGGAACTCGGCAATTCGTGCGAGTGTCTCGTTCGCCGCTGCAAACATGGGTGCAAAACCCAGTATCATCATAAGGGGTGTGGAGATTGCGGCTGCCTGTTGCACATTCTTTGCAAAGATGCCGACGGCACCGCCTAAGATGGACGAAGCGATGAGTCCTAGTAGGCCGACGATACTGGCCCGGAGCAACACGTCTCCGGTGACACCGCCAATCCAAAACAGGGATGCCAGCGACAGTACCGATACCAGAATGAACGCACCGGCCATGCCCACTAGATATTGCCAAGGTTTTACCCCGGCCATGACTAGGAAACGGAGCCCTTTGTACTCGTTGTCTTCCGCCACATTGTTGGCGATGGAGACCATGGGACCACTGGCGATGAGCATAGAGGCAAACATACCTGCCTGTATCTCAACATAGCCCATAAGGTTGCCTATCACGAAGGCCATCAAGGGCCACATGATGAATAAGAGCAATACCGACATGTTCTTCGGCAAATCAGCCATCTGTTTGGTGAAAATCGCTTTAATCGCACTCATTGGGCATCCACCCCCGTCATTTTCATAAATACAGCCCCCAAATCTGGGATTGTTTTGAACGAATTGTGCTTTTCGCAAATAGCGTTGGGGCTACCGTATTCTACGATTTTCCCCTGATGTAACAGTGCCACATTGTCGCAGAGGCCCACCGCTTCTTCCATATTATGGGTGGTGAGGAAGATGGTAGCCCCTTTGTCCCGTAGGTTTAAAATTAGCTTATGTATGCCCCGGGCTGTGGCCGGGTCTAAGGCACCGGTGGGCTCGTCTAAGAACAAAACCTTTGGTGCGTGCAGGATGGCACGGGCTAGGGCTAGGCGTTGGCGCATCCCTTTTGATAGTTTTGCCACCGGGGTTTTTTGGTCATTCCCTAATCCAACACTGTGCAGGGCCTCAGACACTTTGCTTTTGTCCACGCCGTAGATGCCGGCGAATAGATTTAAGTTCTCTGTGGTCGTCAGGCGTTTGTACAGTCCGTCCTCTTCTAGCATGAGTCCGGTTTCTTTGGATGTGGCGCCGATGTCGTAATGGCCGCCCTCCGGGATGAGCTGGTGGGTCAGGATGTTGATGATAGTGGTCTTACCTGATCCGGACGGGCCGAGTAGTCCGAAAATTTCCCGCCTGTCTACGCGGAAACTCACGTCAGTCAGCACGGTTTTATTGTCAAATCGTTTGACAATATTGGTCATGGATATCAATGTGTGTTCCTCCTTTTTCTTTCCTTCTTTGTAAAATTTCTGATACAGTATAACACAAAAAGACTTGGATAGCAATGTTGTTTATGCAATAAAATCTACTGTTTATGCAATCAATTATGATAGTTACCCTTGATTCCCGGCGAGAATGTGATAGAATGGTGGCGAGGTGATAGGTATGACGATTTTAATGATTCTTGGACTCATCAGCTTTTCTGCATTCATGGTACTCTGCTTTGAGAGTATGCGGGCCCTCCAAGCAAGTAAAAAACGGGAGGTTGCATTCCTGTTCATTCATGTAACGGTTATTGCGGCTGTGGTGTTCGGAATCCGCCTGTTCGACATTGAGATAGAGGACACGAGAACCTTGTATCTTATCTTTAGCGTGCCCATGGCTATCGTCTTTGGCCTTCAGTACAAAAGTATTAGCAAAGGCATCCTTGTCAGTTTGGCCGCTCTGTTGATTGCGTTTAGCTGGGAGGGGTTGGCGGTCTTGCTCTTGCGGTTTTGGGTATATGGATACGCCTCTACCGCCCAGTATATGGTGGTGTTTTTGGGTGCTGTTGTCTGTATTTCGGGTGTGGTTTTCCTCCTCCGTCGTTTTTTGCGGGCGAGGATTGATATGAATGTGTTCAACAGACCGGGGATTTATTTCGTGATGATCCTTTCTGCCGTGATACTGTTGATTATCCATCTGATCTATGCGGGAGAAGATTTAGAAACGGCGCGGGATACGGCCTATGTCCTACTGTTTCTTGCCAGTATGGCATTAACCGGCATCATTGTCCGCTATGCGTACCGAGAAAGCGTCCTCCAGGCAGAGCGGCAGATGGTGGAGGCATCTCAACGGTATGTACATGATTTAGAAGAGTCCTACACCGCCCTGCGGGCCATTCGCCACGATCATATGAAGATCATGGCATCGTTCAAGCTGTACATCGACAACCGGGACATGGATGGGTTGGTGGAATATTATGATACAGAGCTGTCCGAGATGAACCGGGAGTTGTTACACCGAGATCAATGGATGAAAAGTTTGCACAATATCCACATCAATGAGATTAAAAGTGTGCTGATGTACAAATGCTCTGTCGCTGCCGAGCGGCAGGTGGATGTGGTTGTTGAGGCGGTGGAGCCGATCCAAGACTTGGACGTGTCCACGGCGGTGATTTGTCAAGTGCTGGGCATATTGTTAGACAACGCCATTGAAGCGGCGGAACAGACAGAGGCAAAACAACTGGCCATCGCCATACTCCAAGTCGAAGATGCCACCCTGTTTGTCGTTCGCAATACTTGGAATCCTGAAGACCTTTCTGTAGACACGCTGTTTGAGCAGGGCTTTTCCACTAAGGCCGATGACCGAGGGTTGGGGTTATATACGGTGCGAAGCTATACCGATAAAGTCCGGGGTCTGTACTTGGAGACGGCGTTTGACGCGAGTGATTTTACCCAGATACTCACCGTAAAGGGTGGATAGGGATGTTTAGGGAGAACGCCAGCCCCAACAAAAAACAGGGTCAAGGGATGACAACATCCCTTGACCCTATGCTATTCATGTATGAGTGCATTTCAATAGCACATCCCACCGGCGGCCCCACCGCCCTTGACCATTGGAGTTTCGAGTACGATTACATCCGGCGTGAGGGTTTTGGCACCAGTACGGAGTATAAGGTGCAAAACCGTCGTCACTCTGCCCTTGACCTTAGCAGGTTCTTAGGGGCGCAGCCCATAAGCCGCCTTTTTGTTTCTTTTTGGCGGAGCAAAAAGAAAGCCCGTCCGGCAGGACATAGCAAGCCCTTGGCTTGCGCCAAGAAACCCTCGGCGGCAACGCCGAACAGGAACGGTCAAGAGCCGGGACGCACAGGGGCACGTCCCCTACAAGGTGGCAAGCGCAACACGCCAAACTAGGAAAAGGACAACAAGGGATGCAAAACACCGAGGGCGGCATCCCCTACGAAGGGCATCGGGACAAAGACACGGAACATCAAGAACACCGCCCCCTACACATCCACAATCCAATCCCAAACCCGATAAAACATATTCTCCTGCGTCGGCGTGAGCCCCGACACAATCCCCCGCTGGGTCGCCACCGCCATGTTGCGAAACCCAATCACCATAATCGGCACCTCCAACAACACCGCTTCCGCCATAGCGGTAGCCCGCTCGCTGCGGTCAGGCTGGCCAGAGGCGAGAAACTCATCAATCACCCGCTGGGGCATGGCTTGATACAAGGCACCAAAAGCAAGCTCTCCCCGGAGTACCGGGGTCAGATTAAAGTCCGGCTGGAGCCGTACTTGTCCGTAGAAAATGTCAAAATGTCCGTCCTCTAGGGCCTCCATAAACTCACTATGAGGCCGCTCATCGATGATGACTTGATAGCCAAGCTCAGAAATACTGTCGGCAATATACACCGCAATCTCCATCCGCATGGTATTGCCGCTGGCCACCAGTAGGGTGAGTTGCGGCAGGGGGCGGTCGTGGTCATTGTCCTCGTCCTCAAGGGCGGGGACATTACCATATTCATATTCACGAGGCTCACCCGGCTCTTGGGGCGTATCATCTGTCGGGTATCCATTGTCGTAATCATCCGTGTCCTCCACCGGAAGTTCAAAGCGAGGAACCGTCACCTGTCCCGCTAAAATCTGCTGGGCCAACGACATGTCAAATCGGAACTCTGCCGCCAGTTGGTCGTCAAAATACGAGACGGCGGGATGAAACGGCAAGGGCGAGGGCACAGCACCGCCCCGCATAATATTATTCGTGATATAGGCCCGGTCAATGGCCCGGCTGATAGCAAGGCGCACCTCCCGCCGGGCGGTTTCTGGACGGTTGAGGTTAAAACCGATATAGTCCATCAAACTGGACTCAAAATTCCGGATTTCTCGAGTGGGTGCCAAACGGTACTCCCCTTGGGTTGTGGGATCAATGGGCACCACGTCTAACAGACCGGCGTTAAAGTCCGCTGTGAGCTGTTCGTTGGTGGCAATATTGGTCAGGTAGATGGTGTCTACCGGTAACTCATTGCTGTGGCGATGCCCGTCAAACCGCTCTAAACGAGAGGTACCATCGTCCAAATAGCGATATGGCCCTGTCCCCGGCGGTGCCGCCCAATAGAAAGTACCCTGTTGGATAATGGGAAACGTGAGCAGCACAGGCAGGTTGCCGTGGGTCTGGCCCAGCGTAATCTCCATCTCAAATTCCAAAGGTTCCCCTTGGGCATCAAATCGCCGCTCATAGCCGGTGATAACCCCCAGCCGCCCACCGAACAGGGCGGAGGCCCTAGCCCGGTCTAAGGAGTAGATGACATCCGCCACAGTGAGAGGGATACCGTTGTGAAAGGTAACGTCCGACCTAAGCTCTAAGGTATACTGCCGACCGTCTAAGGTGGTCATGCTCTGCACCAACACCGGGACGGCGGTGAACTGTTCATCTAAGGCAAATAACCCCTCATACAGCAGGCCCCCGATGGCAAGATTGTCCCGATTGGTGCCGGTGAAGGGATTAAACGGCTCTCCCGGCACATAGCTTATGGAAAGTCTGCCATCGGTGGGGATGGATGTGTCAATGGGAATCGGGGTGGGGGTGGTAGAGGCATCCTCTACTACTTCTTCCGGCTCTTCCGGCGACACATATAGACCGCACCCAACCAAGCTACCGAGGAACAGTACGGCAGCCAACAAAAGGGCCAAAGGTTTTTTTGCTAACTTCATGGGTTTACTCCACTGGTGATGATTGCGGCCAAAGACCCCCGCTTGCCCCCGGTTGCCCGGTGGGACCAAAAGGTCTTCGGGTCGCACATGGTACACTGGGTTGCCACGCTAATATGCGCCGGTAGAAGTCCCGCTCGGAGTAACAGACGGCGGTTGACTTCTTTGATGTCCACCATATATTTGTGATTGTCTTTGGAGTGTGCGCAGTCATGCCCACCCTCGCCTAAGGCATCTAAAACCGCTTCGGGAACTTCCGGCCCGGTCTCAAAACAACACAATCCGATCCCTGGCCCGATGGCGGCCCGGATATGGGCAGGGCCTGCGCCGAGGGCCGCAAATTTCTTCACCGCCACACCGGCAATATCCTGCACCGTGCTCCGCCATCCGGCGTGGACAGCGCCCACGGCCCCGGTGTTCTCGTCCCAGAGCAGTATCGGGATACAATCGGCGGTGAATACTGCCAAGGTTACACCTTTGGCGACAGTCACCAGTCCGTCCCCTTCCTCTACCGGGCCGAACAGGTCGGGCAACCGATGGCTTCTATCCACCACCCGAACCGTGTTCTCATGGACTTGGCGGGAAAATACCAAGGATTGTTTCACCGTACCAAGCTCTGCCAAAATCCGGTCATAATTTTCTGTCACCGCAATCGGGTCATCCCCACGGGCCACGCCCAAGTTGAGGGATTCATATATCCCCTCACTCACCCCGCCGAGACGGGTGGTAAATGCGTGGGGCACCCGGATTTGGTCGTCTATGAAATAGGTTAAGCCGCCATTTCGGCGTAAGGCAATCGCCATACTCTACTCGTTCCCGCCACAGCAGTTTTTGTATTTAATGGGCGACCCATCATCTCGTATTCTGCCGCAGGGACAAGGCTCATTCCGGCCGATTTTTTTCTCCACCCGGACGGGCTTTGGTTTCTGCCGTCCACCGGCCTGCATCCCGGCCACCACGTTTTTCGCCACACTCTTGCGCTCTAGGGCTTTATTCTCTTGGTCTTTTCGCACTTGGATGGTAAACACCCGCCGAACCACTTCTTCTTTGAGACCCTGCACCATGGCGTCAAACATCTCAAAGCCTTCTTTTTTATACACATCCACCGGGTTGTGCTGGCCGTAGGCCCGGAGGCCAATGCCTTGGCGAAGCTCGCTCATGGCATCAATGTGATCCATCCAGAACTCGTCTACCACACGGAGCAGTACAATCCGCTCTAATTCCCGCATGACCACAACAGGCTTGCCCGGCTCGACTTCTACCGTGCCCATCTCTTGTTCCCGCCGAGTGTATACTTCTGCGGCCCGCCGCTCTAGCTCTTCCGTCAGGCTGTCTTTATCGAAGGCCGCCAGTTGTTCGGCGTTCGGTTGCCATGCGTGGGGGGCTAAGAACACACCCTCAAACGGCCCGATAATCCGGGGGAAGTTCGATTTATCCAACGGCCCATCCATGGGGAATGTGCTTGCCACTTGTGTCTCAATGACCTCTTCAATCATGGCTTGTACATTTTCCGAGATATCTTGACCGTCCAGCACTTGTTGCCGCTGTTTGTAAATCAGTTCCCGCTGGCGGTTCATGACATCATCGTATTCCAACACAGACTTCCTCGACTGGAAGTTCCGGCTCTCTACTTGCTTTTGGGCGTTTTCAATGAGACTGGAGAAAATCTTGGAATCCAGCGGCGTGTCCTCGTCAAAGCCGCCCCGCTCCATGATGGCCTCGAACCGCTCTTGGGCAAACAGGCGGATCAGGTCATCCGTGGCGGCGAGATAAAACCGGCTCTCCCCCGGGTCCCCTTGTCGTCCTGCCCGGCCCCGGAGCTGGTTGTCAATCCGCCGTGACTCGTGCCGCTCGGTACCGAGGATGAACATCCCGCCCACGTCCCGTACTTGGTCGGCCTCTTGGGTAATGATATCTTTATGGGCCGCTAACCGCTCGGCAAACATGGCACGGGCCGTGTTGACGTCCTCGTCATCCGTGTCGGCAAAGCCTGTGGCATCTACAATAACCTCATCGGTATAACCCGCTTTGTGCAGGTCGCGCCGAGCCAGATACTCGGCGTTACCGCCCAACACAATATCCGTACCACGACCAGCCATGTTGGTGGCAATGGTGACTGCGCCCAGTTTACCGGCCTGGGCCACAATTTCCGCCTCTTTCTCATGGTTTTTGGCGTTTAGCACGTTGTGCTTGACTTTTTCTTTGGACAGTAGCTTGGATAGCTGTTCACTCTTCTCAATGGAAACCGTACCCACCAGCACGGGCTGGCCTTTTTTGTGGCACTCCACAATCTGCTGGATGATGGCTCGGTTTTTACCGGACTCGGATTTGTAAATCACGTCTGGCAAGTCTTGGCGTTGCAGGCCCCGATTAGTCGGAATTTCTACAATATCCAAGCTATAGATGGTCATAAACTCGTCCTGCTCCGTCAGGGCCGTCCCTGTCATACCGGAGAGTTTGGTGTACATGCGGAAATAGTTCTGGAAGGTAATCGTGGCAAGAGTTTTAGACTCACGAGCAACCGTCACATTCTCTTTGGCCTCAATGGCTTGGTGAAGCCCTTGGGAATACCGCCGACCCACCATGAGGCGGCCGGTGAACTCGTCTACAATGATGACTTCCTCGTCCCGCACCACATAGTCGATGTCCCGGTGCATGATTCCATGGGCCCGGATGGCTTGGTTCAGGTGGTGCATCAGATTGGCGTTGTCTAAATCCGCCAAGTTGTCTACATTAAAGTGGTGCTCTGCCTTTTTAATTCCACGGGCGGCAAGGGTGACGGTCTTGGCCTTTTCGTCTACAATATAATCGGCATCTAAGTCCGTTTCCTCTTCCGCTTTCTCGTCGGTTTTGGCGTAGACCTTGGCTTTTAGGCCCCGGACAAAGTGATCCACCTGCTGATACAAATCCGTGGACGCATCCCCTTGGCCGGAGATAATCAACGGTGTCCGCGCCTCGTCAATCAAGATAGAGTCCACCTCATCCACGATGGCGAAGGTGTGCCCCCGCTGCACCATGTTTTGTTTGTAGATAGCCATGTTATCCCGCAGGAAATCAAAGCCCATCTCGTTATTGGTGCCATAGGTAATGTCCGCCTCATAGGCATCCCGCCGCTCGTTGCTGTCTAACCCCTGTACAATCAGCCCCACCTTAAGGCCGAGGAACCGATGGACTTTCCCCATCCACTCACTGTCACGGCGGGCCAGATAGTCGTTCACCGTGACCACATGAACCCCACCTTCTGCGAGGGCATTGAGATAGCTGGGCAGGGTGGCGACTAGGGTCTTCCCCTCCCCGGTTTTCATCTCTGCAATCCGGCCTTGATGTAGCACGATGCCGCCGATAAGCTGCACCTTGTAATGGCGCATCCCAAGCACTCGCCACGCCGCCTCCCGCACAGTGGCGAAGGCATCGGGCAGAATGTCATCTAATGTCTCCCCCGCCACTAGACGTTCTTTGAGCCAAGGGGTCTTGGCTTTTAACTCGGCATCAGAGAGGGCCTTGTACCCCTCTTCCAATGCTTCAATCTGCTCTACGATAGGCATCACGCGCTTGAGTTCCCGGTCACTGCGGCTGCCAAAAATTTTGCTAAATACTCCCATATATAATTCTGCACCTTTCTGTTGGGCATATTTTTCCTATTTTATTTTCTCATTATACCATGGTTTTGCTGGTTTGCAAAGAGGGTGGGTGGTATTTGCCACGTTCGGCCCCAAAGGGCAAAGGCCGGACAACGTTTTCAACAGACGAAACCGCCGCCCCTCACAGGGCGGCGGTCTTTGCAGTTTATCATTCGCTTACAACTGTCAATCCGCTCTCTTCAATTGCGTGTTTAATCTCGTCTAGGGAAGTCTCGCCAGAATCGTAAGTAATCTCCGCAAAATCATCTGTCGCCGAGACCTCAACCACGGTTACGCCGCCGATGGTGTCTAAGACGGTGGTGAGGTTATTTGCACAGCTACCGCACATCATACCCTCAATGTCTAGCCGTACCTGTCGGACAGAATCACCGGGCTGACACCCAGCAAAGAATAACACGGCGCAAATCAGTAAAACGGCAATCATTCGTCTGTTCATCATGGAAGGACTCTCCTTATTTTCTTTATGTTTGACGTTGTGTCTATTATACCAACTACGCTTCGCTTGTCAAGGGATATTCGGATGCAGAATTTGAAGAATATGGCCTTGATGCCCTCGACCAACTTCTATCATTTTCGCTATAATTCATTGAAATTTTCCCACTGTATATGTTCATATATCGTATGGTTTTCCTTTCGGCACTTCGATATAATAGCTAGAGCAATATAGGGGGTTTTTCATGTTCAAACGAAGCTTATGTCTTATCCTCGTTTTTCTCATGCTTGCCGGGGCCACAGTGGCGGTTGCGGTTGAGCCTGCGCAAATGTCCGAGGACAACAACACCGTAGAACTCATGTCTGCACCGCTTCCGTTTCGCCTAGTGGCACACGCCGGCGGGGCTATTTTGGGGTACGAAATGTCAAATTCTCTAGAGGCCATGGAATCCGCTGTCGCCAACGGTTTTTTGTTCTTGGAACTGGATATGCTCCCCACCACAGACGGCGAGATTGTCATGACCCATGGGTGGCCTCTGCTTCCAAACCGTGTGCCGGGGGCCGCCAGTGTACCTGTGTCTCATGCTGAATTTATGGACTATCGCCTGTTCAACCAATTTACGCCTGTTGACCTTCCTATGCTGATTGCCTTTTTGCGTGCCAACCCAAGGGTTCGTATCATCACAGACACGAAAGACTCTGACTATGCGGCCCTGTACACCATCCGAAACCGCTTCCCGGCATACAGAGACCGTTTTATTCCTCAGGCGTATAGCTTTGCAAGCGTCTCTCGACTGCGGGCATTGGGGTTTCGTGATATTATTGTGACCCTTTATATGATGCCGCACGTACCGCCGCCCAGTGAGTTGGCACGGATGGCACTTGCAGAGAATATATTTGCGTTATGCATCCCCGATCGGCTTGCAACGCCTCAATTTGTGGCAGCACTCCGACCGGAGGAGGTGACGATATTTATTCATACCGTTGATTGCCCCCACCGGGCCAACCAATTATTTGAGATGGGAGTTCACGGTATCTATACAGGGTTTTTGATGCCCCAAGGCAATGCACTTGCGGTCAACGTCCCGGATATGGGGGCCGCTACCGCTCGTGTCAAGGGTGTTTACGATGCCCTCTCTGAGGCACAGCTCCCGTTCCCTTCACGGGGGCTTACCTACAAAATAAACGAACCCATTTACCTCTTTCACGGCACCCCGTACCCGGTGCGCAGCTCCGGTGTTGCCGCCCCCTTTGTGTTTAATCGGGAGGTGTATCTGCCTCTCAGCCACCTGATTCGCTTTTTCAGTATTGAGCATACGCACACTTGGCACCGGGAAGATAACTCCTTCTCTTTCCGGCTGAGCACTCAAGACTTCCGCGTTCAAGCCAGCGACTGTGGTGTCTTGGTCTATCGCGACATGTTCTTTGTATCGGAACGTGTTATCCAAAGTATCTTCCCGGTTCGCATCCTGCGGCTGGCCTCTTACGTTCTCGTGCTACCGGAAACCGACACCCCCTTCTTGGATGTCCGGACCGGTCGGTGGTACAGTGAGGCCATAGAGTTTGCTTATGCCAATGGCATCAAAAACGGCACCTCTGACGTTGCCTTCACGCCCGGTGCGTCCCTCAGTCGGAGTATGCTGGCCACTATCCTATGGCGCATGGCGGATGCGCCCACCACGCCGTTTGTGCCCATCCTCACAGATGTGCTTGCCGATCGGTGGTATAGTCATGCTGTGATTTGGGCCTTTGAGCACCATATCGTCACTGGCACCTCCCCGACCACGTTCGCCCCGGCTGCACCCATCACTCGAGAGCAGTTTGCCGCCATGCTGTTCCGCTATGCCAGATTTTCCGGACAGGATACCACTGTGCCGGACGAGTTCAGCCTTAGCGGATTCACAGACCACGCCACTATCAGTGCTTGGGCGATGGAATCCATGACTTGGGCCGTATATCACGGCCTTCTCGTTGGCACCGCACCCTCCACACTGTCCCCTAGGGGCACCGTGTCACGAGCACAGAGTTCTATGATTTTGATGCGGTTTTTGACGGAATAGTTAGTTGAATATATCAAGAGCGCAGAGGTTGTTCCATTTCCTCTGCGCTCTTTTTTTGGTTGTCACCCTACCTTGCAACTTTTTTGATGCATAACCAAACAAAAAATATGTTGCACAGATAATATAGCCATGATATAGTTAAACTGTATTCATATGCTTTTATGGCAATGGGAAAATATAATTAGAGTAAGTACGCAACCAAATTCAATAAAAGAAAGCCGGGAGGGTTCTACAATGACTAAAAAAGCTATCCGCAGTATCGCTATTATTTTGCTCTTTTGCATTGTGCTCACCTCGGCACCGTTTGCAATGGGTGCCGAGGTCCAAGAATCCGATCCTGTCGGCGTGATTATCAACCAAGCGCATGGTGCCGGTGGCAGAACCGGTGCGATTTCCCACAGCTTCATCGAACTGTATAATACAACAGATGCGGCTGTGGATTTAAGTACATATTCCGTCCAACTTACAAACGACGGAACAGGCATGTGGCATGTCCTCCCACTCTCCGGACAGACGATTGCGGCCCAGTCCTCCTTCCTGATCGTGAACCCGACAGGCCCTCCCAACGCAGGGGAAGCCGCCCCACGTTACGTCATCCAAGATTGGGACTTGGTGTGGCCACAGCAAATCAGCAACAGCAGCTTTAGTATCGCGCTGGTGCGAAACCAAACCCCGCTACCTTCAGAGCCCCTGCCGCGCACCCTTGATGACCCGCAGATGGTAGCACTTGGCGTGTTTGACCTTGTGGGCACGATCAATGAAGTTATCGACCCAAACCACAACTTCCTCGGTGCAGAGCCTGTTTGGCGTATTTCCAGACAACGCGCGATACGCAGGCTTTATTTTTCCAACACCGGCGATAACAGCTATGATTTCACGAGTTACGACTACAGAGTCGGCAACATCTCGGACGAACAAGTTGCACGGATTCGTCCACGCTACAGCGGCGATGGCCCATGGTATCAAGCACCGCAAGGACCCCCCCAATACCCCCAACAGCCACTCGGCGTTGTCATCAACCAAATGCAGGGTTCCGGCGCAAGAACCGGCGCACTCTCACACAGTTTCATTGAGTTATATAACTCTAGTGATGAAGCCGTGGACTTAAACGACTGGTCTGTCCAGCTCTTAAATCAACCGCGGGGCGAGGCGCCGGATGGTTGGCATGTCCTTCCGCTTACCGGGCATACCATTGAGCCCCACACCTCTTTCTTAATCGTGAATCCGACCGGCCCGCCGAATCCGGGAGAGGATCCGCCGCGGGTGGTCTTTGCGCAGTGGGATATACAATGGGACAACCGGGAAATCAGCAACCATAACTTTAGTGTCGCACTGGTGAACAACCAAACGGCACTGCCGTCAGCGCCACTGCCCCACGACATTAATGACCCATTGATAGACACCCTTGGCATCGTTGACCTTGTAGGCGCATTCAATGAACCGCAAGACAGAGACGCCAACAATCACTTCTTCGGGCAAGCACCCGCCGGACGAAACACCCGACAACAAGCAGTGCGCAGAAACTATTTTCAAAACACCGCCGACAACAGCGTTGATTTTAGAAGCATTGACTACGCATATCCCCGCGGCATTTCCGATGCGGATGTTGCACGGTTTCGTCCGCGCTCCAGCCACGATGGCCCTTGGGGGCAAACACGCAGAGAGATTACATTTTCTCACGAGGCGGGTATCTACGCCGACCCCTTCTACTTAACCCTCACCACAGCCTATGAAGGTGCCGTGATCCGTTTCACCACCGACGGTTCAGAACCCACGGCGGCCTCGCCTGTGTTCCCGGTAGCGGGGCTTCACATCCGAGAGAACACGGCGGTTCCGTCTGCCCCGCCGTTCCAGACATACGAAACCAACCACGTCCCCATTTCCCCCGTTCCGTTTGACCATTTTAACCCGCGCCCGAACCTCTCTCATGTATTGCGTGTCCGTGACCAGTACAACGTCATACGGTCTGTTGGGAACAATCTTGACATGGGTACCGTTCAGCGTCCGAATACCCCTGTGTTTATGGGAACCGCCTTACGTGTACGGCTGTTTGCCGAGGACGGCACAGTGTTGTCGCCCACGCAAACACGGTCATTCTTCGTCAATGCCGACTATGCGGAGTTGCCGATTGTTGCCATAACCACCGACCCAGGTACCCTGTTCACGCCGGACGGGCTCAACTTTTGGTCGGTGGGCGGCATCGGGCTTGGCATCAATCGCCGGGTACTGAGCCGAAATGCCGGCGGACGCGGACATGCGTGGGAGCGTGAAGGCCATATGGAGCTGATCGAGCCGGATGGCACCGTGGGAATTTCACAGCAGATTGGACTACGGATCAACGGCAACCAAACACGGGAACTGGCCAAACGCGCTTGGCGCATTTACGCCCGCGGCGAGCAGAATACTTTTAACTACGACATCTTCCAAGGCAGAGCGCAAAATTACCGCCACGAACCGATCCACGAGTTCGGTCGTATTATCATGCGGGCATCCGGGCAGGACGGCAGATGGTCCATGATGCGTGATTCCATGGCACACCACATGGCAATCGGCACCCATGCGCCGCGGCAGGCATACCGTGCCTCTGTTTTCTTCATCAACGGTGAATTTTGGGGTATCTATAATATCCGCGAACGCACGGACGACCAAACCTACATGCGGCAAAACGAATTTGGCTCTACGGATAATGTAGGGGAGATTGGGTTCTCTCACAGTGCAAACAATGTACCCGATGCCATGCGTTTTGAGCGGCCGGAAGACCGGGAAGATAAAGACTATGTCGATCTGGCCATGTACATGCAGATGTGGAACTGGTTCAATCGCAACACGCCCCTAGTGCAAGCGGAGCGCAGAACATACACATGGTTCCAAGAAGCACAGAGATTTCTTTGCATCGACAACTTTATCGACAACTACATCTTTACTATGTTCGTCTCAAACACAGACTGGCCGGGCAACAACATAGAACTTTTCCGTTACAGCCCCCCGGCATATTTCGCAGCAGACCTCTCGTACGGCTTCCCGTTCCCGACCTTAGCGGACATCCAACAAGGCAACCTGCCTGACAACAATCGAGACGGTCGCTGGCGCTGGTACCTCAAAGACTTAGACTACGGCATGGCGGCGCCCCGCCGTTTCCACATGAGCCGCAACATGTTTGAATGGCTCACAGTTCCCTCCTCTGACGCAGTCCAGGCGCCTTGGTCAACTATGATGTGGCGGCGCTTTATGGACAATCCCTACTTCAGGGCGCAATACACAAACCGCATGACCGATTTGATGAACACCAATCTACGCACAGAGGTCTTCCATGCTGAAATCAACCGTATGGCTGGCGATATTGCCCCGGTAATTCCGCAAGAAGCAGGCAGATGGAGAGTGTTCACGGCGAATCAATGGGCGAACACGGTTCAAACCATGCGTAACTTTGCGGATATACGGCAAGAAAACATGATGAACCATGCCAGAGTCGCCATGAACGAAGGCGGTTCCGATGTCAGCTTGGGTCTTGGTGCTGCCGTCACACTCACCTTGCGCAGCGAGGGGGAGATGGGTTTCTTCCGCTTAAACGGCATGGCGATTGAAGAGGGAACAACGCCCGGTGTGGCCGACCAGGAAGAGTGGACCGGCCTCTACTTTGCCAACACCACACAGACCATTGAGGCGGTCGAATATCCCGGTTTTATCTTCTCACACTTCATCGTCAATGGTGTGGCACAACCGGCGGGGGAAGATACACTCCAACTTCGGCTCACGGGTGACACAACCGTAGAAGCAATATTCCAAGACAGCGGCGCTTTTGTGCCGGTGCGTGAGATTGTCGGCGTCCCGACAAGCAAAGCGGCTGCATTTGACCTATCACTCGACGGCGTTGACGTGATGCCGCTGCGTGCGACCCATCGTAACGTGGTATGGAGCGTGGCAGATGCCGGCGTAACCGGTGCCACGCTGACAGATTGCGGCGTGCTCAGTACAACTGCTCCGGGAACAGTTGTCTTGACTGCGACAATCGTGAACGGCCTGACGGAAGAGACGGATTTTGTGCAAACAGTTACCATACAAGTTCTCTCCTTCGTGCCTGTACAAAATATCGTGGGCGTTCCCGACAGAATCATTGTAACCGTGCCTGAGACCTTGGGCGGTATCGTCATGCCGGCAAATGCCACCATGCAGACGATCCACTGGGAGGTTGCAGACGCAGGCACAACCGGTGCTGCCATTGTCGGCAACACTCTCACGGCGACGGCACCTGGTTTGACGGCCCTTCGGGCAACGGTCACACAGGGGCTTTCTGCCACCGCCAACTATGAACGCATGTTCTTCGTCCGTGCTGGCGTTGCCGGAGACCCGTCGGCATTGGAAGCGTTGGTTGCGCTTGCCACCCCGATGCAGGACAGAAGGTTATTTATTGCGGGGTTCGATGAATTCTTCGTGGCGAAAGTGGATGCGGAAGCAACCATTGGCGGTCACAGCACGCAGGAAGAAATTGACCTTGCATATCAAAATTTGCGTGCAGCTTGGAGCCGACTTCAACCGCAACCCGGCAGCCTAACAGCAAGCCGGTCAAGCCTTGCATCCCTTGAAATTGCGGGCGAACGTGTCAATCTTGCATCAAGTGCGCTACGCGTTGCCGTGGAAGCGGAGACGATTACACTCGCTGATGTCATTTACGTGCCCACCTACTATGGGACAACAGCCGATGTTACCATTACAGAGGACAACGGCGACTATATCGTCACCATTGTGGCAACTTCTAGTTACGGAACCAGAACGTACACGATTCATGTTGACCTAATGCGGCTTCCCCGGACTGCGCTTGCCCATTTTGATTTTGAGGGCGACGCAGAAAACCGCATACCCGGCAGCGAGTTTGGTGCCATGACGCTGGTTGCACCGGACGGCACCCATCGTGCATTCGTAACAGACCACGAGACACCACCCTCCATCGGGAACGACGGCTATCTTCGGCTGCAAAACACAACCACTCGTTCCAGCCACACCGCAGGCCGGGCAAGGTTCCCGGATGGTTTGTTCGATGGACGAGAGCAAGTTACCATTGCGATGGATGTGTATACGACACTTGCCGACGGATTCTTCTTCACCTTTGCGCTTCAACCTGAAAACACATTTGCGTTCGACGGCAACACAGGCCGGTATTTCCTCAACCGCGTACGCGGCACCGGAATGCGCAATGCGATAACGGTGTCCGGCTGGGGTGACAACGAAAGCGGCTTGGACACCCCGGGCTGGGGCACAAATACATGGAGCAGGGTTGCGCTAGTCTTTGACGATACGACCATGCGGGTATACCTCAATGGCGAACTTGTCGATTATCACAACGATATGAACACGTCTATTGCTGACCTGGGCAACGGCGGCCCGCTCTGGGCATACTTGGGCAGAGCGCCCATGGCCGCAGACCGTGGATTTGACGGCGGATTTGATAATATCAAGGTTTGGGACTATGCCCTCAGTTCAGGTGAGGTTTGGGCCGAGTTCCACGCAAATAACTCCCCGCCCCCGTCGGTGGTCAGAGCACCCCATCAAGAGGCCCGCCAGAATGTAGCACTCGCAGCGGGCATCGCTGATGTCAGTTTCTTGCGCCCCGGCCGGTATGATGATGTGCATACGATCAACGATGGCATACATGTCGGGAACTATATCGGCGCACGCAGCGGGCAACGGTGGACGACATTTGGAAACAACAGCATTTCCGAATCAGTGACATACATTTGGCCCTCAGGTGCCATGATTGACGGCACCAGCATCTCCTTCACGGTTGACGGAGATCCCCCCGGAATCGGCGGGATTCGGTTCCCGGCAAGTTATGTGTTCCACTATCTCCCTCTCAGCGGCAACCCCAATGACCCCGCAGCATGGAGACCCTTGGGAAGTGTAACATCGGGTATCACAGCGGACACGGTTGTAGGCAACTATACGGCCTTTGCCGCACCAGTCGAGGCGTGGCAATTGCGTGTCACCATCCAAAAAGAGGCGCATAATTCCAACGGCATCGGCATCTGGGAGTGGGAAGTGTATGGCAACTTGTTAGCGCATACGCCGATTGTCCCCGACACTTACACGCTCACCGTCTACGGCGGAAGCGGGTCTGGAGACTTTATGCCGGGCACAGTGGTCAATATCATGGCAGAGGTGCCCGCTGGAAAGCTGTTTGTCGCATGGGACGCAACGGGCGATGTCCAGCTTGCAAGCAGATATTGTGCAGGCACGAGCATCATCATGCCCCCGGGCGGTGCCACAATAACGGCACTATTCGAACCGGAAGATAACAGAGAACATCAAGACGCACCGACCGGCTTAGTTGGGCATCCCACAAGATTTGCAGACGTGAATGACGGCCGCATCACAGGCGTAGCCGAAACAATGGAATGGGCCCCCGGCCCTGATGGCCCGTGGGAGCGGGTTGTCGGAGATGTTGTGGAAGGACTTGCGCCGGGCACATATTATGTGCGCCATGCAGAGACAGAAACGCACTTTGCAAGCCCAACGACACAAGTGACGGTCGAGGCAGGCACAGGCTTGGCTCCTGCCGCAGAGATTGACGTGGCAGTAGACGAGTACGCCAGTGTCACGATAGGCATTACACCACCGGTGGCCGGGTCTGATATAGCGGCAGAAGGAGGCAAGCTTGTCATCACGCTACCCGATACAGATGGCGATGACGTGGCTGTGAACCTGCCTGTGCGTCCGGCAGAGGTAGACCCAGAAGACTGGTGGCGCTACACCACTGGCGAAGACGATGGCACGGCGACAATCACCATCACACCGCCCTATGGCTACGAAGTGGTGGCGTATCCGGAAGACAGCGGTGACTTCATATTACGCCCCATTGCTCCAACGTTGACGTTGAACCCGATAGCGGTAGCAATCAATGATGAGGACACGACCGTGGCAGTAGTAGTCGGCGGTACAGCAGACGGCACCATCTACCTAGATTATAGCGATCTGCCAACAGGCGTAACGGTGGCAGTGGTAGATGGAGAAATTGTCATCATCGGCGTACGTCCCACAACAGAAAACGCATCCATTATCGGGATATTTGACCTTGTCGTAATGCGCCAAGGTGTTTCAGAGACCGTAGTGGTAGACGTGAACCTGACAACCACATGGGTGCCGCTAGTGGTGACGTTGACACCGGAAACCGTGACAATCACTGACAGTGCCCTCACCGCAAGCGTAGCCGTAACGGGCACAGCAATCGGCACCATCTACCTAGACACTAGCGATCTGCCAACAGGCGTAACGGCGGCAGTGGTAGATGGAGAAATTGTCATCACCGGCGTACGCCCGACAGCAGAAAACACTTCCATTATCGGGATATTTGACCTTGTCGTAACGCGCCAAGGCGTTTCAGAAACCGTAGTGGTAGACGTGAACCTGACAACCACTTGGACACCGCCAGTGGTGACGTTGACACCGGAAACCGTGACAATCACTGACTATGCCCTCACCGCAAGCGTAACCGTAACGGGCACAGCAATCGGCGATATTGCGTTAAACACTAACAATTTACCAACAGGCATAACGGCGGTGGTGGTAGACGGAGACATTGTTATCACCGGCGTACGCCCGACAGCAGAAAACGCTTCCATTGTCGAGACATTTGACCTTGTCGTGACACGCCAAGGCGTTTCAGAGACCGTAGTGGTAGACGCGAACCTGACAACCACTTGGACACCGCCGACCTTCACGGTAACATTTGCTCTAGCTGGCGGCACCCGTACTGGTGGCGGTGCGCTCGTGCAGGAAGTCCGTGCAGGGGAAAGAGCAACTGCGCCGGAAGTAACACGTACCAACTACATATTCGTCCGTTGGGACAGCGCATTTACCAACATTACAAGCGACTTGACGGTCACAGCCGTCTGGGAACCGATTGCAGACACAGGCGAAGTGCCGAATAGAGACGCACTGCGTGCCGCATTAGCGGAAGTGGCGGAGCAACTAGACGAAGGCAGCTACTCCGCAAGGAGTTGGGCAACAGTTGTGACCGCTAGAGATGCGGCGCAAACAGTCTACATCAACCCGGCATCCACGCAGGCACAAATAGATGAGGCGACCGCAGCCCTTCTAGAAGCGATTGCTGGATTGGAAGAATTCCACCGGGCGTACATGTTCGGTAACGACCGCGGCGAGTTCCGGCCCGGCGGTGATATCACCCGTGCCGAGGTAGCGGCGATTCTGGCTCGTGTCATGATTGACGACTTTGATTCAGATGTACGGCGTGAAGACTATGAACTACCTGAGAGCATGAGTAGCTTTAATGAGTTCCCAGACGTAGCCGCCAACAACTGGTTCTACCACTACGTGGCTTGGGTCTTCTACGAAGGTTTGGTTCTCGGCGATACGCAAGGCAACTTCCGCCCGAACAGCCCGATTACCCGCCAAGAACTGGCGATGATGATTGCACGGATCGACGGCATTGCGGAAGAAGCAGGCGCAATGTCCTTCGGGGATGCCGCTGATATTGCCGGCTGGGCACGAGCCGCAGTGTACACGGTATACCGTGACGATCTGATGCAGGGTGACAATCGAGGCAACTTCCGCCCCAGCGCAAACATTACCCGTGCAGAAGTTGCAACGGTAATGAACCGTATTTTAGGCAGACTAGACAGTCGTGAGGCGTACCGTGCAACCGATGTCGAGCGTGACAACGCACGCGCGTTCCCGGATGTGCCGGTGGACAGAGACCCGATACAGTGGTACTTCCCGTCCGTACTGGCTGCGGCCAACGACCACTATTTGACCAGAGATGACTACGGCACAATTGATTGGAAATTTGTCCGTGTCCAGCCTCAGAGGGGTTCTTAATCTATATCTAATGAATAACACAGGGCCCGGTGCTTATGCACCGGGCCCTAGGCTATGGAATGCTGCTCTTATTTATAGTCGTCTTGAAAATTGGTTCAATCAGTGCGGCTACTATGCCGCATGTCTGCCTTTTCCCCTATTCAAAATGCACATGATTATTGATATGATCCATACAAAAACAGTGATACCCATTACACCGGGAGCAATACCGAAACTCCATGTCCGGGTACGCTGTGTCCGTTTTTCCACAGACGGCGCATTTGCGGGTATAGTCCCTGCTCTGCCGCTCTCGCTCGACCCGCTTGGCGGCCAGCTTGAAATTGATGGCCGAGCGGGTGCCACGTTTGTTGTGAAAACCTAAGTGTTTCCACAAAGTCTCTCCACAGAAAATGAAGTAGACCAGTGCTAAAATTAACGGCGTGAGGTTCAGCGGGAACATCCAGCGGAGCTGGAATAGTTGGAACAGCAAAAACCCAAGGGCAATCAGCCCAATCCACTTGGCCTGCATGGGGATAATGAACATGAACCGGAAGCTGAGATTGGGGAACAGGGTGGTGAACACCAACAGCATCAGGATGTGGATATAATATCCATTGACGAGGGAGAATGTACCCAAGAATGTAGGGGTGACCAAATGCAACACCATGCCGGTGACAATGAGAACGATCACACTGAGCAGGTAAAAAATCGTAAATTTTGCGGTTCCCCAAGTCTGTTCTAAATAAGAACCCAGCGTAAAGCTCAAATACAGCACAATGACAAGGAAAATCGGATGGGTTTGGAAGGGCACGAATAAAAAGGTGAAAAGCCGCCACACCTGTCCGCGCAGAATGTAGTCGGGGGCAAAGGATAGGTAACTATATAGATTGCCGGTGGTGTCCATCAGGCCCAGAATATACACCAAAGCGGTGCCGAAAACGACGAAGCGAATCAGGTTGGGAACCCCAAATCTGGGCCGCTTATAACAAAACCGATCAATGGCACGGCGAATTGCTTTCATCTGGTGTCCTCCTTGGTTCCAAAGTCTGCCATCTCTATTTTACTCTAACATGGAGGAAAAGTCCATAGAAAATTGACCGATGTGGTGATTTTGGGAAAGTACACGAGGACAGAGTGAGGATCACACAGTGAACCTGTCCCCTTGGAAAGAAAAAATTCAGTGAATGAAACATTTTCGCCTTTGTAATGATATTATAAGTGAAAGGCTTTTCAAAGGAGAATTCCTAAATGATTACAGACGAACAATACACAGCTTACGCACGAATGTATATGGACACGGTTTTCAGGGTGGCGTTTAATTACTTAAAAAGCCGCTCTGATGCCGATGACATCACGCAGAATGTACTGATAAAACTGTATCGTGCCAACAAAACATTTGAGAATAATGCGCATATCAAACATTGGCTCATCCGTGTCACTATCAACGAGTGCAAACGCACACTACTATCACCGTGGCGGCATATAGAGCCTATTGAAGATTACATCGAGACTCTGAGTTTTGAGGCACCGGAGCAAAATGAGTTGTTTGAAATGGTAATGAAGCTTCCGGCAAAGTATCGCATTTCCATCTTTCTGTATTATTTTGAGGATTACTCTACCGAAGAAATTGCTCAATTACTTAATGTTCCAAACGCAACCGTTCGTACACGCTTGAAGCGGGCAAGAGAACATCTTAAATCAGAGCTCTTGGAGGTGGAAAACAATGCTTGATAAGGAATTATATAAAGACACCTTTTCGGTGCTAAAAGCCTCCGAGGATACACTATCGGAGGTAATGAAAATGACAACGCATAGAAAACGCATAGCATCCAAGGCCATGTCAATTGCTGCAATCGTAGCTATTCTCGCAGTAGCCTTAGTTGGCACTACATTTGCCATAAATATATTTGGCTTTCGAGACTTAATTATACCACGTTCCGACCAGATTTTTACGTTTGGCAATTTTCAAGGCACTGAAGAGCAATTTAAAGCAATGAGCCCAGATGGTACACTTAATGACTTCACAATTCCAATGAGTGAACTCTTGTTGGCTGGTTTCACAGGTAGCCCTGAATACGAAGCGGCAATGGAGTGGCTGGAATGGCAGAATAGAGACATCTTCTATGTAAATGGCATTGGTGATGTTCGTTGGGACGAAGATACTGACGCTTTTGTTCATGCTGAAACCGGAGAGTTCGTAGCAAAGGGTATTATGATTGTGGAAAATCAAGAAACTCTTGATAATTTGCCACCGGAGGAGCTTGAAGATTACATGGTTATAATGTGTACCCGTAATGATATCCCTGAGGCGTATCAGTGGTATTGGGCTTCTTCTTGGGCTGATGTTGAAATGATACACGACATCATCGAAAGGCACGGGCTTATACTATACGGTGAGTTGTTCGATTATTTCAATGACAATAAGAGCTGGGAGGAATTTCAAACAAGCATAGCAAACAAACCATTCATTGATAACGCCGATAACTCTTTCACTTTATACCCCGGCTATCGATGGGAAAGCGGCACATTCCACTTTGATGCACGGCATGGTGATATGTGGTTTGCATTTCGCTCAGGGCGTAAAGGGACATTCGATCCTGTTGCTATTACTAACATCGACATCTCCGCATTTTCTGATGAGTGGGTCTATGAAAACATACATGGCATAAGGCTCATACTCGTGCAAGGTACGCATCAATCATTCATCTTAGCCGATACAGAAACAGCATTCATTTCAGTTTCAGTACACACAGGTACCAATTCCAGAACTCGCAGCGATTTAGAACGTTTTGCTGATTTAATTGATTTTGGCCAGTTGAAGTAACAGTTTACGCACCTGAAACACAAAAGAACAGTTCTATTTTGCGGAAATACACCGCACAATAGAGCTGTCCTTTTGTGCGTTCCATTGCCTTTACAAAGCCAAACAAATCATGGTATAATACCCTAACAATTGCACAAAGAGAGGAACTTACTACCATGCCAAACCGAGTATTTACATCCGAATCCGTTACCGAGGGGCATCCCGACAAGGTATGTGACCAGATTTCAGATGCGGTGCTGGATAATATCCTCGCCCAAGACCCCATGGCCCGGGTGGCCTGTGAAACCACTTGTACCACAGGGCTTGTATTCGTTATGGGCGAGATTTCCACCAACTGTTATGTGGACATCCCCAAAGTCGTGCGGAAAACCGTAAACCGCATCGGGTACAACCGGCCCGAGTTCGGGTTTGATGCGGCCTCTTGTGCGGTGATGACCAGTATTGACGAGCAGAGTGCTGACATCGCCTTAGGCGTTGACCAAGCCCTAGAGTCAAAAGAATCCGGCGGTGCGGACAAGCTAGACTTAATCGGTGCCGGCGATCAGGGCATGATGTTCGGCTTCGCCTGTGACGAGACGCCGGAACTCATGCCGGCCCCCATCTCCTACGCCCATACTCTGGCCCGGAGACTGTCCGAGGTGCGGCGAGATGGCACCCTGCCTTTCGTTCGGCCTGACGGTAAAACACAGATATCCGTGGAATACGGGCCAAAAGGCGAAATCGAGCGCCTTGCGGCCATTGTGGTGTCCACCCAGCACGACCCGGACGTAAGTTTAGAAGACCTTCGTGTTGGCGTGCGGGAGAGTGTGATTGATGCGGTGTTGCCGAAGCATCTGATTGACAAGGACACCAATATCTACGTCAATCCAACTGGCCGATTTGTCACCGGCGGGCCTGTGGGCGACTCGGGCTTGACGGGGCGGAAGATTATCGTAGACACCTACGGCGGTCACGGCGGTCACGGCGGCGGCTGTTTCAGCGGGAAAGACCCGACTAAAGTGGATCGTTCCGGCGCGTATATGGCCCGGTATGTGGCGAAAAACATTGTGGCGGCGGGCCTTGCCCGGCGTTGTCAGATTGAGCTTGCCTACGCCATTGGCGTGGCCCGGCCTGTGTCCGTCTACCTCAACACCGAGGGGACAGGGAAGTTAGACGATGGGAAACTGGAAGAAATCATCCGGCGGGAGTTTGACCTCCGCCCGGCCAGCATCATCGACTACCTCGACCTGCGGCGGCCCATCTACCAGCAGACGGCGGCCTTTGGGCACTTTGGCCGGATGGACATCGACCTGCCTTGGGAGCGGTTGGACATGGTTGACCGCTTGCAAGCATATCTATAAAGATGGACAAGCGTGACAGAGGCCGGGGCCGTGCCCCCCGGCATGTAAAGCCGGAGGGGCTAGAGATTCAAACCGGTTATCAAGACCCCTTGGAAGAAGGCGTTATCCTAGGCCGCAATGCGGTGATGGAGGCACTGGACGCAGGGGTGCCCATTGATAAAATCTTTATTGCCAAAGGGGACGTGGACGCAAGTCTCGGCCATATGGCATCCCGTGCCAGAGGGACAGGGGCCGTGGTGGTGGAGACCGACCGCCGGAAATTAGACCACATGAGCAAAGGGCAAACCCATCAAGGGGTGGTGGCCTTGGCTTCGGTGAAAGCGTATTGCGAGATTACGGACATTTTGGCCTTAGCCCAAGAGCGGGGCGAGCCGCCTTTGGTGGTGATTTGTGACGAGCTGTCTGACCCCCACAATCTGGGGGCCATCATCCGCACGGCGGAGGCCGCCGGGGCCCATGGGATTATCATCCCAAAACGCCGCAGTGCGGGGATTACGCCCATTGTACAAAAAACCTCGGCGGGGGCAGTGAATCATTTGCCCGTGTGCCGGGTACCCAACTTGACCGCCGCCATCAAAGAACTCCAACAAGCGGGCCTCTGGATTTACGGGGCCGCCATGGAGGGGGAGAGAACCCTCTGGGAAACTGATGTCACCGGCCCCGCCGCCCTTGTCATCGGCAGTGAGGGTGAGGGTTTGGGACGGCTGGTGGCAGAACACTGTGACTTTCTTGTGAATATCCCTATGCTAGGGAAAGTGAGCTCTCTGAACGCCTCTGTTTCGGCGGGGTTGTTACTGTATGAGGTCGTCAGGCAAAGAACCGGCAACAAGTGAGGATAGGAATATGAGCGAACACGGCAAAGACAAGTTAAACGCAGACGAGGCGTTGTCTTTAGAGTCCATTTTGGCCGAATATAAAAGCACGGCCGCAGAAGAATTGGACGAAAAGGTCAACCAAATAATAGCGGACACTTTGGCCACTCAAACGGAGAAGGCCGAAACCCCGCCGCCCTTGGCGAAGCCTGTCGAACCGGAGCCGCCTGTTGCTGCACGTCCGACGGTTGCGTCTGTGGAAAAACGTGCCGATCTCCCACCCGCACAGCCCCCGGTACAGGCAGATACGCCCCCCATAAAAGCAGACGAATTTATTGATGTGGACGAGTATGCCGACTTAGAAAAGATTGACCACTATGCCCATATCAGCCAAACTCTAGCGGACGATACGGATGAAGAAGTGGACGAGAACCATGACACCGCAAACCGCCGCTCTTTCTGGCGGCGGGCCAAAGCGCCTGACGCTGTTGACTTTGATGTAGACGATGAGCCGGACGAGGACGAGGCGGAAGAAGAAGGTGTCTACGACGAAGCGGACTTAGAAAAAGACGGAATCACCCTCCACCGGGCCGCCGGAAAATATGGGCGAAATATGGGCGGTCAGCAGTTGCGGGGTATGGGTTCCTGCCTGCTGGCACTAATTATGCTACTACTTACCGGGCTAGGGGACGGCGGTGTTTCGTTGCCCGGATTTTTGAATACGGTTCACGGTTTTGTGACCACGATGATTGTGCTACAACTGTTTGCCATGATGCTCACAGCGGAAGTGGTAACCACGGGGCTGTTAGACCTGCTCCGTTTCCGCATGGGGGTGGAAAGCCTCGTCACCACTGCGGCACTGGCGACCTTGGCAGACGCAATCCGGGTCATAATGGTGGGGCTGGGCGGAACCGGTCTCCCTTATTCTGCCGTGGCGGCCTTTGCTTTGGGGGCTTCCCTGCTGGGAATCAAAACCACCCGCAACGCCATGAAAACCACCCTCCGCACGGCGGCCACGAAAAAAGAGCCTTACGTGGTTATGAGCCATCTCGGAGCCATGGACGAGGGGTTTGCCCTGTACAAATCCAAAATGGACACGGAAGGGTTTGTGAAAAAGACAGAACAGATGGACTTGTCTGAACACGTCTACAGCATGGCCGCACCGCTTCTCTTGGTGGCCTCTGCCGTGTTTGCGCTCTTGACCGCTTTGGGCGGGCCGGGGACGTTGATTGACACTGTCCATCATTTTGCCGCCATGACCTTGGTCAGTGCGGGGTTCACGGGGCTTTTGGCCTATGGGTTGCCTTACTCCCTATTGGCCCGGAAACTGGTCAAAGTGGGGGCGGCCCTCGCCGGTTGGGGTGCCGCTGCTGAGACGAAAGAGGCTCAGGGCCTGATCGTCACCGACACGGATGTGTTCCCGGCGGGTACGCTGTCTTTAAGCGGCGTGAAAATTATGCAGCAGGAACAGGCGCAACAAGTGCTCTCTTACACCGCAAACCTGATTGTGGCCTCTGGTTCGGGACTCTCCGAGGTGTTCTTGGATATCCTCCGCAAAGAAAATCTGCCTGTCCATGGGGTAGAGGGCTTGGTCAGCTACGAAGGCGGCGGCATCGGGGCCACCATAGGCGAGAATGAGGTCATTGTGGGTTCAGCCAGTCTCATGAACCTGATGGGGATTCGCCTGCCCCAGAACTTGAATGTAAAAAACGCAGTATTCACCGCCATTTCCGGGGAACTTGCCGGGGTGTTTGCCATCAACTATACGCCGCTCAATTCCGTGAAAGAGGCGCTGGTCAGTCTATTAAACATTAAAATCCGCCCCCTGTTTGCCGTGCGGGACTTTAACATTACGCCCATGATGCTGCAAAACAAATTCCAAATCCCGGCGGAGAAAATCAATTTCCTCACCTACGCCGAACGGTACGCCCTTAGCAACATAGAACCGGACACCAACGCACGGCCCTTTGCGATTTTCACCAGAGAGGGCCTAGACCCCCTCACCGATGTGGTGGTGGGCGGGAAGCGGCTACGGTCTGCGGTGCTCCGCAACACGATTTTGAGCGTGGCATCCTCGGTCATCGGCTTGCTACTACTGGCCAGCATCTTCTGGGCCGGCGCACCGCAAACGGCCAGTGCGGTGAATTTGTTTTATTATTTGGCGGCGTGGTTGATTGTGGTGCATGTGGTGTCACGAGCGGTGACGTTGGATTAGTGTGGGGAAACGGGCAGTCGATTGTTTGTTGCAACATGGCATTTAATTGTTAAAAAATCCTTTTGCCTATGCCCATATTGATAATGAAGGAGTCATAAATATGGATTTTAGATTTAATGGAAACGAAAAAAATTTGAGAGCGAAAATATCGCAATTCGTGGACGAGGGAGTAATAGAAAAGTTTATTGAAGAACTTGAAAAATATTCTTTCATTGAAGGTGAGGGCGAATACATAGAAACAAGCTATGATTTGCCGGAATTATCGGAAGGACTTGGTTTTTTAACACTTTCTAAAAAATATAATATAAGTTTAAAAATGACCACAATAGCAATTTTATTAGCTCTTCTTGGTGCGACCACATTTGGTATTTCTGATAAATTTCTAGAGTGGGCAGGTAGCGACCTAAAAAAAATGCAAGGCATTTATAAGCTGGATGACAATGATGCTGATAAATGTATTTTAATTGAAATGCTAAGATCGAAACCTCGCATAGCGGACGAATCCATTTTGCCACCTACGAATCAAGAGTGTATTAATAATCACCTGCTTTGCAAATATAGGTCAAATGACAAATGTACAATTCAAAAGGATGAGGTTGCAGGCATATTACTTAAGCTTTACGAAAACAATGTCCTTCGCAAAGAAGGACCTCATTATAAGTACAATTTTTAAATCAAAGATAAATCACCAACCAAAAAACCAGAAAGGCAGGTTCTATCATGAACGTATTAGTATGCGGAGGTGCCGGGTATATCGGCAGCCATGCAGTAATCGAATTATTAGAGGCGGGGCACAACGTCATTGTCTTTGACAACCTAGAAAAAGGCCACCGTGCCGCGGTGGCGGAAGATGCCACGCTGGTGGTGGGCGACTTGCGAGACCCTGTGGCCTTAGAGGGGGTCTTTGCCGACCACAGCATTGATGCTGTCATGCACTTTGCGGCCTATTCTCTGGTGGGCGAGAGCGTGACGCAACCGGATAAATACTACGACAATAACGTCTATGGCTCTTACTGCTTGCTACAGGCCATGCGGAAGTTTAACGTGAATAAAATCGTGTTCTCCTCCACCGCCGCCACCTATGGTGAGCCGGAACAGGTGCCCATTACAGAGGAGCAAAAAACCGTCCCCACCAACCCTTACGGAGAGACGAAGCTGGCGGTGGAGAAGATGCTGGGTTGGTATGACCGGGCCTATGGCCTCAAGTCCATGTGCCTGCGCTATTTTAATGTGGCGGGAGCGCACGAAAGCGGAACAATTGGAGAAGACCACACGCCGGAGACCCACTTGATACCCCTCGTACTGGGTGCCGCACTGGGCAAGACCGATTGCATCCGCATTTTCGGCACTGATTACGACACCCCTGACGGTACTTGCATCCGTGACTACATCCATGTGTCCGACCTAGCCGCCGCCCATGTGCTGGCCTTGGCGAAACTCTGTGAACCGGGGGCTGAGAGTAACATTTACAATTTGGGCTATGGCCACGGTTTTAGCAACTTAGAAATCCTAGAAGCCGCCCGCCGGGTGACCGGTATCCCAATCCGTGCCGAAATGGCCGACCGCCGACCTGGCGACCCCTCTATCCTGATTGCATCCTCCGATGCGGTGGTACGGGATTTGGGTTTTGCGCCCCGGTACGATGATTTGGATGTGATTATCCAGTCTGCGTGGGCATTTTTTAAGGCGCATCCCAATGGGTATGAGAGCTAGGGGATTTCTTCCACTTGTAGGAGTAGCAACGCCTGTCACCCGCTCTCTTCAGCGGATATATCCGTGTACTTGTTACACTTGAAATAAGCTGTAACTCTACAACAAGCCAGAGCGTGTTTGCTCTGGCTTGTTGTGGTTTTGACCGTTGTCTTTTGCCCGCAGCGTCTCGATCTTTGAGATTGGACTCTACACCCTATCATATGCTATAATACAACATACCATCAAAAACGCAGAACCCAAAATCGGAGCATCCTTATGAGCGTATTCACATTCTCACCCCAAGTCTTACAGTTAGAGCAACATGCCATCGCCCGATGTAGCGATGCCTTCTGCCGCATTGATCAAGTCTCTGCCGCCAATACCCGGAACGTCTTAGATGCCTTTCATCGTCACCGGGTGTCCGAGGGGCACTTTGCCGCCACCACGGGCTACGGCCTCGGTGACCGGGGCCGCAGTACGCTTGACGACCTCTTTGCGGATATCTTCGGTGGGGAGGCCGGATTTGTACGCATCGGCCTCGTCAGCGGCACCCATGCCATTACGGCGGCGTTGTTCGGGGCACTGTCGCCAGGGCAAACTCTGCTCTATGTCACCGGCACGCCTTACGACACCCTTCATGGTGTCATCGGCCTCACAGGGACACATCATGGTTCGATGAGACATTACGGCATTGGCTACGCCCAAGCAGACCCCCTGCCCGCTGGCGGCCCGGATATTGCCGCTATCCAAACGGCAGCCACAGACCCCAAGGTGGGCGTGGTGGCAATTCAGCGTTCCAGAGGATATTCCACCCGGAAATCCCTGACCATTGACGAAATCCAAACCGTCTGCACCGCCGTCCGTACCGTGAACCCCACGGTACCCATCTTCGTAGACAACTGCTACGGCGAGTTTGTAGAAGAGCGAGAACCCCTAGAAGTGGGCGCAGACCTCATCGCCGGAAGCCTGATTAAAAACCCCGGCGGCGGCCTTGCCCCCGGCGGCGGCTACATCGTGGGCCGGGCAGATTTGGTAGAAGCCGCCGCAAACGCCGCCACCGCACCCGGCTTAGACGGAGAATACGGCGCAACGCTGGGCCATACCCGATTGTTATATCAGGGCCTGTTTCTGGCCCCCCATACAGTAGCGCAGGCGTTAAAAACCGCCGTGTTCGCCGCCGCTGTTATGGAGGAACTTGGTTATATCGCCGATCCCGGCCCGTTGGATATGCGGACGGACATTGTGCAAATGCTCCGCTTTCACGGCCCGGACGACCTCGTCCGCTTTTGCCGGGGCATCCAGCGGGGTGCGCCGGTGGATGCCTATGTCACCCCGGAACCGGGGCCCATGCCGGGGTATGACTGCCCCGTCATCATGGCCGCCGGTGCCTTTCATCAGGGTTCCACGATTGAGCTCTCGGCGGACGCACCCCTGCGGGAGCCGTACTGCGCTTATCTCCAAGGCGGGTTGACGTTTGAATCGGGGAAATTGGGCGTACTCTCGGCGGCACAACTCATCTTAGAGGGTTAGGCCAAGCCGCCTTGTACATAGACATGTACGAGGGGGTGATACTATGCGTATTAGGCGAGTTTCTTATCGGTCTTCATGGTTTTCGTCCGTCAGGGGCAAAAAACTGTCCCGACGGCAGAAGCGGGGACTGGCCCTCATCGGGGCAAGCGTCCTGTTCTTGTTCTTTGCGTTTTCTGTCAGCCGCAATGTGGTTCCCGTTATGACAGAAATGGCCATCAACCAGACCAATGAGCTAATTACCACAGCGGTCAATGACGCCATCTATGCCCGGTTGTTAGACGGCAGTCTGGCCTACCAAGAACTCATCCAGCTAGAGCGAGACCTCGGCGGTACCATCACCGCCCTCACCACAGACATGTCCCGGATTAACACGCTGCAAGCCCTCATTACCAACGAGGTCATTGAGCAAATCAGCCACCTCTCCATCACGGAAATGCGCATCCCCTTGGGTAATATTATCGGCGGCAGTCTGCTCTCCGGCCGGGGGCCGGGGCTTGGGTTTCGGGTGGTGACACTGGGCAATCCCACCGCCACCTTTTCCAACGAATTCTCCACAGCGGGCATCAATCAGACCAAGCACCAAATCATGTTAGATATCGCTGTCCAAGTCAATATCCTCGTCCCCGGCCACGCCGCCACGGAGACCATCTCTGTGCAAATGTTAGTGGCAGAGACCGTGATTGTGGGCGATGTACCGGGGGTATTCGGGCAGTTTGGATTCCAATAGAAACGAAAGGGCAACAGACATGGACATTACACAAACGATACAATCTCTCAGAGAGGCTCTCACACAGCACAGCCGCAACTATCACACCTTGGATGCACCCACCATATCCGACTACGAATACGACCAACTCATGCGGGAACTGATCGCATTGGAAGAGGCGCACCCGGAACTGAAAATCCCCGACTCCCCCACCCAGCGGGTCGGCGGGGCGGTGTTGGAGGGGTTTCAGCAAGTCACCCATGCGATTCCCTTAGAGAGCCTCAATGATGCCTTTTCCAAAGAGGAGTTAGACGACTTTCACACCCGTGTCCTCAAAGTGGTACCGGAACCTCAGTATGTCGTCGAACCCAAAATCGACGGTCTCTCTGTTGCATTGACCTATGAAAACGGCCTGTTCACCCAAGGCGCCACCCGGGGCAATGGGACAGTGGGCGAGGACGTGACGGAGAATTTAAAAACCGTCCGCAACCTCCCCCTCCGCCTGCCTGCTAATGCGCCGCCCTATCTGGTGATTCGGGGCGAGGTGTACATGTCCAAACAGGTGTTTGCAAGGCTCAACGAAGTGCGGGACTTAGAGGGCGAACCACCCTTTGCCAACCCCCGCAACGCCGCCGCTGGTTCCATGCGGCAACTAGACCCCAAAATTGCCGCCAGCCGTAAGCTTTCCCTCATCGTCTTTAACGTGCAAGCGGTGACAGGGAAATCCTTTGAGCGGCACAGTGAATCTCTGGAATTTTTACACGAGATGGGCTTCCCCACTGCGTTTTATGAAATTTGCCGCTCTATGGACGAATGCTTCGCCCAAATCGAGCATCTTGGTCAAATCCGGGAACAAAAACAGTACGAGATGGACGGCGCAGTCATCAAGCTCGACAACCTCCGAGACCGGGAAGAACTGGGCAGCACGTCAAAGGCCCCCCGCTGGGCAATCGCCTATAAATATCCGCCAGAGCAAAAACCCACAGTGGTAGAGGACATTGTCGTCCAAGTGGGCCGCACAGGGGTGCTCACCCCCAAGGCTGTGGTTGCGCCTGTCCGTCTCATGGGCACCACGGTCACAAACGCCAGTCTGCATAACCAAGACTATATTGACGAGAAAGACATCCGCATCGGCGACACGGTGCTGATTCAAAAAGCGGGGGACATTATCCCGGAAGTGGTGGCGGTGGTCAAAGACAAACGCCCCGCTGACTCTGTCCCCTATACCCTGCCGGACACCTGTCCTGCTTGCGGTGCCCATGTCACACGGGATGTAGACGGGGTTGCGGTGCGCTGTACCAGTGCCACTTGCCCCGCCCAACTGCGGCGCAATATTGCCCATTTCGCCTCCCGGGATGCCATGGATATTGAGGGGTTGGGGCCGTCTATTGTGGAGCTTTTGATAGAGCACGGCTTGGTACAGTCGGCAGGGGATCTCTACGCCCTCGACCCCGCCCAGATGGAAACCCTGCCCCTCATGGGTGAGAAACGTACCGCAAATCTATTGACCGCCATTGAGGCCAGTAAGTCTAGGGGGCTGGCCCATCTGCTGTTCGCCCTCGGCATCCGACAAGTGGGCCTTCAGACAGCAAAGGGGTTGGCCGCCCATTTTGGCTCTCTGGAGGCTTTGGAGCAAGCGGGGTTAGACGAGCTGGTGGCCGTCGGCGACATTGGCGCGGTGACTGCCCAGTTTTTGCTGGATTGGTTTGAAAATCCCGCATCCCAAGCCCTGCTCGCCAAGCTAAAGGCGGCGGGCGTTTCCATGACCAGCCAAGCCGGAGCGGGCGAGCAAGACCTCCGATTCCAAGGCAAAACCTTCGTCTTGACTGGCACCCTCACCCAATACACCCGCCACGAAGCGGCGGCGATTATTGAAAATTTGGGCGGCAAGGTGGGGTCATCGGTGTCAAAAAACACCCACTACGTCCTCGCCGGAGAAAACGCCGGCAGTAAACTGGACAAGGCCCACACCCTCGGCGTTGCTGTTCTCACCGAGGCCGAATTTGAGGAAATGGCCCGGTAAGTAAAGTAACCACCCAAAAGCAGACCAAAGCGAGGGCACTTGCCCTCGCTTTATTGGTAGTGGTTTGATTAATCTCTTGGAGAATTCCGGGGGTTGGAAATGCAGGGGTTGTAGCGGTTTTTGTGTCATACGTGTGTCAAATTGGGGGATGTTTTGGTGGCTATTCGATCTCCACGCTCACAAGTTCCGCTTCGGCGTGTTCTTCCATGAAGCGGATGATCTCGTCCAGCGACTGCCTTGCGTGGGCGTAGTTGCCCGATATAACGGCGACACCGATGGTGAGGGTCTGGTGTATGTCTTGTGTGTCCACCTCAGATACGGCGGCGTTGAAGCGTCGCCGTGTTTTGTCGATTAGGCTGCGACAGACTTGGCGTTTGTCTTTGAGGGATGCGGTGTGGGGGATGTGGAAGGTTAGTTTTGCGGATTGTGTGTGCATGGGAGTGTCTCCGGCTTATTGATAACTATGAAAGCATGTGTTTCTTATAATCATTTTCACTACAGAAACGATTATGGTATTGTAAACACCATAGGAATTTTTCCATAATCCCTTGTGGCAAACACCGTCGCTCGCAATCTTTGATGTTGAAAAGTATTTTATCTCTATGACTTTCGAGTACCTCCTCGAATTTATGCTCTTTTGCGTAGTCCGGCATCGCATGGGAAATCCCTAGATAATTAATAAACATATATCCGTCAGTATCATGTAAGTATAAGGGTAGCATTCCTGCTACCGATGAAAAAACATCAAAAATATTAATAGCTTCGTCATCTCGTGGGTCAAAGCGAGGATCATCTTGTGCATTTGCTGCGCTTCGGTAGCTACTATGCAATATTATTCTCGGAAATCTTGCAATCTTAGATTCAATTTCATGTGCCATAATGATCCCTTTCCCGAAAAGGAACCTTTCATCGAAATATAAATCGGAATGACACAGCGCCCCTCGAATGAAATAACCATTGTCTAGCATGTGGTGCTGAAGAACTCCGACCATCAAAAATAATAGATCCCAGCCCTTTTCTGTGCAGATGAGAATATTATCTGAAAACGCTTTAATGGCAATACCTAAGTCCTCGTCATCGCGACCTAGAAACCATTTTGCAAAATCCTTTGCACTATCCAGAGTTGAATCTATGGTTTCCGCAAGCTTAATGTCTCCCCCATTCGCCTTTTCTTTGTACCCCAGTATGTCAAGATATGCAATGAAATGAGGCGTAGGAATAAATTTGCTAGACTCATTATTTGTGTTCATATTGCCCCCTTGTACCTCCGAGCATCACTTTCCCCAGTTAAAGTTTCTGGATCATTGATAAATAAGCTGAGAATATCTCCTGCGCCTATGTCTTTTTTATCAAATCCCAAATCTTATAAACAAAATGAGAACAATTTACAGCTTATTCACGCTGTAAATCCATTTCCTGCCCGATTTTTCTGCATGAAGCAGCCCCTTCTTCTGCATTTGTTGTACAACCTTATATGCCCCATTTGCACTGATACCAAGAAGTTCTGCTGCCTCCTCTTTATTGAAGAAGGCGCCTGAAAAAGCGTCAAGCACCCGCTGTTCATTCGGGCTGGCAACTACGCTAGGTTTTTTAGAGTGCTGGATAAAATAGTTTCTATTCGGTATGCTGATTAGAAAGCCTCCATCTACAACTGGGATTTTCGGCTTCACGCCAGAGTCTTCATATACACCAAAAATACGTGGAATACCCGTGCCGAATGCTTCGATGATATTTAGTCGATAAAAAATCTGTGCTAGTTTTTCATTGCGTGCCACAGATACCCCGGACAACATCAAGTCGTGGGTAACACCGGGCATGGCACCGCCCAGGGACATGAACTCAAGGCGATCATCAAACATACTGACCAATACGCTACCTTCGATATAATAGTCCCGGTGTATGAGGGTATTTACATAGGCTTCCCGAATGGCAATATCCGGGTAATCCGGATAATCCACCCGATACATACCTTCAATTTTTGCGCTTACACGATTATATACATGAAGATATGCATGGACATCTTCAATTTGTTTGAAGAGCGACCCCGTGAATTCTTTGCGGTCTTTGAACTTCTCTTTGTTTAAGCCCTCAAAGATTGCAGCCTTAGTCGTGTAAGGACATTGGTCTGACAAAATAAGGGCAAGATTACTGTACCGCCCATCCGGGCGCAATAGGCCAAGGGACTGTTTTTGTTCTTCACCGAACTTAACGCCTCTTTCAGCAAAAACTTTGTCTGCATATTCAAATGTAAGGTCTTGCTCCATAGACAATTCAGAAATAAACTGCCCGGCACCATTGTCTTTAATCATCTGACGGATATGCTCACGGGTTGCCATGACAGTATTACTACCAACACGCACATACACCCCCTGCGGGACGAGACCATGAGCAGCATAACAATAAGGAATGGCCGAGCCCTGCTCCACGGTCACTACAATGACAGTTTTACCCTCGCACTTCTCTGTTTCCACTTTAAAATAGCCGGATGGATCAGGCGTGACGGAATCTCGGAAACTGGTGACTATTTTTCGTGTTTCTAAGTCTATATCGCCATCAACACCGTGAACAGATCCGTCATCGTCAATCCCAAGGCAAAGCGTGCCGCCGTCGGTGTTCAAGAACGCTAACATCGTATTTTTCGCTTTTTGATTAAACTCTCGTTTTTGTTCATAGGTCTGATTTTCAATCATCGCGAGAGACCACCTCGTATAATGTATTTACGGTGTTTTTCACAAGAACATCGAATGAAAACTTGTTATCTTGTCGTCAAGATGGGATAATAGGTTCCGACAGGCAGAGGGCGCAGTCGACCTCCTTGAA